>CEOS01039384.1_pt1 | contig 108593 bp, 103 predicted proteins | sample 530601 | NCBI WGS metagenome assembly CEOS01 (sample SAMEA2620666, study PRJEB7988) | marine metagenome | biome: marine biome (ENVO:00000447); feature: mesopelagic zone (ENVO:00000213); material: "saline water (ENVO:00002010), including plankton (ENVO:xxxxxxxx)" | depth 1000 m
CCTGCGCAGCTATATCCGCCAGCTGGAACGCACCGTCGCTTTGCCGCAGATCGATTTCGACATCAGCCGCATCGACCGCGTCACCATCGTCGCCTGCGGGACGAGCTACTACGCCGGCATGGTCGCGAAATACTGGTTTGAGACGTTCGCCCGCGTGCCCGTCGACATCGATGTGGCCTCCGAATTCCGCTACCGCGACCCGGTGCTGGAACCCGGCGGGCTGTCGCTGTTCATCTCGCAAAGCGGCGAGACCGCCGACACGCTGGCGGCGCTGCGCCATTGCAAGCAGGCAGGGCAGACCATCGCGGTCGTCGTCAACGTGCCGACAAGCTCCATGGCGCGTGAGGCAGACCTGTTGCTGCCGACCCACGCGGGGCCCGAGATCGGCGTCGCCTCGACCAAGGCGTTCACCTGCCAGCTTGCCGTACTGGCCGCGCTCGCCGCGCATTTCGCGGTCAAGAAGGGCCGGCTGAGCGAGGCGGAAGAACGCGCCATCGTCGATCATCTGCTGGAAGCGCCCGCCTGCCTCAACGAAGCGCTGAACCATGACGAGGACATCGCCGCCATGGCGCATCTGATCGCGCCCGCGCGCGACGTGCTCTACATGGGCCGCGGACCGGATTATCCGCTCGCGCTGGAAGGCGCGCTCAAGCTCAAGGAAATCAGCTATATCCATGCCGAAGGCTATGCCAGCGGCGAGATGAAGCACGGCCCCATCGCGCTGATCGACGATCTTGTCCCCGTGGTCGTCCTCGCCCCGTCGGGCCCGCTGTTCGAAAAGACCGTGTCCAACATGCAGGAGGTTCGCGCGCGCGGCGGCAAGATCGTGCTGATCAGCGATGCCGAAGGTCTTGCCGAAGCGGGCGAAGGCTGTCTCGCCACGATCGAAATGCCCAAGGTCCACCCGCTGATCGCGCCTCTGGTCTACGCCGTTCCGGTCCAGCTCCTCGCCTATCACGTGGCGGTGGCCAAGGGCACCGACGTCGACCAGCCGCGCAACCTGGCCAAATCCGTCACGGTGGAATGACGGGTTCCATCGGTGCGGTCGCAAGCCTGTTTCAACGCGCGGGTTCCGCCCGCGACATGCTGATTATCGGATTGTAAATCGGGTCGTGCTACTAGACTAAGCCCCGCGGATTTGGACACCGGGCACTGCCCGGGTTGCACGCATGTGGATCGGTGAGCTCTATGAATGTGGTTCGACAATCCGATCCCGCCATCCAGCCGAAAAAGCGCAGTCCCGTCATCCCTCTCGTCCAGATCGCCAGCTTCATCGGATTGCTGGCGATCATCATCTCGCAGATCGACACCGCAAAGGTGCTGGATGCGATGTCGGAATTCTCGGTGCCTGCCATCGCGGCAGCCGTCGCGCTGCATATTGCGATCGTGGTTCTGCTGTCGTGGCGGTTCATCGTGCTTTTCCAAGGACAGGGCTTCGCCGGTCTCTTCGCCCTCATTGTCTGCCGGATGACGTTCGGCGCCACGCTTGCCAATCTGCTGCTGCCGACCGGGTTGTTGGGAGATGCGGGCAGGGTCTGGCTGATACGAAAGCATGGCGTGGACACAAGGCTGGCGGTCAATATCGGCATTTCGGACCGGTTGGCGGGTCTGGTGGCACTGGCGCTGGCGGCTGCCACCGGCGCGCTTGCCGCGCCATCGCTCGTCCCGGACGGACTGGCCATCATGGCTGTGCTGCTGGCTGCCGCGCTGTCGGTCGCGCTCTATGTCTTCCTCCCTGCTGCGGGCAGCACGCGCAGCCTCGGCAAGTTCGTGGGCTCGCTTCTCGGCCTCTCGCTGGTGGGACATGTTGCGGCGACCGCGATCGCCTATCTGCTGCTTCACTCGGCGGGCGAGTTCGTTTCCCCGCTTGCGTTGCTGGCGGTGTTTCCAGCCCTTCTGCTCGCAGCCGCCATGCCGGTTTCCATCGGCGGCTGGGGAAGCCGGGAGCTGGCCGCCATGGTCAGCCTGCCCCTGATCGGCATCGATGAGAATATCGCCGTCGCCATGTCGATCATGTTCGGGCTGACGCAGGTGGCGGCGACACTGGTCGGACTGGCCATACTCACGCTCTTGGCCGAGAGAGCATCGTGATGCAGCGCGATACGATGGGTTTTGCAGGGCTGGGCTTTCTCTGGCTGCTGCTCAGCGGCCTGATCCTGTTCCATTTCCACGACCAGTTCTGGTGGGGCCCGGACGAGGGTGTCTATGCCTATGTCGCACAGCGTTTCCTGGCCGGCGACACGATCCACAGGGATCTGATCGATATTCATCCGGGCTATGGCAATCTCCTCAACATCCTCGCCTTTTTCGTTTTCGGCGAGGATCTGCTCAGCCTGCGCTATCCGCTGGTCGTGCTGACGCTGCTGCAGGGCGCAGCCGCGCTCTGGCTGCTCAGGCCGCAGGGCAACATGGCCGCATTCATCGGCGCTTTTGCCGTGACCGCCTTTTCCTTCATCCAGTTCCTCAACCCCAGCGCCAACTGGCACGCGCTGGCTGCGTTTTTCGCGCTTGCGCTCTGCCTGACCAAGAGGCAGGCCGGATCGGCCTCGCGCCTGCTATTGGCCGGCTTCATCGTCGGTATCGCCTTCTTCACCCGGCAATTGAGCGGGGTCTTTCTCGCCATCGGACTGATCGCAGTCCTGCTGTCCGAGTGCAGGGACGACAGATCGGCCAGCCGCGTTCCGGCCCTCATTTTGGGCGGCGTGCCTCTGCTCGGTCTCGCGGCCTATGTCATGTCCAAGGGTCATCTGTTCGGCCTGCTTTTGATCGGGATCTGGCCGCTGGCGCTGCTCGCCATCCTGACGTTCAGGGCTCGCCTGAACTGGGGCGGGTTTTTCAGGCTTGCCCTCTTGCTGGGCGCGGGGTTCCTGCTGGCGGGCCTTCCGGTCGCGCTGTTCATGGCGATGGTCGGGGCATTTGGCGACTGGCTACACGACATCCTGTTCTCTGCGCTCGTCATCAACAATCAGGACTTCATATCGGCGCGCAGCTACTCCGATATACTCGTGCTGGCGCTGGCAAACCTGTTCCGGACCGGCATCGTCGGCGCGATATCCGGCACCGCCTGGACGGCGCTGCTGCTGATCTTCCCGGTGGTGGGGATCCTCGCCGTCGTCAGATTGCGCGACGGGTTGTCCCTGTCTCCGAAGGTCATGCTGGCGGCGGTCTGGGCGTGCAGCGCGCTTCATTACCAGATCCCGGTGTATCTGATGATGGCCGTCGCTCCCGCCATCCTCGCGCTTATCAGTCTGTCGAACCGGCCTGCCGTGCTCGCCGGTGTTGCGGCCCTGTCGGCATGGGCCGTGTTGTTTCAGGCGGCGCGGCCGATCGATCGCAGTCTGGCGAGTATCGTCGCAAGCGAAGCCTATGAGCCATATGTCGCCAGCGACCTGCCACGGGTCTCGCTCCGCATCGGCGAGGACAGCCGCGCGGAATATGCGCAGATCATCGAGGCGATAGAACGCGGTTCCGGCGCGGACGAAGCCCTGATGACCGTCCAGATGAACCCCGAGATCAATTTCATGACGGCCCGCCGGTCCCCGGTGCCCTATTACGGCACCCAGCTGGGCCTCAAGACTGCGGCAGATGTCGAAGCGGCCATCGCCGCGCTGGATAAGGCCGCCCCGCTATTCGTCGTCCACAAGCCGAACGACAAATATCTCACTCCGCAAGGCGCAGAGCTTTTGAAGGCCGTTCAGGCACGCTCGCCTGCGCCACAGCGGCTGGGATCGTTCGAACTGTATCGCTATCCTGCGCCGGAATGATTGTCGCAGGGTCATGCGCCGACGCGACCTCCCGGACGATGAAGCCGGGGCGGGATTTCACCTCGTCATAGATCTTGGCGAGATACATGCCGATGATCCCCAGTCCGATCATCAGGATCGATCCGATCACGATCAGCAGCAGGATGACCGTGGCGAACCCCGGCAGGGCCTGCCCGGTCCACAGCAGCCACACGGTTCGGATAGAGAGGCCGACCGCCAGAAGGGCGAACAGCCCCCCGACCAGAGTCATCAGTTGCATCGGCAGGCTGCTGAAGACCATGATCGATTCGATCGCCAGCCGCGCCAGCCTGGTGAACGACCATTTGCCCGTGCCGATCTCGCGCGCCGCGACGTCGAATGCGATGGTCTCCTGACGGAACCCCACCCAAGCCACCAGCCCCCGGAAGAACCGGGTGCGTTCGGGCAGTTTCTTCATGCAATCGACGACCGACCGGTCGAGCAGCTTGAAGTCGGCGGCATTGCCGATCTCCATGCCTGCCAGCCGCGAGAAGAAGCCGAAATAGCAATGCACCAGCCAGCGCTTGAGGCTGCCTTCCTTGCCGCGCGAGCTCTTGTGCGTATTCACCACTTCGGCCCCGCCGCGCCAAAGCTCGATCATTTTCCCGATCAGTTGCGGCGGATGCTGCAGGTCGGCATCCATGACGACGACCGCATCGCCCTTCGCAGCGGACAGCCCCGCCGCGATGGCCCCCTCCTTGCCGAAATTCCGCGACAGGGAAAGGCCGACGACCTCCTTGTGCGCGGTCGCCAGCTGCTCGATCACCTTCCACGTATCGTCGGTCGAGCCATCGTCCACGATGATATATTCCCACCGCGCCAGCGGCTCGGTGTGCTGCCGGATGATTTCGAACGCGGCCTTCAGGCCCTCGGCCTCGCGATAGGCGGGGATGACCAGCGAAAGGAAAGGCGCAGGATTATTCATGAGACACCTCGTCTGCCCATGTAGCACACCGTCGTTGCAGGCAGCTTGAGATTGAACCGTGCCGTCCAGCGCGGTGCCGGAAGGCCAAGCTTGTTCAGGATCAGCGAAAGCGGAAAGGCGTGCGGATAGGGCAGCCGCGTCACCTGCCCAAAGCCTGCCCGCTCGAACAGCGAACGCAGCGTGTCCTCATCGTAGAAGGCGACATGCTCGGGATATTTGAAGGACGGCCAGCGGTTGCCCATCGCCTTGCGAAAGACGCTGCCCATGTGCGGCGCGGCCAGTACCAGCACACCGCCCGGCGCAAGATGCTGCTTCAAACGTGTGGCAAAGCCGACCGGGTCATAGACATGCTCGATCACATGGGTCGCGACAATGCAGTCGAATGTCTGCGATGGATCCAGATCATCCAGGCTTTCATAAAGCGTTGCGCCCGAAACCTGCGCCGCTTTCGCCCGCGCCCCTGCCGACATCTCCACGCCGCTCACGGTGTCGAAGTAATCGCCCGCCTCGGAAAGCAGATAGCCAAGACCCGCCCCGACCTCCAGCAGATCGCCGCGCGCCGCACCCGCCCGGTCCAGCGTCCGCATCAGCAGGGCGAAGGTTTGCCTGAGGGCGTCTGCCTGTTCTTCGTAGCCCGAATAGCCGATGCCCTGCCCTTCGGACTGGAAATAGCCCTGCCCGGCATAATAGCGCATCATCTCGGGCTCGGGCAGCCGCGGGCTGAGGAACCATAGGCGGCAGTCGCTGCATCGCCGCAGGGCGAACGGCGCCTTCCCGTAGGGCGTCGGCTCGCTCTTCGCGCTTTCGCACATCGGACAGCAGGCCTGTTCGAGTTCCGGCTCAAACCCGGCGGCGTTTTCCTGCATCATCGGTGAAAACCACTCTCGTTGCTCGCCGGTGCATGGCACATGGGGATTGGGTGCGAAATCATGCGTGCGAAGGCCGCCGTTCGCGTCAATCCGCGACCGCGTTTCCGGGCACGACGGCATCGGCCGGCTCCGCCTCTTCCCGGCCGGTCTGCCGGGGCTTGAAGGGATAGGCCAGCGACCCCAGAAAGGTCCTCGGCACCGGGTCGTTCACGCCATATCTGTCCGGGCCCTCGTCCTGCTTCATGATGGCGGTGCCGAACACAAGATCCCAGACGGGAAGCTGGCCGGCAAAGTTCTTGTCATAGGCCTCTTCGACATTGGCGTGATGCCAGTGATGGAAGGTCGGCGTCAGATACAGCCAGCGCAGAGGTCCCCAGCTTACCGACACGTTCGAATGCTTCAGCAGCGAATGCCATGAAAACTGAACGCCAAAGATCAGGATCGCCAAAGCGCCGAAATCGAACAGCAGCGCAATGATGAACGCGCCCGAATTCGTGATCGCGGTATCGACGGGATGCGTGCGGTGCGCCGCGATCCAGTCCATGTCCTCGATCGAATGATGAATGGCATGGAACTTCCACAGGACCGGCAAGGTATGAAACAGCCGGTGGGCCCAGTAATAATACAGATCCCCCGCGACGATCAGCATCAGCGCCTGCACCACGAAATTCTGCGAGCGGACGAAGGACCGGGCCGATTCCGGCACCAGCGGACCGAGGAGGACGACCGCCACGGTGATGAAGATGGCCGAAAGCAGCATGATCGCAACCGCCCCCAGCAACATGTACATCACGTCGAGCTTGAGATTGTCGCGGATCCAGCCCTGCCGCCTGACCCGCGGAAACACGCGTTCGAGCGGAATGAAGACCAACGCCGCGCTGACCAGGAAAATCAGCTTGTCGAGATAGTTGTCGAGGAAATTCATCACCCGAAAGCTCCGGTCCCTGCCGTCTTCGTCGCGCTGCCCGACACCGATGCACGCCCGGGCGATGCAGTATCGATAGTAAACAGGCATGCATCATGCACTGCGCGACCTGAAAAAGACACTCTCAACTTCTCCTTGATCGCGCCTGTTCGATCCCGTTCGGCAGAACAAATCACTCCATGCCTTGGCTTCGGACATTACGGAAACAAAGTTAAGGGCGGGTAAAACGGGCCTGTCATCGCCCGCGATACTTCGGCTTGTCAGTCTTCGCGCAAGTTCGCAGGGTCTGGGCAAAAGGCCGCCGACAGCAGATCATAGGTCAGGCCCTTGGCCTGCCACACCTCGCCGAATTCTGCCGAGGCATCGTTGGTGAACAGCACCACGGCCCGGCCCAGCGATGGCGCGATCACGTTGCGAACCTGGGTCCCGCCAAAATCACCGCGCCGTTCGACCAGATGCACGGGCGCGGCGCATCCGTTCAGTCCCGCCGGATAAGACCACACGCCAAGCGCCATAAAGCCGAGCGCGGGATCGCCCTTCCACGCCATGTCGCGGGCCTCAGCCGACAGCAGGCCGCCCCCCATCCATGCGCGGTCGAGACGAGCGAGATCGCGCGCGGTGCCGAGCAGCGCCGCGGCAGCGCCGCCGGTCGCGACATTGATCTCGGCCACCCGCCCGGACGCGCCATACCCCCTTGCCGCAGCGCCGCCCCAGGCGGCCCCGTCGACGGCCAGATGCGGCCCGTCCAGCCCCAGCGGCCGAACGAGGCGCTCCTCCACAAGCGCGTCATAGCCCAGACCCGTCACGGCTTCGAGGACGGCGCCCAGCACCATGTAATCGCAATTGTTGTATTCCCAGTCACCGCCGTTTGCCTTGGCCGTCGGGCCCGCGCAAAAACCTGCGGTGCGGCCCCGGTCCGTGATGTGTTCGCCGGATTGCGTGTAGAACCCCGATGCCGCGTCGGCGGAGGGATTGGGAAGGCCGGAGCGGTGCTGCAGCAATTCGCGTATGGTGATTTCCCGATTGCCCCCGAACGCCGGAAGATATTTCCCGACGGGGGCGTCGAGGGAAATCCGGCCGCGATCGACCTCCTGCATCACCAGCGTGGCGGTGACCTGCTTGGTGACCGATGCCCAGATCCATGGCTGCCCGATCCTGTTCGGGGTCCCTGCTTCGCGGTCGGCCAGCCCGAATGCAAACGACCGCTCCGCCCCCGCGACATCGGTGACGACCAGTTCGCCGGGAAGCCCCGCGGCCCGCATCACCTCGGCAGTGCGGGCAGATGCGTCTTCCAGTGGCGGCGCGGCACCGCCGGGATCGGCGGCAGCGGGTGCGGCAAGCGCAGCCAGCATCGCCGCCGCGACCGCATTCAGGCAAAGCTTGTTTCGCTGCACGATCTCGCACCCGGCGCATCCTGTCGGTCCATATCTACCACAGACCGGTCCGCTGTCATCGCCTGCGCTTCAGGCGGAACAGGAGCCAGCCAGATCGCGGGTCACCGAATTCGCAATGCTGGAGACGGGCGCGCCGACGCAAGGCGGATGGCAGCAGGCGGCGGTTCGCAGCGGGCTGGGCGAGAATTTGATCCCGGCATTACCCCGTAAGGATACTCGCAAAATTCGCATCCGACCTTAAATTGACGGGCAAATGCCAGAGCGGGAAGGCCTTCGTGCTTGCCGCGCGCTCAGGCCAGGGCTTGCAGACCGACCACTGACCATCCGTCATAATGACGGGCGACATGTTTACGCCCGCACGGATGTGCAGCCGACATTGCAAGAATGGAGAGGAACGATTTCGTGATTGCCTGACGGCTCCATACGGGGCCGCCGCTCTCGCTCGCCTCTCTTGCTGACGATGTGAAGTCACTTGCGGGGGACGCGGCGTGGCATATGATTCGATAGTTTCCGATATGCGGCGGGACATGCAATCCCGCCACCTCAACGCCGCGGCGCCGGCGGAGGCGGAGGCATGGCCAGATCTGCCCGATCATGCGGGGCACGGCGACGAGATGATCGCGGCTCTGCGCCGCTTTTGCGCCTGTGCCGAACTCTACGCCATCTGGCACGGCGCCCATGCCGAAAGTGTCTTGCTGGCCAGCGACGATCCCGGCCATCGCTTCTCTTTCGAGTGGCACCGCATGCAGACAATCATGACTCTGGCGGAACTGGGTGACGATCCGCTTGAACCCGGTTCGTTCCGCGTCTCATGGCGCAGCAGCATGTTCGTCGCCGCCATACCGCTGGACGACGGCACGCTGACACTCGCGGGCACCCCGATGACGAACGGGGATGCGAGTGAGGGTCTGGCCGCCGCGCTCGAGACGCTGCGCCCCTTCGTTATCTCTCACTTCCGGCAAATGCTCGCCAATCGGCGGCTCCAGCAAACGGTGCGCAGCCTGCATGGCGCGATCGAGGGAAGCGGCATGGCCACGATCGTTCTCGATTGCCATTCGCATATCGCCTACGCAAATGCGGCTGCCGAGGCCATTTTCACGCAAGGCGACGGCTTGCGCCGCAGCGGCGAGCAACTGGTGTGCGCTTCGCTGACCGATACCGTGCGCCTGCACGCCGCAATCGAACATCTGTGCGCGGGTCCGTGCGCCAAGGTCGACCTCAATCCCGTTCTCGCCGTTCGCAGGGGGCGCCGCCGCCCGCTGAGCATTGCGCTGTCCGGTCCGATGACCGCAGGCAACGGCACGGCTGAACCCGTCATCACCGCCCATGCGGTCGATCCTGAGGAAAACCTCAACGCCATGATAGAGCCGGTGTGCCGCCTGCACGGCCTGTCGCACCGCGAAACCCAGCTGACCTGCGCACTGGTGGCGGGAGACCTGCTTGCGGAAGCAGCCGAACGGCTGGGCATTCAGGAGCAGACGGCCCGGTCCTATCTCAAGCAGGTCTTCGCCAAAACCGAGACAAGCCGCCAGACAGAGCTGATAACATTATTGTTAAAAGGCGCACCAAGGCTGTTTCAGCCAAATATGGCACATGCCGTCATGTAAGTAACATACATATAAGAGTCTCGCCTTCATTTGGGGGTGTTCTTTTACCCACCTCTGGGGGTTGGAGCAGCAAAGGAGATTGGTCGATAGCATTGGCACGCTGCCATGCAGCTCCACTCGCCGGATTCGCAAAAAGGGCGGGTGGCCAACTTTGGAAGAGGAAGGCCCGACCATGAAGACCGCTTTTTTTCAAGGCTGCTCTCTCGCAGCCCTGCTGATCGCCGCACCGGCATTTGCGCAGGACAACACCAACAACGACCGCAACTATTCGGACAATTCCGTCAATAGCGCGGCCAGCGGCGGCCAGACCGGCGCCAACGGAGGCTCCACCGCCACCAGCGACAACAACAACATGAACAACGATTCGTCCGACAACTCGATCACTACGAGGGATTCGGGGAACGACTATTCGCGGGTCGATGCCTCCGACAATTCGATGACCGACAATTCGGATAACTCGATGACGGACAATTCCGACAATTCGATGGCCGATTATTCGGACAACTCGATGACGGATAACTCCGATAACTCGATGACCGACAATTCGGACAATTCCACCTATGAAGTCGCCGATGCGATGAACGACAAGTCGACCAACAACAGCAACAACGACAATAGCAACAACAGCGACAACAGCAACAACAGCGACAACAGCGATAACAGCGACAATTCGGCCAACAGCTCGGCATCGGGCGGGCGGTTCGCGGCCAATAACGGTAGCACCGTGAACGACAGCTCGAACAATTCCGACAACCGGCAAAACGCCAGCTATGTCACCGAGCAGCGGGATGTCGGCAACGACAAGTCGACCAGCGACAGCATGAACGACAATTCCGACAACTCCACCAACGACAGCATGAACGACAACTCCGATAACTCGGTCAGCAACTGGGCCATGACGGTGCGCGATTCGGGCAATGATCATTCGATCGACGCCTCGGACAGCGCATCGGTCTTTGGCGACGGCGCGATCGTCGCCGCCGCCTCGCTGTCCAGCTATGTCAGCGGGGTCGGCGTCACCTATGGATCGGGCGCCCCCGATGGCGAAATGGCCACCGCGGACAACAGCCTGACGACCAGCGGCAGTGCATTCCAGAATTTCGCCGGAATGCAGGCGCTGAACCAGAACACGGGCGTCGGATCCGTACAGAACGCGAATGTCTCGGTGGCCGTGTCCACCCGCGACGTCAGCTTCTGAAGCAATCGGCAATGGCCGGCCCCATGCCCTGCGGCAGGGGCCGGCCATGACCGGGGAGAGAGACATGAAAAGCAGATTGTCGATCGGCCTTGCGGCAGCCGCGGCCCTCGCGCTGTCCGCCCGCCCGCGCTGGCGCAGGATGCGGCGGCCCGACCCGATTCTGAACCCCACGCATCCAGTGCACAGGCCCAGCCCAAGGAACTTACCAGCGCCCCGTTCGCCAGCGCCGCCGTGTCCGACGACACCTTGCAATCCATCGCCGGGCGCGAGGATACGCGGCAATATTCGCAGGCCGATCTGAAGGCCGGGGTCGCGAACAACAGCGTCGGCGACCACGCGGTGACCGGGGCTGCCGAGATCGACGGCAATGCGTTCCAGAACATGTCGGGCCTGTCGATCCTGAACGTCAATACCGGCAATAATGTCGCGATCAACGCGGCGATGAACGTCAATATCTCGATCAGTCCGGGCCAGTGATCCGCCTGTTCGTCACCGCTCTCGCCCTTGCGCTGACAGGATGCGCGGGGCAGGTCGACGGCGGCCCGAAGCGTTTCGCCATGGGCATGTCGGGCGCGGGCGACATCGCCGTTCCGGTGCGATCGCTTCAGGAAACCCGCTTTTCCGGCGTCATTGCCCAGCAATATGATTTCAGCTGCGGCTCGGCCGCGCTCGCCACCCTGCTGCGCTATCACTACGATTATGACGTGGACGAGAAGACCACTTTTCGCGGCATGTGGGCGCATGGCGACAGGGACCAGATCCGCGCGCTCGGCTTCTCGCTGCTCGACATGAAATCGTGGCTGGCCAGCCGCGGGCTGGCGGCGGATGGATATCAGGTCGACCTCGACCAGATCGCGGCCAGCGGAGTGCCCGGCATCGCGCTGATCGCAGTCAAACAATACCGGCATTTCGTGGTCGTAAAGGGCGTTCGCGGGGACGAGGTTCTGCTAGGCGATCCCTCGCTGGGCATCACGGTCATGCCCAGGGACGAATTCCTGCAGGCGTGGAACTCGATCTATTTCGTGCTGACCGAGGAACAGGAGCGCGGGCGCCGCAGCTTCAGTTCCGATGCGCAATGGGCCAGCTATGCCCGCGCCCCCATCGGAAGCCCCATGGCAGAGCCGGTCAGCCACCAGGCGCTGATGCTGGCCGCGCCGTTCTACCGGGACATCTCATGATCGAGGAAGCGGCCATGATGCTGCAGGCGGTCGCGGTGCAGGGCGCAGCAGCCGAAACCGGCGCGGGGCCGTTCGCGGCGGCAAGCGCCGTGCCCGACGATGTGCTGGCGCAGCAGCGCGGCGGCATTCGCCTGCCCGGCGGGATCGACGTCTCACTCAGCATCGACACGGTCACCGCGCTGGACGGCAGCGTGGTGCTGCAAACCGTGACGCGCATCGCCGAGGGCGCGCCGGTCGTGGCGGCCTATGCTCCCGCCGACGGCGAAACCGTGGCCCTGCCCGCGCAGACCGGCACCTCCGCCGGGCCCCAGGCTACTCCATATTCCGGGCCCAGCCTGTCCTATGACCGGCAAAACGGGTTCAGCATCACCGTCCAGCGGCCAGCGCCACAAATCGAACCGGCTGCGGCCAACGGCCAGACGCCCGCCGCGATTGCCGGCCTGCACCCCGTCGACCTGACCGAGGCGGTCGCCACCCCCAATGGCGTGATCCACAGCATCGTAGGCGAGCGCGTGGGCGGCGTCGAACTGCAGGGCGCCGACATCCGCATCATGCATCTGACCGGCAGCGCGCTGGGATCGGCCATTCTCAACACCGGCAGCGAGCGCGCCATCGACACGCGCACCACCCTGTCCATCGAACTGGGCAATGTCGGCCCCGACGTGCTGGGATCGGCGATGCTGCGGGTCGAGGATGTTTCACTGGGGATCATGCGTTCGCGGATTTGATCGGACGGAGCGTCCGGATGCAAAAGGGGGGGACATGTCGGCAAAGGCGAATATCGCGGCAATAATGGCAAGCACCATGCTCGGCACCGCCGCCCACGCGCAGCAACCCGGCGAGGACATTCGCGCGGAGCTCGACCGGGCGATGGAGATGATCCGCCAACAACAGGAACAACTCGACCGCCAACGCGAGGAGATCGCAGAACTGCGCCGCCGCCTCGACAGCGCCGCGCCCGCCGTCGCCGCCGCTTCCCCCGCCGCCCCATCAGCCGTCCCGTCATCGCCCGCCGAAACCGCGGTGGCCGCGTCCGCCCCCAACGAAACCGTCCCCCTGCAACGCGTCGGCGTCGCGCCCGAGGATGACGACCGCCCGATCGAGATCGCGGTGCTCGACAACCAGAGCAGCGTGGTCACCCCCACCGGGCGGCTGATCGCCGAAGCGCAGTTCGATTACGCCCGCGCCGACCGCAACCGCGCGGTGTTCCGCGGCGTCGAACTGGTCGAGGCGGTGCTGATCGGCGTGTTCGACATCAACGAGAGCCGTCAGGACATACTGACCGGCAGCCTCGGCCTGCGCTATGGCCTTGCGGACCGTATCGAGATCGGCGCGCGCCTGCCGTTCATCTATCGCAGCGACACCTCGATCGTGGCGCCCATCGCGGGCAGCACCAACAATGACGAGGCGGCGACCATCAACAATTCGGTCAAGGGTAACGGCATCGGCGATCTCGAACTCACGGCGCGCTACCAGATCATCGACGGGCGCGACGGGGCGCCTTATGTGCTGGCGAACCTGCAGGGCGTGATCCCAACCGGATCCGATCCTTTCGACGTTCCGCGCGACGATCTGGGCCGCGCGCTCAAGGCCGCGACGGGCGCGGGCTTCTTCGCGCTGTCGCCCAGCGTGACCGCGATCCTGCCCAGCGATCCGGTCGTGCTGTTCGGCACGCTCGGCTATAATTTCAACTTCGGACGGTCGGTGGACACAGTGATCCCGCCGGTGCGGATTTCCTATGTCGATCCGGGCGATTCCATCGCGGCATCGGCGGGCATCGGCATCTCGTTCAACCAGCGCACCAGCGTGAACCTGGGCTACGCCCACACATGGGCCTTTGGCACAAGGACGACCACCAGCCTGCTCGACCCCACGCCCAGCTGGCCCGACGTGCGCGACACCGTGTCGCGCGATCTTCAGCTGGGGCGGCTGCTGTTCGGCATCACCTATCGCGCGACCGACCGGATCAGCGTCAACTGGGCCGTGGAAGTCGGCGCGACCGAAGACGCGCCCGACCTTCGCACCACGCTGCGCGTACCATTCGCGTTCTGAAGGGGCGGATCGGTTTCAACCGCGCCGGTGCATCACCCATGCGATCAGGTTCGTCGCGGCCACCGGTCCAATCCAGTCCAGCCATTGATCGGCGGTGGTCCACACCCGAAGGTCGAACGGGCCCCACCAAGGCATGTCCGCCCGAAGCCCGCCGCCATATAGCTCGATCCAGCGATACTCCGCCTGCGCGATTTCGCGGCCGACGAAATAGGCCGACGCGATCCCCGCGCCCAGCCACCAGCTGCGCGTCAGCCGCGCGATCGCGAATTGCAGCACCACGGCGATAGCCAAATGCTCGAACATCCCCATCACGGCTTTGCCGTACCGGGGGCCATACCGGGGGCCGTGCCGGGGCCCGTCCTGCGCACGGCGTGGCGCCGGATCACCGCTGCGTTCTTCGGCGGCGCGGGGTCAACCCCTGGCCCGGGCGATATAGGCATCGACCTGCCGCTCCAATGCGTCCAGCGGCAGCGCGCCCTGCCCCAGCACCGCCTCGTGAAAGGCGCGGATGTCGAAATCCGGCCCCAGCTCGCGCTCGGCCCGTGCGCGCAGTTCCGCGATCTTCAGCTGGCCGATCATATAGCTGGTCGCCTGCCCCGGATTGTTGATGTAGCGGTCGACTTCCTTCCTGATGTCCCGCTCCGAATTGGGCGAGTTCGCGCGGAAATAGTCGATGGCCCGCTCACGCGACCAGCGCTTGGAATGAATGCCGGTGTCGAGCACGAGGCGGATCGCCCGCCATATCTGCAGCGACAGCATGCCGAAACGCTGCTCGGGCGTGGTATAGACGCCCATCTCGTCCGCCAGCCGTTCGGAATACAGGCCCCACCCCTCGGAATAGGCGCCGTACCCGCCAAAGCGGCGGAACTTGGGCAGGCCTTCCAGTTCCTGCGCGCGGGCGATCTGGAAATGGTGGCCGGGCGCGCCTTCATGCGCGGCGATGGCGTCGGTCTGCACGCGGTTGACCTGGTTCATGTCGGCCAGATTGACATAGAAGATGCCGGGCCGCGATCCATCGGGCGCAGGCCGGTTGTAGAAGGCGACCGACGCCGTATCCTCGCGGAACGGCTCGACCGCGCGCACTTCCAGCGCGGCCTTGGGCAGGCGCTCGAAATATTGCGGGGCCTTGGCCATCACGTTCGCGATCAGCGTGCGCGCTTCCTCAAGATAATTCTCGCGCCCCTCGGCGGTGTCGGGATATTTATAGGCCGGATCGCTGCGCAGCGCGGTGAAGAATTCCTCCAGCGTGCCGGTAAAGCCGATCTCCCGCTTCACCGCCTCCATCTCCGCGCGGATCGCCGCGACCTGCTCCAGCCCGATGGCGTGGATCTGGTCGGCGGTAAGGTCGGTGGTGGTCCAGTCTGCCAGCCGGTTGGCGTAATACGCATCGCCGTCGGGCAGGCTCCACGCCCCGTCATTGCCCCTGGCCTGCGGCTGGACCGCCGCGATGCCAGCGATCAGCGTGTCCACCCCGCTGCGGAACGGCCCGACCAGCGCGGCGCGCCCCTCGTTCAGCAGCCGGGTCTTTTCCGCGTCGGCAATCGCCAGCGCGTTCACCTTTTCCTGAAAATCGGCCCACAGCGGATTGTCCTCGCCCGCGGTGAAAGGCGCGCCTTGCAGGATGCTGCGCGCATCGGCGGTCGCGGGTTCAAAGACCATTTCGGGCGGCACGATGCCCATCGCGGCCTGCTGCCGCATCACCGCCACCGTCTCGTTCATCACGCGCTGGCTGTCGCGCAGCCGGGCGATATAGGCCTCGGCATCGGCGCTGCTGTCGATCTTGTGCTGGTTGATGAGGAACACGGGTATCTCGCCCGCCGGGGTGCCATTGGTCGACACCGGGAACGCATAGGCGCTGAACCGCGCGCCCTCGCGCTCGCGCTCCACCTGCCGTTCGAAGAGTTCATAGCTGAGCCGCGCCGAAGGCCCCAGGGTCGCGGGATCGAACTGCGCGCGCATCTCGGCCAGCTGCCGCTCGGCCAGCGCGAGCGAGCGCGCCTCCGCCTCCAGCGTGTAATCGTCGAGCTTCCCGTAATCCTGCTTCGACCCCAGGCTGGTCAGCGATTCCGGGCTGAGCGCCACCTGCGCATCGAAGGCCGCGTCGAGGAAATTCAGCAGGCGCGCATCCTGCTGCGCAGTCGATTGCGCGGTGCCCCCCGTCTGCGATGGCGCGCCCTGCACCGGTGGAGCCGCGGGCACGCCCTCCGTCTGTGCGGCGCAGCCGGCGAGAAGGAGGACGGGAAGCAGACGATACATGCGGGCAAATCCTTTCCGGTGACGCGCGCAACCTAGAAACTTTGACGGATTTTTAAAAGCCCATCAATAGCTTGGCCGCAAATCGGCGGCACCGCCGCGCGCGCCGGGATCGGAACGGATCGCCCTATTTCGGCAGCACCTTCACGTCACCGGCAATCCGGAAACCGGCCCGGACGCCCGGCGCGGCCTGCAGCCCCGGCCTCGACACCGGCTGTCCGCCGCCGACCCACACATCGACCTGTCCGGGCCGAACGGCACGCACGCCCTGCGCATCGACGGTGCTCAGCGCGCGCTCGTCCAGCGTGAAGGTCACGCTGCGCTTCTCGCCCTGCGCAAGGCTGATGCGGTCGAAGGCGGCCAGCGAACGGATCGGCTGGTCGGGCTGGTCGGGACGCGACAGATAAAGCTGCACCACCTCGTCGCTGTCCATCGCGCCGGTATTGGCGACATCGACCGTGACGGTCACCGTGCCGTCGGCGTTCACCACAACCTGCGGATCCGAATAGGCAAAGCTGGTGTAGGCCAACCCATGCCCGAACGGATAGAGCACCTCGCCCGTGTGATATTTATAGGTGCGGTTGCGCATCGAATAATCGGTAAAGCCCGGCAGATCGTCCACCCCGCGATAGAAGGTGACCGGCAGGCGTCCGGCGGGGCTGTAATCGCCCGCGATCAGCTGCGCCACCGCGTGACCGCCGCTGCCGCCGGGATACCATGCCTCGACGATGGCGGGCACGTTCTGGTCCGCCCAGTTCACCGCCAGCGCGCTGCCGTTCATCAGGACGAGGACCATCGGCTTGCCGGTCGCATGCACCTGTTTCAGCAACGCCTGCTGCGGGGCCGGCAGGTCGATCTTGGTGCGGTCGCCACCCACGAAGCCGTCGGCCTCGACCTTCATCTCCTCGCCCTCGATCCGCGCCGACAGCCCGCCGACGAAGATCACCAGATCGGCATCCCGCGCCGCCTCGACCGCGCGCGCGCCGGTGTCGTCGGGTCGGTTCCAGACAAGGAACTGCTCGCCGCGCTGCCCGCGCTGCCATGCCTCGACCCGGATCGGATAGATCTTCCCGGCCTCCAGCGTGGTCGTGCCCGACATGATCGAGGGCGCATCGCCCACGCCCCATTCCTCGACCACCGGCTTGCCATCGACATAGACGCGGTAACCGTTCTCGGACGCGAAGCGGAAATTATAGGTCCCCGTCTCGGGCGCCTTGATGAAGCCGGTCCAGCGGATCGACGTCTCGCGCCCGTCGCTGCGCCACTGGACATAGGGCCGCTCCTCGACCGTGGTCTCGGTCGGCGTGCCTTGCAGTTCGCGGTTGTCGAAATGCTCCGCCGTCAGGCCCGGCCGCGTGCACGCCGCATCGGCGCACAGGACCGAGGCATCGACATCGGATTCGGGCGCGCCGATCAGGCCGGTGCCCTGCACATAGTCGATCCGGCTGTCGGGAAAACGCGCCCGCAGCCCGTCGAGCACGGTCACCGGATCGCTGGGCGTCCCATAGTAATTGCCGACCAGCGTGTCGAAACTGTCCGCGTTCGGTCCCACCACCGCGATCCGGCGCGGCGCGGATTTCAGCGGCAGCAGGTTCCCCTCGTTCTTCAGCAGCACCATCGAGGCCTTCGCCATCTCCAGCGATTTGGCACGGTGTTCCGGCGTGTCGAAATCCTGCGCGGTGATGTCCGCCCAGGGCAGCGTTTCATAGGGATCGAACATGCCCAGCTGCATGCGCGCGGTAAACAGGCGCACCAGCGCGCGGTCCAGCACGTCCTCCGGCAGCACGCCGGTCTGCACGCCCTCGACGATCTGCTCCGGCTCGGTGTTCAGCCCGTCGCGGTAATCGCCGCAGATGACATCCATGCCCGCCTTGAAACCCAGCGCGACGCCCTTCACGCGGTCCCGCTCATAAGCCAGCGCATCGTCGCGGTAGATATTGGCCGCGCCGCCGCAATCGGTCACGACATAGCCGTCAAAGCCCCAGTCCTGCCGCAGCCGCTCCTCCATCAGGAAGTCGCTGGCGCAGGCGGGAATACCGTAGAGCGCGTTATAGGCGCACATGATCGAACCGACCTCTCCGTCGATCACGGTGGTGCGAAACGCGGGAAGATAGGTTTCTTCCAGATCCTTTGCGGTCGGGTGGAAATCCTGCTGATGGCGGCCCTGTTCCGGCCCCGAATGCACCGCGTAATGCTTCGACGTGGCGATGGTCTTGTAATATTTCGGATCGTCGCCCTGCAGCCCGCCGATGAAGGCATTGGCGATGGCGCCGGTCAGCACCGGATCCTCGCCATAGGTTTCCTGCCCCCGGCCCCAGCGCGGATCGCGGAAGATGTTGATGTTGGGCGACCACACGGTCAGCCCCTGGTAGAACCCGCTCGACCCGTCGGGCTGCAGCGTGTCGAGATATTTGGCGCGGAACTCGTCGGAAATGACGGTCGCGCTTTCGTGCATCCGTTCGGTGTCCCATGTCGCCGCCATGCCGATGGCCTGCGGGAGCACGGTGGCGACGCCCGCGCGCGCGACGCCGTGCAGCCCCTCGTTCCACCAGTTATAGCCCGGCACCTTCAGCCGCGGGATCGCGGGCGCGGTATGCCCCGCCTGCCTCGCCTTCTCCTCCAGCGTCATGCGCGAAACGAGATCCCTGGCCCGCGTCTCGAAATCGAGCGACGTGTCGAGATAGGCCGCGTATCCGGCCGCGTCTTCCGTGGGGGCCGATGCGGTGGCGGCAGGCGGCTGCGAGGCGGTGGACGCGCAGCCCGTGGTCAGCGCCGTGGTCAGCGTCAGGATCACGGGGACGGCGAAAGTCTTGAAACGATGCTTCACGGGGGCTCTCTCCATGGGCGGTCTTGATGCCGCCGCTCATTCTTCAAGCGATCAGTGCCTTGCAGCGCCCGGGGGGTCAATAGTTAGCGCTACCATTTATCGCTGCAAGCGGGTTACAGATACCGCCGCGTCAAGGTTCCAGCATGGGATCGGCGTAGCGACTGATGGGCCGTGATCGGCCGGATTCGGGTGGGGAGACAGATCTATGATGAAACAGGCACTGGCATCGGCGGGCGCGCTCGCGCTGGCCGGCTGCGCGACGCTGCCGGCTGCAAACGATATGGCGGATCGCAGCTACGCACCGGATTGCGCCGCGATCGGCAGCTTCCTCGACAGCGCGGTGGCGCAGGGCCGGACAGTCGGGGCCTCCGCCCTTGTCTGGAAGGACGGACGCGAGGTCTGCTTCGACAGCGCCGGGCTCGCCTCGCGAGAGGACGAACGCCCGTTCGCGCGCGACACGCTGGTGCAGATATTCTCGATGACCAAGCCGGTGACCGGCATCGCGCTGATGCAATTGTGGGAACAGGGCAAGTTCGGGCTCGACGACCCGCTCTACTGGCACCTGCCGGAATACAAGGATCTGAAGGTCGCGACCGGGCTTGGCCCCGACGGCCAGCCGGTGCTGCGCGATCCCTTACGCCCGCCCACCGTGCGCGACGTGCTGCGCCACACGGCGGGCTTTACCTATGGCGGGTCGGAGGAACCGGCCGATGTCGTCTGGGCGCAGCTGCAGCCGCTTTCGCCCGACAACACGCTGGCGCAGTTTTCGCAAAAGATGGCGCAGGTGCCGCTGCTGGCTGATCCGGGCACCCGCTGGATCTATTCCGCCAGCGTCGACGTGCAGGCCCGCCTTGTCGAGGTGCTGTCGGGCATGGCGTTCGACGATTATGTCGCGGCCAATATCTTCACCCCGCTAGCCATGACCGACAGCGCGTGGAAGCGCGAGAGCGGCGATCTGGACCGTCTCGCGCGCATTTATGTCGCGGATGAAAGCGGCGCGCTGCAGCCCATGCCGCGCGAGATCTGGCTGGAACCCAATTTCGCGGGCAAGCCGATGACGATGGGCGGCGCGGGCATTGTCACCACGGTCGACGATTACATGCGCTTTGCCCGCATGCTGCTGAACGAGGGCGAGCTTGACGGCCAGCGCATCGTGCAGCCCGAAACGATCCGCCTGATGTCGACCGACATGCTCGACCCGCGCATCCCCACCGAAAACCGCATGTGGCTGCCCGGCAAGGGGAGCGGCGGCTTCGGCCTCGACTTCTTCGTGCGCACCGCTCCGCCTGCCACGGCGGAGGAAAACCGCGGCACGGTCGGCGAATTCTTCTGGGACGGCTTTCCCTCGATGCTGTTCTGGGTCGATCCGGCGCAGGACATGGCGGTGGTCTTCGCCACGCAAAAGGTGCCGTTCGACAATGCGCTGCATCACGGTTTCCGCGATGCCGTCTATGGCGCGGACTATGCGGGTATCCCGCCCGAATAGGCGCGCAAGGCAGCTGGCGCGAAGCGGGGAAGGCTGGCCTTCACAACCCCGGCCTTCCCAATCCCGGCAACCCATGATACCGCTACCATCAATCGACGGCGCACAAGAACGGGCCGCGGGCGGGGGATGAGGGATGATGACGGCAAACCGGCGTACGATCATGGCAGGCGCGGGCGCGGGTCTCGCGGTGGCCTATGGCCTCGGCAGCGGGGCGCGTGCGAACGCAGCGCAGCCGCAACGCAAGCTCGGCTATGCCATCGTCGGCCTCGGCTATTACGCGACGCAGCAGATCATGCCGCAGTTCCGCGACTGCGAATTCGCAAGGCTGACCGCGCTGGTCAGCGGCACGCCGGAAAAGCTGGAACGATACGGCGAAGAATACGGCATCCCTGTCACGCACCGCTACAGCTATGCCGATTACGATTCCATCCGCGACAATCCGGACATCGACATCGTCTATGTCGTGCTGCCCAATGCGATGCATGCCGAATATTCGATCCGCGCGGCGCAGGCGGGCAAGCATGTCATGTGCGAAAAACCGATGGCGGTCAGCGCCGCCGAATGCGAGGCGATGATCGCGGCCTGCCGCAAGGCGGGCACGAAGCTGATGATCGGCTATCGCTCGCAGTTCGAACCGCACAATCTGCACGCGATGGCGCTCGCGCAAAGCGGCGATCTGGGGCCGACGCAGATCATCACCTCGGAACACGGGTTTTATGCGCAGCCGAACCAATGGCGGCTGGAACGTCCGATGTCGGGCGGCGGATCGCTGATGGATATCGGCATCTACAGCCTGCAGGCCGCACGCTATCTGGCGGGCGAGGAACCGGTCGAGGTCACCGCCATGGAATCGACCGACCGCAGCGACCCTCGTTTCGCAAGCGTGGAGGACCGGATCGACTTCGTGCTGCGCTTTCCCTCGGGCATCATGGCCAGCTGCGTCAGCTCCTATTCCTCGAACCATAACAACTTCCGCCTTCACGGTACGGAAGGCTGGCTTCGCGCCGAACCGGCGACCGCCTATACCGGCCATCGGCTGTGGGTGGAACGGGACGGGCAGACGCAGGAGATAAACTTGCCTCCACCGGACAAGAACCAGTTCGCGGCGCAGCTCGATCATCTGCCGCAGGCGATCATGGCGGGCACCCAGCCGCGCGCCTCGGGCGAGGAAGGCTGGCGCGACCTCAGCATCATAGAGGCGATTTACCGGTCCGCACGCGAAGGCCGCGCCATCCGGCTGCCCGAAACCCTCGCAACCGGACCCGCAGGCGCATGAAGCTCGACCGCCGCAGCCTGATCGCGGCAGGCACGCTGCTCGCCGCCACCGCCCGCTTTCCCGCGCTCGCCGCGCCTGCACAAAAACTGTCTTCCGCGCAGCGAAACCGCATCGACACGCTGCTCGCCGCGATGACGCTGGACGAGAAGATCGGCCAGATGGTCCAGATCGCGGGCGGACGCCAGATCGCGCTGAATTCCCGGCTGGACGAGGCCGCGCTGGACAAGGTGCGCGCAGGCCGCGTCGGGTCCTTCCTGCATGTCGCGGGGGCGCAGCCGCTGCAGGCGCTGCAACGCGTCGCGGTCGAGGAATCGCGGCTGGGCATTCCGCTGCTGTTCGCGATGGATGTCGTGCACGGCTATCGCACGATCTTCCCCGTGCCGCTGGCGATGGCGGCCAGTTTCGATCCCGATGTCGCGCACCAGGCCGCCCGGATTGCGGCGGTTGAGGCTTCGGTCAGCGGGCTGCACTGGACCTTCGCGCCGATGATCGACATCGCCCGCGACGCGCGCTGGGGCCGCGTGGTCGAAGGCGCGGGCGAGGACCCCTATCTGGGCGCGCGCATCGCAGTCGCGCAGATCGAGGGCTTCCAGACGGCGGACCCCGCCAATCCCGACACGGTGCTGGCCTGCGCCAAGCACATGGGCGCCTATGGCGCAGCGATCGGCGGGCGCGATTACGACAGCGCCGAATTGTCCGAACGCACATTGCGCGAAACCTATCTCGCGCCGTTCCATGCCGCATCCCATGCAGGCGTCGGCACGATGATGACCGCGTTCAACGATCTGTCCGGCGTGCCCACGACGGGCAACGAAGCGCTGGTGCGCGGCATTTTGCGCGAGGAATGGGACTATCAGGGACTGGTGGTCAGCGACTGGAACGCGATTAAGGAGCTGATCGCCCACGGCGCGGCGGCGACCCCTGCGCAGGCCGCGGCGCTGGCGCTGCGGGCCAGCGTCGACATGGATATGACGAGCAACACCTATGCCGACCACCTCGCCCCGGCGGTAGCGGCCGATCCGTCGCTGCTGCCGCTGGTCGACGAAGCGGTGGGCCGCATCCTTGCCGCCAAGGCGCGGCTGGGCCTGTTCGACGATCCCTATCGTTTCGGCGATGCCGCGCGCGAAAAGACCGTGCTGCAATCGGCGGACCACCGCGCCGCCGCCCGCCGCGCGGCGGAGCGCTCCATCGTATTGCTGCGCAACGAAGGCGCGACGCTGCCGATCCGTTCGGGCCGGACCATCGCGCTGATCGGCGCGCTGGCGGACGATGCCAACAGCACGCTGGGATCATGGCGCGCGCGCGGGAACAAGGACGAATCGATAACGCTGCGGCAAGCGCTGGCCGAACGGGCGACGGTCCGCTTCGCCCCCGGCGTCGATACGCGCAGCGGCGATACTGCGGGCATCCCCGCCGCCGTCGCGGCAGCCGAACAAGCGGACATCACCATCATCGCTCTGGGCGAGGATTACGATTATTCGGGCGAGGCGCGCAGCCGGTCGGACATCACCCTCCCCGGCGCGCAGCTTGCCCTGATCGAGGCGCTGCGCGCCACCGGCAAGCCCATCGTCGCCGTGCTGATGAATGGCCGTCCGCTCGCGCTGGAATCGGCGCTGGAGGGTATCCCGGCGGTGCTAGAAACATGGTTCCTCGGCAATGAGAGCGGCCATGCCATCGCCGACGTGCTGATGGGCCGCGTGTCTCCGGCTGGGCGCCTGCCGATGGGCATACCGCGAAACGGCGGACAGCTGCCCCTGTTCTACGCGCATCCCCCGACGGGCCGCCCCGCCAATCCGGATCTCGCCGTCGACAGCGCGCGCTATCGCGACGCCGATATTGGTCCGCTGTTCCCGTTCGGCCACGGCCTCTCCTATAGCCGGTTCGACTATTCCGACCTGCGCGCCGAAGGGCAGGGCGCGAAAAACCACATGGTCGCCGTCACCGTCACCAATTCGGGCCCTGTCGCAGCGGACGAGGTGGTGCAGCTCTATATCCGTGCCCCCGTCCCCGGCCTTGCGCGTCCGGTCAGGGAACTACGCGGTTTCGCAAGGATCACGCTCGCCCCCGGCGAATCGCGGCGGGTCGGCTTCGCGCTTTCCAGCGACCAGTTCGCCTATTGGGACGACGGCTGGAAGGTCGCGGCAGGGCCGGTCGAATGCATGGTCGGCGCATCGTCCGACGACATCCGCCTGACGACCGCCATCGCCGTGCCGTCCGCCTACGACCTCGCCGCCGGTGCGCTGGCGGGGGCCGCGCTCGCCACGCAAGTCACGCTGGGCTGATATTACGATGAGCGCCGGTACCGGACCCGTCCTCGTCATCGTCGCACTCAGCATCGCGGCGCTGATCGGCCTGGTGCTGCGCTTCAAGGTGCCCGCCTTCATTGCGCTGCTGGTGGTCGCGCTCGGCACCGGCCTCGCGCTGGGCGGCAAACCCGACGAGGTGATCGAGGCGGTGCGCACCGGCACCGGACAGGCGCTGGGCTTCGTCGCGGTGGTCATCGGCCTCGGCGCGATGCTGGGCGGATTGCTGGAGGCGAGCGGCGGCGTCGCCGCGCTCGCCCACCGGCTGCTGGCCGCATTCGGAGAGAAGCGCGCGACATGGGCGCTGACCGCGATCGGCATCATCGTCGGCATACCGCTGTTCTTCGATGTCGCCTTCATCGTGCTCGCCCCGCTGGTCACCACTCTTTCGCTCAGGTCGGGTCGGCGGGTCACCTTCTTCGCGCTTCCGCTGCTGGCCGCGCTGATGGTCATGCATGCGCTGCTGCCGCCGCATCCGGGGGCGGTCGCGGTGGCGGAACTGCTGGGCACCGATTACGGGCTGATGGTAATCTACGGCTTTGCCTGCGGCATACCCGCCGCCATCGTCGCAGGCCCGATCTATGCCAGGCTGGCCCATGGTGCGCCCGGGTTCGGCGATCTGTCGCCCCCGCCCCGCCTGAACGAGGGTGCCGCGCCGATCCATCCCATCGGTTTCGGTCCCGCGCTGGCGGGCATGCTGGTGCCACTGGCCCTGATCATGCTGGCTGCCGTGGCCGAATGGCTGATGCCCGCCAGCCCGCTCCGCCAGGCCGTGCTGTTCATCGGCCACCCGTTCAGCGCCTTGCTGATCGCCTGCGCCTTCGTGGCCCTGTGGCTGCGCTTCGTGTCGCACGCATCGCTGGGGATCATATCCGACGTCATGACCCGCGCGCTGGCACCGGCAGGCCTGATGGTCCTCGTCGTCGGGGCGGGCGCAGCCTACAAGGAAGTGCTGATCCAGTCGGGCGCGGGCGAGCGGATCACCGATCTCGTCGCCTCGGCCAATCTTTCGCCGCTCGTCTTCGCCTTCCTGCTGTCCGCTTTCGTCCGCGTGGCGCAGGGTTCGGCGACGGTGGCGATGGTGACGGCAGGCGGCCTCGCCGCGCCGCTGATCGCGGCCGCAGGGCTTTCGCCGGCGCAGGTCGCGCTGGTTACCGTGGCCATCGGCGCGGGCGCCACGGTGGTCAGCCATGTCAACGATACCGGCTTCTGGCTGGTCAAGCAGTTCCTTGGCCTCACCGAAGCGCAGACACTCAGGAGTTGGACCATATGCTCGACAATCGCAGGCTGCATCATGTTCGTCATGGCGGCGATCCTTTGGCCGTTCGCATGAACGTCACGCGCCGGGCGCTGATCGCCGGCATGGCCGCCGCACCGCTGGCCGCCTGCGCCGCGCGCATGGAAGGCGCCCCGCCGCCGCCACGCGAATATGTCGGCGGGGTAGAGCAGTTCGATCCCGCGCTTTTGCAGATCGTCGACCCTGCCGCCCGCCCCGAAGTGCTCGCCACCGGCTATGGCTGGGCCGAAGGGCCGGTGTGGGTGCCCGCGGGCTATCTGCTGTTCAACGACCCCGGCAATAATGTGATGTACCGCTATGTCCCCGGCGGAGAGGTGGAGGAATTCCTCCGCCCCTCGGGCCTCGAGGGCACCGTCCCGCCCGAGATCCGCGAGGCGGGGGCGAACGGCATGGCGATAGATTCCATGGGCCGACTGGTCTTCGCCGACAGCGGGTCGCGCAATATCTCGGCGCGCGATCTTGCGACGATGCAGCGCACGGTGCTGGTGGACCGCTACGACGGCAAGCGCTTTAACAGCCCCAACGATCTGACCATGGCGCGCAGCGGCGCGATCTATTTCACCGATCCGCCCTATGGCTTCGCCGATGCTGAGCAATCGCCGCTGCGCGAAGTGACCTCCAACGGGCTGTACCTGCGCCGGCCCGACGGGACCTTGCTGCTGCTGGACGAACACCGCAGGCCCAACGGCGTCGCGCTCTCGCCCGACGAACGCACGCTCTATCTTGCGCTGTCGGACGAGCAGCGACCGCAGGTGCTGGCCTATCCGCTGGGGGCGGACGGCACGCCGACCGGTCCGGCGCGGCTGTTCCACGACATGACCGCATGGCACGAGAAGGGCCTTCCCGGCCTTCCCGACGGGATCAAGACCGACAAGGCGGGCCATGTCTTCGCCACCGGACCCGGCGGCGTCCATGTGCTGTCGCCGGACGGCACGTTGCTGGGTCTGATCGGCACGGGCACGGCCATCGCCAATTGCGCGATCGGGCGGGGCGAGGACGGCGGCGCGGCGCTCTATATGACCGCGCACACCATGCTGGCCCGCATCCCGCTGCGCATCGCGGTCTGATCGCGGCGCGCGGCGCAGGCGGGGGCTACCCTCGTTCGGGGCCGTAGATCGACATCAGCGAGTCGGCGAAATCCTGTTCGCGGCTCGAACACACGCCCAGCACCTGCGCCTCGTCGCAGCCGTCGGCGACGACATAGGCGTGGCCCATGTCGGAATCGATATAGATGCCATCGCCCTTGTGCAGCGTGACCGGTTCGTAGAACTCGGTATGCACGACGATGCTGCCGTCGAGGACGTGGATATATTCCTCGCCCGGATGGCGCACCAGCCTGCCGAACTCCTCTGCCGTGCGGGCGCGGATCGTGGTGATGATCGGGATCATCATCTTCTGCCGCAGTTCGGGGCACATGTAGTGATAGTCGTAATTGGGCGTCGTCACCCGCACCGCGCGGTCGGCCCGGCCGATGCTGCGCCGTCCGGTGACCGCCCGGTCCTCCTCGCGCTCCGCCGGCTCGGCGAACAGCTCGGACAGCCGAATGCCCAGCCGCTGGCTCAGCTGCATCAGCTTGTCATAGGTCAGCGTCAGCCGGTCATGCTCGACCTTTGACAGCGTCGATACGGGGATGCCGGTTTCCGCGCTCATTTCCTTGAGCGTCCAGCCCTTCCGGCTGCGCAGCCCCTTCAGCAGGCTGCCCAGCGTCGGATGCCGGTCCGGCGAGGAGATCGCTTCAGATTTCCCCATTTGACAATTCTCTGATTAGGATCATTATGTCCCGATTACGTCAAAAGTTTGCCGCTCGAGGTTAGCCGCGAAACGCGGTCGAGGCAACATGGGTCGGATTTTGGGGGTTCCATGCGCATAGTCAGATTTCCCTTCGCGGGCGTGCTCGCGCTCTGCATGCTTCTCGCTTCGCTCGGCACGATGCTGATGGCACAGGCCCCCGCCCCGGGGGCGCCGGAACAGGCGCAGCCCGCCAACGCGGCCTCCGCATCGGGCGATTCCACCATGCCGGACGGCAATGGCGCGCCGTTGACCAAGAACGACCTCGACGCATGGCTCGACGGCTACATGCCCTATGCGATCGGCGACGGCGACATCGCGGGCGCGGTGGTGGTGGTCGTCAAGGACGGCGAGATCCTGACCCAGCGCGGCTTCGGCTATGCCGATGTCGAAAGCCGCACGCCGGTCGACCCCGAAAAGACCCTGTTCCGCCCCGGTTCGGTATCCAAGCTGATCACCTGGACCGCGGTCATGCAGCAGGTCGAACAGGGCAAGATCGACCTCGACGCCGACATCAACCAATATCTCGACTTCGAGATTCCCGCCTATGACGGCCAGCCGGTGACGATGCGCCAGCTGATGACGCATACCGCCGGTTTCGAAGAGCAGGTGAAGGACCTGATCGGCAGCGACCGCGACGCGATCCCGCCCTATGACGAGCTGCTGAAGCGCTGGATCCCCCGGCGCATCTTCGCGCCCGGCACCACGCCCGCCTATTCCAACTACGGCACCTCGCTCGCCGGCTATATCGTCGAGCGCGTATCGGGCGAGCCTTTCGACGATTATGTCGAGCGGCATATCTTCGGCCCGCTGGGCATGGACAATTCCAGCTTTCGCCAGCCGCTGCCCGCCAATCTGCAGCCGAACATGGCGACCGGCTATGACAAGATGTCGGGCGAGGTCGTGCCGTTCGAGATCGTCGGCCCCGCGCCCGCCGGATCGATGTCCTCGACCGGCGAGGACATGGCGCGCTTCATGATGGCGCATCTCAACAATGGCGAGCTGAACGGCAATCGCATCCTGAAGCCTGAAACCGCCCGCTACATGCACACAACGGCGACCACGCTGCTGCCCCCGCTCGACCGCATGATGATGGGTTTCTTCGAAACCAACATCAATGACGAGCGGGTGATCGCCCATCTCGGCGACCTCGGCGGCTTCCACACCTCGCTGCACCTGTTCATGGACGAAGACGTTGGCCTCTATGCCTCGTTCAACAGCGGGGGCGAGGAAGGCGCGGTCAATGGCGTGCGCATCAACCTGTTCACCGAATTCGCCGACCGGTACTTCCCCGGCGATCCGATCACCAGCCGCGTCCCGCCCGAGGAATCGGCACGGCACGCGCAGATGCTGGCGGGCAACTGGGTGGCTTCGCGCCGCGCGGATTCGACGTTCCTCAACATCACCCAGCTGATCGGGCAGTCCACCGTGTCGGTCGGCCCCGATGGCGAGCTGATCCTGCCGCCCGGCATGGGCCTGGCCGGCCGCCCCGCCAAATGGGTCGAGGTCGAGCCCTTCGTCTGGCAGGACCTCAACAGCCACACCCGCCTCGCCGCGCGGGTCGAGGACGGCGAGGTCACGCGTTTCAGCCTGTCGATCATGTCGGCCTTCACCGTGTTCGAACGCCCCGTGTGGTACAAGAACGCCGCGCTGCTGATGCCGCTGATCGGTGCCGCGCTGGTGATCCTGCTGCTGACCGCCCTGCTGTGGCCGGTGCGCGCACTGGTGCGCCGCCATTACGGCGCGCCTTTGCCGCTGGAGGGCCGCCAGAGGCTCGGCTACCGCCTGTCGCGCCTTGCCGCGCTGCTGATGGTGCTGGTGCTGGTCGGCTGGGGCGTCCTCATCACGATGATGTTCGCCGACCTTACCAATCTGGGCGGGGCGTTCGATGCCATCACCATCGTGCTGCAGGTGCTGACGCTGGTCGTCTTCATCGGCGGTCTGGCGGTGTTCGCCTGGTATCTGTGGCAGGTCTGGACCGGCCGCCGCCGCTGGACCGCAAAGGTCTGGAGCGTGCTGCTGCTGCTGGCCGGCATCGTCATGGTCTGGCTGGCCGCCGCCTTCCATCTCTTCGGCATCGGGACGAACTACTGATGAGCCATCTTACGCTGGACACAAGGCGCGAAAAACTGCGCCTTGCCGCCCCTTTCCGCATCTCGGGCCATGTGTTCGAGGAGACCGAGGTGGTCGTCGCCACCCTGTCCGACGGCACCCACACCGGCCGCGGCGAAGGCGGCGGGGTCTATTATCTGAACGACGACGCCGACAACATGATCGCCGACATAGAGGCCGCGCGCGGCGGGATCGAAGCGGGCATCGACCGCGCCGCGCTGCAGGACCTGATGCCCGCGGGCGGGGGCCGCAACGCGGTCGACTGCGCGCTCTGGGATCTCGAGGCGAAGCAGAAGGGCGTCCCCGCATGGCAACTGGCCGGGATCGACGCGCCTAGGCCCGTCGTCACGACCTTCACGCTGGGCGCGGACAGCCCCGAAAAGATGGCGGCAGGGGCAAAGGCCTATGCCGCCGCCCGCGCCATAAAGGTCAAGCTGACCGGCGAACTTAATCTCGACATCGAACGCGTGCGCGCCATCCGGCTTGCGCGGCCCGATGTCTGGCTGGGCGTCGATGCCAATCAGGGCTTCACGCTTGCCGAGCTGGGCGAACTGGCCGCCGCGCTCGACGCCTGCCGGGTGTCGCTGCTGGAACAGCCGCTGGCGCGCGGGCGCGAAGCCGATCTCGAAGGCTTCACCAGCCCCATGCCGGTCGCGGCGGACGAAAGCGCGCTCACCAGCGCGGATGTGCCGGGCCTCGCCGGGCGGTTTACCGTCAACAACATCAAGCTCGACAAATGCGGCGGGCTGACAGAGGCGCTGAAGATCGCGAAGGCCAGCCGCGAGGCGGGCCTGCAGGTGATGGTCGGCAACATGGTCGGCACCAGCCTTGCGATGGCCCCAGCCTTCGTCCTCGCGCAATTGTGCGATTTCGTCGACCTCGACGGCCCGACCTTCCTCGCGCAGGACCGCGAGCCTTCGGTCACCTACAGTGACGGCACGATCTGGGCGGGCGACGACATCTGGGGCGGGCCCGACGCGCCGTGACCGGCGGCGCCCCTCCCGCTGACGGCAAGAGCTGGTTCGGCCAGCCGCGCGGGCTGACGATCCTGATACTGACCAATATGTGGGAGACGTTCTCCTACTACGGCATGCGCGCGCTGCTCGTCTATTACATGACGATGGAACTGCTGATCGAGCAGGGCATGTCCTCGGTCATCTACGGCACCTATACCGCCTTTGCCTATTTCACGCCGATCTTCGGCGGGATCATCGCCGACCGCTGGCTGGGCAAGCGCCGTGCGGTGATCCTTGGCGGGTCGATCATGGCGCTGGGTCATTTCATGATGACCTTCGAGCCATTGTTCTACATCGCGCTGGGCACGATTGCGCTGGGCAACGGGTTCTTCCTTCCCAGCCTGCCCAGCCAGATCAACGATCTGTATTCGGCGAACGATCCGCGCCGCCCGTGGGCCTATAATATCTACTACGTCGGCGTGAACATCGGCGGCTTCCTCGCGCCGCTGATCTGCGGGACATTGGGCGAATTCTACGGCTGGCACTACGGTTTCGGCGCGGCGGGCATCGGCATGGCGGCGGGACTCGCGATCTATGTCTGGGGCGGGAAATATCTTCCGGTGGAGGATCGCTCGCCGGTCACGCCCACAGGCGGCAAGGTGAAATTCTGGGACGGCTTCGACCGGGCGACATTGATGCTGCTGGGCGGGCTGCTGCTGGCGGTGACCGTCTTCCGCAGCGCCTACGAGCAGGTCGGCAACACGGTCGCGCTGTGGGCCGACAGCGGGGTGGACCGCGCGGCGGGATCGCTGGAGATCCCGATGACATGGTTCCAGTCGCTTAATCCGCTGCTGGTGATCCTGATGACGCCCTTCCTGCTGGCACGCTGGCGGCGGCAGGCGGCGGCGGGGACAGAGGCTTCGCCGCTGCATAAGATGGCGATCGGCGCGCTGATCGTGGCGGGCGCCTATGTACTGCTGGCGCTGGTCGCGGGCGTGCAGGACGGCGCGCGCGCCAGCTGGCTGTGGCTCGTCGCTTTCTTCGTCGTCCTGACCACGGGCGAACTTTACATCCTGCCCAATGGCCTCGGCATCTTTGCACGCCTCGCCCCGCAGCGCCTGGGTGCGAGCACGGTGGCGAGCTGGTTCTTCGCCACCTTCACCGGCAGCCTTGCGGGCGGCCTTGTCGGCAGCCTGTGGAGCGTGCTTCCGGTGCCCGCCTATTTCGCGCTGCTGGCTGCCATCGCCGCAGCCGCCGCGCTGTTCCTGCGCATGCTCGACAGACCCGCGCGCGCGGTGTTCGCCGCCCGCGCGGCCACCGATGCCGCATCGGGCGAGAACGACGCCCACGACACTATCCCGCGACCCAATCCGGAGGCCATACCGTCATGATCCGCACATTGCCGCGCCTGCTGGCGCCCGTCTCGCTCGTCCTGTGCCTTGCCGCGGCCCCGGCCGCCGCCGAACCGCCCGCCGAACTGGAAGCGCGGGTGGACGCGCTGCTGGACACATTCGGCGCGCCCGGCGCATCGGTCGCCATTGTCGAAAACGGCGAAGTCACCTTCGCCAAGGGCTTCGGCGTCACCGATCTGGACAATCCCGTGCAGGTCACCGCCGACACCAATTTCGCGATCGGTTCGGTCACCAAGGCGTTCACCGCCGCCGGGCTCGCCATACTCGTCGACGACGGCAAGATCGCGTGGGACGATCCGGTGATCGACCACATGCCCGAATTCCGCATGGCCGACGCATGGATCACGCGCGAGATGACGGTGCGCGACCTGCTCGTCCATCGCAGCGGGCTGGGGCTGGGCGCGGGCGATCTGCTGTTCGTGCCGCGCAGCAGCCTGACACGCGCCGACGTGGTCGAGCGGCTGGGCAATATCCCGATCAAGAACGATTTCCGCGGCAGCTATGCCTATGACAACATCCTCTACATGGTTGCGGGCCGCCTGATCGAACGGGTCAGCGGGCAAAGCTGGGAACAGTTCACCACCGAACGCATCCTGCGCCCCGCCGGCATGACCCGCGCCACGGTGCAGAACGACCAGCGCGGCGACGAAAGGCTGATCGCCGATCCGCATGCGCGCATCGACGGCCCGATCCGCGGCCTTGGCACGATGGAGCGGCTGGACGATTCGCTTGTCGTCGCGCAGGTCGCCGCGCCGGCGGGCGGGATCGCCGCCAGCGCCAACGACATGGCCCGCTGGATCGAGGCGCAGCTGGCCCACGGCGACCTGCCCGATACCGGCCCCGAGGACAGGCGCCTGTTCAGCGAGGAACAGGGCCGCGAAATGTGGAAGCCCGCGGTTCTGATGCCCGCCCCCGGCTTTCCCGCCCCGCTCGACCAGACCGCGCCGCTGTTCAACACCTATGCGCTGGGCTGGAACGTGCGCGACTATCACGGCACGCGGGTTATCATGCACGGCGGCGGCGTCTATGGATCGATCACGCGGCTGATCCTGCTGCCCGAACAGGATGTCGGCATCTTTCTTGCCACCAACAGCGAGGAAGCGGGCCTGCTGACCGGCCTGCAGTTCGAACTGATCGACCACTACCTTGGGATCGAGGGCAACGACTGGCCCGCCGCCTTCGGCAAGTTCATCGACGATTATTTCGGCAATGCCGCCAAGGCGCTCGCCGCGCCCGAGGCGAAGCCCGCCGACGTCGGCCCCTCGCGCCCGCTGTCGGCCTATGCGGGACGCTACAACGACCCATGGTTCGGCACGATAAGCATCACCGAGCGGAACGGCGCGCTCAAGGTCGATTACCCGCACTGGCAGGGCGTCACCGCTACGCTGGAGCACTGGCAATACGACACCTTCGTCACCCGCTATAGCGAGGAGGGGTTCGAGCCTGCCTATGTCACCTTCCAGCTGGACGCCGATGGCGCGGTCGACCGGATCACGATGAAGGCGGTCTCACCCGTGGCGGATTTCAGCTGGGATTACAGGGACCTGCTTTTCACACCGGTCGCGGAGGCTGGCGGCCAGTAAACGCCGCGCCTGCCTGACACCCATACTCGGCCGGTCGCCGCTGCCTGTCCTCTGGTCCGCCGGGTGGCTTGCCAGCGCGCGCGGGCAGGCTAAAGCGGTGCCCAGCGAGGACATCGGGGCGGCGCTGGCCCCGTCAGGCAGGAGAGCGAGACGATGGCCAATCCCTGGAGCAACGAAGGCGACGGCGGCGGCATGCTGGTCACCACCACCGCCGTGGTCGAAGGGCGCGCGGTGCGCGACTATCTGGGCATCGTCACGGGCGAGGTGATCGTCGGCGCGAACCTGTTCCGCGACATCTTCGCCTCGATCACCGACCTCGTCGGCGGACGTTCGGGCAAGTACGAGGAAGTGCTGGCCCGCGCGCGCAAGGAAGCGCTGGCCGAAATGCGGCAGGAGGCTTTGTCGCTGGGCGGCAATGGCGTGATCGGCGTCGACATCGATTACGAGGTGCTGGGCCAGAACGGCTCGATGCTGATGGTCAGCGTGTCGGGCACCGCGGTCGTGCTGGCCTGAAGCCGAACCAGACCCAACAGAACCGGATTGATAACAGCTTGACTGATTTCCGCATCAGGCGCGCGCGGGCGGACGACGCCGCCGCCTGCGCCGCGATCTACGCCCCCTTCGTCACCGACACATGGATCAGCTTCGAAACCCAGCCGCCATCTGCAGGCGAAATGCTGAAGCGCATCAGCGCGTGGGGCGGCACCTATGGCTGGCTGGTCGCGGTGCGAGGCATGGCGGTGATCGGCTATGCCTATGGCAGCCCGCACCGCTCGCGCGATGCCTACAGCTCGTCGTGCGACGTGGCGGTCTATGTCGATCCGTCGATGGCGCGGCGCGGCGTGGGCACCGCCCTGTATTCGGCGCTGCTGCCGATGCTGAAGGACCGCTATCACGCGGCTTTCGCGGGCATTTCGTTACCGAACGACCCCAGCATCGCATTGCACAAGAGCTTCGGCTTCGAACAGGTCGGCGTCTATAAAGAGGTCGGCTGGAAGCTGGAGGACTGGCGCGACGTCAGCTGGTGGCAATTGCTGCTTTAGGCTCCCCGGCGGCGGACCAAGGCGTATCGTCCAGCGCCCGCGAAGCGCGTTTCGCCGGGCGATAGACCAGATCGGCGATGGCCACGCAGGCAAACGCCAGCACGCCGCCCGCCGCCAGGTCGACGACATAATGCCAGCGCGTCGCCACCGCCTCGACCAGGATGAAGGCGAACAGCGGCACATAGGCGCACAGCAGCCAGCGTTCGTGGCGCCAGGCAAAGATCACGAAGATCGCCGATACGGCGGTGTGCAGCGACGGCATCGCCGCAGGGCCCGCCAGCAGATTGGCGCGGCCATGCACCGCCAGCCAGTCCGCGCCGCCCGCCCGGATCGCCGCGACCAGCCGCTGCATGTCGGCCTGCGCGGCGCTGGCGACGGCATTGGCCCCGTCCTCGTAGATGAACGGCCCCAGCGCAGGCCACGTCAGATAGCCCGCCGCCCCGAGCAGATGGACGCAGAACACCGCCACCACCAGCCGCCGGAACACCGCGATATCGCGCACCGCGTGCACGATGAAGCTGGCGTAGAACATGGCGATAAAGGCAAACAGATAGGCCGCGTCGATATTGCCCAGCCGGTCCGCCAGCCAGTGCCGGACCGCGAAACAGGCATCGACCACCGGCTGCAGGGCCCGGTCGGAGCGCATGAAGGCCGCGTCATGGTTCGCGCCGTTCACCGCCGTCACCCACAGCTTCAGATTGAAGTGCACGATCAGTACGCCGAGATAGCAGACGAAAGCAGCCGCCAGATAGACCAGCACCCTGGGCTGGCGGTTGCGCAGAATCAGCAATCCCCACCCGATCAGCGTCACCACCGGGACAAGGTAATGCACTCCGAACGCACCCAGTGCCTTCTGGCTGGGCAGCAAGATCGGCAAATCATTGACGAACGCGACCACCAGCGCCGCGCAGATCCCCGCCAGTAGGATCGCGACCTCGGGCAGAGGCCAGCCGCCATAGGGCTCCGCCTCGCGCAGACGCTTTTCTTCATGGTGCCCCCCTTCACGCTGAGGGGTAAGGCAATCTGGATCGTGCACGCTCATCGAATGGGATTACCCGGCGGTTGCTCCTGCCATGGCAATGCCGCGATATGGTTAAATATCGCTGAAGCCCCGCGCACCCACGCCGGTCAGGCTTCTTTGGCCCCCGGTTTTCTCGCCCCCGCCGCCTTCGCCTCATCAGATGTCGCCGCACTCACCACCGAACCCGCGCTGAACCCGTGCACCAGTGTCGACAGCACGATGGTGAAAGTGACCACCGCCCACAGCGGCCCCGCGTCCTGCAGGTCGATCGCGCCCGCCGCATAGGCCAGGTAATAGATCGACCCCATGCCCCGCACGCCATAGAACGCGACCACGCCGCGCTGCTTCACCGTCATATCCGTCCCCAGCAGCGCCAGCATGCCGAACGCGGGCCGGATCGCAAACACCAGCGCCAGCCCGATGATCGCCTCTCGCCAGCCCAGATAGGGCAGCAGATCGGGGATCGCCCCGCCCAGCAGCACCAGCAAGATCGCCGTCACCGCATGCTCCAGCGCCTCCGAGAAGCTGTGCAGGCGGCCATGGAACTGGTGCTCATGCTCTTGCAGGCGCAGCACTACGCCCATGACGAAGGCCGCGATAAAACCGTATCCCTCGACCAGCTCTGTCAGGCCATAGGTGAACAGCACGCCTGCCATCGCGATCACGCCGGATCCCGTTTCCGCCAGCGGATTCCCGCGCGGCCAGGTAAACAGCGCCGCCCCCAGCAGCTTGCCCGCGAGCACGCCCGCCAGCACCCCCACCGCGATCTTGTAGAGCAGGTAGAACCCCGCCCATTCCAGGCCCCAGCCCTGCAGGTCCAGCCCCATCGAGGTGACGAAGATCGCCAGATAGACGAACGGAAACGCCAGCCCGTCATTCAGCCCCGCCTCGGCCGTCAGCGCAAAGCGCACCGGATGCTCGCGGCCCTCCAGCGGCGCGCCCACCTGCACGTCGGCGGCCAGCACCGGATCGGTCGGCGCCAGCACCGCGGCCAGCAGGATGGCGCTGCCCAATGCGAAGCCCGCCAGCGTACCCATCACAGCCACCGCGACCATGCACAGCGGCATCGCGACCGCCAGCAGCCGCACCGTCGGCGTCCACAGCCCCCGCCCCGCGATCCGGTCGATCCGGATGCCCGTGCCGAACAGCGCGATGATGACCGCGAATTCCGACGCGATTTCCCAGAAACCGGGGCGGTTGACCGGGCTGAACACCTGCGGAATTCCGGGCACGATCCCGAACACCGCCAGCCCGCCGATGATCAGCAGACCCGACGCGGCAGGCTCTTTCCCCGAAATCCAGCGCGGCAGCCAATAGGCGAAAATGATCACCAGCCCGCACCCGGCCATCAGCAGGTGATAGGGCGCAAATTCGAAAAGCGGTTTGTCCATGCGTCAGGGTAACGAGCGGGAAAGGGGGTGGTGCCCTGGGGGGATGGTGCGGAAAGCTTGATAAAGCTGCTAAGGTTTGATTTCGGGGGGTATTGCGGTTCGAGCTATGGTTTAGGATGCGACGAGTTTGGGGACGCTTACCACGTCACATGGTTGGACCTCAGACAGATCTGCCAAACCTCCAAGCCTATGGAGATGAACCGTGTTCGGCTTCAACCTCCAGCAACAAGACCCAGTCTGTCCCCGGCCCGGAGGAGGGCGGATCAAACGATTGGATGCCCTGGTTTTGCTCGGTGCGGAACGGATATTCAGCACCGTAGCGCGGGTCGAACCATGTCTGCGTGTGCATGCCGCCGCCAGCCAGCTCGCCCAGATCGAGGGTGAAGGGTTCGCCCTGAGGCGAATAGACGATTATGCGCGAACCGTCTGATGCGCGAGCGGCGCGAATTTTCGCCGCTCCATGTGCAGGGCCGTCCAGTATAATATCCTGACGCGGCTCGAGGGTCTGGAACTCGTGCTCTTCCATGAAGTGACGAAGGAAGCCCATTTGCCGGGCACCTGGGTCCTGAATTGCATCGAACCATGGGCGGTTGGCACCGATCGCCGGTTCCCGTCCAGCAGCCCACATTTGCCAGACATTGTTATTGCCATAGGTATGCCCGGCCGCCCCCGCCAATACGGACCACCAGGCCGCCTGCCGTGCATCGTCATCGTTGAAGCGCAGACGGGGATCGTAGCCTTCGTTGTAGAAACCGACTGGAATTCCCTCATAGCGAGGTTCGCCGTCGATCACTGGCCGCTTGGGCTCGAGCGCGAGGTCATGTTCGACATAGAGACCCGTATCGAGATTGCGCGCTGCGTGGGAGGACTGGTTCATGTAGAAGTCGAGCCATTCCGCATCGCGCAATTGCTCCGATGCCAAGCCGGGGCCGCGCGGATGGAAGGTGATAAGGTGTTTGCCGCCATCACCGTCCTCAAGCCCATGGGCAATTGCATCGATGATCGAACGCTCTTGATCAGACCTGACGTTGGAATCGCCGCCAAGGATCCAGATTACATTGGCGTCGCGATAGCGATTGCCAAGGAATCGTCCGTAGGAGCGTGCGCTTTCTACATCGAAAATTCTCCGGTCGCCATCACGCCAGTAATGGCCCCAGGACGGGAGAAGTCCCACGGTCAGACCCAGCTGGTTCGCCCGTGAAATGACATGATCGATATGAGCGAAATAGGCTTCATTCGGTGTTGACGGATCCCTGTTGACGAGCGGTAGCTCTCCATAGGCGTTTGGCGTGTCCAACCCCTGCAGTTCTGCCAGAGCGACGGCCTGGATGACGGTAAATCCCTTGGCGGCGCGGTCCCGCAGATACTGGTCCGCCTCTTCTCGTGTCAGCCGGTGGAAAAGAGCCCATGCGGTGTCACCAAGATAAAAAAACGGCTTGCCATCCTCTTCCTGCAGATGCCGCCCGTCGGGTGCCACTTCAATGCGGGCTTGAGCTTGTACGACTGGCGCAGACTGCAGCATGGCAATCACGACTGTACTCAAGAAAAAGGCGCGCATCGCAAGTATCTCCCGTCAGAATTACGCCTCCTCGATGTTATTGCCTTGCGAGGCGGTAACCGGTGTCATAAGCGAGTTTTCAGGACCTGCAAGCGCCATGATCTATCGCGCTTGCAAACCTTGTCTATGAAGCGAGCGGTTCTCTCGGATTTGCATGAACTGCAAGTTCGCTAATCTCGACTATCCGTCCCTCAAGCCAACCCGCGACAACCCCGCAAGCCGTCGTTCGCTCACCTCCGCGCCAGGCCCCAGCCATGGCAAAGCCGCGGCTGTGACGTCGAACGACACGCTGCGGGCCTGATGGCCCTTGCGGTCCCAAAGGCTCTTGGCGTCCGGGTCGCCGCCACTGGCGCCTTAAGGCTGCGCTCGCGTTGCGATGCTCGCCTTACGACGCGGGCGGCTCTTTGAAATTCAACTCCACTCTCGTCCCCTCCGGCCCGAACACGAAGATCTGCCGCACGCCCGCGGTGTCGCGCAAATCGCTTTCCGTCACCTCGTGCCCCGCGCCGCGCAGGCGGGCGAGGTAGTCGTCATAGCCGGTGCAGGCAAAGGCGACATGGTTGATCGGGCCCGGCTCGCGCGGGGCGGGGCGGGTATTCACGTGGATCAGCGCATTGCCCGCCCCGTCCACCATCCAGCTGTTCAGCTCGGGATCCATCCCCGGCGGCGGCTTGGGGACCAGCCCCAGCATGTCGCGGTAAAAGGCGACCGTCGCGGCAAAATCGGTCGTGCTGATATTGATATGGTCGATGCGGCTGATGGTCATGGCTGCTGCGCCCCCCCTGCGTCGTTTGATTATCGCGTCGTCTTATTTTCGCGTCGTTTTATTGTCCTACTCGCGCGCCGTTTTCTATCGGGCTCGTCATCAGGTGACGCATGCTCTTTCAAATCCGTGAAATTTCCCCCGACCCCCCGGCGTGTCACTTTTGGCCGCGAACACCAGCATTCCTGCGGCCTCGCACCGGGTGACAGAGAGTGTAGGACATGTAACCTTTGTCACTTTTCGCGCGCGCTTGCCCTGCCCCTGCCCCCTGCTGTAAGGGGCGCCCAAAGCCGAACAAGCACACCGAACAACACTGAGGACGTAAGCGGCAATGGCCGGCCATTCCAAATTCAAGAACATCATGCATCGCAAGGGCGCGCAGGACAAGAAGCGCTCCGCCATGTTCTCCAAGCTCTCGCGCGAGATCACCGTGGCGGCCAAGATGGGCACGCCCGATCCCGACATGAACCCGCGCCTGCGCCTGGCCGTGAACAACGCCAAGGCGCAGTCGATGCCCAAGGACAATATCCAGCGCGCGATCGACAAGGCATCGGCCAACGAAGGCGACGATTACGAGGAAATCCGTTACGAGGGCTATGGCCCCGGCGGCGTGGCCCTGATCGTCGAGGCGCTGACCGACAACCGCAACCGCACCGCGACCAATGTGCGCACCGCGTTCAGCAAGAACGGCGGAAACCTGGGCACCGCGGGTGCGGTTTCGCACGGCTTCGAACGGCTGGGCCTGATCGAATACCCCGCCAGCGCCGGTGACGAGGAAAAAGTGCTTGAGGCCGCGATCGAGGCCGGCGCCGACGACGTCGAATCGTCGGAGGACGGCCACGTCATCTGGACCCAGATGGAAGCGCTGCACGAAGTCGCCGGAAACCTCGAAAAATCGCTGGGCGAGGCCGAGAACGTCAAGCTGGCGTGGAAGCCCAACATCACCGTCGACGTCGACGAGGACACCGCAGGCACATTGTTCAAGCTGGTCGATGCGCTGGACGACGACGACGACGTCCAGACCGTCTGGGGCAATTACGAAGTGTCCGACGACGTGATGGAAAAGCTCGGCTGATGCTGGCCCTGGCCGCGAAGGCGCTGCTGGCCGGCGTCATGATCGCGGCCATCGCCGAGATCGGTCGCCGCCTGCCGACGCTGGGCGCGCTGGTCGCCTCGCTGCCGCTGGTGTCGGTGCTGGGCATGATCTTCCTGTGGCACGCCCGCCCCGACGCCGAGAACATGGCCCGCCATGCCGAGGCGACCTTCTGGTACGTGCTGCCCTCGCTTCCGATGTTCCTATTGATCCCTGTGCTGCTGCGCCATGGCATGGCCTTCTGGCTGGCGCTGGGGGCCGGATGCCTGCTGACCGTCACCCTGTACCTGCTGATGCAGGCGCTCGCGCCGCGCCTTGGCCTTCCGCTTTGACCTCCGCGGCTCCAGGGTTCGTCAGAGCATGATCGTACGATGATCGTGCGATGATTGTTTTGGGACTCGATCCTTCGCTGACCTGCACGGGCTGGGGCGTGATCCGCAAGGACGGGTCGCGCCTGTCCCATGTCGCCAACGGACAGGTGCCGACCAGCAGCAAGGACGAGATGGCCTTCCGCCTCGCCGCGCTTCAGCAGGCGCTGGCCGAAGTCATCGCCAGATACCGCCCTGATGTCGCCGCCGCCGAAGAGGTGTTCGTCAACAAGAACCCGCAATCGACGCTGAAACTGGCTCATGCCCGCGGCGTGGTGCTGGCGGCATGCGGCGCGGCGGGGCTGGCGGTGCACGAACATTCCACCAAGGTCGTCAAGAAATCGGTGGTGGGCACGGGCGGGGCCGACAAGAATCAGGTGCAGGCGATGCTGAAAGTGCTGCTTCCGGGCGCAGAAATCGCCGGATCGGACGCAGCCGATGCACTGGCCGTCGCAATCGCCCACGCTCATCTTGTGCGAAGGCTTTGAATCTGCGCCGTTTACCATCGTACCCCCCGGAATTGCTGTGCTGCACTTGCGAAATGTTGTTGCAGACATGGCCCGAGGCGCGGACTCTGCCCCCCCTGGCGCACTGCTTTTCGAGTCGAAAAGGCGCCGATGAAACGGGGGTTTTGTCATGAACAGCCTCGCCGAAGTTCATCCGATGGCCGGCAGGCCGCAAAAGACCGCATCCGCGAAGCGGACGCGCCACGTGATGTTCCTGATGTGCAAGACCGACTGCAATGACGGGATCTATTCCTATTGCATGACGCTTGCGGCAGGACTGAAGGAACAGGGCTGCAAGGTCTATTTCGTCACCAGCGCCATCTATGAGGCTGGCGCCGATGAAGAGCGGGTCGGGCAGGTCGACCGCCTGTGCGACGAAGTGCTGTGCATCCCGGGCCTTGGCAACAAGCCGCGCCTGTCCGACTGGCGCACGATCCGCGCCTTCATGCGCAGGAACGACATCGACAGCGTGAACGTGCATGGCCTTGGCATGATCATATGGGGGCGGCTGCTGTCCCTGTTTGCGCGCGTACCGGTGGTGGCGACGTATCATCCGTCCTTTCACGCGGGAAAATTGGATGTGGTGGGCAAGACCAACGCCTCGCTGTCCATGCCCGCACGCGCGGTCGTTTGCGCCTTTGCGGTCGATGCGATCGTCGTCCTGTCTGAAGAAACCCGCGCCCAGCTTGCCCGCGAATGCCGCCCCGTCGCGCACCGGATCCAGAAAGTCGTGGGCGCGATCGACGAGGGGCGGTTCCACCCGCCCACCGCCGAACAGCGCCGCATCTCGCGCGAACGACTGCAGCTTGGCGAGCGGGAATTCGTCTGCCTGCAAATCGGACGGTTAAGCTGGAACAAGGGCATCGACCTCCTCGTTCAGGCAACCCGCAAGGCGGGCGCGGCGATGGACCCTCCGATCCGCGCGATCCTTGTCGGAAGCGGCACCGACGAGGAGGAGCAGGAAATCCGAGACTACGCGTATCAGTCGGACAAGGACCGATCGGTCTTTCGCTTCGACGGGTTCAAGTCCGATGTCCTGAGCTATTACTGGGCCAGCGACGCATTTGTCCTGCCCAGCCGGGTCGAGGGATACGGTCTGGTGGTCGTCGAGGGCATGGCGACCGGGCTGGTCCCCGTCCGCACCCCCGGCGGCGGCGCGTCCGACCAGATCGAGCATGGCGAAAACGGCCTGCTTGTGGATTTCGAGGATTCGGACGGGCTGGCCGATGCCCTGCTTCGCCTTCATGACGAGGCGGAAAGGGCAAGGCTGGCGCAGGGCGCGATACGCAAGGCCCGGCGCGACTTTACCAAGCAGGCGCAGGCGCGCTCCATCCTGGAATTGTTCGATCAGGCATCGGGACCGGCCGCATCGCTGGCCTGACGGCGTAAGAGCCGATCAGCGCAGCTGGCTGTCCTTGCTGCCACGCCGATTGATCGCGCTGTGGCGAACGCTGCGGTCGTTCGCGGACTGGCACGGCACGCAGGTGCGCACGCCCGGCAGGGCCTTGCGCCTCTTCTCGGGGATCTTCTCTCCGCAGGTCTGGCAATATTCCAGACCCTCGCCCACCGGCATGCGCGCGCGGGCGCTTGCCACCGCGTCATTGACCGTATCGTCGATCTGGTCCTGCACCGCGCCATCTCGCGACCATCCGCCAGCCATATCCCGTTCCTTTTCGTAACCTCTGTTATTCGAAGCCTTGTGGGTGGATTTCGTTCCCCCCTCGAAACAAAGCGGAAACACCGCTAGGCAGCAATCATGATCGCGAAACTTGCAGGCAGGCTGGACGAAACCGGCACGGACTGGGCGGTGATCGACGTGGGCGGCGTCGGCTATCTGGTCCATTGCTCGGCCCGGACATTGTCCGCGCTGGGCGAAAAGGGCGAGGCCTGCACGCTCTATACCGATCTGCAGGTGAGCGAGAACGACATGCGCCTGATCGGCTTTGCCCGCGGGGCGGAGCGCGACTGGTTCCGCCTGCTGCACGGCGTGCAGGGCGTAGGGTCCAAGGTTGCGCTGGCGATCCTGTCCGCGCTGTCGACCGAGGAATTGCAGCAGGCCTGCGCCAAGGGCGACGCCGCCATGGTGGCGCGCGCAAACGGAGTCGGCCCCAAGCTGGCGGGCCGAATCGTCAACGAGCTGAAGGACAAGGCCGGCGGCATGCCGGTGGTGGCGGGTGCAGGCGGCACGGTCGCGGCACCGGTCGGCAGCAGCAGCGCCGATGCGGTATCGGCCTTGGAAAACCTCGGCTTCAAGCCCGCCATCGCCGCCAAGGCCGTGGCCGAGGCCGAGGGCGAACTGGGCGCGGACGCGAGCGAAACCGCGCTGATCCGGGCCGCGCTGAAGAAGGCCGCAGGATGATGCGCAGAATTCTGATCGCCCCCTTGCTGGCGCTTTCCGTCCCTGCGGCGGCAAAGGAATTGCCAAGCAGCATGACGCCCGGCCCCGTCTTTCCTTTCGGCCCCGTGGCCGAGGTGGAAAGCGACATGCCGATCCCCGAAGGTACCGAATTCAAAATGGCCTTCGACCTCAGCGATGCGGCCCCTGCCGGAGAGGCCAATCGCGGATTGGTGACGCTGGCGCGCTTCTTCAACATGCATGTCCGCGCGGGCGTGCCCGAACAGAATATCCATCTGGCAGTCGTGGTCCACGGCGCGGCGGGCGTCGATCTTCTGAACGAAGCCGCCTATGGAAAGCGCAGGGACGGCAAGGACAACGCCAATGCCGCGATCGTCGCCGCGCTGCTGGACAACGGCGTGCGCGTCATCCTGTGCGGGCAAAGCGCCGCCGCGATGGGCATCGCCAAGAGCGATCTGCTCCCCGGCGTCGAAATGGCGCTGTCCGCGATGACCGCCCATGCGCTGCTGCAACAGCAGGGCTATGCGTTGAACCCGTTCTGATGGCCGATCCCGTCCCCCTCCACTCGCCCGAGCGGCAGCCCGACGATCCGGACGCCGCGCTGCGGCCCAAGACGCTTGAGGAGTTCGTGGGCCAGCAGGCCGCGCGCGAGAACCTGCGCGTCTTTATCGAGGCGGCACGCTCGCGCGGAGAGGCGATGGACCATGTGCTGTTCTTCGGCCCGCCCGGCCTCGGCAAGACGACATTGGCGCAAATCGTGGCGCGCGAACTGGGTGTCGGTTTCCGGGCGACCTCGGGTCCGGTTATCGCGAAATCGGGCGATCTGGCCGCGCTGCTGACCAATCTGGAAGAAGGCGACGTCCTCTTCATCGACGAGATTCACCGCCTCAATCCCGTGGTCGAGGAAGTGCTCTATCCCGCGATGGAGGACCGCGCGCTCGACCTCATCATCGGTGAAGGCCCCGCCGCCCGCAGCGTGCGGATCGACCTGCCGCCCTTCACGCTGGTCGGCGCGACGACGCGGCAGGGCCTGCTGACGACTCCGCTGCGCGACCGGTTCGGCATTCCGGTGCGGCTCAATTTCTATACGGTCGAGGAACTGGAAAAGGTGGTCTCGCGCGGGGCGCGGCTGCTCAATATCGGAATCGATCCCGGCGGCGCGCGCGAGATTGCCCGCCGTTCGCGCGGCACGCCCCGCGTTTCGGGCAGATTGCTGCGCCGCGTACGCGATTTCGCCGAGGTGGCGAAGGCCCCGACGATAACCGACCAGATCGCCGACGACGCGCTGACGAGGCTGGAGGTCGACTCGCTCGGCCTCGACGCGCAGGACCGGCGCTATCTCCACATGATCGCGGATATCTACAAGGGCGGCCCGGTCGGGGTCGAAACGCTGGCCGCGGGCCTGTCCGAACCGCGCGACACGATCGAGGAAGTGATCGAGCCCTATCTGATCCAGCTTGGCCTTGTCGCCCGCACGGCGCGGGGCCGCTGCCTCAACGATCGCGGCTGGCGGCATCTTGGCCTGTCCCCGCCCCAGCCCGATCTGCCCCCGCCCGATCTGCCGCAGGGCAGGCTGTTCGAGGACTGATCGCCGTTCGGCGGGCATTCGAAGCGCTTCGTCGGCCCGCCATTCGCTTGGCAGAAGCGGGTGATGCACCGGTCGATGCGGCGCTGCATCGTTGAAAATGCGGCCTTATTCCTTTGAGCACAGGGGGCGTCCAGCCCTCCCGATCACAAAGGAACAAGCCATGCGCACGATCGCCATTGCATTCATCATGGGCACCATCGCAGCGCCGACGGTTGCCTCCGCGGAAAACGCAAACCCGGTGATACGCCACAAGACCGTGCCGGTTTCGGCACAGGATTTCGCCAGCGCCGAAAGCACCGAGCGGCTCGAACGCAAGCTCCGCAGTGCGGCGCGCGCCGTCTGCACGCGCAATCGCGGCTTCGAACCGCCGTCACGGGCGGAGCAGCGCTGCTATGAGCGTGCCGTCAGCAATGCGAAGCAGAGCCTCGCGCAAAAGCAGGCGGAGCACGGTTCGGCATTGGGCGGATAACGCCGCCAATCCGGCGCCAGACATGAAAAAGGGCGGCCCCTTGCAAAGGGCCGCCCTTTCCGATTTCCGGCAATGCCGCGCGGCTTAGTCGGCGGCAAGCTTGCGCAGGACGTAATGGAGGATGCCGCCGTTGCGGTAATATTCCATCTCGTTCGCGGTATCGATGCGGCACAGCACGTCGAAGCTGAAGTCCGATCCGTCCTTGCGCGTGACCTTCACGGTCACTTCCTGGCTCGGCTTCAGATTGTCGAGGCCCTGAATGGTAAACTGGTCATCACCCGTCAGGCCCAGCGTCTCGCGCGTGTCGCCCGCCTTGAACTGCAGGGGCAGCACGCCCATGCCGACAAGGTTGGAGCGGTGGATACGCTCGAAGCTTTCGACCAGCACCGCGCGCACACCCAGCAGGATCGTGCCCTTCGCCGCCCAGTCGCGCGACGATCCGGTGCCGTATTCCTTGCCGCCGATGACGACCAGCGGCGTGCCGTCTTCCTTGTGCTTCATGGCGGCGTCATAGATCGCCATCTGCTCGCCGTTATAGCTGGTGTAGCCGCCCTCGACCCCCGGCACCATTTCGTTCTTGATGCGGATATTGGCGAACGTGCCGCGCATCATCACTTCATGGTTGCCGCGGCGCGAGCCGTAGGAGTTGAAGTCCGCCTTCGCGACCTGATGCTCCTTGAGGTAACGGCCCGCGGGGCTGTCTTCCTTGATCGAGCCTGCGGGCGAGATGTGGTCGGTCGTGACCGAATCGCCCAGGATCGCCAGCGGCTTCGCATCGATGATGTCGCTGACCGCGTCGGGCGTCATGCCCATGCTCTCGAAATAGGGCGGGTTGGCGACATAGGTCGAACCGGCGCGCCAGCTATAGGTGTCCGAACCTTCGACATTGATCGCCTGCCAATGCTCGTCGCCCTTGTAGACGTCGGCATAACGGCTCTGGAACATGTCGCGGCTGATCGCGCCCTGCAGCACTTCGGCCACTTCGGCATTGGTCGGCCAGATGTCGCGCAGATAGACTTCGCTGCCGTCGCTGCCGGTGCCGATCGGAGTCTCGGTGATGTCCTCGGTCACCGTGCCCTTCAGCGCATAGGCGACGACCAGCGGCGGCGATGCGAGGAAGTTGGCACGCACGTCGGGCGACACGCGGCCCTCGAAATTGCGGTTGCCCGACAGCACCGAGGCGGCGACGACATTATTGTTGTTGATCGCCTTCGAAATCGGCTCGGCCAGCGGGCCGGAGTTGCCGATGCAGGTGGTGCAGCCATAACCGACCAGATCGAAACCGATCGCGTCGAGATGATCCTGCAGCCCCGCCTTGACCAGATAGTCGGTCACCACCTGCGATCCGGGCGCGAGCGAGGTCTTCACCCAGGGCTTGGGCATCAGGCCCTTCTCATGCGCCTTCTTGGCGACGAGGCCTGCCGCGATCAGCACATCGGGGTTCGAGGTGTTGGTGCAGCTGGTGATGGCAGCGATCACGACGTCGCCGTCGCCCACGTCATGATCCTTGCCGTCGACCGCGAAACGCTCCGCCCCGGCCTTGTTGTACAGCTTGGCCAGATCGGTGTTGAACAGCTCGTCCACCTTGTCGAGCGCGACCTTGTCCTGCGGACGCTTGGGCCCCGCCAGCGACGGCACGACCGAACCCATGTCGAGTTCGAGCGTGTCAGTGAAGATCGGCTCGGGGTTCGACGGATCGAACCAGAGGCCCTGTTCGCGTGCATAGGCCTCGACCAGTGCGATCGCGTCCTCGTCACGGCCGGTCAGGCGCATGTAATCCAGCGTCTTGTCGTCGATGCCGAAGAAGCCGCAGGTCGCGCCATATTCGGGCGCCATGTTGGCGATGGTCGCGCGGTCGGCCAGCGTCAGCTTGGCGGTGCCTTCGCCGTAGAATTCGACGAAGCGGCCCACCACGCCCTTTTCGCGCAGCATCTGCACGCAGGTCAGCACGAGGTCGGTGGCGGTGATGCCCTCGGCCATCTTGCCGGTCAGCTTGAAGCCGACGACTTCGGGGATCAGCATCGAAACCGGCTGGCCCAGCATCGCGGCCTCCGCCTCGATCCCGCCGACGCCCCAGCCCAGCACGCCCAGACCGTTGATCATGGTGGTGTGCGAATCGGTGCCGACGCAGGTGTCGGGATAGGCGATGTCGGCGCCGCTCGGGTCCTTCGACGTCCATACGCCGCGGCCGATATGCTCAAGGTTCACCTGGTGGCAGATGCCGGTGCCCGGCGGGACGGCATAGAAATTGTCGAGGCTCTTCGCGCCCCACTTCAGGAAGTCGTAGCGTTCGGCATTGCGCTGGTATTCCAGCTCGACGTTCTTTTCGAATGCCTTGGGATGGCCGAACTCGTCCACCATGACCGAGTGGTCGATGACGAGGTTCACGGGCACCTGCGGATTGATCTTCTGCGTGTCGCCGCCCAGCGCCTTGATGGCATCGCGCATCGCGGCGAGGTCGACCACGCAGGGCACGCCGGTGAAATCCTGCAGCAGGACGCGCGCGGGGCGGTACTGGATTTCGGGATGCGGGGCCTTGGGGTTCTGCTGCCAGTCGACGATCGCCTTCACGTCATCGGTCGAGACGGTGAAGCCGTCATCCTCGAACCGCAGCATGTTCTCGAGCAGGACCTTGAGCGAGAAGGGAAGCCGCGACACGTCGCCATATTTTTCCGCCGCCTTGGCGAGCGAGTAATAGGCATATTCCTTGCCCCCGACGCTCATGGTCGAGCGGGTGCCGAGCGTGTCCTTGCCGATTGCAGTCATGGGTGACCTTTCCCTTCAGATCTGGTCGCGCGCAAGACAGTTGAGAACCGCTCGCAGGGCGCGGGTTGCAGGTGCGAAATGTTTGCGGCGGCGATGGGCCGGATCGCCCGCCTCGTCAAGGCTGAGAAAGGTCAAAATTGGCTGTGGAACGGCGCACGCCCGTACGATTCAGCATGGCGAAAGCATGTAAAGAGGATTAGCGGAGCCGAAACCGCGCGGCGTCCTGTCCGTTACAATGAATGGAGACGTTGTAGCCATTAGGCGAATGCGGAAGTATGATGGCAGCCGGATAGCCGGGCTGCCTACCGGGAAATCATGATGACCATGGATAGCATTGTTTACCGGCCCTTGGGAAAGGGTCTTGTCACTCGAATGCTGGGCTCTGCGGCCCTGATTGCGGGCGCTGTCGCGCTGCCCGCCAATGCGCTGGCGCAGGCCGCGCCGGCTGCGGCCAAGTCGCAGCCCGCGCCCCTGTTTCCGACCGAGCAGGCCCCTGCGGCCCCTGTTGAACTGACATCGGCGCCGGTCATTCAGGAAATCCCGACCGATTATTTCACCGTGGCCCCGACATGGCAGGTGGCGCAGGCAGAGCAATTGCTCGGCTATATCCGCGCGATCGGGGGCGAGGGGCTGTTCGCCAAGGATTACCGGCCCGACGAATTGCAAGCGGCCATCGCCGCGGGCCCCGGCGCAAGGCTGAACGAGACGGCAACCCGCCTGTTCACCTGGGTCGCCGAGGATCTGCGCGACGGACGCACCGAAATGGATTCGCGCCATCAATGGTTCGTCGAGGATCCAGACTGGAAGCTGCGGCCGATCAAGCCCCTGCTGGAGGAGGCGCTGGCGTCGGGGCAGATCGTCGCCGCGCTTGATTCGCTCAATCCCACGCATCCGGATTACGCGGTGCTGAAACAGATGCTGCTTGAGACGAGCGAGGGCGACAAGGCCTCGCGCGCCAAGATCCGCGCCAACATGGACCGCTGGCGCTGGCTGGGCCGCGATCTCGGCAAGAACTATCTGCTGACCAACGTGCCCGAATATCAGCTGCGTCTGGTCGTCAACAACAAGGTCCACACCTCGTTCCGCACCATCGTCGGCAAGCCCGGTCGCACCGCCACGCCGCAGCTGGCCGAGAAAGTCGAGGGCGTGATCTTCAACCCGACTTGGACCGTGCCGCAATCCATCGTGGTCGGCGAAGGGCTGGGCGCGCGGGTCATGGGCAACCCCTCCTATGCGCGTAACAACGGGTACAAGGCCTACAAGACCGAAGCGGGCATGACGGTGGTCGTCCAGCAGCCCGGACCGGGCAATTCGCTCGGCCTGATGAAGCTGGACATGCCGAACCCGCACGCGATCTTTTTGCATGACACGCCGTCCAAGTCGCTGTTCAACAACGACAATCGCGCGCTCAGCCACGGCTGCATCCGGACCGAGAACGCGATGAAGCTGGCCATGATCATGGCCAAGGGCCTTGGCGGATTGTCGAGTGAGGAAGCGGTCGAGATCGCGAATTCGCGCGAATACACGCGCGTGCCGCTGACCAAGGAGCTGCCGGTCTATATAACCTATTTCACCATGGCCCGCGACATCGACGGCCAGATGCGCAGCTTCGACGACATCTACGGCCGGGACGAGCCGGTGCTGGCCAGCATGGCCGCCGCGCGCGTGCCCAAGACGGGCCAGCACAAGACCGACGAACCGATCGTCCCGATCGAGGCGCCGGGGGCCTGATTCGCGTCAGTAGCTGATCGGCAGGATCTGCGGCGCCGCAAGCCAGCCGATCAGCAGCAGCGCGCCAAGGGCCAGCAGCGCCGCCACCACGCGGCGCGTCACGAAATGCCTAGCCGGTCGGCATAGAGCAGCCGCCCGCCCGACAGGTTCCACAGGGCTTGGTTGAAATCGGCGGGGTCCATCGCGAAACAGCCGTTCGACCGCCCCAGCCGCCCCCATTTCTCGACATGCGCGCGGGTCGCATATTCGGCGGGATGCGCCACGATATAGCGCGGCAACGCATTCGAATTGTCAGGATCCAGCCCGCCCAGCCGGATCGACGTGCCATAGCGGCCCTTGTACCATTCATAGGTGACATAGGCCCCGCGGCTGGTCGCATTGGACCCCGGCGTGTTGGAAAAATTGTTGAGCCAGCCATCATGCTCGGGGTCCGAGCCGGTGCCATGCGCGACGAGGAAGCTGCGCACCGTCCCCGTCTCGACATTGGCGAAATGAAAGCGCGGAACCGACGAATGCACGCCGAAATCGGCGATGCCCGCCATGTCGCGGTGCCATAATACGTCGCCCGCGCGGTCCATCTGCGTCTTGGCGACGTCCAGAATGCGGCGCTGCGCCGGCGTCAGCGGGCTGGCCGAGGCAAAAACCGTGCGCGGCAGAGCCAGCGAAGCACCTGCCGCGATGGCCGCGCCCAGCACCGTCCGCCGGCCCATCGAAGGCCCGTTTCCACGCTGTGGCAGGGCTGCGGTGGCGGATATGTCGGTGCGCTTTCTCGTCATGACGAAAGACTATACCAAACCCGATCTGGCTTCAAAGTTAACCGCGATTTCCTGCCCTTATGGGCGGGGACAAGCTCAGTCACGCGACAGGATCATCGAATCGCCGTCGATCTCGACACGTTCAAACCGGCGCAGATAGCTCTGCCCCAGCAGCGTCACCGGCAGCCCCTCGGGCACGATGGCCCCCTCTATGTCGCGCATCTCGGTGCCGCCCAGTTCGATGCGGTCGATCATCACGGGCACGCCCTCGACGACTCCGCTGGCGCCGCGCGCGACCGGCTGCAGATCGGATTCGCTCCAGTCCAGCCCCGCCGCGCGGGCGTCATCGCCCGTCAGCGCCACGAAGCTCGCCCCCGTATCGACCATCACGTCGAGTTGCTGGCCGCCGATCGTGGGATTGGCATAGAAATGCCCGTCTGCCCGGCGCGACAACTGGATTTCGCCGCCCCACAGGTCCTTCTGGCCGGAAAGCGCCATGGCCGCCGCCGGATCCGCCGACACCGCGCCGCTCTCCAGCGTTGCAGGAGCCTCATCGCCCTCCGGCATGCCGGTCATGAAGGCGCCGGCCACGCTGGCGGCGAAGACGATCCAGAAGATCCTGTGCACGGTCATGCCCGGATCTTACGCCCGCTTGCTTAACCGGGCGTAAAACACGCAGGCCGACAGCGGCGCAGCCTATTCGGCGGCTTCCGCCGCCTTGCTCTCGTCGGCCTTCCCGGCGTCGGTCATGCCGCCCTCGATCTCGGCGGCCTTCGCCTCCACCAGCTTGACGATGTGGTCGAGCATGTCACCGCTCTGCACATGGTGGTCGGTGACGCCCGACAGATAGACCATGTGCTTGCCGTTGCCGCCGCCGGTGATGCCGATATCGGTCTCGCGCGCCTCGCCCGGTCCGTTGACCACGCAGCCCAGCACCGACAGCGAGAGCGGCGTCTTGATGTGCTGCAACCGCTCTTCCAGAGCCTGCACCGTGCGGATCACGTCGAAACCCTGCCGCGCACAGCTGGGGCAGGACACGACGCGCACGCCGCGGGTACGCAGGCCCAGCGCCTTCAGGATCTCGAACCCGACGCGCACTTCCTCCTCGGGCTCTGCCGACAGCGACACGCGCAGCGTATCGCCGATGCCCGCCCACAGCAGGTTGCCGATTCCAAGCGCCGATTTCACCGTCCCGCCAATCAGCCCGCCCGCCTCGGTAATGCCAAGATGCAGCGGGCAATCGACCGCTTCGGCAAGGCCCTGATAGGCCGCGACCGCCAGGAACACGTCGCTGGCCTTCACCGCGACCTTGTATTCGTGGAAATCGTGGTCCTGCAGCAGCTTGATGTGATCCAGCGCCGATTCGACCAGCGCATCGGGGCACGGCTCGCCGTATTTTTCCAGCAGGTCCTTTTCCAGGCTGCCCGCGTTCACGCCGATGCGGATCGAGCAGCCATTGGCCTTGGCCGCGCGCACGACCTCGGCCACGCGCTCGCTGCTGCCGATATTGCCGGGATTGATGCGCAGGCAGGCCGCGCCCGCATCGGCGGCTTCCAGCGCGCGCTTGTAGTGGAAATGGATGTCCGCGACGATCGGCACCTCGGCGGCGCGCACGATCTGTTTCAGCGCCGCAGTCGATTCGACGTCGGGGCACGACACGCGCACGATGTCCGCGCCCGCATCCTCGCAGCGGCGGATCTGGTCGATCGTCGCGCCTGCGTCGCTGGTCAGCGTGTTGGTCATCGTCTGGACGCTGATCGGGGCGTCGCCGCCCACGGGCACGCGGCCCACCATGATCTGGCGGCTCTTGCGGCGGTCGATCATGCGCCAGGGCCGGATTGCTGCGATGCGGTCTGTAGACATGGGCCTTCCTATACAGGCGCTTGTGTTAAGGGGCAAAGACGCATTTGCCTCAACTCCGGCGATGCGCCATCAATCCCGCGAACAGGGAGACGCATCTTTGGAAGAACAGCTTTACGACGACCAGAGCGGCGACAATGCGCTGCTGTTCGCCCGCGTGCTCGATGGCAAGGGCGGCGGGCGCAAGCTGGACTGGGAAGAGGCACGCAAGTGGAAGCCGTCGGCCGCGCATCCCCAGGAAGTGCTGTGGATGCATGTCTGCCGCACGCGCCCCGGCGTGCAGGAATGGCTGGAAGACAGCATCGGCATGTCCGAGCCGACCGCCGAACTGCTGGTCAGCGACCGCACCCGCCCGCGCGCCTTTCGCGAGGGCAATACGCTGGTCGCCACGCTGCGCGGCATCAATTTCAACCCCAATGCCGAGCCCGAGGACATGGTCTCGATGCAATTGTGGTGCGACGGGCGGCGGCTGATCACGCTGCGGCGCGAACGGCTGCAGACGCCGCGCGACACCTTGGCCGAGATCGATCAGGGCATCGGCCCTACCGACGCGGGATCGCTGATCACACAGGTCACCGAACACATGATCGCGCGGATGAGCCGGTCGATCATCGACATGAACGACCATATCGACACGCTGGAGCATGTGGACCCCGAGGACGAGCCCGAGGAAGTGCTGACCCGCATCACCACGATCCGCCGCAACTGCCTTGCGCTGAAACGCCACATGAGCCCGCAGCACGAGGCGCTGGAACGCATCAGCCGCGATGCCCCCGCCTGGTTCGAGGAGCACGACCGGCGCGAGATCGCCGAGACGATCGAACGCCTGCGCCGCTATCTCGACGATATCGACATCTCGATGGAAAGCGCCGTTGTGCTTCAGGACGAGATCCGCGCCCGCGCCGTCGCCAGCAGCGAAAAGGCGACCTATATGCTGACCATCGTGGCGGGGATCTTCCTGCCGCTCAGCTTTCTGACCGGGCTGATGGGCATCAATGTCGGCGGCATGCCGGGCGTGAACGACGGCGATGCGTTCTGGGACGTGGTGGGCCTGTGCACGGCGATTCTGGCGGTGCAATTGTTCCTGTTCTGGCGCTGGAAATGGCTGTGACCGGTCACAGCCGCTTTTCGTAAAGAAACTCGTCGTCGCGGTGGCTGCCGACCCAGAAGTCGATGTCAGCGATCTTGGCAAAACCGTGCCGCTGATAGAACCGCTGCGCTCCGTGGTTCTCGCTCCATACCGATAGCTGGACGGCGTCCGCACCGCGCGAGCGGGCCGTGGCCAGCGCCCAGTCCATAAGCGCCGCGCCCAACCCTTGCCCGGTACAGGCCGGATCGGTGTAGAGCTGGCTCAACCCCATCGGAGCGCGGGCTTCGGAATGGCTGGCATAATCGCTGTCGGCGGTCAGCTTGCAATAGCCCATCAGGCGGCCTGCATCATCCACGGCAAGCTGGTGGATATAGGCCGGATCGGCAATTTCGCCCGCGACTCTGGCAGGGTCGTGCGTCTCGTCCAGAAACGCGGCGAGATCCTCTGGCCGATAGAGATGACCGAAGGCCGCGGCGAAACTCTGCCGCCCCAGTAAAGACAGCGCCGCCGCATCACCGGCAACCGCATCGCGCAGGGTGAAATCCGTCATGGCCCGGTCCTAGCGGCGATGCGGCACAAGCGGAAGGGAAGGCGATGCGCCGCGCACCAAGCTGTCCAGCCAATCCATCGGGATGGGTCAAAAATCAAATATCACAAATTTGAACTAGCTGCCTGTTCACCTAGCGTTTATAATAGGGTTTCATGCCGGGGAGCAGGACCTCAGCGAAAGTTTCGCACCGGCATGACGTGCTGGCCGTTGTCGGGGGATGTCGGTCGGCGCGATACCAGTCCTGATCGCGCTGTCGCACCGCGCCCATGACCGTGATGCGGCAGCGCGAATTTGGTGCCGCCGCCGTCCAACCGATTCGCGCCCCAAACCGCGCCTTAACCGCGCTCGCGCGCCTGGCCATAGCTGCCGAGGATGCGCAGGTGCTTTGAATAGAACCCCAGCTCCTCCAGCGCGCGATCGACCGCGGGCTGGCCCGGCGCGCCGACGATATCGGCATAGAACTCGGTCGCGGCAAAGGCGGCGCCCTTCTGATAGCTTTCCAGCTTGGTCATGTTCACGCCATTGGTCGCGAACCCGCCCAGCGCCTTGTAGAGCGCGGCGGGAATATTGCGCACCTCGAACACGAAGGTCGTCATCGCGGGGCCGTCGATGGTCGCGGGATCCAGCGCATCCTTCGCCAGCACGACGAAACGCGTCATATTATCGTGCGCATCCTCGATATCGCGCGCGATGATCTTCAGGCCGTAAAGCTCCGCCGCCATTTCGGGCGCGATGGCGGCCAGTTCGGGGTCCTGCTGCTCGAACACCGTAGCGGCGGCGCCCGCCGTGTCGGCATGATCCATCGGCACCAGCCTGTCGGCACGCAGCCGGTGGCGGCACTGGCCCAGCGCCTGCGGATGGCTGATCACGCCGCGGAACGGCCCATTACCCAGCGCCATCAGGTGATGGTGGATCTCCATGAAATGCTCGCCCGTGATCGCAAGGCCCGATTCGGGAAGCAGGAAATGGATGTCGGCCACGCGCCCGTTATGCGAATTCTCGATCGGGATGATCGCGCGGGCGGCGCGTCCTTCCTTCACCGCCTCGATCGCGTCGGCGAACGAGAAACAGGGCATGGGCAGGCAATCGGGGTCGTGTTCCAACGCCGCGATATGCGAATTGGCGCCCGGCGCGCCCTGGAATGACACGGCCCGCGCGGGTTCCGCAAGCGCGGCACGGGTCATCTTGTTGACCAGCGCCATGGCCGGGGCGGCATAAGGGCTGGCTTGCTGGCTGATCGGCGCGTTCATGGGTCGATGCCGTTAGGCGCTCCCCGCGCGGCTGCCAAGAGCGTTAAGGGGCCATGCTAATCGCATTGCGGCATGAAACGCCCTTGTCATGCGCCGAACCCTTATTTAGAGCGACGCGCGAGCCATAATCGGCCGCGAAACATCGCTTCTATTCACGACCGCTTTCACGCGCGCATACGCAGACGGATATTTTCTCTGATGGACGGCAGAACCAATACCATCTTCGGCTGGACCCTGTTCGGCGGCGTCGTCGCCCTGGGCCTGTCCAGCATCAGCGGCCACATCTTCGACGCAGAACGCCCCGAAAACCTGGGCTATGTGATCGAGGGCGTGGAGGAAGAAGGCGGCGCCGAAGGGCCGTCGCTGGCCATGCTGCTGTCGACCGCCGATGTCGCCAAGGGCGAGGCGGTCTTTGCCAAATGCGTCGCCTGCCACACGATCGAGCAGGGCGGCCCCAACGGGATCGGCCCCAATCTCTATGCCATCATGGGCAAGCCGATCGGCAAGCATGCCGCCGGATTCGCCTATAGCTCGGCGTTGTCGAGCCATGGCGGCGACTGGGATTTCGCGAATATGGACGCATGGCTGACCAGCCCGCGCAATTTCGCCAACGGCACCAAGATGAGCTTCGCCGGCCTCGGCAATCCCGAGGACCGCGCCAATGTCATCGCCTATCTGAACAGCATGGGTTCGAACCTGCCCCTGCCCGAGGTTGAGGCCGCGCCCGCCGAGGAAGCCGGCGAAATCGACGCTGTGGACGAGCCCACCACCGTCAGCACCGAGGCTTCGGACGCCAGCGCCGGGACCTATCCGGAAGTCGCGGCGGACACGGACACAACCGCGCCCGTCGGCGAATAAACGCCGCGCAAAAAGCGAATCACCAAGGCCCCCGCCCGGCATCAGCCTGGCGGGGGTTTTCGTTTGTCGGTGTGAGAATGCAGCATGACAGGCGACGGCGGCGTGCGATCCGGCCGCCGAAACGCACCGACCGAAACAAAGCGGCGAGCATGTCCGGCAGGGTCGGCGCACCGGCTTCGCGAAACCGGACCACCATCACCGCCTCGCGGCCACTGGCGCGCGGCGCGTCAGGGAGAGGTGCTGTTACCCGCCCATCGCGGCGGTCAGGCGGCGTCCTCGACCGCGTCCAGCCCATAGGCGGTGTGCAGCACGCGCACGGCCAGTTCGGTCTCGTCTTCGTCGATCAGCACCGACACCTTGATCTCGCTGGTCGAGATCGCCTGGATGTTGATGCCGCGATCGGCCAGCGCCTTGAACATGGTGCTGGCGATGCCCGCATGGCTGCGCATGCCCACGCCCACGACGCTGATCTTGGCGACCTTGGGATCGGTGATGATACGATTAAAGCCGATCTGCGGCTTCTGCTCTTCCAGCAAAGCCTGCGTGCGGACAAGATCGGCGCCCGGCACGGTAAAGGTTACGTCGGTCTCGCCCTTGTCGCGGCCCACGTTCTGGATGATCATGTCGACGTTGATATTGGCCGCCGCCAGCGGGGTGAAGACGCTGGCCACCGCGCCGGGGCGGTCGGGCACGCGGGTCAGGATGACTTTGGCTTCGTTCTTGTCGGCGGCGATGCCGGTGATCAGCTGGCTTTCCATGTCGAGTCCTTCAAGCTCTTCCTCGCTGACGATCAGCGTTCCGGGCAATTCATCGGCCAGCGGCGCATCGTCGTCGATGAACGACGACAGCACCTGCACCGGCACTTTTTCCTTCATCGCAAGGCTGACCGAACGGGTCTGCAGCACCTTCGACCCAACCGAGGCAAGCTCGAGCATTTCCTCGAACGTCACGGCCTTCAGCTTGCGGGCCTTGGCGACAATGCGCGGGTCGGTGGTATAGACGCCGTCGACATCGGTATAGATGTCGCAGCGGTCGGCCTTGACCGCAGCGGCGACCGCGACGGCGCTGGTATCGCTGCCGCCCCGGCCTAAGGTCGCGACGCGGCCATCCTCGGCCAGTCCCTGGAAACCGGGGATCACCGCGATCTCGCCCGCCTGCATGCTGGCGATCACCTCGCCTGCGTCGATCTCGCCGATGCGCGCCTTGGCGTGGGCATTGTCGGTATGGATCGGCAATTGCCAGCCCAGCCACGACCGCGCCTTGCAGCCCAGCGCCTGCAGCGTCAGCGCCAGCAGCCCGCTGGTGATCTGCTCGCCCGCGGCGACAACCACGTCATATTCGGCGGGGTCGTACAGCGGATTGGCTTCGCGGCAGAAATTGACCAGCCGGTCGGTCTCGCCCGCCATGGCCGAAACGACCACCGCCACCTCGTGCCCCGCGGCCTGCTGGCGGCGCACGATATTGGCGACGCGGCGAATCCGCTCCGTCCCCGCCATCGAGGTGCCGCCGAATTTCATCACGATGCGCGCCAAGCTGCTTCGCCTTTTCTGTCTGCCTGCATGATCGGCCCACGCGAATGCTGGCCGGATGAATGGCGCGCTGTTAAGGGTAAGGCATGGCCAATGCAACAATATCACCTGTAACCATCCGCCCCGAAGAAGCCGCCCATTTCGGCGCGCTGGCGGCGGACTGGTGGGATCCCAAGGGGTCCTCGGCGATGCTCCACCGGCTGAACCCCGTGCGGCTGGCCTATATCCGCGAAGCGATCGACCTGCACTGGGGCGGCGACGTGCGTGCGCGCCATCCGCTGGCGGGCAAGACCGCGCTGGACGTCGGCTGCGGCGCGGGCCTGCTGTGCGAACCGCTGGCGCGGCTGGGGGCAGAGGTCACGGGCGTCGATGCGGCGGCGGAAAATATCGGCGCGGCGCGGGCCCATGCGCAGGCTGGCGGACTGGATGTCGCCTATCATGCTGGCGAACTTGCGGAATTGCAGGCCAATCGTTTTGACCTCGTCACCGCGATGGAAGTGATCGAGCATGTCGCCGACAAGGGCGCCTTCGTCCACCAATTGCAGGAACGGCTGGCGGATGGCGGTCTGATGGTGATCTCCACCCCCAACCGCACCGCACGCTCGAAACTGCTGCTGGTCGAGGGGGCCGAACGGCTGGGCATGGTACCGCGCGGCACGCATCACTGGCAGGATTTCGTCACTCCCGAGGAACTGCGCGAACTGCTCGCCGCCGCGGGGCTGGAAATGAGCGAGCCGCGCGGCATCGCCTTCTCGCCCATGCGCGGGCTGGAGCTGTCGGGCGATCTGTCGCTGAACTATATCGTCACCGCGCGGCGCGGCTAATCATCCTGCCGTTTCCAGATCCGCGCGCTTGACGACGCGGTGGCTGTCCTCGTCCTCGCCCTGCTTCCAATAGCTTGAGATATAGAGCCTGTCGGGACCAAGCCCGCGTTCACTGCGGAAGTAATCGCGCAGCGTCCGCATGGCGGCGAATTCCGCCGCCACCCACGCATAGGTTTCTCCGTCTTCCCAGCCCAGTTCGCGCAGCCTGCCAAGCAGCAGTTCCGGGTCGCTGCCAGGGTGCGGATTAACCAGCCATTGGATATCGAACCCTTCGGGCGCGGCAATGTCCTGACGGTCGTCCTCGTGCTGGATTTCGATCACGGCGGTCCCGCGCGCGTCAGCGGGCAGGCTTTCCAGATTGACCGAGATGGCGGGCAGCGCGGTCATGTCCCCGGCGACGAGATAGCGGTCCATCCCTTCGGGAAGCGGCTTGGCGGGACCGGGTCCGCCGACGAGGATCGTGTCGCCCGGCTGCGCGTCAAGCGCCCAGCTTACGGCGGGACCGGGCTGCTCATCTTTCAGCCCATGCACCACGAAATCGACATCGATGGCGTCTTCGGTCTGGTGGCGGATGGTATAGGTACGCACGACGGGCTTTACGCCGTCCTCGCCCTCGGAAAGGCGCAGCTTTACATATCCGCCCGCCGCGTTTTCCGGAAAGCCGGCCATCCCCGAACCGCCCAGCCGCAAGCGGACCATGTTGGGCGTTACCTGGGTGCGAGACAGGAGAGCGAGCGTGCGCGGTTCGGGGCGGGCCATCATGATCCTTTCATCGATTGCTGATGGTCCAGATAGTCTGCCTGCCCCAAATTGCGAGTGCGTCGCAATATTTATTTCAGCGCAGCCGCCCATTCGTCGGCGTCGAAACCCACCAGCAGCCCGCCGTCGTATTCCGCCACTGGCCGCTTGATCATCGACGGGTTGTCCAGCAGCAATCGCTCGGCCTTGGCCGCATCGATGTCCTGCTTGTCCTCGTCGGGCAGCTTGCGAAACGTGGTGCCGCGCTTGTTGAGCAGCGGCTCCCAGCCCATGTCGGTAATCCACGCCTTCAGATGATCCCCGGGCACGCCCTGTTTCTTGTAATCGTGGAACGCGTAATCGATCCCTTCACCGTCAAGCCATTGGCGCGCCTTCTTGACCGTGTCGCAGTTGGGTATGCCATAGATCGTCGTGCTCATATCGGCCTTTCGCGAAACATTGCGTATGCGGGCCGCGATAGGACAGGTGGACTTTTGCGCGCAACGCAGGAATAGGGCGCGAAAGGCTTGGGGACAGGGAATGAGCGTCAACAGTTTCGGCCGCGTGCTGCGGTTCACCACCTGGGGCGAGAGCCACGGACCGGCGCTGGGCGCGGTGGTCGACGGCTGCCCGCCGCGCATCGAACTGAGCGAAGCCGACATCCAGCCCTTCCTCGACGCGCGCCGCCCCGGCACCAGCCGCTTCACCACCCAGCGCCGCGAACCTGACGAGGTTCGGATCCTGTCGGGCGTGTTCGAAGGCCAGACGACCGGCACGCCGATCAGCCTGATGATCGAGAATACCGACCAGCGGTCCAAGGACTACTCGGAGATCGCGAAAAGCTATCGCCCCGGCCATGCCGATTACGCCTATGACGCGAAATACGGCATCCGCGACTATCGCGGCGGCGGGCGGTCCAGCGCACGCGAAACCGCGGCGCGCGTGGCGGCAGGCGCCATCGCGCGCAAGGTGATTTCCGGCGTCACGGTCCGCGCTTGGGTCTCCGAAATGGGTGGCGACACAATCGACGAGGCCAGCTTCGACGCCTCGCTGATTCCGACCAACCCGTTCTTCTGCCCCGACCCCGCCGCGGCGGAACGCTGGGCCGAACGGCTCGATTACGCACGCCGCTCAGGCTCGTCGCTGGGAGCGGTGGTGACATGCGAAGCGGTCGGCGTTCCCGCAGGCTGGGGGGCGCCCGTTTACGGCAAGCTGGATGCCGATCTTGCCTCCGCCATGATGGGCATCAACGCGGTCAAGGGCGTGGAGATCGGCGACGGCTTCGAAGCCGCGCGCCTGACCGGCGAACAGAACGCCGACCCGATGCGCCCCTCGGGCGACGGAGAAACGGGCGAGGTCACGTTCGGCGCCAATCATGCAGGCGGGATCGCGGGCGGCATCTCCACCGGCCAGCCGGTCCGCGTGCGCGTCGCGTTCAAGCCGACCAGCTCGATCCTCATCCCCGTCCCGACGATTCGCAAGGACGACACCGGCGGTTTCGAGCAGGGCGAGATCGTCACTAAGGGCCGCCACGATCCCTGCGTGGGTCTGCGCGGCGTCCCCGTGGTCGAGGCGATGATGGCGCTGACGCTGGCCGATCACTTCCTGCTGAACCGCGCGCAATGCGGCTGAATCCGCTGTAGCGTTTGCGAATTTCCTGAAACGAGGCGCTATCCCCGCGCCTTGCAGATTGCTGCCGGCGGCACGTGCCCATGATCGGACAAAGCGATCAATTCCGTTTCATTGAATAATTCTATCAAACTCATCGGCTTTCTCCGCTTGGGCTTCGCGGGTGCAGCACCTATCTGTGATCGGCAACAGGAAATCATGTCCGGCACGCCTCAGTCGGCCCGGGCTCAACACAAGTGGAGTAAACACCGTATGGGTATCATCGGAAGCACGATCAAGCCGTTCAAAGCCACCGCTTTTCAGGCCGGCAAGGACTTCTTCGACGTCAGCGACAGCGACGTGAAGGGCGACTGGGCGGTCTTCTTCTTCTACCCCGCCGACTTCACCTTCGTCTGTCCGACCGAGCTGGAAGACCTTGCCGAGCAGTATGATTCGCTGAAGGGCATGGGCGTGGAAGTGTACGGCGTGTCGACCGACACCCATTTCAGCCACAAGGCATGGCACGACACCTCGGACAAGATCGGCAAGATCAAGTTCCCGATGCTGGGCGACCAGCTGCACACGCTGTCGAACAATTTCGGCGTGCTGCGTGAGGAAATGGGCCTCGCCGACCGCGCGACCTTCGTCGTCGATCCCGATGGCGTGATCCAGATCATGGAAATCACCAGCGAAGGCGTCGGCCGCAATGCCAAGGAACTGGTCCGCAAGATCAAGGCCGCGCAATATGTCCGCAAGAACCCCGGCCAGGTCTGCCCGGCGAAGTGGGAAGAAGGCAGCGACACGCTGGCTCCCTCGCTCGAGCTCGTCGGCAAGATTTGATCAGGAACACGCCCTCTTCCCTTGAAGGGGCACCCAAAAGCGACAGCGGCCCGGATGGTCCTGCCGTCCGGGCCGCTTTTGCGTCCGGAATCCCTGAATTTACGCACAACAGGAGGCCCTCGCCATGCTTGAAGCCAATCTGAAACAGCAGCTTAAGCAGTATCTGGAAAACCTGCGCGAGCCGATCGAACTCGTGGCCTCATTGGGTGAGGGCAAGAAGTCCGACGACACGCGCGAATTGCTGAACGAAATCGCCGAGCTGAACGACAAGGTCAGCGCGAGTTTCGACGGCAGCGACGACCGCAAGCCCAGCTTCATCATCCGCCGGTCCAGCGACCCGCAGAAATGGGTGCGCTTTGCAGGCCTGCCGCTGGGCCATGAATTCACCTCGCTGGTGCTGGCCCTGCTGTGGGCGGGCGGCCACCCGCCTAAGGTGGAGCAGGACGTTCTCGACCAGATCGAGCGGCTGGAAGGCGATTTCGACTTCGAGATGTATTTCTCGCTGTCCTGCCACAATTGCCCCGACGTGGTGCAGGCGCTGACGCTGATGGCGCTCTACAACCCGCGCATCACCGCGACATTGATCGAGGGCGGCACCTATCAGGATGAAGTCGAGGAGCGCGGCGTGATGGCCGTCCCCGCCACCTTCCTTCATGGCGAAATGTTCGCCAGCGGCAAGATGAGCGTCGAGGAAATCCTCGCCAAGATCGACACAAGCGCAGGCGCCAAGCAGGCCGAGAAGATCGCGGGCAAGGCACCGTTCGAAGTGCTGATCGTAGGCGGCGGCCCCGCGGGCGCGTCGGCTGCGGTCTATACCGCGCGCAAGGGCTTCTCCACCGGCATCGCGGCCGAGCGTTTCGGCGGACAGGTGCTCGACACCATGGGGATCGAGAACTTCATCTCCGTCCCCTATACCGAGGGGCCCAAGCTGTCCGCCGCGCTGGAACAGCATGTGGGCGAGTATGACATCGACGTGATGAACCTGCAGACGGCGGAAAAGCTTATCCCCGCCGCGCAGCCCGGCGGCATGCACGAAGTGGTGCTGGCCAATGGCGCATCGCTCAAGGCCCGCAGCGTGATCCTGACCACCGGCGCGCGCTGGCGCAATCTGGGCGTGCCGGGCGAGATGGACTATCGCAACAAGGGCGTCGCCTATTGCCCGCACTGCGACGGCCCGCTGTTCAAGGGCAAGCATGTCGCGGTCATCGGCGGCGGCAACTCGGGCGTCGAGGCGGCGATCGACCTCGCCAATATCGTCGGCCATGTCACCCTGATCGAATTCGACAGCAAGCTGCGCGCCGATCAGGTGCTGGTCGACAAGCTGCGTTCGATGCAGAACGTCGATATCCTCACCTCGGCCGCCACGACCGAGATTCTGGGCGATGGCGAGCGCGTCTCGGGCCTTGAATACAAGGACCGCGAGACCAACGAGCTGCACAAGGTCGAGCTGCAGGGCGTCTTCATCCAGATCGGGCTGGTCCCCAACACCGAATGGCTGAAGAACTCGGGCCTTGAACTGTCGAAGCATGGCGAGATCGTCACCGACGCCAAGGCCGCCACCAACCTGCCGGGCGTGTTCGCGGCGGGCGATGCAACCAACGTGCCCTACAAGCAGATCATCATCTCGATGGGGCAGGGCGCGACCGCAGGCCTCTCGGCCTTCGATTATCTCATCCGCACCGAACCCGCGGACGAGATCGCGCAAGCCGAGAAGGTGGCCCAGCCCGCCTGATCTTCGGGCCGAACGCATGAAAGGGCGTCCCGTCTCACCGGGGCGCCCTTTTCCATGTCCGAGGCGCACCGAATTTCCTCGGGTCTTTCCCCGATATTCGCCCCCTGCGTGCGCGCTATCCTGCAATCCGGAAGTTCGCAGTGGAAAGGCAAGGATGAATAGCGCGGGTCGTCATGTTCGGCGGGGCCTGTCCATCGCCCTGCTTTGCCTTGCAAGTCCGGCGCTGGCGCAGGAAGGCAGCGCGCCGCGTCCCCCAGCCGACGATGTCCCGCATGATGCCAAACATGGCGGCTGGCTCGACCCCTATTTCGACGATGAGGACGGCAAGCTCGACTTTTCGGAGAGTTTCTCCACCGGCGGGTTCTTTCCCATGCCGGTCATCATCACCGAACCGGCCGTCGACGGGGGTTTCGGCATCGTCGCCCAATTCGTCGATATGACGCCGGGCCAGCCGGAACGCACCACGCGCCGTATGCTTGGTGGGGTAAAGACCGGCAATGGCTCCTATGGCTTCGGTTTCTTCCAGTCGGGGCAGGCGTTCGACGGAGCCGTGTCGTACAGCTTTGGCGCGGGACACGGGAAGGTAACGCTCGACATGTATCCCGCCTTTGCGCCCGGCGGCATCGAATACACCAACAAGTATCAGTATGGCCTGTTCGGATCGGCGCGGCTGCATCTGGCCGACCGGCGCTTTTCGCTGGGCCCCATCGCCGATTTCCGCGGCCTGAAGACACGCATCGAACTGCCCGAAGTCGAAGGCCTGCCCGATGCCTTTCAGAACGATTTCGAACGCAAGCTGACCACCGGCGCGCTCGGCTGGGGCTTTCACTTCGACAGCCGCGACAATGCCGTCACGCCCCGCAGCGGCCTAAACGCCTTTGTCGAGGGCAAGTTCAATTCCGGCATCTTCGGCAGCGACCGCAATTTCGAGATCTATGACGCCGACGTCTACGCGTTCTATCCGCTGGGCGAAAAATGGACGCTGGGCGCCAAGACCGAACTCGACGCGGCGCGCGGCGATTTCCCATCGTTCTTTGCCCCATCCATTGATCTGCGCGGCGTGCAGGCTGGCCGCTATCAAGGCGGCACGGCGTGGAGTACGGAAGTCGAGGTGACACGACAGCTTTCGCCCCGCTGGTCGGTGCTGGGCTTTGCGGGGTATGGCACCGCCTATGCCGGATCGTCCCGCTTCTTCGAGGATTCGGGCGCGGTCTTCGCGGGCGGCGGCGGCTTTCGCTATCGCATCGCGCGCAAGCTGGGCGTCGATGCCGGGCTGGACGTGGCATTCGGCCCGGACGGTGGCATTATCTATATCCAATTCGGCCACGCCTGGGGCGGCGGCATGGACTGAAGCGGGTCTAACGCGGGCGTTTCAGGATGATGTAAAGCGCGCCCGCCCCGCCGTGCCTGGGATGCGCCTTGCGTATGGCCGCGATATGCCCCGCGTGCCGTCCCGCCGCCAGCCAGTCGAGCAGCTTCGCGCGAATCGCCCCGCGCCTTTGCGCCCTGTCCGCCGCATTGACAGGACGCGGCTTGCCCGCCACCACCAGCAGCACGCGCGCGCCCTGCGCAACGGCCTGCGTCATCCCCGCCTCCAGCCTGCGATATGCCGCGTCGAGCGTGTGGCCGTGCAGGTCGAGCGTGAAATCCGGAGCGATCGTGCCGCGCCCCAGCTTGCGGTCCCAGCCGCGGTCGAGGCTACCACCATTCTCGCCCAGAACCGGCGGCGGCGGCGGCGCGACGGGATGCTGCGGCCGCGCGGTCTGCAACATCGGTGCGGGCGGCGGCGGCGGCGGTCCTTTCTCAGGCGCGGGCTTTACCGCTTCGGGACGCTTGCGCCCCGGCATCGGCGTGACCGTCGCGGCAAGATGCGCCCACGCGCGCCGCTCTTCCTCATCCAGTTCGCGGCCTTGGCGTCCCTTGCGCGGTTTCACTGCCGCTCAGCGCGCAGCCGCGCCAGCGTACCGCGCGGCAGCAGCAGCGTGACCTCCGCCTCGCTCGACATGCCGCCCGCGATCTCCTTGGCCCGCTCTCCCGCGCCCCAGAAGGTGTCGAGCCGATTCGCGCCCTTGATCGCGCCGCCCGTGTCCTGCGCGATCCAGATACCGTCGGCCTCGTCATGCTCGGCGTCTATGATCACCGGCGCGCCCAGCGGTACGAAACGCGGATCGGCGGCCACGCTGGCATGCGGGCGGACCGGAACCTCCAGCGCGCCCAGCGGCCCGTCGCCGGTCAGTTCGCGGAAGAACACCCAGCTCTTGTTGGCGTTCATCACCTCGTCGGCTTCGGCGGGATTGGCGCGCAGCCAGTCGACAATCCCCTGCATCGTCGCCTCGCCCGGCTGGAACACGCCGCGTTCGCGCAGGACGCGCCCGATGGCGACATATTCGCGCCCGTTCTGCCCGGCATAGCCGATTCGCATCACGCTGCCATCGGGCGCGCGAAGCTGGCCCGAACCCTGGATCTGCAGGAAGAAGAAATCGATCGGGTCTTTCGCCCAGCCGATCACCGGCGCGCGGCCCTCCAGCGCGCCATCGATGATCTCCGACCGATCATAATACGAGGTGAAGCGCCCGTCCTCGGTCACCCGGCCCAGTGGCGCGCGTCCTTCGCCCGCATAATGGGGCTGGCGCACCAGATCGTCGGGCATCGCATAGACGGGCACGTCATAGCCCGGCGTCCTGACCCGAACCCCTTCGATCTGCGGTTCGAAATAGCCGGTGAGAAACCCCTCGCCCTGCGCCACGCGCACGGGTTCGAAATAGCCTGCAAAGAAATCGCGCGCGGTGGCGGCGGGCCAGACGCGCGCCGCATCGCAGGCCTCGCGCCAGTCCTCGCCGCGGGTCAGCCCGCTGGCATCGCTGCGCGCCAGCAATTTGGGACAGCTTTCGACGAAGGACGCCAGCGCCGCGGCGGCATCGCCGGGTTCGACTGTCAGGGTGCTGACGGCAGGCCCGGCCTGCAGCGCGGCATCGGCGGCGCGGTCGGGCGCAGGCGGGGGAACGGGTTCGGGCGCGGGACCGGCACAGGCGGCCAGCGCGGCCAGAAAGGCAAGCGCGGCCCCTTTGCCCCACATGGATCGGCCAAGCACCGATTGGCGCAACACGGATCGGCGCAGCACGGGCCCGTTCTCCGTCAGAGCGCCGGGATCAGCCTTCGTCGGTTTCGTCGAGCAGCCAATCGGGCCGCATCGCGGTGACCTTGCGGCTGAAGGTCCAGACATCGCGCGACTGGATCGCATCGTCCAGCGACCCCGCGATCATGTTGCCGTCCTTGTCCTTGGTCAGCGCGGCGATATCCGCGGCGAAGCGCACGGTGATGCGCGCCATCGGATTGTCGAAATCCGCGCCCACGATCTCGGCTTCCTCGATGCGTATCAGGCGATTCTCAACCGATTCGCCCGCCGCCTCGCGCGCGTCGATCGCGGCAACGAAGCTGGCATAGACGTCGTCGTCGCACAGCTCGTTCAAGGTCTCGCGGTCGCCCTTCCAGAACGCTTCCAGGATCATCGCATAGGCGCTCTTCGCACCCTCGATGAAGGTGACCGGGCTGAACCGGCGGTCGGCACTGGCAATCTCGCGCACCGCGCGCTGCGCGCCCAGCGGAATGCCCGCCAGCGCGCGTTCAAGGCCGGGAAGCTGCCGCTCATCGGCTGCGCCCGTGCCATCCGCCTGCGGCGAACGCGGCGCGGGCGCCTGCGCTTCGGGGGTGTGCGCCATGCGGCCCAGCATTTCCTCCTCATGCTCGGCACGGCGGCCGAGGACGGAATAGAGACGCAGGCCCAGAAAGGCGGCGATCATGGCGAGAATGACGATTTCGACGATCACAAGTGATCCATCCGTAATTAGCATTTGGCCAGCGCATCGCCGGCATGAAGGGCGAACTTGCCTTAAATAGGCAGCAAACACAAATATACAAACGATGTGAACACCGCGTTAGCTGCACCATCGGGCCGGGAACCGGCGTTTGCGCACAGCCCGCCGCAGCGCAGCAGCGATCGGTTGCTCGCACCGCGCGGCAATGCTACGCGCCGCATCCGACACCTGCGCGCGAGGGGCGCGCGGCTTTAGCGAAAAACGAAAGACATCATGGCCGACGAAGGCAACATCCTCACCGATCTTGGCATGAACGCGAACGAAGGCAACGGCGCGGACAACCAGCCCGCCATCGGGCTGATCTCGCAATATGTGAAGGATCTCTCGGTCGAGAATCCGAACGCGCCGAAAAGCTATCAGTGGAGCGATGCGCCCCAGCTGGACGTGCAGTTCAACATCCAGTCGGACCGCATCGACGACGAGGTGCACGAGGTTGCGCTGAAGGTTACCTGCACCGCCCGCGCGCAGCAGGGCACCGCCTATATCGTCGAGGCGACCTATTGCGGCCTGATCGGCATCCGCCACGTACCCGAGGCGCAGAGCCACGCGTTCCTGTTTGCCGAGGCGCCGCGCATCCTGTTCCCCTTCCTGCGCCGGGTCGTTGCCGATGCGGTGCGCGACGCGGGCTATGCGCCCTTGCTGCTCGACCCCATCGACTTTGCGGGACTCTACCAGCAGCAGATGGAACAGCGCCGCCGCGAAGGCACTCAGCCGCCCGCCGGCGAAGCCTGAGCCTGCGCCCGGCACCAGAGCTGAAAAGACCCCATAGATGAGCCTCGTCCGCAATGTCGGGACGATCGGAGGGCTCACCGCGCTCTCCCGCGTGTTCGGTTTCGCGCGCGACATGCTGCTCGCCCGCGTGCTGGGCGCGGGCGCGGCGGCGGACGCGTTCCAGCTGGCCTTCATCCTGCCGAACACCTTCCGCCGCCTGTTCGCGGAAGGGGCGTTCTCGGTCGCCTTCGTCCCGATGTACACGCGCCGCCTCCATTCCGATGAAGGCGAGGCGGCAGCGAACCGGTTCGCCAATGACACGCTGTCGGTTTTCGTGTGGATCCTGCTGGGATTCTCGGCGCTGGCGATGCTGGCGATGCCGGGGATCGTGTGGCTGCTCGCCCGCGAATATCAGGAGGTGCCGGGCAAGTTCGAACTGTCGGTGATGCTCAGCCGCGTCACCTTCCCCTATCTGGCGCTGGTCAGCCTTGTCGCCATGCTGTCGGGCGTATTGAACGCACGCTCGCGCTTCGCGCCGGGCGCCTTCGTGCCGGTGCTGCTCAATATCGTGCTGATCAGCGGTCTGGGCGCGGGCTATTACATCGGCCACACCGGCGGCAGCGAGGCGGATATCGCCACCGCGCTGGCCATCTCGGTCCCGGTCGCGGGCGCGGTGCAGCTGGCCTATATGTTCTGGGCAGTGCGCAAGGCGGGCGTGGCCCTGAAGATCACCCGCCCCCATTTCACGCCCGAGGTGAAGCGACTGGGCATGCTGATCCTGCCCGCCACTTTCGGCGCGGGCATCTACCAGATCAGCCAGTTCGTCGACACGTTCTTCGCGACCAGCCTGCCGCAAGGCTCGCTGACGCTGCTCAAGCTGGCCGACAGGCTCAACCAGATGCCGCTGGGCATCGTCGGCATTGCGCTGGGCACCGCGATCCTGCCGATGCTGGCACGCCACATCCAGACCGGCGACACGCGCGAGGCGCAGCGCCTGCAATCGAACGCGGTCGAAATGGCGACGCTGCTCACCCTGCCCGCCGCCGCAGCGCTGGCGATCTGCGCGCCCGCCTTTACCACTGCGTTCTTCGTCGGCGGCAAGATGACCGCGACCGACGGCCTGATCATGGGCCGGATCGTGATGGCGCTTGTCGCGGGCCTGCCGTCCTATGTACTGGTCAAGGTGTTCCAGCCCGCCTTCTTCAGCCGCGCCGACACCAAGACGCCGGTGTGGATCGCGGCGGGCGCGCTGGTCATCAATATCGCGATCAATTTCTATGTCGTGCCGCGATATGGCATCGTCGGGCTCGCCGCCGCGACTGCGATCACCTCCACGCTCAACGTGCTGACGCTCTATACCGTGCTGCAGATGCGCGGCTGGTTCCATTTCACCGCCAAGCTGGGCGGGCGCATCGCGCGCCAGCTGGTGGCGACGGCGGCAATGGGCGCGGCGCTGTGGTTCCTCGTGCCCCTGATGGCGGACCGCTATGGCGGCACGGTGATTGAACGCGTCTGGTCGCTGGGCGCGCTGGTCGGTGCGGGCATGGCGGTGTTCTTCGTGACCGCATGGCTGATCGGCGCGCTCGACAAGGACCTGATTGCGCAGCTACGGCGCAAGCGGGCGGCGAAACCCGTCGATCTCTCGGAATAAACCCAAAGGCCATTTTCATGCGTATCGTCTCGGGCATCCAGCCCACCGGCAATCTCCACCTCGGCAATTACCTCGGCGCGATCCGCAACTGGGCGCGGCTGCAGGAACAGGTGGGCAAGGCCGGGGGCGACTGCTTCTTCTTTCTGGCTGACCTGCACGCGATTTCGATGCCGCATGACGCCAGGGGCCTCGCCAATGCCACGCGCGAGATTGCGGCCGCAGTGATCGCCTGTGGCATCGATGCCGACCGGTCGGTGCTGTTCAACCAGGCGCAGGTCCCCTCCCATGCCGAGCTGCAATGGCTGCTCAACGGCACCGCCCGCATGGGCTGGCTCAACCGCATGACGCAGTTCAAGGACAAGTCGGGCAAGAACCGCGAAGGGGCCAGCGCCGCGCTGTTCACCTATCCGGTGCTGCAGGCCGCCGACGTGCTGCTGTACCAGACGACCCATGTCCCGGTGGGCGAGGATCAGAAGCAGCATCTGGAACTGGCCCGCGACATCGCGCAGAAATTCAACAACGATTACTGCAGCGAAGACGCGCCGCTGTTCACCCTGCCCGAACCGATGATCCCGCCCGAAGCGGCCCGCATCATGAGCCTGCGCGACGGCACCGCCAAGATGAGCAAGTCGGACCCCTCGGACATGAGCCGGATCAACCTGTCGGACGATCCCGACACGATGATGAAGAAGGTCAAGAAGGCCAAGACCGATCCCGAACCGCTGCCGTCGGAACCGGCAGGGCTGGAAGGCCGGCCCGAGGCGCTGAACCTCGTTTCGATCTATGCGGCGCTGACGGATACGAGCGTGGCGGGCGTGCTGGCGGAATTCGGCGGCGAGGGCTTCGGCAAGTTCAAGGCCGCGCTGGGCGAGCTGCTGGTCGAGCATCTCGGCCCCGTGACCGCCCGTTTCAACGAGCTGAAGCGGGATGTCGAACAGATCGACGCCATCCTCGCCCGCGGTGCAGCCCGCGCGCGCGAAGCGGCCGCGCCGACCCTGTCCGGCGCCTATCAGGCATTGGGATTCTTGCGCTAAGTTAATGAAACTTGGGTCGAACCCAGTCGTTACGGTATAAATATTCAACTTTCATTCACCGGCGAATCGCTACAGAATGTGCAGAATTTGCGGCGTTCTGTGTGCGGGAAACCGGCACGATGACTGCGCCGAAACGATTTTTCTGGAGAGCAGACCAATGACTTCCGCACGAACTTCGCGTTCATCCCGGCACAGGACGCCCCGCTTCTGGGCGAAGATGCTGGCGGCTCCGCTGCTGATCGCGGGCGTCGCGGCCTGCACGACACCGTTTCAGGCCGATGTCTCGCGGTTCCAGACGCAGCTGCCGGCACCGCAGGGCAACACATTCGCCGTCGTGGCCGAGGATCCGGCCATGCAGGGCGGCCTCGAATTCTCGCAATATGCGGGCTATGTCGCGCAGGAAATGTCGCGGCTCGGCTACACGCAGGCGGCTTCGCCCGAAACGGCGGACCTGCTGGTCAGCTTTGACTATGGCGTCGACAACGGGCGTGAACGCGTGCGCACCACGCCCGGCGTGGGTGCCGGGTTCTACGATCCGTGGGGCCCCTGGTACGGCGGCTATTTCGGTCGGCGCAGCTTCTATCGCGGCGGATGGGGCTATGGCTTCTACGACCCCTATTTCGGTGGTCCGGACGTGCGCAGCTACACCGTCTACACCAGCGGCATCGACATGAAGATCGACAATCGCACCACCGGCGAACGCCTGTTCGAGGGCAAGGCCGAGGCGGTGTCGACATCGAACCGGCTGCAGCATCTCGTCCCGAATCTGGTCGACGCGATGTTCACCGATTTCCCGGGCAATTCGGGCGAGGTGCTGCGCATCTCGATCGCGCCCGACGACGGCGACAAGACGGTCAAGCGACTCGACTGATCCGTTCAGCGATCCGCAACGCAGGATGCCCTAATACCGAAAGGCGAGCCGCGCCCGGCGTCCCTTTACACCGGCGCGGCGCGTTTCCCCGGGGCGGACTCGATCTGTTGAGCCACAACCGCCCCTCTGACTTGCCCGGCCGTTGGGTTTCAGCGCCAGACAATAGGCGCAGCCAGCGTTATTGAGGGGCGGCCGGGCCTTTTGGCGGCATCGACCCGCCCCCCAAGAAACCTATTCGCCCTTGATCGGGCTGACCTCGGCCGAACCGAAGCCGGTCGAACCGAACCCGCCCGTACCGCGCTTCGTCTCGTCGAGATGCTCGACCTTCAGCCAGCTTGCCCGCACCACGGGGCTCAGCACCGCCTGCGCGATCCGGTCGCCGCGCTGCACGCGGTAAGGCTCCTGCCCGTGGTTGATCAGGATCACCTTCAGCTCGCCGCGATAATCCGAATCGATCGTGCCCGGCGTGTTGGGCACGGTGATGCCATGCTTCAGCGCCAGCCCCGAACGCGGGCGGATCTGGATCTCGAACCCCTCAGGAATCGCAACCGCAAGCCCGGTCGCCACCGCGACCCGCTCTCCGGGAGCGATCACCCAGTCCTCCGCCGACACGACATCCATGCCCGCCGCGCCCTCGCTGGCATAGCGGGGCAGCGGCAGATCGTCGTTCCCGTCCAGCCGCATCACGGGAACGGGTACGGGTTCGTGCGGCTTCGTCATGCGTCGTCCTTCATGCCATTGTGGGCCCTGCAATTTTCCGCGACCCGCTCGATCAGGGCGGCGGCGACCTTGTCCTTGGGCATGGCAGGCCAGTCCTCTACCCCGTCGGCGGTGACAAGGTGGACCGTGTTGCTGTCCCCGCCCATCACACTGGTTCCGGGCGGGCCCGACACGTCATTGGCGACGATCCAGTCCGCCCCCTTGCGCAGCCGCTTGGCCTGCGCATGGGCGACGACATCATCGGTTTCCGCCGCAAAGCCGATCAGCAGGCGCGGCCGCGCGGGCGATGCCGCCACGCTGGAAAGAATGTCCGGATTGACCGCCAGCGCCAGCGGAGGCACCTCGCCCGATCCGTCCTTCTTGATCTTTCTGTTGGCACATTCCGCGGCGCGCCAGTCGGCCACCGCGGCGACCATGATCGCCACCTCGGCGGGCAGCGCCGATTCGACCGCATCCAGCATTTCCGCCGCCGATTCGACGTCATAGCGGTCGACCCCCGGCGGCGTGTCCAGATGCACCGGACCCGCGATCAGCGTGACCTGCGCGCCCGCGGCGGCGGCGGCCTCGGCAATCGCGAAACCCTGCTTCCCGCTCGACCGGTTGGCGATATAGCGCACCGGATCTATCGGCTCATGCGTAGGGCCGGCAGTCACCAGCACGTGGCGGCCATGCAAAGGGCGGTGGTTCTCGCCCGCGAAATCAGGCTGTCCGGCCAGAGGATCAGGTGACCCGAACGCCCGGATCGCCTGCCAGATCGCTTCGGGTTCGGGCAGGCGGCCCGCGCCATATTCGCCGCAGGCCATCGGGCCTTCGTCAGGCTCCAGCACCGTGACCCCGTCATCGCGCAGCCGCGCGACATTGCGGCGCGTCGCGGGATGCTCCCACATGCGCACGTTCATCGCGGGCACCGCCATCACCGGCTTGTCGGTCGCCAGCAGCAGGGTGGTTGCCAGATCGTCGGCGATGCCCGCCGCCATCTTGGCCATCAGATCGGCCGTCGCGGGGCACACCACCACCAGATCCGCCTCGCGGCTCAGCTGGATATGGCCCATCTCGGCCTCGTTCTTCAGATCCCACAGCGTGGTATAGACCGGCTTTTCCGACAGCGCGGCCAGCGTCATCGGGGTCACGAAATGCTGCCCGCCCTCGGTCACCACGCAGGTCACCTCGCCGCCGCCCTTGCGGATCAGGCGCACCAGTTCGCACGATTTATAGGCCGCGATGCCGCCCCCGACGATCAGCAGGATCCTGCGCACGGCCACTCGTCCCTCCTATCCGATCCAGCCCAGCAGGATCGCGCCATAGACCGCGCCGCCGCCGATGACCGCGCTCAGCAGATAGGGCAGCACCGATCCGCCCGGCTGCGCCTTGCGGCGGGCGCGGCGTTCCCAGATCAGCTCCACATCGGCCAGCGGCGGCGGTTCGGGCGCGCCTCCCTTGGGCGGATATTGCTCTTCCAGACGGCGGATCAGTGCGGGGATGCGCAGCAAGGTCTCGGTATCGGTGCGGATGCGGTCGGCAATCGCCGCCTCGGGCCCCAGCTCGTCGCGGATCCATTCGCGCACGAAAGGCGCCGCCACGTCCCACAGGTTGATGCCGGGATACAGCTGGGTCGCGATCCCCTCGACCATCACCATGGTCTTTTGCAGCAGCAGCAGATGCGGCTGCGTCTGCATGTCGAAATCGCGCGTGATCGCGAACAGCCCGTCCAACATCTGCCCGACCGACAGCTCGCTCACCGGCTTGCCGCGCATCGGCTCGCCCACCGCACGCAAAGCCGTCGCGAACTCGTCGACCGAATGGTGGCTGGGCACATATTGCGCCTCGAAATGGATCTCGGCCACGCGGCGGTAATTGCCCGTCGTCAGGCCATAGAGGATTTCCGCCAGCCACGCCCGCGCCTGCCGGTCGATCCGGCCCATGATGCCGAAATCGATGGCGACGATGGTGCCGTCGGCCTTCACGAACAGGTTGCCCTGATGCATGTCGGCATGGAAGAAGCCCGCGGTGATGGCCTGCCGCAAAAAGGCCAGCACCAGCCGCTGCGCCAGATCCTGCATGTCGTGCCCGGCCGCCACCAGCGCCTCGCGGTCGGACATCTTGATGCCGTCGATCCATTCGATCGTCAGCACGCGGCCATTGGTCCGGTCCCAGTCGATCGAGGGCACGCAGAACCCCGGCACCGCGTGCATCGCCTCGGCCAGTTCGGACGCGCTGGCCGCCTCGCGCCGCAAATCCAGCTCGCGATTGGTCCAGCGCTTGAAATTGGCGATGGTCAGGCGCGGGCGCAGCCGGGTCGCTTCACCGCCCAGCGCCTCGAGATGCGCGGCCGCCCATTCATAGGTGTCGATGTCGCGCGTGAACTGCTCGCGTATGCCGGGGCGCAGCACCTTGACCGCGACGAGGCGGCCATCGGTCGTCACCGCGCGGTGGACCTGCGCGATGCTGGCAGCGCCGACGGGCACTTCCTCGATACTTTCGTAGATATCGGTCCACGGCCGCTCGAAACTTGCCTCGATCGAGGCGGCGATCTTTTCGAACGGAACCGGCGGCAGCGAATCCTGCAGGCTCAGCAGTCCGCGCGCCGCTTCCTCGCCCACCAGATCGGGCCGCGTGGCCAGCGTCTGGCCCAGCTTGATCGCGGCGGGGCCGATATCCTGAAACGCCTCGGCATATTGCGGCTGTCTGGGCTGGATCGTGCCGAAACGCGCGATCCGGCACAGGCGGCGCACCGGGCCGGGCGTCTGCGGGTGATCCTCGACAATGCGCAGCGCGCCATGCCGCGCGAGGATGCGGCCCCATTTCAAAAGGCGGAATATATGGGTGGCAGGCTGGGTCACAGGATGTGTCTTAGATCTTCCAGCCCGAATGGATCGCGACCAGCCCGCCCATGATCGGCTCGACCCTGGTCTGGGTAAAGCCCGCCTCGCGGATCATCGCCTCGAACGCGGGCATCGGCGGAAAGCGGCGGATCGATTCGACCAGATAGCGATAGCTGTCCTCGTCGCCCGCGATGGCCTTGCCGATCTGCGGCACCAGACGGTGCGAATAGGCGTCATAGACATCCTTGAACCCCGGCCATTCGGTGGTCGAGAATTCGAGGCAATAGAACCGCCCGCCATGCTTCAGCACGCGGTACGCCTCTGCCAGAGCGCGGTCGATATGGGTAACGTTGCGGATGCCGAAGGCGATCGTATAGGCATCAAAGCTGCGGTCCGCGAAGGACAGTTCCTCGGCGTTCTGGCACGACCAGACGAAGTCGCCCAGCCCGCGCTTCACCGCACGCTCCAGCCCGACGTCGAGCATGTCCTGGTTGATATCGGCCACGATGATCTCGGCCCCGCTGCCCGCCATGCGGAACGCGATGTCGCCCGTTCCGCCCGCCATGTCGAGGATGCGCTCTCCGCTGCGCGGTTTCACGCGCCGCACGAAGCGGTCCTTCCACAGTCGGTGCATCCCGCCCGACATAGCGTCGTTCATGATGTCGTATTTCTTCGCCACGCCCGAAAACACCGCGCCGACGCGCGCGATCTTTTCTTCTGCGGGAATCTCCTCGTAACCGAACGAGGCGGTCGGCGGGCTGGTCGGGGTGTCCGTCATGTCGGGCGGTTTAGGGCCTAATCCGCGCGCCGCAAAGGAAAAGCACGCATTCTATCGCTGGCATTTGGGGCACCAGAAGGTCGAGCGCCCGCCCTGCACGAAACGCTCCACCGTGCCCCCGCAGTGGCAGGGCTGCCCCTCGCGCCCATAGACGCGCCAGTGGGCCGCGAAATAGCCCAGCTCGCCATCGGGCCGCGCATAATCGCGCATCGACGATCCGCCTGCCTCTATCGATTCGGTCAGCACCTCGCGGATCGCGGGGACCAGCAGTTTGAGTTTTGGCAGGGAGACGCGCCCCGCCGGTCGGTCGGGCCGGATGCCGGCGCGGTGCAGCGCCTCGCACACATAGATATTGCCCAGCCCGGCGACGATGCGCTGGTCCAGCAGCGCCAGCTTTATCGCGGGGATCTTCCCAGTCAGCGCGCGCTTCAGATAGGCAGGGGTGAAGCCGGGTCCCAGCGGCTCCGGACCCATCGCGGCAAAGGGCGCGAAATCGTCCAGCGCTTCACTGTCCACCAGATCGACCGAACCGAACCGCCGCGCATCGTTCAGGGCCAGCACATGCCCCGCCCCGGTTTCCAGCACGAGGTGATCGTGCTTGCCGATTGCCTCGGGGTCGATCCGCCAGCGCCCGCTCATCCCCAGATGGAAGATCATCACCTGCTCGCGGTCGAGATAAATGAGGCCATATTTCGCGCGGCGGCCCAGATGCGTCACCTTCGCGCCGGTCAGCACCTGCACCAGATTGGGCGGAAAGGCGCGCCGCAGATCGGGGCGATGGACGCGGGCGCGTGCGATCGTCTCGCCGGTCAGATATCCGGCAAGGCCGCGCACGGTGGTTTCGACTTCGGGAAGTTCAGGCATCGTGGCAAATCGTCATGGCCGCATAAAATAGGGGCGGCCCCCGCCAATTGCGAGCGCCGCCCCTATTTGCCGCCCTGAAGACGGAATCAGCTTTCCAGCTGGCGCAGCAGGCTGCGCACATCGCCGTCCATGTCGGCATCGCGGGTGCGCAAATCCTCGATCAGCCGGACCGCGTGGATCACGGTCGAATGGTCGCGCCCGCCGAACTTGCGCCCGATCTCGGGATAGGACCGCGGGGTCAGCACCTTGGCGAGATACATCGCCACCTGCCGCGGGCGCACGACGGCGCGGGCACGGCGCTTCGACGCCATCTCGCTGCGGTCGAGCCGGTAGAACTGGCAAACCGTGCGCTGGATCTCGTCGATGGTGATGCGGCGGCGATTGGCGGAGAGAATGTCGGTCAGCTGCTCCTCGGCGAGGTTCAGCGACACCGGCTGCCCCGTCAGCTGCGCATAGGCGATCAGCTTGTTGAGACCGCCCACGAGCTCGCGGACATTGCGGCTGATGGTGCGGGCGAGGAACTCGATCACATCGTCGGGCACGTCGCTGCTGGTAAAGCGCGTGAGGCGGTGTTCGAGGATCTTCCGGCGCAGGTCGATGTCGGCGGCCTGGATATCGGCGACCAGCCCCATCGACAGGCGCGACAGCAGCCGCGGCTCCACCCCGTCCAGCGCCTGCGGGGCGCGGTCGGCGGCAAAGCCCAGCCGCTTGCCCTCGGCCAGCAGTGCGTCGATCGTGTAGAGCAGTTCCTCCTGCGCCGAGGCCTTGCCGATAATGAACTGGATGTCGTCGACCAGCAGCATGTCGAACCCGCGCAGCCGCGACTTGAACTCGATCATCTGGTTCTGGCGCAGCGCCTGCACGAACTCGACCATGAAGCGTTCGGCCGAGCAATAGAAGATGCGGCTGCCCGGCTTGGCGGCGGCGAACTGGTGGCCTATCGCGTGCAGCAGATGCGTCTTGCCCTGCCCCGTCGCGGCCTTGAGATACAGCGGCGAGAACTGCGGCGTTTCCGACGCGGCCATGCGCTGCGCGGCATTATAAGCCAGCACATTGCCCTCGCCCGTCACAAAGCTCGCAAAGGTGAGCGAGGGGTCGAGCCCTGCGCTGCCCAGCTCGGTGATGGCATCGGCGGGGCTGGTGGGCGCGGGCGTGTGATCGTTTGCGGCGGCGGGACCGACATGCAGCTCGGGCAGCTTGCGGCGGCCGGGATGGACCGAGATGCGGACATTGCGCACTTCGCTGCGGGCGATCTTCCAGGCCAGCGAGAGCCGGTCCGAGAACCGGTCGTTCACCCAGTTGGCCGAAAATTCGGTGGGGAGATAAAGGTCGAGCGTCCCCGTCTCGCGGCAGAAATTGCCCAGCTCGATCGGGCGGATCCACTGGCCGTACAGCTGCTGGCCCAGGTCCTTGCGCAAGCCTACGCAAATGTCCGACCAGTCTGCCGCCAGTGCCTCGCGCTCTTCTTCTGCCATCAGATTATTCACTTCGCTGTCCATTGGCCCGCGTGCCGTCCTTCCCTTCCCCAAGCCGATCCGGCCTTTCGGATCATGCTGCGCGGTTTCGCCGCTCGCCAGCGGACCTGCCCCCGTTCGTCCCATCACCACCTCTTTCGATCCCGACCCGTAAAAACCCAAGTTGTCCCACTCGAACGACCGGCCTGCATCGTGGCACCAAAACGGCTGCAAACGCGGATACGATCCTTAAAAAATCGCCCCCGCGCACCATGCCCCTGTAAAAGGCATAGCTCAACAATCCTCTGCCGACCCCTAACGGCAGGAAGATGAATCTGCGTTGTCCATTGGTGCCGCTCATGAATTGACCGGCGAGTCAGTTTCTAAGGCTGTGGAGGGCCGAGCGGCAAGTGTGGACACGTAAAAATTCTGAAATATTGGCAGTTGACTCGCGCAACGTCGCAGAATTGCTATGCTTTGCCTGTAACCCGCTGAATAGCGCCATTTTTGGTTGCGCTACCACGCCCGAATCGCGGGATTTGCGTCACCGTGAGATCCGGCGGGTCGGATGGGCCGATGGCGTTTGCTACAACGCAAAAGGCCGGAGAGGTCATCTCCGGCCCTTGGGCGGCAATTTCGCTGCGTGTGAAAGACCGAATCGGTCCGAATCACCGAGCAGCGAATTGCAGAATGTGAAAGCTTCGAGACTCGCGCACGAATCCCGTCAGCCGGTCGCCCCGCCCGCCGCCATGGCGGCCGGATACGGGGCAGACAAGGTCAGAGAGCGGCGACGCGCTTGGTCAGACGGCTCATCTTACGCGAGGCGGTGTTCTTGTGCATCACGCCGCGCGCCACGCCGCGCTGCAGTTCGGGCTGTGCACCGGCCAGCGCGGTCTGGGCCGCTTCCTTGTCGCCGCTTTCGATCGCGAGCTCGACCTTCTTGACGAAGCTGCGGATGCGGCTGACGCGGTTTCCGTTCACTTCGGCGCGCCGCTCGTTGCGGCGGATGCGCTTGCGCGCCTGCGGCGTATTGGCCATTCGTAATATTCCTTCTTGGCTGACGGGCCATATTGGCTGACGTGCAACCCGCTGTTGGTTCAAGACCGGTTGGCGGCTGCCAGTCGATTGTCCGTGCAGCCCGAAATCCGTATGTGAAATCCACGCGGAATCGCGGCCCGAAAAGGGCTCGACCCACGGAAAGCGCGGCGCATAGCGGCGCGGATGCGAATCGTCAAGTTTTGCCGGATGAAACGGAAACCGCGCTCGCGGCAGCAGCCCTTGCCCTTCTCGCACGTGCGCGGCAAGGGCAAGGCGATGAACGATCCCAGGCCAGACCCTTTCGCAGACCCCGCAAGGCTGGAGCGATTCGCCCGCCATATCGTGCTGCCCGAAATCGGCGGCGCCGGTCAGGCGCGGCTCGCCTCGGCGCATGTCGCTGTGATCGGCGCGGGCGGCATCGGCTCGCCCGCGATCCAGTATCTCGCCGCGGCGGGTTTCGGGCGCATCACCATCATCGACGACGATGCGGTCGAGGCAAGCAACCTCCAGCGCCAGACGATCTTTACGGGGGCCGACCTCGGCAAGCCCAAGGCCGAGGCCGCCGCCGCATGGGTGCGCCGCTTCGATCCCGCGCTGGCGGTCACACCCATCGCCCAGCGCATCACCCCCGCGAATGCCGAAGACCTTTTGGCGGACGCCGACCAGATCCTCGACGGCTGCGACAATTTCGCGACGCGCCTCGCGGTGTCCGACGCCTGCACCGTGCTGGGCAAGCCGCTGAGCAGCGCCGCCGTGGGCCGCTTTCAGGCGCAAATGGCCAATTTCGCGGGGCACCTGCCCGATCAGCCCTGCTATCGCTGCTGGGTGGGCGACGCCTTCGATGCCGAGGACTGCGACACCTGCGCCGCCGACGGCGTGCTGGGCGCGTTCACCGGCATGGCGGGCAGCATGGGCGCGATGATGGCGGTGCGGATCGCGCTTTCGGGCATCTCGGCGCTGGGCGATCCGCAATACGGGCAATTGCAACTGTTCGACGGGCTGAAGCCGGCGCTGCGCACGATCCGCGTGTTGAAGGACCCCGGCTGCTCGGCCTGCGGAACCGCGTAAACTCGACAGCGGCTCGCCGCGCCCCCATATCGGCGCCATGGCTTCCCAGACCGAACCCGCCCCACCCGTCGGCACCGCCGTCACGCTCGAACCTTTGGTGCGCCGCGTGCTGGCGGATAATCCCAGCGCCTTTACCCTCCACGGCACGCAGACCTATCTGGTGGGCGCTGGCAGCGATGTCGCGGTCATCGACCCCGGCCCGGACGAGGCCGAGCATATCGACGCGCTGATCGCCGCCATCGGCGATGCCAGGGTCGTCGCCATCTGCTGCACCCACACGCACCGCGACCATTCCCCCGCCGCCGCGCCGCTGAAACAGCGCACCGGCGCGCCCATCATCGGCTGCGCGGCGCTCAATCTCGAAAGCATCGGTCCGCGCGGCGACGCGCCCTTCGACCCGACCTACACCCCCGACCGCGTGCTGGCCGATGGCGAGCGGCTGACCGGCGACGGCTGGACGCTGACCGCGGTGGCGACGCCCGGCCACACCTCGAACCATCTCTGCTTCGCGCTTGAGGAAAGCGGCGCGCTGTTCACCGGCGATCACGTGATGGGCTGGTCGACCACGGTCGTCATCCCTCCCGATGGCGACATGGGCCAGTACATGGCCAGCATGGATCTGCTGCACCAGCGCGAGGACACAGTCTATTACCCCGCGCACGGCGCACCGGTGACCAACACGCGCCAGCTGGTGCGCGGCATGATCGGCCACCGCCGCCAGCGCGAGCGCCAGATCCTGCGCCAGTTGCAGGAGGGGCCCAAGCCGATCCCGGAGATGGTAACGGCCATGTATAAGGGTCTCGATTCGCGGCTGGTCGGCGCGGCGGGCATGTCGGTACTTGCCCATCTCACCGACCTTGCAAGACGCGGGGAAGTCATTTCGACCGACGATACATGGAGCCTGACGAACTGACCTTTCCCTTTTCTCGCGAACCGGAGTAAAAGCGCGCCGGGTCGAATTGGAGGAGGGTCAGGCTGATGGCGACATCATCCTTTGCGCAAGCCGCGCCGAACACGGCCGAAGCGGCCGAACGCCGTTTCTATCTTTATCTTGCTGCCATCATGTCGCTGACCATCGTGGTCGGCTTTTCGCTCCATCTGGCGATGGGGCGCTCGACCTTTGCCGTGCCGTTGATCTTCCATGCCCATGCGCTGGTGTTCTTCGGCTGGGTCGCGCTCTATCTGGCGCAGAACATATTGATCGTGGGCAATCATGTCCGTCTGCACCGGACGCTGGGCATGGTGTCCTTTGCGTGGATCCCGCTGATGGTGGTGGTCGGGATCGCGCTGTCGCTCACCGTGTCGCAGCGCACCGGCGGGCCGTTCTTCTTCGACAAGAACCAGTTCCTGTTTTCCAACACCGCGCATCTGCTGGCCTTTGCGGGGCTGGCCTTCGCCTCGCTGCGGGCGCGGCGCTATTCGGGATGGCACCGGCGGCTGATGCTGACGGGCTTTGCGATCCTGACGGGGCCGGGGCTGGGCCGCATCATCCCGCTGCCGCTGCTGATCCCGCATGCGTGGCATTTCATGCTCGTCGTGGTGCTGGTCTGGCCCGCCATCGGCATGATCCGCGACAAGATCGTGACCGGCCGCGTCCATCCCGCGTGGTTTTGGGGCATCGGCGCGGTACTGGCGGTGCAGCTGGCGGCAGATCTGATCGCCTATTCCCCATGGGGCATCGCCATGACCGAGGCGTTCACCGCAGGCACCCCCGGCGGCGAACGGCCGATGGAGGCGTTCATCCCGCCGGGCTTCACCATGTAACACCGCTTGAACTCGGCGGATGGGCAGTCCATCTGGAAGGCGATCACCAAGGAGCCTTCCCAAATGACTGCCCAGCCCCGCGAGAACCTGTCCGGCCTCAACCTGCGTGCCGAGATCGAGCGGCTGCGCAAGGAGCGCAACGCCGTGATCCTGGCGCATTATTACCAGAAGCCGGAACTGCAGGATCTCGCCGATTTCGTCGGCGATTCGCTTGAACTGTCGAAGAAGGCCGCCGCGACCGACGCCGACGTGATCGCGTTCTGCGGCGTGAAGTTCATGGCCGACACCGCCAAGATCCTCTCGCCCGACAAGATCGTGGTGCTGCCTGACCTCGACGCCGGTTGCAGCCTTGAAGACAGCTGCCCGCCCGAGAAATTTCGCGCCTTCCGCGAGGCGCATCCCGATCACATCGCGCTGACCTATATCAACTGCAGCACCGAGGTGAAGGCGCTGTCCGACGTGATCGTAACCTCGTCCAGCGCCGAGACGATCCTGGCGCAGATCCCCAAGGACCAGAAGATCATCTTCGGCCCCGACCGGCATCTCGGCGGCTATCTCAACCGCAAGTTCGACCGCGACATGTTGCTGTGGCCGGGCGTGTGCATCGTGCACGAGGCGTTTTCCGAGACCGAACTGCTCAAGCTGATGGAACAGCACCCCGGCGCACCCGTCGCGGCGCATCCCGAATGCCCGCCGCATATCGTCGATCATGCCGATTATGTCGGATCGACCAGCGGCATATTGCAATATGCCAAGACGACAGAAAGCGACACGCTGATCGTCGCGACCGAACCGCATATCATCCACCAGATGGAAAAGGCGGTGCCGGACAAGAACTTCATCGGCGCACCGGGCGCGGACGGCAACTGCAACTGCAATATCTGCCCCTACATGGCGCTCAACACGATGGAGAAACTCTATATCGCGCTGCGCGATCTGGAGCCGAGGATCGAGATCGAGGAAGGGCTTCGGCTCAAGGCGAAGCAAAGCCTCGACAAGATGATCGAGATGGCGTCGGGCACCATCGGCAAGGGCGATCTGGGGCGGGCGTGATGCGGTCGCTCCTCCGCCTGATCGCCCCCGTTATCGCAGCCGCCGCCACCGCGGCGCTGCTGGCCTCCCCGGCCGCCGCACAAGAGGATTCCATGACCGATACCCCCCGCTGGTCGCTCGCCATCCATGGCGGCGCAGGCGTTCTGACACCCGATCGCTATACCCCCGAACAGGTCGCCGAATATCGCGCCGCGCTCGACAAGGCGCTGGAGGCGGGCGGCAAGGTCCTGTCCGATGGCGGCGCGGCGATGGACGCGGTGCAGGCGGCGGTGATGGTGCTGGAGGACGACCCGCTGTTCAACGCGGGCCGCGGCGCGGTGTTCACCTTCGAGGGCAAGAACGAGCTCGACGCCGCGATCATGGACGGCGAGACGCGCAAGGCTGGCGCGGTCGCGGGCATCCTGACCACGAAGAACCCGGTCACCGCCGCGCGCGCGGTCATGGAACACAGCCCGCATGTCTTCCTCGCGCATGACGGCGCGAATGTCTTTGCCAGGGAACAGGGCCTCGAACAGGTCGACCCCTCCTATTTCGCGACCGAGGAACGCCGCCGCCAGTGGCAGGAATTCCGCGACCGCGTCGCCAGCGGCGAGGACTGGTTCGACGCCGACCTCAAATACGGCACCGTCGGCGCGGTCGCGGTCGATACCAGCGGCCATGTCGCCGCCGCCACCTCGACCGGCGGGCTGACCGGCAAGCGCTGGGGCCGCGTGGGCGATTCGCCGGTGATCGGCGCGGGCACCTATGCCGACGACCGCGCCTGCGCGATCTCCGCCACCGGCGCGGGCGAATATTTCATCCGGCTGGGCGTGGCGCATGAAATCTGTGCGCGCATGCGGTTCGAAGGCGAAACCGCCGAGCAGGCCGCAACCCATGTCATCGGCGAAGTCGGCGATCTGGGCGGCGACGGCGGGGTGATCGTCGCCGCGCCCGACGGCAGTACCGCTTTCGCCTTCAACACGCCGGGCATGCATCGCGGGCGGATCGACAGCACAGGCCTGCGCGAAACGGCGGTGTTCGGAACCGGTCAATAACCCGCGCCCGGACCCGAAAGCGGCGCGGCGCGTTCATCCGCCAATGACCGCCCGCCTGCTCTCGCTCTGGAGCCGGATCAACGCCAGCTACTGGTTCTATCCGGCCATCTTCTCGATCCTCGCCTTCTTTCTGGCGCTGGGCATGGTCGCGCTCGACCGCAATCTGTCGGAAGACTATTTCGTGGGCAGCGACTGGCTGGTCCCTGCGCGTCCGGGCGGCGCCAGCGACATGCTGCAGGTGATCGCGGGCAGCACCATTGGCGTGGCCGCCACCGTGTTCTCGATCACCATCGTCGCGGTGTCCTATGCCAGCGGCACCTATGGCCCGCGCCTGCTGACCAATTTCATGGAGGACAAGGGCAACCAGCTCAGCCTTGCGACCTTTATCGGCACCTTCGTCTATGCGGTGATGGTGCTACGCGTGGTGCGCCGAGAGGACGAATCGCCCGCCGCGGCGCTGAACGGCGATGCGCTGCCCGGCTTCGTCCCGCAGATGTCGCTGCTGGTGGCGATTGCGCTGATGCTGACCTCGATCGCCGTGCTGGTCTTCTTCCTCAACCATGTCCCCGATTCGATCCGCATCAACACGGTGCTCGAGGATATCGGCAAGCGCCTGATCCGCCAGATCCAGCGCCGCTTCCCGCAGGAGGGCGACGAGGTCGAGGATCCCGACGTCGATACCGAGGCCGAGGTCCGCGCCGAACGCGCGGGCTATATCGAGATCATCGATTTCGACGGGCTCGAGGATATCGCCAAGGAGCATGACGGGCGCATCGTTCTGTTCGTCGAGGCGGGCGATTTCATCCACCCGCCTCGCGCGCTGGCGGGGATCCATGGGATGGCGGGCGACGCGCCGATTCAAAAGGACGTGCGCGACTGCTTCGTCCTGTCGGGCCTGCGCACCCCGACGCAGGATCTGCGCTTCCTGATGGACGAGCTGGTCGAGATCGCCCTGCGCGCGCTGTCGCCCGGCATCAACGACCCGTTCACCGCGATGACCGCGCTGCACTGGATCGGTGCCGCCACGGCCGAGCTGGGCACGCGAATCCTGCGCGAATCGGCCAATGACGAAGCCACCAACCGCGACGAAAAGCGCGTCGTGCCGCTTACCACCGATTTCAGGGGCTATGTCGCTTCGGGCTTCGGCGCGGCGCGTTCGGCGGTGGCGACCAGCCGCAAGGCGACGATCTGCATGTATCAGGCGCTGGAGAACTGCGCCGACGCCGTGCGCAGCGACCGCCGCATGGTCGTGCTGCGCGAGGAAGGCGCAAGGCTGCTGGCGCAGGCGGATGTCGCGCTGGCCGGGCCGGATCTGGCAGAGGTCCACGAACGCCACCGCCAGTTCCTCGCGCATATGCGCTAGGGACGCGGCACGCGGGGCTTGGCCGCCCGCGCGCGCGGCTCGGCAGCGCGCGCCAATGCCAGTGCCGCCCCCATCAGGGCCATGCCCGTCAGATCCTGCAACGACAGCATTTCGCCGAACGCCAGAAAGCCCGTCAGTGCCGAAATCGCGGGCTGGGTCAGCAGGGCCAGCCCGATTACCACCGGGCTGAACCATGACAGCGACCGGATCAGCAGGCCCTGCCCCACGATCTGGCTGCTGAAGGCCAGCACCAGCAGAGGCGTCCAATTGCTCGGCCAGACGGTCTCGCCCAGCACGACGGCGACGAACAGCGCCACCGGCGCACCCGCCGCGGTTACCATCGCCAGCATGCCCCACGGCCCCAGCCGCGCCCGCACGCTGCGCAGCATCAGCAGATAGAACGCATAAAACAGCCCCGCGAGCAGGGAGAACAGATCGCCGACCAGATTCTCATGCGAGATCTGCAACGATCCGTCCATCAGCAGGAATGCGCCGACCAGCGCCGCGCAGATCGCGCCGATCTCCGCCACGCGCGGCATTTGTCTTGCCGCGACGAGGCCCCATGCGATCAGGATCACGCTGCCAGCATTGCCGAACAGCGTCGCATTGCCCAGCCGCGTCCGCTCGATCCCCAGATGCCACGCGGCCAGATCCAGCGCGAAGAACACGCCCGCGCCGATCACCATCAGGAAACCCGAACGGCCCAGCGCAGGCCTGCCCGCCGGTTCCTTCCACGCCAGCAAGGCCACCAGCGGGAACGCCAAAGTCAGCCGCCAGAACCCCGCGGCGACGGGGCCGGTATCGGCCAGCCGCACCAGCCACGGCCCCAGCGCCAGCACCCCGTTGGCCGCCAGCAGCATGGCCAGCCGCCCTATGCGGGTGAAGCGCGTCTCCTCGATGTCCATGGGCGTGGCGCCGCGCGACTACTCGGCGGCTGCCTCTTCGGGCTCAGCTTCGGCGGGGGGTGCCGCTTCGCCATCACCGCCCGCCGGTTCGGCCGCATCCGTGCCCGCGCTTGTCCCGGCATCGCCCCCGGCAGCATCCTCGGCCTCGACCTCCGCCGGATCGCCCTGCGAGCGCAGTTGGTCGAGCTGGATCATCTCGTCGGTGATCGTCCCTTCGAGCACCTCGCCGCCCGCATCGCGCGTGTCATTGGCCGAACGCTCGGGCTCGCTGCTGCAAGAGGCGAGGAGGGCCGCGCCGACAAGCGCGAGGGTGATTCGCATGAGCTTCATGGGCGAAATCGCTAGTCGCTGGGACAGGCGCGGTCCAGCGCGGCCAGGAATTCCTGCCCATGCTTCAGCAGCGACCGGTCGAATTGCTCGGCACTGACGTTGAGGCCCAGCCGTTGCAGGCTGGTCACGCCATATTCGCTGATCCCGCAGGGCACGATGCCGGTGAAATGCGTGAGATCAGGCGTCAAATTTACCGAAAAGCCGTGCATCGTCACCCAGCGCCGTACGCGCACACCGATCGCGCCGATCTTGGCCTCGGTCCCATCGATGTCGCGGGTCCAGATGCCGATGCGCCCTTCCGCGCGCCAGCTGTCCACTCCGAAATCGCGCAAGGCCCCGATCACCCACCCTTCCAGCGCATGCACGAAACCGCGCACGTCGCGCGCACGCCGCGTCAGGTCCAGCAGCACATAGCCGATGCGCTGCCCCGGACCGTGATAGGTGAACTGCCCGCCGCGCCCCGCCTGCACCACGTCGAAACGCGGGTCGAGCATGTCGCTCTCCTTCGCGCTGGTGCCCGCGGTATAGACGGGCGGGTGCTCCAGCAGCCAGATCAGCTCGCTCGCGCTGCCTTCGTGGATCGCGCGATTGCGCGCCTCCATCTCCGCCAGCGCCTCGCGGTAGGGGACGAGCCCGCTCTCGCGGCGCCATTCGATATCGACCCGTTCCTGCGTGACGGGCGGCTGGTCGTCATTTGTCTCGACTTGGCTGGCCATGCGCGTTGCGTGGACCCGAATGGCATGCCAAATCAAGCCTCATGAGCGTGAATCTTCCCCCGGCCGGTCCTTCCGCCCCGCGTAGCCGTTTCGATGCCAATGCCGCGTGGAAATCCGCGGTCGGCGTCATCCGCGCCAATCGCGCGGTGCTGCTGGTGATGGCGGGGCTGTTCTTCGTGCTGCCGCAGCTGGCGGTCGATTTCATCCTGCCCGAACCGCCCGCCGGGCTTGAGGGCGAGGCCGCGGGCGAGGCGATGGTCGCGATCTATGCGCGCTGGTGGCCGCTGATGCTGCTGGGGCTGGTCGCGCAGGGCGCGGGGCTGCTGGCGGTGATCGTGCTGATCGCAGGGCGCGGGCGGCCCGACGTGCGCGAATCGATCGGCGCCGGATTGAAGGCGCTCCCCACGCTGATCGCGGCGCAGCTGGTGGTGGGCGCGGGCGTGGGCCTTGCCATGCTGCTGGTGCTGCTTCCCTTTGCCGCCATCGGCGGAGAGTCGGTCATGGGCCTGTCGGTCATTCCCGTGCTGGCGCTGGCGATGTGGGTCTATTCGCGCACCATGCTGATCGCGCCGGTCGTCGCGGCAGGCGGCACGCGCAATCCGTTCGAGGCGATCCTGGCAAGCTGGTCGATGACCAAGGGCAATGCCTCGCGCCTGCTGGTGTTCTTCCTGCTGCTGCTGCTGGCGATGATCGTGATCTATCTGGTCGCGACCAGCGTTCCGGGTGCGATCGTCGCGGCCATCGGCGGGCCCGAGGCAGGCGGCATCGCCGTCGCGCTGTTCGGCAGCGTGGTCGTTGCCGGTTTCTCGCTGGTCAGTGCGGTGGTGCTGACGGCGGCATGGCGCCAGCTGGCGCCTGCCGCTTCGATCAAGGGCTGAACGCCAGGCGCTTAGTCCTTGTGGCCCCAGAACAGGCGGCAGGGCAGCACGTTGAGCGGTTCGAAATCCGAATCGATCCGATCGAACCGCTTCGCCATGAAATCGCGCGCCGCGGCCGAGAACTGATAGACCAGAAACGCGCCGCCGGTGTTCAGCACGCGGTGCGTCGCATCGACGATCGCCGGACCCACCCCGTCGGGCAGGGTCGAAAACGGCAGGCCCGACAGCACATAATCCGCGCCGTCATGCCCGCGCTCCTTCACGATCTTCTCGACATCCGCGGCCGAACCCAGCACCGCGGTGAAGCGCGGATCGTGGATCGTGCGGTTGAGATAGTCGATATAGAGCGGGTTGGTGTCGATCACGATCAGCGATCCGTCGGGCCGCAAGCGGTCCAGCACCGGCTGGCAGAACGTGCCGACGCCGGGGCCATATTCGACGAACAGCTTGCAGCGGTCCCAGTCGGTCCGCGCCAGCATGCGATTGATCGTGAAGCGCGACGAGGGGATGATCGAACCGACCATCACCGGGTGCTGGACAAAGCCCTTGAAGAACACGGCCCACGGTCCGAGCTTGTGCCCGATCCGCCGTTTCGCGCGGGAAACCGCGGACCTCTCCGCCAATTCGGTACCATTCATGAAATGCTGTGCCCTCGCGAGGCTGATTGTCCGTCCTGCATGCTGCGTGGCAAATGCGGGACCCTATTGCAAGTTCGCGCCCGTAAAAACGTCACGGGCGATGTCGTGACAAGCCCCAGATGGGGCATGCGTTCCGCAAATCAAAGAATTTCCTGCACCTTCTCCTGCGGTCGGCACAGCCGCACGCCGTTTTCGGTCTCGACCAGCGGGCGTTCGATCAGGATCGGCTCTGCCGCCATCGCGGCCAGAACCGCCGCGTCATCCGCCTGCGGCAGGCCGCGTTCTTCCGCATCGGTGCCGCGCAGTCGCAGCCCCTGCTGCGGCGTGATCCCCGCATCGGCGTACAGCTGCGCCAGCTTTTCCGCGGCGGGCGGATTCTTCAGATATTCGATCACCTCGACCTCGACGCCGGGCGTTTCCTCAAGGATTGCCAGCGTCTTGCGCGATGTGCCGCATTTCGGATTGTGCCAGATGGTCGCCTTCATGGCTCGCTCTCCTGCTCTTGGGGTGCCGCGCTGATGGCCGGGACGATCTCGGCCGCTTCGGCGGGATCGATGCCGGGCGCGGGCAGCGTTTCAAGATTCTCGCGCCGCCGCATGGCGCGGCCCGCGCGTTCGATGGCGCGGATGATGCGCGGTCCGGCGCCGCATGGGCAGAGGTTGCGCACCGCCTGCGCGATTTCCTCGCGACCCGCGCGCGGATTGCGATTGAGCAGCGCCGCGCCCGCCATGACGACGCCGGGGGTGCAGAACCCGCACTGGATCGCGCCCTCGGCCACCATCGCCTGTTGCAGCGGGTGCGAACGATCGCCCGACAGCGATTCGATGGTGGTGACGAAACGCCCCTCCACCTCGGTAATGGTGACGAGGCAGGACCGGATCGCCTCACCGTCGATGATGACGGTGCAGGCCCCGCAATCGCCGGTGCCGCAGCCATATTTGGTGCCCGTCAGATTGGCCGCGTCGCGCAGCGCCCACAGCAGGGGCGTGTCGGGATCCATCAGGAACTGGACCGGCCGGTCGTTGACGGTGAAACGGGTCATGCGCAGGGGGGTCTAGCGCGGGAAAAGAGGGCGGGAAAGATCAGGCCGCGATCAATCCCCGCCGCGCCAGATCGGCCTGCAGCGCGGGGGCGTCGCGGAAATGATGGACCTGCCAGCCAAGCCGCGTCGCCGCCGCGACATTGGCCTCGTTATCGTCGATGAACAGGCTGGCTTCGGGGTCGATGCCGAACCGGCGCGCAGCCAGCTGAAAGATCTCGGGCGCGGGTTTCGCAAGCCTTTCCTTGCCCGACACGACGATGTCGCGGAAACGGTCGAACACGGCATGCCGCGGGCGGAAATCGTCCCAGAATTCGTCGGCGAAATTGGTGATCGCGAATAGCGGCACCCCCGCTGCGTCCAGTTGCTCGACCAGCTCGATGGAGCCGGGAACGGGGCCGGGGATCGTCTCCAGGAAACGGGTGGCATAGGCGTCGATGACGGCGGCGTGGGCTGGAAACAGCGCCTTGCGCTCGGCCACCATCTCGCCAAGATCGCGTCCGGCATCATGCTCGAAATGCCATTCTTCGGTGACGACGTGGCCCAGCACGAAATCCAGCTCGTCCTCGCCCGCCACCATCTGCCGGAACAGGCACGCCATGTCCCAACGAAACAGAACCCGCCCAACGTCAAAAACGACGTTACGGACGGGTGTCTGGTTCATCAGCGCGAAAAACCTACGCGGCGGTAGGTCGGCATTTCGTTCGGCTGGAGCGAGAATGGCTGGCTGCGAGAACCGGCGCGCAGCGACCTACTGGTCGTGAGCACCGGAAGCGCAGCAGACGGCCGTTCGCAGCCCTGCCGAGCGGAATGACGGCCTGCCGATCAGCCTTGGCGGGCTTTGAACTTGCGCACCGTCTTGTTGATCACATAGGTGCGGCCGCGACGACGGATCACGCGATTGTCGCGATGACGGTTCTTCAGCGACTTGAGGCTGTTGCGAATCTTCATTGTTTCTATCCGGTGTAATGCGTGAATGCCCCGCCAGCTGCGCGAAATGGGCGCGGGCGGGCGAAAATCAAGGCTGGCCCGTTACGGGCGGCGGCCTGCCGAGTCAAGCGATGAAAGCGGTAAGCGCCCCCGCCCGCAGGGCGAATCAGGCGTTTTCGCGCGTCCCTTCGGCCTGCCGCATCGCCTGCAGCTTGGTCTCCCAGCGCAGCGCATCGGCGATGATCTGTTCCAGATCGTCGTTCTCGGGCTTCCACGGCGTGGTGGCCAGCAGCCTCGTGTTGTCCGCCAGCAGCGCGGGCACGTCGCCTGCGCGCCGCCCTTCCATGCGGCGCGGCACTGGCTTGCCCACCACGCGGTCGACAGCATCCAGCACCTCCAGCACCGAGAATCCCTTCGCATAGCCGACATTCATCGTCAGATTGCGCGCAGGCTCGGCAATCAGCGCTTCCAGCGCATGGACATGCGCGGCAGCCAGATCGCTGACATGGATATAGTCGCGGATGCCGGTGCCATCGCGGGTCGGATAGTCCAGCCCGAACACCGCGACCTCGCTGCGCTTGCCCAGCGCGGCCTCAAGCGCGACCTTGATCAGATGGGTCGAACCCACGCCCGACTGCCCGCTGCGCGCCTGCGGATCGGCGCCCGCGACGTTGAAATAGCGCAGCACGCAATAGTTCATCTCATGCGCCCAGGCCGTGTCGGCCAGCACCCGCTCGGTCATCGCCTTGGACATTGCATAGGGATTGAACGGCTGGATCGGATCGTCCTCGGCCAGCGGCTTCGCCTCCGCCTCGCCATAGACGCTGGCGGTGGACGAGAAGATGAAATGCGGGATCCCCGCCTCGACCGCCGACTGGATCAGCGCGCGGCTCTTGCCCGTGTTGTTGTCGTAATATTTCAGCGGATTCTCGACCGATTCGGGCACGATGATCGATCCGGCGAAATGCATGATCGCGCCGATGCCCTGCTCTTCGAAGATGCGCTTGACCAGATCGCCGTCGGCCACGTCGCCTTCATAGAACGGCACGCCGTCCGGCACCGCCCAGCGGAACCCCGTCGACAAATCGTCGAGCACCACCACCGGCCAGCCGCGATCGACCAGCGCCAGCACCGCATGGCTGCCGATATAGCCGGCACCGCCGGTGACGAGGACAGGGAAGGGCGTCTTCATAGCGTGTCTTTCAATGGCGGATCTGCGGATCCGGGCGCTTCAGGCTCTGCGACCTAACCCGGTATCCGATAACATCGCGTTACGTCGTTGATGAACGATCTTTGGCGTAATCCCCGCATGAAACGGGGTTACTCCGCACGAGTCAGTTATCGGGAGAGTCGGTTGCGGGGCGGGCCAGTTATCGGGCAGGCGTCAGGCGGCATTGGCGGGAATCGGATATTCACCGAAATCGGTCAGGTCGCGGATCAGCCCCATCTCGATCAGCTGATCGGCGCCCCTGAACTGGACGCTGCCCGGATAGCGCAGATCCATGCCCTTGTTGCGGCGGATCATGTCGGCATAGAGCACATATTCCGCCCCGCCGTTGTAATGCTCGCCGCGCTCCACCTCGCGGTGCACGCGGGCGGCGAAATCGGCGAGGAACTTGAAGTGCAGCAGTACGGCGCTTTCGCGAAACACATTGCCGCCGAACACGACATGGTTGTGCGCGTAATGGACGGGCGTCTGCGTGCGGACCAGGGGATATTTCGCCAGCACCGGCATCTGCGTCGGCAGCGCACGCAGCGCCAGCGGCAGGAAACGGCGCGGCACGCGCGGCAGCACCCGGTCGCTCTGCCCGCGCAGCCAATATGTGCGCCAGCTGCTCTTCGCCTCGCGCTGCAGGCTGGACATCAGCCGCACCCGCGGGCCGCCGACCACCTCGACCCAGCCGTCGGGATGGCGCCACGGCTTCACCGGACGCAGGCGGAAGTGATATTCGCTGTCGAACAGGGGCGCGATCTCGGTCAGGTCGCGGCCTTCCTCGGGCTGGCCCGATTCGACCGGCCCGTCGGGATACATGTCGAGCATGAAGGCAAAGATCGTGTTGGCGCCCTCGCTCTCCGCCTCGCGGCAGAGGTCGGCCAGCGGGCGTTCGGGCCAGCCGCGATAGACGATCTGCTCGTCCGCATCGGTATAGAGCAGCCAGATCCGCCGGCTGATCCGCGCGCGCACCGCGTTGATCCAGTCCATGCCGCAATTGGCCGCGGCAAAGCTGGCGGTGGTGCGCGTCAGGATGACATCGGGCTGCGCGGCGAGATATTCATGGGTCCCGTCGTCCGACCCGTTGTCGATGACGGCAAAGCAGCCCACCCCGATTGCGCGATAATGCGCAAGCCAGGATTGCAGCCGGTCAATCTCGTTCCGGCACACGCAAGCCGCAATGATGTCATGATCCTCGCTGGCCCTGTCGATCGCGCCAAGGAATTCTTCGTCTAGCAATCGCGTCACCCTGTGCTGCCGCCGCTTGTGTCGGCATCGCGGGGCAATGTATCACCCGCTTCCGGCGCGAGAAACTGCCCATCGGGGGATTTGTGCCATCCAACCCGGCTCATCCGAAGGAGATAGGGGAAATTGCCCCCGCCGGTCCCACGTTCGGCCTGCTTCTGCGCCCTCCGGTGGACCAACCACCGCGCGCTGGTCGCCCCCAATTGGCGGCGCTTAACCTTGTGCTTAACCCTTTGGAGGCTCGACCGTGTTATCCATGGCGGTGCATTCGCACCTCGCCTAGGGATGGCGCGACAGCCATTGCGGACGGGCGAACGCGTGCCCGGGGCCGTAATGCGGACAAGCGGAGTAGTGTAGCCATGCGTATCCATGTCGCGATCGCCACCACGGGTCGGCCCGACGTGCTGTGCAAGGTGGTCGACCGTTTTCGCCACCAGACCCGCCCGGCTGACGGGATCGTGGTCGTCGGCGCTGCGCCAGAGGATATCGCAGGGCTGGACCGGCTGGCACAGCCGCCGCAGCAGGCGGTGGTCTCGCCCAAGAAGGGCCTGTGCGCCCAGCGCAATGTCGCGCTCTCGCTGCTGCGCGGCCAGACCGACGCGGTGGTGTTCTTCGACGACGATTTCCTCGTCGCGCATGATTTCCTTCAGCGGCTTGAGCAATTGTTCGAGGGCGACCCCGACCTCGTCGGCCTCACCGGCTGGCTGATCGCCGACGGCGCGCAGACCGGCGCGCTGACCTATGAGGAAGCCGAGGCGATGCTCGACGCGGGGCCGAATGGCGCGCCGCGTCCCGACAAACCGGACGAGAGGACCAGCTGGCTGTATGGCTGCAACATGGCCTTCCGGATGAGCGCGTGCGAGGATCTGTCCTTCGACGAGAACCTGCCGCTTTACGGCTGGCAGGAGGATGTCGACTTCACCGAACAGCTCGCACGCCGCGGCCACATGCTGCGCACCAGTGCGATCACCGGCATCCACATGGGTACGCGCGGCGGGCGCACCTCGGGGCTGAAGCTGGGCTATTCGCAGGTTGCCAATATCGTCTATCTGCGCCGCAAGGGCACGATCGGCGCGGCGCATGGCTGGACGCTGATGGCCAAGAATGTCGCCGCGAATCTGGCGAAAAGCATCAGGCCCGAAGACACGATCGACCGGCGCGGGCGTCTGAAAGGAAATATCCGCGCATTCGGCGATGTCTTGCGCGGCAAGGCCGATCCGTTGCGGATCCTCGACCTTTAGAACGCCATCGGCAAATGCGCCTGACCCTTAGGGGTAGCTATCGAATGGGAGCTTGAGATCGGGCGTCGCGCCCGGTTGAATGGCCCCGTCCGACAGGGATGATACCGGCAGGATGCTGGGGGCAGCATGCTGAGGGCAGCGCCGATTATCGCCAAGCGGGTCGCAAAGGGGGGCCTACGACCATAATGTCCGTTGCAGTGCATCCAGAACCCGAAACGACAGGCGCCGCCGCGCGCGATGACGCCGTTCCCATGCGCTTTTCCATCGTGATCGCGAACTATAATTACGACCGCTTCCTCGGTCGCGCGATCGAAAGCGCGGTTGCGCTCGACTGGCCGGATGTCGAGGTGATCGTGGTCGATGACGGATCGACCGACAATTCGCGCGAAGTGATCGAAAGCTTTGCCGGTTCCATCACCCCCATATTCCAGCCGAACGGCGGCCAGCGCGACGCCAACAACAATGGCTTTGCGCATTCCACCGGCGAGGTCATCGTGTTCCTCGATGCCGACGACGTGCTCGATCCGCGCTTTGCGAAGGCCGTCGCCGCCGCATGGGGACCCACCGTCACCAAGGTGCAGGTCCAGATGCAACTGATCGATGCCGAGGACCGACCGTTCGGCGATCTCATTCCCAATTTCGCATTTCGCCCCGAACCCGCGCAGATCACCGCATGGGCGCGCAGCGCCACCGAATATCCGACGCCGCCGGGATCGGCCAACGCCTACTCTCGCCGCTTTCTGGAACGGTTCTTTCCGATCGGGGAAGAGCATGACGTCGTTACCGATTCGACCTGCCTAGCGCTGGCGCCGCTAATGGGCGATGTCGTCACCATCGTCGAACCGCTGGTCCATTACCGCCAGCATGGGTCGAACGATTCGAACCTTGGCATACGCCCCGGTAATTTCACCCGCGAAGTGGCCCGAGCGATGAAGCGGCAGAAAAGCGCGGAAGATATCTGCACCGCGCTCGGCGTGGAACCGCCGCGGCCCGACAGCCTGCGCCGCAGCCGCCACCTGCTGCAGTTGCGCGCAGCCAGCCTGCGCATGGCGCCCAGGGACCATCCCTTGCCGGGCGACGGACGGATCACGGCGGGGATGGACGCGATCGGCTCGATCTTTCGCCGCAATTTCGATCCGCTGAAAAAGCGGCTCATCGTGGCTGGCTGGGTGCTGGCGGTCGTCACCGCGCCCGCGCCCATCGCGCGCAAGCTGATCCGCAAGCGCTTTGTCGAGCGGTTCCAGAACCGGGAAGCCGCCGCCACAGGCTGACGGATGCGCCCAGCGCGGCGCCATTATCGCATTATCAAACCGGGGGGTTGCAGACAGAATGAACATGGGCGGCACAGCGGCGGTCGAAAGCGATCCCCATGGTGGCCAAAGGGCGACGACGCAGGCGCGCGGCACGAAATGCCGCCATTGCGCCGCGCCTCTCGACATCGTGCTGGCTGATCTGGGCCACAGCCCGATCGCCAACGACCTCATCACGGCCGACCGGGTGAACGACCCTGAGGCGACCTATCCGCTGGCGGTGCGCGTATGCGGAAACTGCTGGCTGGCGCAGGCGGACGACGTGCTGCCCGCCGATGCGATCTTCCGCGCCGACTATACCTATTTCTCGTCACATTCGACGACATGGCTGGCCCACGCCAAGGCCTATGTCGACATGGTCATCGACCGTTTCGGACTGACGGCGGACAGCAAGGTCGTCGAGGTCGCCTGCAACGACGGCTATCTGCTGCAATATGTGAAAGAGGCAGGCATCCCCTGCTTCGGCGTCGAACCCACCGCCGGTCCGGCTCAGGCCGCGCGCAAGCTGGGCCTCGACGTCGATATCGAGTTCATGACCGAGGCATATGGCAAGTCGCTGGCCGCACGCGGCTGGCAGGCCGACCTCGTCACCGCTAATAATGTCCTCGCCCATGTGCCCGACATCAATGATTTCGTGCGCGGCATCGCTGCCATCCTGAAACCCGAAGGCGTCGCCACTTTCGAGGTGCAGCACCTGCTGCGCCTGATGCAGGGCCGCCAGTTCGACACGATCTATCACGAGCATTTCTCGTATCTGTCGCTGATCGCGGCGGAGCGCCTGTTCGAGGCATGCGGCCTGCGCGTGTTCGCGGTCGACAGCCTGCCGACGCATGGCGGATCGGTGCGCTTCTTCGTCTGCCGTCAGGAGTCGGCCCGCCCGAACGAGCTGTCGCTCGACGCGATGCGGAACGAGGAGCTGGAATACGGCCTCGACAAGCCGGCCACCTATCGCGCGTGGCGGGCGGATATCCTCGACACGAAATTCGCGCTGCTCGAATTGCTGCTGAAACTGAAAAGGCAGGGCAAGACCATCGTCGGCTATGGCGCGCCGGCCAAGGGCGTGACCTTGCTCAACTATTGCGGGGTGGATGCCGATTTCATCGATTACACCGTCGACCGCTCGCCCGCCAAGAAGGGCTGCCTGTTTCCCGGCGTGCGTGTGCCGATTCTGGACCCCGGCGAGATCCTGAACACACGGCCCGATTATGTCCTTATCCTGCCCTGGAACCTGAAGGACGAAATCAAGGACCAGATGGCGGCAGTGCGCGACTGGGGCGGCAAGTTCATCGTTCCCGTCCCGATGGCGACAATCGAGGACTAAGGGCGCAGCACGAATGGCCAGCAAGCCGAAAATTGCCATCATCGGATCAGGTTTCGCCGGTTTCGGCGCCTCGCACGCACTGTCGGGCGAGAATGTCGATGCGACGATCTATGAGAAGCGTCCCGTCCACGGGGGGCATACCTCGACCCATGCCTATGACGACGGCTATCTGTTCGACGAAGGCCCGCATATCTCGTTTACCGAGGACAAGCGCCTTCAGGAACTGTTCGCCGATTCGCTGGGCGGCACGTTCGAAAAGCTGCGCGCCTATGTCGACAATTTCTGGCAGGGCCACTTCATCAAGCATCCCGCGCAGACCAGCCTGCACGGCCTGCCCACCGAACTCGTCGTCAAATGCATCAAGGATTTCGTCGAGGCGACGAAAACCCCGATCGAGGACGCGCGGATCGAGAATTACGAGGACTGGCTCCTCGCCGCCTTCGGAGAGGGTTTCGCGCGCACCTTCCCGATGGAATACACCAAGAAATACCATTCGACCGAGGCGAAGAACCTGACGACCGACTGGCTCGGCCCGCGGCTCTATCGCCCCACGCTCGAACAGGTGCTGGTGGGAGCGCTCGACAAGAAATCGCCCGACGTCCATTACGTCGACCACTTCCGCTATCCGACGCATGGCGGCTTCGTGTCCTACCTCAACGGCTTTCGCGAACGCGCGAACCTTGAGGTTAATTCCGAGATCGTGGCCATCGACCCCGCCGCCCGCACACTGACGATGAGCGACGGGCGGGTGACACCCTATGACGCGCTGGTCTCCTCGGTCGCGCTGCCCAGCCTGATCCCCATGATCAAGGGCGCACCCGACGATGTGAAGGCGGCGGCGGAAAAGCTCGCCTGCACCGAGGTGGTGCTGGTCAATATCGGCGTGACCAAGCCCTTCATCAAGGACGCGCACTGGACCTATTTCTATGACGAGGACATCTGCTTCGCGCGGCTGTCCTACCCGTCGAACTTCTCGCCCAATGTCGCGCCCAAGGAGTGCAGCGCGCTGCAGGCCGAGGTCTATTTCTCGAAGAAATGGAAACCGCGCACAAAGCCCGCCGACGCCTATATCGAACCGGTGATCGACGGGCTGCTGCGGGCCGGGCTGATCGACAGCCGCGAGCAGGTGAACCACACCAGCACCATCGTCGCGCCCTATGCCAATATCATCTTCGACCATGACCGTCCGGCGGCGGTGAAGTTGATCCACGACTACCTCGACGACATCGGCATCGCCTATTGCGGGCGCTTTGGCGACTGGGGCTATATCTGGACCGACCAGGCCTTCACCAGCGGCGAACATGCCGCACGCAAGGCGCTGGAGCGGCTGTCGGCCCCCGAACGCGGCACTATCGCGGGAGGCGTGCTATGAGCGGCAAGCGCGACCATCTCGTCTTCGTGCGCGGCGGCAAGACCTCGCTGCACCACGACTGGCTGAAGGGCCCGGGTCCGCGCAGCTGGGACCTGCAGGTCAGCCAGTGGATCGACGATCCCGACATCGGCGCGGACGGCGATCTGCCCGTGTCGATCGACAAGGGAACGAAATGGGACAGCGTCTATCGCTATCTCTCCGCCAATCCCGAACTGATGGACCGGTACCGCTATATCGCGTTCATGGACGACGATCTGATCTTCACCAAGCAGGATCTCAACCGCTATTTCGAGATCTGCGAGGAGCACGGCCTGCTGCTGGCCCAGCCCTCTCTGCATCCCGACAGCTACTTCTGCTATCCGATACTGCTGCAGTGCAAGAGGACGAAGCTGCGCTTTTCGAACTTCGTCGAATGCATGGCGACCGCGATCCGCACCGATTACCTCAAGACCTTCATGCCGCGCATGGCGCGCGTGAAATCGGGCTGGGGGATGGACCGGATCTGGACGGTGACCATGCCCGACCCGGCCTATAAATCGGCCATCATCGACGAGATTTCGATGGTCCACACGCGCCCCCACGCGACCGGCGGCATCTACAAGGATTTCGCCAAGGAAGCGATGGGCCCCCATGCCGAGATGGAAGCGCTGATCGGCAGCTATGACAATATTCCCGACAAAATGATGGTCTATGGCGGGATCGACCGCAAAGGCCGCCGCATCAGCGCGGCGCGCGCGCGAATCGCCAACGGGGTCAGCCTGGTCGCCAATTGCTGGCGCTATCGCGACACGCCCCATACGCTGCGGTCAGGGCTGGGCATGTTCGTGCGCGCCGTGACAGAGGCGAATTACGTGCCGCAGCCCGCGCGCTCGCTCAACAGGAAAGAGGCATCGCTATGACCAACGCCCGCCCCAATGACCGGCACACGATCGCCGTGACGGTGGGCCTCAATGGCTCGATCGAGGACGAGGAAAAGGCGATCTATCGCGGCCAGCTCAACCTGCTGCCGCCCACGCCTGCCAGCATCGCGCTGTGCGAACATGCGCAGCGCATGGTGGAGGAAGCCTTTGCGCCCCACGATCCGCGCACCGCGCAGCACCATCTGTCGGTCGACGATTTCGTCGCGCGCGCCGCCGCGGTCAAACCGCGCTTCATCCACGATCCGCAGACCCGCGTGCTGCAAAAGCAGTATCTGGAAGAGCTGGGCTTCGATACCAGCCGCACCTTCCTCGACGTGCCGCGCATGCGCGTGGTGTCGAGCGACGGCTATCTCACCTCCGGCGTGGGGCACAAGCAGCCGCCGCACCGCGATACGTGGTGGTCCGCGCCGATGCAGCAGATCCAGTTCTGGCTGCCGATCTTCCCGATGAGCCGCGAATGCTCGATGGAATTCTACCCGCATTATGTCGAGACGGGGGTCGAGAATTCGTCGGACGATTTCAACATCTATGCGTGGAATGCGCGCGGCCGCCTGAAGGCGGCAGAGCACAAGCAGGGCGAGGACAAGCGCGGCATCCCGCAGCCCTTTGCCCCGCTGGATCACCCCGCCGCGGTGCAGGTGACGCTGCCGGTGGGCGGCGCGGTGATCTTCTCGGCCAACCAGCTGCATGCGACATCGGACAATGTGACGGGAATGACCCGGTTCAGCATCGACTTTCGTATTGTCGATGGCGATCATGTCGCGGACGGTCTGGGCGCGCTCAATGTCGACAATGGCTCAACCGGCACCGCGCTGCGCGATTTCCGCCGGATGAGCGACGAGGCGCCGCTGGCCGACGAGGTGGTGGCGAAATACGACATCGGCGAAAAGCCGGAGGACGGGATCCTGGTGTTCTCGTCCGAAGTGGCCGAAAGGCAGAACAGCCCGGCGGAAGCGGGCTGACCTATCATGAACAAGGGTGGCAACAGGCAGGAGTAACTTGCGGCCGTCGGTCCAGAAAGGATCAACAGCGATGAATTTCATCGACACAGACAAAGCCGCTTCGAACAGCTGGGACGTGATCGTCGTCGGCTCGGGCATGGGATCGCTGTTTTTTCTAGAAAAATATCTGGAGGAACGGCCGGACGACCGCGTGCTGATCGTCGAAAAGGGCGGCTATAACAGCCATGACTGGCAGCTGCGGCACCTGCAGAATTCCGATATCGACAACCACGGCACCTATCGCAATATCGGCGAATTCGACAAGGAATGGGCCTATACGATCGGGCTGGGCGGCAGCAGCAATTGCTGGTGGGCGCTGACCCCGCGGCTGCATCCCGACGATTTCCGCATCCATTCGATGACGGGCACCGGCGTCGACTGGCCGATCGGCTATGACGATCTGGTGCCTTATTTTCAGCAGGCCGAACGCAAGATGCTGATCGCCGGCTCGGACGAGCTGGAAGAGCATTACCCCGGCACCGCGCCATACCCGCAGCCGCATCACCACATGACCACCGCCGACCGGATGATGCGCGAAAAGCCCGGTCACCTGCATTACCCGATGCCCACGGCCAAGCTTTCGCAGCAGTCGGAAGACAGCAGCCGCAATCGCTGCTGCTCCACCTCGCGCTGCCATCTGTGCCCCGTCGATGCGAAGTTCAACGCGCTCAACGGGTTCCGCAACGTGCTGTCGCATCCCGCCGTCTCGATCGTGGTGGATGCCGAGGTGCAGATGCTCGATACCGCGGACGGGGTGGTGAAGTCGGTGCAGTTCCGCCACGGCGCAAAGGACTACAAGGCTTCGTGCGACCTGTGCGTGCTGGGCGCGAATGCGCTGTGGTCGCCGTTCATCATGCTGCGTTCGGGCATCGGCGGGCACGGCGTGGGCCGCTATCTGGGCGAAAAGATGCTCGCCAATGTCGAGGTCTATCTCGACGGGCTGGACCATTACGACGGCGGCACCGCGACCACCGCGATGAACCTGACGCTGCTGAAGGAAGGGCGCACAAAGGACCGCGGCACCAGTTTCGTGATCTTCAAGAACGGTTTCGACCACGGCATGCGGCTCGATCCGCCGGGCCGCTGGCGTCAGTCCCTGCCGCTGGGCCTCTATGTCGAGGATCATCTGAGCTATGAGAACGGCGTGTTTGACGACGGGGGCGACGTGCCCGCGGTGAAGTTCGGGCACTGGTCCGATTATGCGCACAATACGCTGAACCACGCGATGAGCCGTCTGCCCGACATATTGTCGCCGCTGCCGGTCGAGGAGATTCGCGGGCCGAAGATCTGGCCGACGCTGGGCCATGTGCAGGGCACTTGCCGCATGGGCACCGGCATCGACAATTCGGTGGTCGACAGCGATCTGGTCAGCCACGCGGTGCGCAATCTGGTGGTGGTGGGCACATCGACCTTCCCGACAAGCGGAAGCGTCAATCCCACGCTGACCGCGGCGGCCATGTCGCTGCGATCGGCGGAAAGGCTGGTGGGGTAGCGATCATGGCGAAATTCATTCCGAAAATCTCGCGCAGGAACGCGCTCATCGGCGGCGGCGCGGGTGCGCTGGTGGTGGCGGGCGGCGGCGCCTTTGTCGCATCGGCGACGATGGAAGATTTCTACGCCGATATGGTTTGCCACTACCTACCCGGCGAACCGATCGCGCCCGGCGCGGCCGAGGCCTTTGCCGCCGACTATGCCCCGCGCGAGGCGGATACCGGCAAGGTCGAGGCGCTGATGTATATGCAGCAGCTGGCCGGATTTGCCGGGCTGGACATGGCGCTGGGCGGGGAAGGCCCTTACGAGACCTTCACCCGCCGCGTGATGACCAATTTCATGCTGGGGTCGAACTTCTTCCACCGGTCCTCTGCCAGGGAGCCGGTGGAATATATCGCGCTGCCCGATGTGTGCCCGAACCCCTTCGCCCGTTTCACCTGACGCCCCGTTACGCCTGACGCGGTCGCCAGGCCCGGCGGGGGCCAGGTTTAGCTCGCGACCTGCCGCATGCGCGGTTCAAAAGGGACCGTGTTCACAGGCTCCCCAACCGTCACGGCTTCGACGATGCGGCGCGGCTTGGCATAGACCTGCCGCCACGGGCAATCCGGCTGCGCCCACAATTCCTCGAGATAGGTCTTGTCGCGCAGCGTATCCATGCACTGCCAGAACTTGTCGTGCCGGAACGCGGTCAGCTGGTTCAGCTCGACCAGCCGCTCCATCGGATCGCGCTCCCAGATCGTGCTGTCGCCTTCGATCAGGTCGAACACCTCGGGCTCGCACACATAGAACCCGCCATTGATATGGCCGCCGTCATGAATGCCCTTTTCGCGGAACCCGGTAACGTTGCGCCCGTCCTCGCTCATCCCCAATGCGCCGAAGCGGCCCGGCTGCAGCACAGCGGTCACGGTCGCCCACTTGCCCTGCGCCTTGTGAAAGGCGACCAGCTCGTCGATCGGCACGGTCGAGATGCCGTCGCCATAGGTCAGGCAGAAAGGCTCGTCGCCGATGATCTCGCGCACGCGGCGCACGCGCCCGCCGGTCATCGAATCCGCGCCGGTATCGACCAGCGTAACCTTCCAGTCCTCGTCCGAAGGCGAGTGGAATTCGATATTGCCGCTGCCCAGGTCGATGGAAAAATCGCTGCTGATAGAGCGGTAGTTCAGGAAATACTCCTTGATGACCTCGCCCTTGTAGCCGCAGCAGACCACGAACTCCTTATGGCCGAAATGCGCGTAATGGCGCATGATGTGCCACAATATCGGTTTGCCCCCGACTTCGACCATCGGCTTTGGACGCACCGATGTCTCTTCGCTCAACCGCGTGCCAAGTCCGCCCGCGAGAATGACTACTTTCATACATGCCCCCCAACAACTGACTTGAATTTACCCGGTTGCCCCGGTTCCATGCAAGACGCACAGCCGGGGCATGCGGGTTAACGCGCGGTCCAATGCAGGGGTAATCCGAATGCATGAGCAGACATCGGTGATGGTTACCGGCGCCAGCGGCTTTGTCGGAGGCGCGATTCTGCGCGCCTTGCGGGCAAGCGGCCGGCGCTTCGTCGCCATCGGAAAGCGCCCCGCGGGTGCCCCCGCGGACGAGGTCTGGGACAGCGCCGAATTGCTGGACCGGGACGCGGTCGCCGCGCTGATGACGCGGCATCGTCCGGGCGCGCTGATCCATGCCGCATGGGCGCGCAGCCGTCCGGGCGGATTGTGGGACGCGCCCGACAATGTGGCGTGGCGCGACGCGGGCATGATACTGTTTGAGGAATTCTGGCAATCGGGCGGCCGCCACGTCACCGCCTGCGGAAGCTGCGCCGAATATGCCCCCGGCGACGACCCCTGCCGCGAGGGTGTCACGCCCATCGCGCCGCAATCGCTCTACGGCAAGGCAAAGGCGGAATTGCACGACATGGCCGCAACCCGCGCCGCGCAATTGGGCAAATCGCTGGCGTGGGCGCGCATCTTCTATCTGTTCGGCCCCAACGAAGCGGCGTCGCGGCTGGTGCCTTCGGTGATCGACAGCCTGCTGCGCGGCGAACCGGCAAAAACCGCCAGCGGTATGATCCGCCGCGACTTCGCACTGGTCGACGATATCGGCGAGGGGATCGCCGCGCTGACCGGTGCAGGCGTATCGGGCGCGTATAATGTCGCCAGCGGCGAAGCGATCCGCCTGCGCGACCTCGTCACCCGGATCGGCACGATCATGGATCGGCCCGATCTGATCGAGATCGGCGCATTGCCCGACCGCGCGGGCGAAGCGCCCGTCATTGCCGCCGATGTCACGAAAATCGCGCGGGACACCGGCTGGCAGGCGCGCACCCCGCTGGACGAAGGCCTGCGCCGGACCATCGCGGACCGGCGCAGCGCCTTTTTCTCAGACGACGGGCTTTTCTCAGACGACGGGCTTTTCTCAGACGACAGGCAAGGTCCAGCACAGCTCTGAATCGAGCAGCTTCTTGTCCTTGTTCTGCAACAGGATCTTCAGCCGCGTATAGGGCGCGGCGTTGAAATCCTCTTCGGTCAGGTGGATCGCCTCGAACAATGTGCGCAGCTGGCGTGCGCCGCGTTCGGGCGTCCATTCGCATTTGAAGCCCGGCAGCACCCTGCGGATTTTGTCGAAACCCACCTTGTAGCTGCGATTGTCGCCATCGCTCTCACCCACGGTCAGCTTGCAGCCGGGGAAGGTTTCCGAAACGATGGTGGCGACGTCGATGATGCGATAGTTGGAATCGGTGTCGCCGACATTGAAGATCTGCCCGCGAATATCGTCCTCGGGCGCCATCAGCGACAGGCGGATCGCCTGGCAGATGTCCTTCACATGCACCAGCGGCCGCCACGGCGTGCCGTCGCTGGTCAGCCGGATCTCGCCCGACGTCATCGCATGGCCGCACAGATTGTTGAGCACGATGTCAAAACGCATCCGCGGGCTGGCCCCGTATGCGGTCGCATTGCGCAGGAAGCAGGGCGCGAAATTGTCGCCCGCCATCGCGCCAAGGTCCTGCTCCACCTTCACCTTGCATTCGGCATAGGCGGTCTGCGGATTGGGCGGCGTCGTCTCGTCCACGAATTCGTAATCGCCATTCGCCGCGCCATAGACCGAGCACGACGAGGTATAGACGAAGCGCCGGATCCCCGCCCTGCGCGCCGCGCGCGCCAGGCTCAGCGTACCTTCATGGTTGATCTTGTAGGTGATGTGTGGATCGTGCTGGCCCAGCGGATCGTTCGACAGTTCGGCCAGGTGAACGACCGCGTCGAACCCCGCCAGATCCTCGGCCGTGATCGCGCGGATATCCTTGCGGATCGACATCGGCATCGGATCGGGCGAGGGATACAGCCATCCCGCAGCGTAATAGCCGGTGTCGCAGCCGACCACGTCGAAGCCGCGCTTCATCAGGTCAGGCCCGAGGATCGCGCCGATATAGCCGTCCGATCCCGTCACAAGTACGCGCATTCAAAAATTCCCCCGCTGGCATTGATGCGCATGGGAATATGCCCGCCCGATGCGCAGCGCCGGTCTAGGTAGCGGAGGGGAGTCGGACCAATCGTTCTTAGGGATTAGAAGGGGCTGCGGGGCGTGACCGTCCCCCTCTGGCACAGGATGAAATGGCCGGAACCGCGCAAAAGCGTTCAGATGGTGGCGATCGCTTCGAAAACGCGGTCCAGTTCGTTTTCGGTGATGCAGAAAGGCGGCATGGCATAGATCGTGCTGCCCAGCGGGCGCAGCAGCACGCCGCGCGACAGGCAATGCCGCATCATCGCCGGGACGTCGCCCGCCATATAGCCCTCACCCTCCCCCAGCTCGAACGCCGCGATCCCGCCGCGCACGCGGGCACCCCGGATCGCGCGCTGCCCCGCCAGCGCCTCGACCCGCTGCGCCAGACGGTCTTCCAGCCTCTTCACCCGCTCCAGCACCGGCTCATCGCGCCAGATCGCCAGATTGGCGGCGGCGGCGGCGCAGGCGATGGGATTGGCGGTATAGCTGGAGGAGTGGAAGAACATCTTCGCCCGGTCGGTCGACAGATGCGCCTCATAGATCGGCTCGCTCGCCATGGTGACCGCCAGCGGGATCGCGCCGCCGGTCAGCCCCTTGGACAGGCAGAGAATGTCGGGCACGACATCGGCCTGTTCGCAGGCCAGCAGCGTGCCGGTGCGGCCCCAGCCGGTCATCACCTCGTCCGCGATGAACAGGGTGCCGTGGCGGGTGCAGATCGCGCGCATCGCGGCGAGCACCTCAGGCGAGTAGAACTTCATCCCGCCCGCGCCCAGCACCAGAGGCTCGACGATCAGCGCCGCCGCGCCGTCCGCACAGGCCGTTTCCAGCGCGTCCAGCGTGGGCTGCGGATCGCCCCCGCTTCCCTGGCACGGAAACGGAATGCTCGTCACGTCGAACAGCAGCGGATCGTATGGCTGGTTGAACACGCCGCGTTCGCCCACCGACATCGCGCCGATGGTGTCGCCGTGATAGCTGTGCTCCATCACCACGATCTGGCTGCGCGGCGCGCGCCCCGCACCGGCGGTATGGTTCCAGAAACCCAGCGCCATCTTCAGCGCGACCTCGACCGCGGTCGATCCCGAATCGGAAAAGAACACCCGTGTCAGGCTGGGCGGCATGATCGCACGCAGCCCCTCGGCCACCGCTTCCGCCGGTTCGTGGGTGAAACCGGCAAAGATCAGCTGGTCGAGCTTGCCCGCCTGCTCGGCGATCGCCTGCATGATCGGCGGGTGGCAATGGCCATGCGTCGTCACCCACCACGACGAGATCGCATCGATGATCCGCCGCCCGTCCTTTGCGAACAGGGTCGCGCCCTCGGCCCGCTCGATCAGCGGGATCGGATCGTTCAGCCCGTGCTGGGTAAAGGGATGCCAGATCGCGCTCACAGAAAGTCCTCCAGCTTGAAACCGGCGTCGAACGCGGCGGCCAGCGTCTCGGCGTTCAGCGGATCGAGGCGGTCTATCCGCCCCAGCCGCCTTGTCTTGCCCATGTCGCAGATGGTGCGCTCGCTGTCCCCTATGCCCTCGCTCACGAAAACCCCCTCGCCCATGAAGGCCACACCGATCAGCGGCACATCGCGCTGCCGCAGCGCCTCTATCGTCAGCAGGCTGTGGTTGATCGTGCCCAAAGCGGTGCGCGCGACCAGCACGGTCGGCGCCTTCCAACGCGCGATCACGTCGAGGAACGTCACCTCGCGCGTCAGCGGCACCATCAGCCCGCCCGCCATCTCGATCACCAGCGGGCCGTCCACCTGCGGAATGGTCAGGCTGTCGGGGTCGATTGCCACCCCGTCGATCTCCGCCGCAAGGTGCGGAGAGCACGGCGTCTGCAACCTGTGCACCTCGGGCAGCACGCGGTCCGCCGGTATTCCGCCCAGCCGCGCGGCGCGGTCGGCATCGCCTTCCATGCGCCCTTCATAGGGGTCGAAGCCCGCCTGCACCGGCTTCCAGTAATGCGCGCCGCCCCGCCTGTTGAGTGCGCCCGTCAGCGCGGCGGCGAACACGGTCTTGCCGGCGTCGGTATCGGTTCCGGCGATCACGATGGGGCGGGTCATGCGGCAGTCTCCCATGGGCGGCGGAAATGCAGGGTGACGACTTCATAGCTGGCCGCCGAACCCGAAGCCTCGAACGCGCGCATCGCGGCGCGCATTCCGACCGGGCTGGCAGGGCGATGGCCGGGCGCGGGCACATGCGCGCCAATGGCTTTCAGCGACTTCAGGAAGCCCAGCGCATTGGCATGGCGGTCGATCAGGTTATCGGTTGTCGGTTCAGCCGCCTGCGCATCGCGGCGGATTGCGGCCAGCTCCGCGACATCCGGATAGTCCGGCGTTCCGGCGGCGCAGCCCGCCTCTGCCAGCGCCTCACGCCATTCGCGGAACGTGCCAGATGCCAGCGTATTGAACAGCACATGCCCGCCCGGCCTGACCCAGCGCAGCATCCGCCCGACGGCCCCGTCCAGATCACCAAGCCATTGCGCGGCGAGGCTGGCGGTGACGACATCGAATGCGCCGTGACCATCGGGTTCGCCGCGGGCAACATCCAGAACCGAAAAGGTTAGATCGCCGCGTCCCGCCATGCGCGACCGGCAGCGTTCGACCATGTCCGGCGCCAGATCGGTCACCCGCCATTGTCCGCCCACTCCCCTGCGGATCAGCGCATCGGTCAGGAACCCCGTGCCGCATCCGAATTCCAGCAACCGAGGCGATTCCAACTCCAGCGCCGCGATTCTTTCGGCCAGCGCCTCGGCGGCGCGGCGTTGCACATGGGCGTGGCGGTCGTAATCCCGTGCCGATCCGAATGCGCTGGCGATGGCGGCGGTGCGATCGCTCATGCCGCGACCCTCATCCGCTCGATCCATGCCGCGCACAGGCGGGGATGCGTCAGGGGCAGCACATGCCCGCCGCCTTCTACCGTCTCGCGCGCAAGACCCGCCGCGCAGG
>CEOS01130967.1_pt1 | contig 100598 bp, 96 predicted proteins | sample 530601 | NCBI WGS metagenome assembly CEOS01 (sample SAMEA2620666, study PRJEB7988) | marine metagenome | biome: marine biome (ENVO:00000447); feature: mesopelagic zone (ENVO:00000213); material: "saline water (ENVO:00002010), including plankton (ENVO:xxxxxxxx)" | depth 1000 m
GCTGCCCTCCGGGGACTACTGGTTCAGTGTGGAGTACCTCGAGCCCGGGGTGCCCACGGCAAGTGGGGCAATCGGCGTGCCCAGGCCTACGACCTTCAAGAACCATTTTACAATGAAAAGATGATAATAACTCAATAACTAATAACCGATGAAAAACAACTATTTTAAAATTGCATTACTGCTGTTTTGTATGGCTAGCTTGAATAGTTTTGCACAAAACACTTTACTCACAGAACTTACAGGAAACCCTGTGGTTACAGATGGATGGGTAGCCGAAACCAATACTCCAGGTGAAACCATAGAGGACCTCGTCGAAGGAGATGAAATTGTATTAACTCAAGCTCAAAACAGTGATCGTGCAGCTATCTATTATGAAGAACCTTATAGTTTAACTGAATGTGCTAATAAATGGAGGGTAGAATTTGATTTTAGGATGTATGACAGTGCTGGCGAACCTGCAGATGGTATAGCTTTTTGGTATATAGATGAACAGCCTGCACCCGGCGGAGAAGGTGGTGAAACTTTAAATATCCCTGACGATGCAAATGGACTAAAAGTTGCTTTTGATACTTATGATAATGATAATAACATAGGAGGAACAGATAACCCCGAAATTCAGGTAGGCTTTGGACCGGAATTTTCAGAGGCAGATCCTTTTAATTACCTTTTAAGATCTGAAGTGGTAGAAAGCCTGAGAAGTCCCGATTACCAGCATGCTACCATTATTTGGGACGATGGAAATGTAGAGGTTATCGTTGAAGGAACTACTTATATTAATGGTGTACCTCCCACTCAACCGGGAGCTGCTGATTTTGATACAGGATATTTTGGCTTTTCTGCCTCTACAGGAGGATTAAATGATAGACATAGCATTAAAAATGTTCAGGTATTTGTAAATGATGTGATTTTAGATTCTAATGATGAAACTATTGCACAATGTGATAATGATGGAGACGGTTTTGAAATTTTTGACTTAACTAGTGTTGAAGATAACATAACAACAAACCCTGAGCTATTTTTTATCTATTACAATACCTTAGAAGATGCAGAAGAAGGAAATAATTCAAATATAGATTTTGATATTATAGATTCTTATCCTAATTCAACCGCTTTTACAGACGAAACTATTTATGTAAGAGTAATAAATGTCTTTAATTGTTATGAAATAGCCGAAATTCAATTATTCTTACAAGATGTAAGTTTACTACAAGAAAGTATTGATATTTTAGGTGATTGCGATGATGACCAAGATCAACTAGTAAGTTTTAATTTAACTGATTATTCAACTTCATTTATAACTACGCCTACAGATTATAATATCACATTTTATACTGATTTAACAGGAGCACAGGATGAAGAACCATCAGCTTTAATTAATAATGCTACCGATTATTCTGTTACCGCAGGTTCAACAGAAATTGTTTTTATTAGAGTTGAAGATCCTACCACCGAATGTTTCGCTATAGGTGAAATAAACCTAGAGACGTCTGAAAGTCCACAAATTGTTAATTTACCAGATTTAAATGAATGCTTTAGTCCGGGAGAAACGTTAGTGTTTGATTTAACAGTGAACAATAGTGCGATTTTAGGATCTCAAGAAGCTAACAATTTTACAATTTCGTACTACCTCACGGAAACAGCCGCCACAAATGATGGTCCATCTATTACCTTCCCAAATCTCTTTACTTTAAACTCTACTGGATGTCAAACACTATATGCTAGAATCGAAAGTAATACAAATGAGTCTTGTTTTAGTGTAGGAAGCTTTGAAGTGTGTGGAAATTCAGTAGCTATAGGGAATTCTTCTAATTTGAACGCTTGTAACAATTCTATTGATTTAACTAGTAATGAAGCTGATTTATTAGATGGCGAAGACCCTAACGACTATAATATAACCTACTATAGCTCTCAAGAAAATGCTGATGACAGTACCAATGAGCTTACCGACGTTACTAATTTTAATGGTTGTCAAACGATTTATGTTAGGGTTGAAAGTGCTAACAATACTAGCTGTTATCAAACCACTACTTTTGAGGCTTGTGTAAAAGAGGTCAATGCAGGAACCGCTAATAATTTAACTGCTTGTACAGCTAATGATGATCTGACTAGTTTTGATTTAACCTTAACTGAAAATAGTATTCTTAATGGTGAGAATTATAGCCTTAGTTTTTATGAAAGTCAAACTGATGCTGAAAATTTTCAAAACGAAATTTCTACTCCCAATAACTATCAAGCTTTAAATGTTACACAAACTATTTATGTTAGGGTAGAAAACACGCCAAATAGTAACTGTTATGAAATTGTGAGTTTTGATATAGAGAACATTTCAGGAGTTTTTTCAAGTACTGAATTAAGCTTAGAAGTTTGTGAAAATGAATTTGACCAAATTGATTTAACTTCAACAGAAGCTGATTTAAATCTAACTCCAGAAGAAAGTATACAAGCTTATTATACCGATTTAAGCGATGCACAAAATCTTGAAAATGAAATTCCAAATCCATCTGCATATGCTGGAGCTAGTGAAAATGATGAATTCTTTGTAAGAATTGAAAATTCTATTGAAGATGTATGTTATACCATTGTTCAAATAAATTTAGCCCCTAAAATTTGTGATTTAATAATTCCTGATGGGTTTTCTCCTAATGCTGATGGAATGAATGACAAATTTAATATCTCAGGACTTTATGAAAACTATAATTTTAACCTTAAAATTTATTCTCTTTACGGAAGAGTAGTTTATGAGGGAAATAATAATAAACTCCCTTGGGACGGAAGTACTGGAGGAGACCTCTTACCTGTAGGAACATACTTTTATGTGTTGGATATTTCTGCTCCAGACAGAGAAGTACGTAAAGGTTGGGTTTATTTAAATTATTAAGAATTTTTCAGCAATAATAAAAAAGGGAAATAAATCAATTTATTTCCCTTTTACTTTTATAAAACTTCTTCAATTCTATTTAAAATTTCTGTCGGGGAAATACTTTGCATCACTTCTTCATAACCTTCTACATGCTTGTTTCCATAAATAGAAGTTGGTAATAAAGGATATTTTTCTAAGTCAGGTAAAAGCTGATTTTCTTTTGGTTGCTGGAAAGGAGCAAAACCAGCAAAGGGATGTGTAGCTCCCCAAACTGTTATTACGGGAATACCAAACATCGCGGCTAAATGTCCGTTTCCGCTATCCATAGACAACATTACATCCAAATTAGAAACGGTTTGCAGTTCTTCTTTAAAAGTTAATTTTCCAACCATGCTAATTACATTTTTATAGTTAGAGGCTAGCTTATTAAGCTGTGCTTCTTCGTGTTTGCCGCCCCCAAATAAAAGAATATCATATTTATTTTCTGCATCTAACTTAGCAATCACTTCTTCCATTTTTGAAAGCGGATACATTTTAGCCTTATGAGCTGCAAAGGGAGCAATACCAATCCATTTTCTGGGTTGCGTAAGTTTTTCTTTGATGAATTGCGGAATAGGATGCTTTTTCACCTCAACAGATACATTCAAATCTATTGGCAAACCTAACTCAGCAAAAACTTTGGCGTAGCGTTGATGTGTTGTCTTTAGTGGCTGAATATTTTTAGGGTGAAGTTTTGTTAATTCTTTTTTCTCTGCCCTACCCTTATCAATCACAGCAGATTTAATTCCGAAGAAAAAGAAAAAAAAACGTAGAATTTTAGTTCTTAGCACATTGTGCAAATCGGCTACTGCGTGTAATCGAAGAGATTGAAGTTCTCTAGCTAACTTCCAAAGCCCAAAAATTCCTTTATGCTTTGTATTAACTTCAGCAGAAACAATAGTTACACCGGGAACTTCTTCAAAAATAGGATGAAAAAAGGGCTTGGTTAAAACGGTAATTTTCAATCGAGGATAGGTTTTTACCAGCCTTTGTAAAACAGGCACTGTCATCGCCACATCTCCCATGGCCGAAAGCCTAATGACTAATAGCTGAAAATCCTCTTCTGCCTTCGGCATTTCAGCAGATAGGGAAGAAATAGTTTTGTCTTTTGAAGTTTTCCCCATTTGATTGAGCAAACCTCACCGATTTAGAAAACCAGTGAGGTTTATTTACCTATCTTATTTCTTTTTACCACGAAGAACAGGATTCAATTCATCGTCATTGTACATTTTCATTTGCTTATACACTTTCATGTATTTATCTCCATTTTCAATATCTTCCAATAATTGATTAATAGCAGAAGATAAATCTACTCTTTGTTCTAATAATATATCAAGTTTTGCCTGACAAGCCATTTGATGTTCTTGAGAAGCATCATCACGGGTCGCTTCTTCATTCATATGATAAATCTTCAATGCCAAAATAGAAAGCCTGTCTATAGCCCACGCAGGACTTTCTGTGTTGATGGTAGCAGTTTCTTTAACGCCTACATCTTTGTATTTATCTAAAAAATAACTATCGATGTATTCTACCATATCTGTTCTATCTTGGTTAGAAGCATCAATCTGACGTTTCAATTTTAAAGCAGAAACAGGATCTATTTCCGGGTCGCGAATAATATCTTCATAATGCCATTGTACGGTGTCTATCCAACATTTTCTGTATAATAAATGCTGAATAAGGTCTTTTGTTTCATCGTAAGGATTTTCAAAAGCTTGGTCTACCGTGTTGAGCACATGATATTTTTCGATTACCTCTTCAAAAATGTGATTTGCTTTATCTGAAAACATATATTTTATTTTTCTAAAATGTGTAAATATTCTATTGTTTGATTGGCTTTATGGTTACGGTTTTCTGTTTTATCGGCTTTAAAACGTTGATAGTTTTTGCTAGCCAAACTATATTTACCGTATTTGCTCATAATTGTTTGTATTACTTCCGGTGGCATTAAACCTTCATTATTGTAACTTAAAAAAATATAAGAAAATTTTGCTTGCTTGATTAATTCTTCAAACTCGATAGCTACTTCTTTTTTCTTACAATATACCGATTTATAATAACCCCGTAAACCGGTTTTACCTTTGGGTGCAAAGGTATCATATTTTGCAATAGTAGTAAGCAAATGATAATTAGCTCCATACTGCCGGGCATTATAGGGCGGGTCTAAATACAATATATCTCCTTCTATCTGCTGTATTAATTTATTGGCATCTTCCTGAAATACTTGATGAGTATTTTTCGTTTTTACAAATCCTGCGGGTTGAATAACTAATTCTTTTGCTGCGGAAGTTTTTATTTTTTTTAGAAAAGCTCCGTAAACCGAAGCGGTATTGGCCACCTTATCGGCACTCTCTAATAAGGAAGCTAGAAGAAAATAATAAAGATTTTCTGAAATTTCTGTGGAAGCTTTCCAGGTTTCAATTTGTTGTCTGCAAGCATCGATTTTTTCAGCATTCTTTTTAGAGAAAAACAAACGATCGGCCTTTCCGTTTTCTCCGTATTCTTCAGCGATGAATCCTTTTTTGGTTTCTAATTCATTCAACTGTTGAATATAGTTTTCTGCATAAGGAATTTCTCGATGGTTTTCAATGTAATTTTTTAGTAATACAAAGCTGTAGAATTCAATATCATTGGCAATTACTTGTTTTACGAGAGGTTTGAAAGTTCTTCCTACAATTCCTGTTCCTGCAAAAAGGTCACAAAAAACAAGTTGGGAAAGCGGCTGTTGAATGGTGTTTTCGACAACTTCCAGAATCCAAGAAGAGAGTTTGTTTTTAGACCCGATGTAATTCATTTAACCGCCCAAATTATATCTGAATAGATGGTTTTATTATTCAGTTGAAGTTGTTCTAATGTTGAAGCATCAAAGGTAGAAACATATTTTTGAATGCATTGTTTTAAAAGACTGATTTCTGCTTTTAATTTCCAATGTTCCCCATCTTCTGCATAGGTCACAATAAATAATCGGTTTTCTAAATGTTTGCGTTGTTGTTGACTTTGATTTTTATACAACCAATACAATAAATCTTCGTGGTGATGTTGGGCATAATAGAGGGTTTGCTTATAAGCTTCAGGAAAAACAGAAGTTTTATGGTCAAAATCAATTCCTCGTAAATTAAAATCGACCAACCGGTCTTTGTGATTTAAAGATGGTGTTACTCCATCAATTTCAGTAAAAATTTGTTCAACAGCCATCGCACTCCAAAAGTTAAACCACCTATTGGCTGCATAATTAAAGAGTTCTCTCTTGTTTAACCCATAAGCTTCAGTAGTGGCTTTCATTGCCTCAACTACTGCTTCCCAAGAAGGAAAGTCGTAGATAAAATTGGTATAATTATCCCATTTATCGGTTTGCTTTTTACCCCATTGATATGGATAGGGCAAACGCTGTTTTAATTGACTCTCAATGTAAACTAAATCTAAACTCAAAAGGCTATAAAAGGCACTAAAACGGTTAATAATACTAAGGATACCAATAATACTTCTTTAAAGATATATTCTCCTTTTTGCTCAAAATAATTGGCTCCCATAATACAAACCGGCAAAATAAAAAAAAGTAGTTCAGAACCATTTTTATGTGGTGAAAGAATAATGACCAAGATAGAAACTAACCAAGCTGCAAGTACTAAATAAAGTGTTGCCTTTAATCTTCTAGTAGCATTTTGCAAGCTTTTTAAAAAGTAAAATAACGCCCATATATTAAAGGTTAAGAGTACGCTTATCGGCACTATTATCTTTGCTGAATGATAATTTGAAAAACTTAATACAGGAACACTAAATGAAGATAATGGAAGAAAAAAACTTTCGTAAACAAGCAAACTGAAACAGGTTTCTATAATATATACAGCCATTAAGGCTACAAATGGAATTAACCAATTTTTAAAATCGGTATTGGCATAGAGTAGAATCCCGAAAAATGGTAAGATGATGAATAAGATACTTTCAGGATAAAACAGATAAGCAAAACCCACCCAAAAAGAGGCATCAAAGAGTTTCTTTTTAATATGAATTCCCGATCGTAAACTTACTACCCTTCTTAGGCTTAATAAGATAAACAGTCCAGAAATTAAAACATTACTTGATTTTAAAATGGGTAAAAACATCATGCTAAAAACCGCAAAGAAGAAAATGGTGTAAGTATTTCTTTTGGTTACCCTATTTCTTTTAACGATAAAGTTGATAAGTACCATTAAAAATAAATAAACCAATAAGAGGCCTACCTTTTTTAAGGTATATGACACAGAAATTGTTTTATCTACAATAAAGAAATTAACAAACAAAAAATAAAACACCATTAAAAAGCCTACTAATAAGAAATTGATAGGTTTAGATTTATTAAAAAAGCTTGTTAACATTGTGTAATTTATTACTTTTGTATCTAAATTATATTAAAGTTTCTTCTAATGAAAGATTTTTTTGAATTTATAGAATATATTTTTGTAGATATTCTTTTTAAACCATTAGATTGGTTGAGAGAACTTCAATTAGATAGTTGGGCAGCAGCAAATGCTTTAAACTGGATATTTATAATTATAGGAATCATTGCCTTTTGTTACTGGTTAAAGCAATTACGTGGTTTTGCTGATGAGGAGCACAAAAGACAAGAAAAATACTTTGGCAAGTACTGGAACTAAAAATTAGTTCAAGTCCTTACCTAAGTCTTTACGATAATACATCTTATCAAAATGAAGTTTTTCTACATTTTGATAAGATTTTTTTAGTGCTTTATTGTAATCTTCTCCAAAGGAAGTAATAGCAATCACTCGACCTCCATTGGTCACTACTTTGCCATTTTCTTCTTTAGTACCAGCGTGAAACACGATAGAATCTTTGATGTTTTCTATTCCGGTGATTTCTTTTCCTTTTTCATAGGCTTCAGGATAACCCCCAGAAACCGTCATTACCGTTGTTGCAGCTCTTTCATCTATTTCTAAAGAAGCTTCATCTAATTTTCCTTCAGCTACTTTATCTAACAATGCTACTAAATCAGTTTTGATTCTTGGTAAAACCACTTCGGTTTCAGGATCGCCCATCCGCACGTTATATTCAATTACATACGGATTGTCTTCTACTTTAATTAATCCTATAAACACAAATCCTTTATACTCTATATTTTCTTGTTGTAAACCATTGATGGTAGGTTTTACGATTCGGTCTTCTATTTTTTGCATCAACTCTTCATTAGCAAATGGGACCGGGGAAATGGCTCCCATCCCTCCTGTATTTAAACCTGTATCACCTTCGCCAATTCGTTTATAATCTTTTGCAGTGGGAAGGATTTTATAGTTTTTCCCGTCGGTAAGTACAAAAACACTTAGTTCTATCCCATCTAAAAACTCTTCAATAACTACGGTTTTACTCGCTTCACCAAATTTTTCGTTGGTTAGCATATTTTCCAGCTCCTGCTTGGCTTCTTCTAAGTTATCTAAAATTAAAACTCCTTTTCCTGCCGCTAATCCATCGGCTTTTAAAACGTAAGGGGCTTTTAGGGTTTCTAAGAATTTTTTTCCGGCCTCTACACTTTTCACCGTAAAACTTTCATAAGCTGCAGTGGGAATATTATACATGGCCATAAATTCTTTTGCCCGTTCTTTACTTCCCTCTAATAAAGCTCCTTTTTTAGAAGGACCAATAACTTTTACATTTTTTAAAGCTGAATCTTGCTGAAAGAAATCGTAAATACCCTCTACTAAAGGATCTTCTGGACCAACAACTACCATATGAATATCTTTTTCGAGAACTGTTTGTTTTACAGCTTCAAAATCGGTCACACTTAGGGGAATATTTTCTGCTATTTCACTTGTTCCTGCATTCCCTGGCGCAACATACAACTTTTCGCATTGTTCGCTTTGGGCTATTTTATAAGTGAAGGTATGTTCTCTTCCGCCAGAACCTAATACAAGAATATTCATATTTTAAATTTTTATTAGAAGCCCCAAAAATAAATGTTTGTAAATTGACGCCCTAATGTTTTTATAAAAAATAAGGAGATTGAATTGGTTTGATTTTACGCTAAAATTAAAAGGTTTTCCCATTGAGGAAGCAAAAGTTCATTTAGATAAAATTCAAGCTATTCCAGAAGAAAATTATGCCGATTATATCGAAGCAAAAAAACAAGAAATTTTAGAATTTCATCTTCAGCATAATTCATTCTACAAAAATTTAGTAATAGATAAAAAGATTGAAAAGTGGGAAGATTTACCAATTCTCACCAAAAAAGATCTTCAACAGCCACTGCAAGACAGACTAAGTGAAGGTTATTCTACAAAAAATGTATATATCAATAAAACCTCGGGTTCTAGCGGGCATCCGTTTGTTTTTGCTAAAGACAAGTTTTCTCATGCGTTAACATGGTCTGTTATATTTAATAGGTTTGGTTGGTTTGGACTCGACTTTAATTCGTCCTTTCAAGCTAGGTTTTACGGTATTCCGCTAGATAAATTCGGCTATTACAAAGAGCGTTTAAAAGACAAAATGGCCACTCGTTATCGCTTCCCTATTTTTAATTTAAACGATGAAAAACTAAAAGGTTTTTTAGCTGAATTTTATAAGAAGAAATTTAATTATATTAATGGTTATACCAGTTCTATTGAATTGTTTGCCAAATATCTACGAAAGAAAAATATTATTTTGAAAGATGTTTGCCCTACTCTAAAAGTCTGCATCGTAACCAGTGAAATGCTTTTTCCCGAGACCAAAAAACTTTTAGAGAACCAATTTGGTATTCCTGTTGTTAATGAATATGGTGCAAGCGAATTAGATTTATTGGCTTTTCAAAACCCTAAAGATGAATGGGTATTGAATAATGAAAGTCTTTATATAGAGGTAGTAAATAAAAATAACCAACCTCTCCCTTATGGAAGTGAAGGGAAAATTATCGTTACTTCTCTATACAATAAAGCGCATCCATTTATAAGGTATGAGCTTGGAGATTTGGGCGTTATTAGTGAAAAAAGTACGGCCAAACATCAGTTCCTGCAAAAGCTCACCGGTAGAACCAATGATGTGGCCAAACTTCCAAGTGGGAAAATAGTTCCTGGGCTTACTTTTTACTATGTTACCAAAAGCATTATTGAAGATGGTAGCGAAGTGAAAGAGTTTGTGATCAAGCAAAAAGAAAAAGATACATTTGAAATCACCTATGTTTCTTCCGAAGAAATTTCAGCAGAAAAAGAAAACGAAATTAAAGCTTCTATTGAAAAGTATCTTGAAAAAGGGCTAACACTTCAACTAAATAGAGTTGATGTTTTAAAACGTAAGAAAAGTGGCAAACTAAAGCAATTTGAATCTTTAATATGAAGGAAATTACCATTATAACAAATTACTTTCCTCCAGAAACCGGTGCAGCCTCTAACCGAATTGCAAAAATGGCTTTAGGACTTCAGGAACGTGGTTTTGAAGTTTCTGTGGTTTGTCCATTACCAAATTATCCTAAAGGAAAAATTTTTAAGGAATATCAAGGAAAAATTGCTGTTACAGAAACTTACGAAGGAATTGAGGTAAATAGATTATGGGTTTATGCTAACAACTCAGGTAATAAGTTTAAACGCTTATTAGGGATGGTCTCTTTCTCTATAAGTTTCTTTTTCTTTTCTATTTTCAGAAACCGTAAAATTGCCCGAATGGTTATTATTCAAAGTCCTCCTCTAATAATTGCTCACGCCGCGTTACGGTTTTTATCTAAAAAGAAACGAAAGTTGATCTTAAATGTTTCTGACTTATGGCCATCTGCAGGATATGAACTTGGAGCTATTAAAAAAGGTAAAACCTACAATCTTTTAGAAAAAATAGAAAAATTCAATTATCAAAAACCTCAACTTGTTTTAGGTCAATCTAAAGAAATTTTAGAACGTATAAAAAGCATTGTCCCACAGCAAGACACTTTATTATATCGAAATTTTCCGCAAGCTTCCTATAAACCTCAACCTGCGAAAGTTTCAGCAAAAAAGCCTGTAAAAATTATTTACGCAGGACTTCTAGGTATTGCCCAAGGAATTTTGAAACTCTGTCAGCAAATTGAACTTCAAGAAGCAGAATTGCATATTTATGGAGCCGGAGCAGAGCAAGAAGCTATTGAAGATTTTATAGCTATTACGCAAAAGCCAATTATTTATCACGGAGAAGTTAAACGTGAAAAACTTCTTCAGTTATTAAATGATTTTGATTTGGCTATTGTTCCTTTAGTTAAAAGTATTTATGGCTCTACCCCTTCTAAAATATACGAGATGGCCCACAATAAGCTTCCAATAATTTATTTTGCAGGGGGAGAAGGAGAAGAAATAGTTAACAACCATAACTTAGGCTATGTGATTGAGCCTGGAAATTTCTTAGCATTAAATAGACTTATAAAAAAATTAAACTTAACCGAAGTATATCAGTTGAAAAAACATATAGAAGAAACGGCTATTTCCAGTTTTAATATTGAACTACAGCTCGATATACTAAGTGAAAAATTAGAGAAAACCTAATAGGCTTTATCTTCTCCTTTTAAAGTATTAAAAACTGTTTGAAAAATTATTTTTATATCTAGAAGTAGAGACCAATTTTCTAAGTAAAAAATATCATACTTTACGCGGTTAATAATATCATTTTCTGTTTCAACTTCCCCACGGTAACCACTAACCTGCGCTAAACCTGTAATACCGGGTTTCACAAAATGCCTTACCATAAATTTATCGATACGCTCTGCATACATATGGGTATGACTTACCATATGAGGCCTAGGGCCAACTATAGACATATCCCCAAACAGAACATTAATAAACTGAGGAAGTTCGTCTATACTGGTTTTCCTTAAAAACTTACCAACATTAGTTATTCTTTTGTCATTTCTACTTACTTGATGGATATTCGCATCAGGATTAATGCGCATAGATCTATACTTGTAGCAATAAAATTCTTTATAATCAAGTCCGTTTCTTTTTTGTCTAAAAAATACGGGCCCTTTAGACTCTAATTTAATAAGAATTGCCAAAATTGGGCTAAGCCATGACAAGATACCTATAATCACGAGTAACGATAATACAATATCAAAACTTCTTTTAATAAATTGGTTTAAAGGATCTTCTATTGGAATATCACGTAACGATAAGATAGGTAAATATCCATAGTATTCCATTTTCATGCGACGGGTATAGATTTCTTTATTATCCGGAAGAAATTTTAAGACTTTAAGATTATTATCTGCAAAATCAATTAAATCACTTATTTCTTTATTGGTAAGGGAAGTTACTGAGCAATATATTTCATCTATTTTCTCTTCTATAATAAATTCAAAACAATTTTCTAAAGTGTCATTTTTCTTTAGGTCAAATATAGCTTTGCATTGATAACCATATTCTTGGTTAGTTTGAAAGAAATCTATTAATCTCTTCGTTCTTATTGTTTTTCCTATTACTACCGTACGTCTATAATTACCTCCTAAATTTTTTCTATATCTTTTTAATAAATAAAAAATTGAGAGTTTGACTATAAGAATGACCGATAAAACTTTAACTGAATAAACAAGTATTCTTGAGGCCGGTCTGCTTAATTCTTCAAAAAAACCGAAAAAGGCAAAAACTAAAAGTATAAATAGACCTGCCTGTAAAAATGCTAATGAAAATATCCGAATGACTTTGGTAAATCTATAAATTTCGTAGAATTGAGATTTAATAGAGAGTATTAACCATCCAATAGATATGAAAATTGCATAGTTAAAATAATCAATAATTTCAAACTGAAACTGAAGGGCAAAAAGCAAAATAATAGCTAAATCTATAAGATAAGCCATTGGTCTTAGATAACCCGAATACCTACCCTGCTTTATTACCATATATTATTTTCTTATATGACTTGAAAAATCTTTGTGTTCTTTTTTTTGAAGCTCTTCTTTGGATAAACCTTTAAAATATTCATAGGTAATTTTCATCCCTTCTGAACGCTTCACTTTTGGTTCCCAATTAAGAATTTCTTTTGCTCTCGTAATATCCGGTTGACGTTGCATAGGATCATCCTTAGGCAATGGTCTGTATACTACCTTTTGATTAGTTTGAGTAAGTTTAATTATTTCTTCAGCAAAATCTTTAATGGTAATTTCGTGAGGGTTACCAATATTTACAGGATTGGAATAATCACTAAATAATAATTTGTAAATTCCCTCCACCTGATCATCTACAAAACAAAAAGATCTTGTTTGTAAACCATTGCCAAACACAGTTAAATCTTCTCCTCTTAGCGCTTGTCCAATAAAAGCAGGAATAACCCTCCCATCATTTAAGCGCATTCTAGGGCCATAAGTATTAAATATCCTTACTATTCTAGTTTCTATCCCATGAAAACGATGATAAGCCATCGTTATCGATTCTTGAAAACGTTTAGCTTCATCATAAACACCCCGTGGACCAATAGTATTTACATTTCCGTAATAATCTTCATTTTGAGGATGCTCCAATGGGTCTCCATAAACTTCAGAAGTACTCGCTATTAATATTCTAGCATTTTTTTCTTTCGCTAAACCCAAAAGGTTATGTGTTCCCAAACTTCCTACTTTTAAAGTCTGAATTGGAATCTTTAAATAATCTATAGGACTTGCTGGAGACGCAAAGTGTAAGATATAATCTAATTTACCTGCTACATGAACAAATTTACTTACATCATGATGATAAAACTCAAAATCTTCCCTCTTAAAAAGATGTTCTATATTTTTTAGATCTCCGGTAATTAGGTTATCCATTGCTAATACAGAAAAGCCTTCATCTATAAATTTATCACATAGATGAGACCCTAAAAACCCGGCAGCTCCTGTTATTAAAACTCTCTTTTTATTCATGGAAAATATGCTTGTATTAATTATATTTCAGGGTTTTTTCCGCTCCCTATTTTGTAACAAACAAATCCTATTTTTTCTAAAGCATCAGTGTCTAAAATCCCTCTTCCATCAAAAAGGAAAGCCGGCTTTTGCATTTGATCGTATAGTTTTTGCCAATCGTAAGTTTTAAACTCATCCCATTCTGTTAAAACCGCAATAGCATGCGCATCTTTACAAGCCTCATAAGGGTTGTTAAAAACGCTTACTCCTTCTCTGTTTTCTTCAGAAGATCGGGTATTTAAATAATCTAAATCGGCATACATTTGTTCTTCAGATACCTTAGGATCATAAACAGCAACTTTAGATTGTTCATTTAATAATTCATCTGCCACATAAATAGCGGCAGATTCACGGGTATCATTCGTATCTTTTTTAAAGGCCCAACCTAAAAATGCTATCTTTTTTCCTGAAACCGTATTAAATAATGTGCTAATTATATTATGGGCAAATCTTCTTTTTTGATGATCGTTCATAATAATCACCTGCTCCCAATAATCGGCTACTTCATTTAAACCATAGGTTTTGGCAATATAAACGAGATTTAATATGTCTTTTTGAAAACAAGATCCTCCAAAACCAACGGAAGCTTTCAAGAATTTTGATCCTATTCTTGAATCCATTCCAATAGCTTTTGCTACTTCATTTACATCGGCTTCTGTTTTTTCACACAATTCTGAAAGCGAATTAATAGAAGAAACCCTTTGTGCTAAAAATGCATTGGCCGTAAGTTTAGATAATTCTGAAGACCAAACATTTGTAGTTAATATTTGCTTTTGGGGCACCCAATTTGCATATACACTTGCTAATGCTTGAATTGCTTTTTTGCCTTCAGCCGTTGAAGTATCGCCACCTATAAGTACACGATCCGGATCTAATAAATCTTCAATGGCGGTACCTTCTGCTAAAAACTCTGGATTGGATAAAATTTGGAACTTAACCTCACTACCATTCCCGGTATTGTCTAAAATACTTTTAATGGCTGAAGCAGTTCTTACAGGTAAGGTAGATTTTTCAATGACAATTTTATCTGAAGTGGCTACTCTAGCAATTTGCCTTGCACAAAGTTCAATGTATTTTAAATCAGCTGCCATCCCTTTACCTTTACCATAGGTTTTGGTAGGTGTATTTACAGAAATAAAAATCATATCAGCAGCATCAATAGCTTTGTCTACTTCTGTGGAGAAGAATAAGTTTCTTCCTCTTGCTTCTTCTACCACTTTATCTAAACCGGGTTCATAAACAGGAAGCTTACTCAAATCTTCATCGTTCCAAGCAGCTATTCTTTTTTCATTAATATCTACTACAGTCACATTAATATGCGGACATTTTTGAGCGATAACTGCCATTGTTGGACCTCCTACGTATCCTGCTCCAATACAACAAATATGTTTAATATCCATTATTTTATTTTCTGCTTAACTTCAATTTTTCTTTAATCACCAAATATATAAACTTTATATTTCCCAAAAGGTACCTTCTCCACATTCGTCTTGGTTCTTGTATAAACCTATAAAACCACTCCAAACCTACATTTTGCATCCACTTAGGAGCTCGCTTTGTTTTTCCTGCCAAAACATCAAAACTGCCCCCGACTCCCATTATAAAATTTAAAGCGCTTAATTTTACTTTGTATTTATTTAAAAAAATCTCTTTTTTTGGAGAACTCATGGCTACAAATAACATTTGGGCTCCGCTATTAGCTATTTCATTTACAATTGCTTGCTCTTGATCTTTGCGAAAATAGCCGTGGTGAGCACCTGCAACAATATTAGAAGAATATTCGGTTTCTATTTTATATATCAACTTTGTAACAACTTCATCTTTTGCTCCTAATAAGTAAATTTTATAGTCGTTACGGTAAGCAAATTCAATAAGATTGGAAAATAAGTCGATTCCTGCTACTCTTTCTTTTAATGGTTTATTTAAAATTTTAGAAGCCCATATCACCGCTTGTCCATCGGCATTAATAATATCGGCCTCATTTACTCCCTTTTTTAATTCTTCATCTGTTTGGAGGGCAACGATTTTACCTGCGTTGACCACCGTATGGTGAAGCAATTTTTTATTGTGAATTGCCTTAGAAACTTCATTTAAAGTTTCTTTCATCGTGAGGTTGTCTATTTGCGTGTTGAGAATATGGATTCTATTTGCCATTAGTTTTAGTTATCTCCATTAGTTCTTTCTTATTAGTTTTTAGAATTGAAAGCTTTAAAACAATCAAATAAATGGGAACACTGGCATTATAAAAAAAATTTCCCGCTACAAAAGTAACAGCAAATAATAAAAGAAACATTTTTAGAAGTAATGAATTAACTTTAAAGGTGAAAAAACTTTTTATGAATGTGTACGCAAAAACTATCACTCCAATAATTCCAAAAAATAAAAACAAATCTATGTATTCAAGTTGCGGTCTAATTCCAGGGCTATCTATACCTCCAACAAAATAGTTGAAAATACTCCAGTTTTGTTCAATGTAAGGCAAAGTGTATTCTTGAAGAGCTTGGTTTCTATGCGATAAAATAGCAGTAACCCAACCATCTTCTTTTACAATAGTTTTGAAAATTCCTGAGGAAAGAAAAATATATCCTCCAATTATAACCAACAATACCAATAATATAGTTAATAAAATTTTTGTTCTTCTATTTCTTATAAACGTAAAGCCCAGATAACCAAAAATAAAAAACAAACTCAAGTAAACAGATTTGGTACCTATAAAACAACTCGCAGCAATAGCTAGCCACCAATCTATTCTGGAAAGAACCTGTAATTTATATTTATTTAAGTAATATATGAATGCAGTAATATAAAAATAGGTGCTAATAGAGCTAGCCATAAAAAGTCCATTATAACCAAATCTACCGCCATGGTAAGTAGATAAATAATCTAACTGAAATATTAACCCTAAAATTATAATAATACTATTAATCACTATTAAGGTTTCAAATATTTTTTCAATCCTACTTATGGTTGCTATATTAACAATTGGTTTTGACGAAAAAATTATTAATAGAATAAAGAAAAAGTATCTAGAATAGGCAATTAATGAAATTTTAGTAAATGATTCTTCTAAAAAAAATTGTCCTATCACAAAACATAAAAATAAAATTAGTAGTGATATTAATTTTTTAGGGCTATTTATTAGCAGATAAAACCCTGCTATAAAAAAGATCAAAAACTTAGTTAATTTTTGTAAGAAAAATGTTTCTCCCTGAGTAAAAAAAAATATCTTATTAAAGCCTTCTACAACAAAAAACATTAATAGAAAATACAAGATTAAAGAAGAAGCCTGTAGACTTTTAAATTTTTGAAGTAGAATCATCCCGATGCTTTAAGTAAAAGTTTTCCATAGACATAATTGTTCCGAAAATAGCAATAAAGTTAATTCCCATATTCCTGTCTAAGACATTTTCTACAAGAAAAACCCAAAAAACCATCATCAAGAAAGATAACGATAATAAATTCTGAAATTTAAATGAGTAATATATATTCCTGAAAAAGTATATGAGTAAGGCCATTGTGCCTATTATTCCAAATTTAATTGCGTAGCTCAAAAACTGATTATGGATGTTATAATTTTTTCTTATCGACTCTTTTAAATTATATTTTTTATATAATTTAAGTAATTGAACGGTTTCTTGTCCAGTACCTACTCCCAATAGTGGATGATCTTTTATAAGCGAAACACCTAATTTCCATCTTGCCAGACGACTATCGCTCAAATTTTCATTTTTATCCTGTTTTCTCTGATTACTAAGCTCCCATTTAACTCCATCAATGGTTTTTTTATAAATCAAGGTTCCATCTAATTCCGGTAGGATGAGCATTATAAAAATTAATAGAAGTGTAATGATTGAAACAAAAACTTTAAATGCAGTACTATTAATGAGGTAAAGAAGAATTAATAGGATAGATGACCAATAAACTATTCTTGAAGCTAAAAAAACAATAGCGATTACTAATAACGCAAAGGTTATTATTTTAAAGCTTTTGGATGTGCTTATGTTATTATTAAACAATAATATAGCTAATCCCATATTATAATAAAGACCTAAGTATATAGGATGAAAATCTAATGGGGCAGTAAAATTTTCACCCGTAAAATTTATATTTAAAATTTCTAAGAATTCTTTTTCAACTAAAAAAAAATTATAAAAGTTATTGATAATTAAAAATAATGCGCTTAAAGCAGCTCCGATCAATAATCCTTCGCTTGCGGTTTTTTTAAGTTTTTCAATATTTATATCTTTTCTAAGTCCTAAGAAAGGTAACAACCCTAAAAAAGCATATTTATAAACTTCTGCGAAACCTTGACTAAAATTTGCTGAATAGACCAGCCCAATAATCAACGGGATAAAAAGAATTAGTGGTGAAAAACTAATAAAGGGAATAATTCTTTGTTTAAGCTTTGAACCGTATAAAATTAAAGAAATACAATTCGTGATTATTATTCCTATAATCCCAACATTGCTAAGTCCCGTTTTAAAAGGAAGGAAAAAGCATCCTAAAAAAAGACAGGTGTAAGTAATCCATTTTATATATGCTCCAATTCCTAGCAAAATGATTAAAAGGTTTTAAAATGATGATTTTCTTTATAATGTTTTAATAGAAATTTTTTGAGTTTTTCTAATGAGTATCTAGTAAATGCTTTAGGGTGACCAATAATCACAAAGTTTCCCTTGTTTTGAGTTTCTCTTTTATAAAGATAAAATGCTTGTTCTACTAGAGAAGATTTATACCCATCTATAGAAACCACACTATACGAAGAAGATGTCATTAGGCGTAAGGTATCATTTTTTGTTTTTGCTATTGCTTGTCCATCTCCAAATGCCTGATGTTTTTCTTGTTTAAGAAGTTTATGATAAGCAAACTTCCAAAAAAAATAGGGTTTTACTTTTACAGAACTTATAGGTATTTCTGTAAAAAAACCTTCTTGATTTTCTTGAGTTAAATTATCGGAAAATCTATATTCAGTTAAATATTGAGGAACATTTCTAAAATTGTAGTATTGGTCTTTAGAGTTATAATATCCTTTAGGAAATACCGTACTATCAATATAAATATCTTGATTTTTTAAAGCTTTTGCTATTTTGTTAAAAGGCTGTGCACTCCAACCACCGGCTCTATAAGCTTTAGGCTTGCTACCAGTTATTTTATATAATATCCCTGCATACTTTTCTACAATAGTATTAATTTCTTCTTCCAAAAAATCGGAAAGCTTATAGCGTTTGGTATCAAATATCCAATTGTTCCCATCGTAATAGGAATCTTCCCAGTGTGGATGAATATGCAACTCAATAGAATGACCATCTTGAGCTAATTTTTTTATTTGTTGAGTGACCTTTTGATAATCCTTCTTTAATTGCGGATGTTCATTACTTAACATTTCTAAATTCACTAAATAACCCGCATCCACAAAAAAGTTAGCCTTTATATTTAAAGAATCTATTATTTCTAATAATTCTTCAGTAGGCTTTATAATACTATTATCTAAAGTTCCGCTACTTTTACCAAAAAACAATTCATAATCTAATGTTATATATATATTCATCTCAAAGCTTATAATTGTTTAGTTTCATAAAAGGGAATGCGCAGAAATAATAGATAATTTGCTTCTTTCTGGATATATTTTTTTTCCAAGCATTATCTTCAGAAATCTTAATCATTTTATTTCTTTTCATCCTATTTCCTCCAATTATGTGAGGGATCGCATGGCTTTCAGGCAGTTTTACAGACTTTTGTTCTCCTAAATGGTTAAATATTCTTTGTAAAATTTTTTCTGGATTTTGGGTAAAATCTTCATACTTCACCTTAATAACATTTTTATCTAAACGATAAACAACTTCTGAAAAAAAATTAATCACTAAATAATATAAAATTGCACTTAGTGGTTTTTTAGGGGTTTGTACTTTTTTATGAAATGAGTTGATAACTCCTCTCACATCCCTCGTTAAATAAATTCCTTTTACGTTGAATTCTTTTTGCTGTTTTAAACGAAGGTATCTAGCAATGTATTTAGAAGAGTCTACTTTCCATTTTTCTTTTGAAAAGCTTTTTATATTATTAAATATCTTTTTTTGTAGTATAGAATAACTCTTGTTTTCTTTATTTGTAATTAGCAACAAAGGAATATGATGATGCTCCTCCAGATTTTCAGATAAATTTCTATAGTAATCTAATTCAAAATCCTTCTCTACTAAATTTGAAATAATATCGCTCCAATATGGACATCTCTCAAGTTTTTTACCACAAGAACATTCTTTTTCGTCCTGTAAATGCTCTAAAAACTGATGCATTTCCCCTAATGTACAGATATTAGAAAAATTATCCAATACGGTAGCTAATAGAGTGGTTCCGCTTCTTCCGGGACCTAAAAGATATATAATATTTATTTTTTTTGAGCTTTCGGCCTTCTGCATGTTTCATAAATAATTAAACCAGCAACCAAGCTAAAGAATTTTATCCCTAATTCACGTTCTAAAAAACTTTCGGTAACACATGCAAACATACACAAAGCGAGTAATATTGTTAAAAAATATTCTTGATTTATCCAAGCATTTCTAAAAAGCCATACCAAAACTATTATAAAAGCAGAAAAACCTATAACACCAAATGTGCTTAGGTATTCTAGGTATTGATTGTGAGAATTAAAATTATTTTCTATTGCTCTTTTATCATTCATTTTTACGTACTCTTTGTACCTTTCTACACCTACTTTTCCCATTCCTGCTCCAATAATAGGATGATTTTTAAAAACAATATAGGAAGCCTCCAATCTATCAAATCGTTTATCTCCTAGTTTTTCATCTGAAAAATCGAGCATTTTATAATATTTTCTTTTTAAATAATGATTACCATTATTAATAATCATAAATGCACCTCCTCCTATTAGAACCACTCCTATTAAAAATGCTTTCCATTTTCTGTGATAAGCTATATAACCTAAACTGATTATTAGGAAAAAGAGAATTGAGTTTCTAACCACTAGATGAAACAAAAAGAAAGCAAAAATTAAGATGAGAAGAATTGGAAAAAATAAATTTTTTGAAAGCTTCTGTTTATGCACATAGAAACTGTAAAGAAAAATAATAACACTTAACACCAATGCTCCTAAGTAGGGTGGATGAATTTTTATTACTTCCGTTAAATAGGCATTGCTTTTTTTCCAAGTAAATAATTGTGTAAATGGTTCATGGTTTTCGATAACTTTATTGATTACACTACCCCAACAAATAATCGCAGCAAGCAAACAACCTATTGTTAGTGACCAAAATATAATTTTTTTAATGAAAGTTGAATTTGCTTTTATTCTTGAAATAATAAGAAAGCTATAAGGAATAAACACAAAGGACAATGCCCTTGTACTTTCTTTGAACCCTATGGAAATATCGCTGGCATAAAATATTCCTATTATTCTTATCATTAATAATAATGCGGGAATAAGCAATAAGTGATAATTTTCTTTTAAAAAAAACCACAATTTATCCCTAATAGTCTTATAGAGACTTAGTACAACCAAGGTAATAAGTAACCAGGTATTTACCTTTTCTTGCAAAGGCAACAAGAAAGAAAATGCCGCTAATACCCCTAAAATGATTGTGTCTAAATTAATTTTCTGTTTAATCATTTTATTCGCTTACGTTTTTATAAGACATTCTAGTAGTTAAACTAAATGTATTTTTTCTTTTAACCTTTAAACGTACTAAATTAGAAGGGATTTTTGTTCCGAATTTTCCCGAATACCAAGCTAACGGACTTTGCTCTTCTCCTGAAATAATTTCAGCATTTTTAATGAAATCATTTTCAAGTTTTAAGATAGTACTATTCCTTAAAGCTAAAATTTTTTGATTTTCCTTTTTCAGTTGTACTTCCGGATGAAAGTTCCAAAATAATTCAATAGTTACTTCTTGTTCACGAGCAAAAACCAATTCATCTTCAATAACTAGTTTTTTTTCTGATTTTTTCCAAAGAAAACTTCTATTATGCTCAACTATTCCTTCTTTTTTAAATGCATTTGTAGAAGCCTTACAAAGGTTTCCTATCTCATTTTCTATGTATTCATTCACATTTATTTGAGGTCTATTTAACCAACTCATCCTTCCACTATTCTCTGCATGATTGAAACCATTCACCGAAAGGGTGTTATGAGCAGAAATCCCTTTAAAATAATTACGCCAAAAAATGTCTTTTGTATGGTATTGATAGGTTCCGCTATCTATTAAAAAATCTAATCCATTTATTGTTAAATTAAAATGAAAAATATCTGAATGTCCATGGGCTGCCAAAAGGTGATCTCCTATCTTACCAACATCTATAGATAATTTAGAACTGGTTGATTGATCGTACCAAAAAATATATCCTGAACTTTTAAAGAAAGTATTTTCTTCAACGCTTTGTTTTTCTTCAACTTTAAATTGATCTCCAAATAACAAGTAATTTCTAAAATCTAGTTCTTCTTTAACTTTAAAGTTCGTGTTATAAATAAAATTAGAGGTTGCTAATTGCGACTCATAAAGACTGGTTTTCTTCCAATATGGGTATACTACCGCTCCTTCATCATTATCGCCAAATATAGTTTTGGTTTTTTCAAATTCTATATGCTCAATAAAATTGAACATTTTTTTTATGGATGTTTCCGCTTTATTTGAAAATTTTCTTCCTGATGCTTCTATAAAAAGTTTACTAACTAAAAACTGATCGACTACTTCTGCGTGATAATGGGTACATAATTCCATATGAACTCCATCTTCTAATACCTGTCTATCTATTTGTTCTTCTAATAATTTTTTCCACTTTTTTCTCTCTTTTTCCTTACCATTAAAGTAAGATGAGATAACGTTTAATCCCATCAATTCTGCAGTAAGGTGATTATTAGCAGAAGAGTAAAAGGATAAATGGTTTTTTAAAAAGTGGTAACTATTGGTGAGTTGCTTAATAAAATTTTCTTCAAACACTTTAGATACGCAATCAAATTGTTGAAGTATAATATGTGTGTAAATTAAATTTACACTTCTAATGGCCACTTCAATCCCTGAAGTCCAATTAATGGAATACAAATAAGGGTTTTGCGTATTCCAATCATTCAGAATATTTTCCAGTAAGTTTAAATAACAATTACTTTTACCCTCATCTTCGGCAGATTTAAAAGCCAAAAAGGGCATAAAATGAAATCTGGAAAGTTCTGCTATGTATTTTACATCACCATTTACAGCAAAGTCTTGTTTGGCTATATTCCCATAATAATTTAATGGAGAAGTCTTATTATTGGCAAAATCTTTCCGCCAATCGTTAATTTCATTTAGATTTATTTCGACATCAAAAATCGGGTATTCTAGAGTAAATGGACTATTCTTAAAAAATTCCTTTAAGTCTTCCCGTGAATAAGTAGGAACCGTAAACGATTGACTAATGCTAAGTAAAGAAGTTGTATGTTTTGCTTGTAACTTCCCAAGAAATTTTGTTTGATAAACCTGTGGTATTCTATAATTAATTACCTCAGCCACACTCATATTCTTGAGTCGGTTATAGTACCATTTGAGTTTATTCAACATTGTCTAATTTTTTTACCATAATCTTAAAGAGCCCTATTAATCACTAACTTGTATTTTCCTTTTTTTGTTTTGATAAGGTCTTTCTCTTGTACAAAATTTAGCTTAAATTGAGATAACTCACCTATTCGGTTAATTATATTTTGTTCAATATTATTTTTATCTTTTATTGAGAAATTTTTCGCTTTCACCAAGTTTACGGTAAAAAAACCTATTCTCTCCTGAATAATCTGAGCATATAAAACATTCTCTACTCCTTTAAAAACTAAATCCATCCGTCCTATTTGGGTACCGTCTTCTAACAAAAGAACATCATCTATTCTGCCGGTAATCTCTTTTATAGAAACCTCATCACTATCTTTTCGTAGTTGAACCAAATCATCAACTTGATAACGTATTAAAGGAAAGGTAGGGCTAATTAAATTTGTGGTAATTATACAGTCTTTTTTATATTCATTAATAGAATATAATGGAGCTTCCTTATAATCTCCCTGATGTTTTTTTTGAATTAAAGAAATTGTTCGTTCTGCATTACCATAACGATCGTAAACCTTAGTATTAAAGTAACGCTCTATTTTTTCGCGCTGAAAATCATATAAAGTTTCTGAAGAGGTAAAAATCACAGGGACATGTAATTCCAATCCATTTTTTTGAAGGTAATTAGATAAAATTTCCAAAGAACTAGGGTAGGCTAAAATAGTATTGGGCTGAAAGTTTTTAATTTCGTTATAATAAAACTGAAAGTTTTTTTCGTTTAAATTATAACTCGAAAGAAACAAGGTGTTAGCAAAACGATCATACGATTTTAATTGTGAACGTCCTAAAACCCCTCGCAAGGAAACTACTTTTTGACCAAGCTGATGACCTCCATTATTTCTAAAAACTTCGTTATAAGAGGCCTCATTTAAAACACAATCTAGACTATAATAAACTTTTAAAGGTGAACCTGATGTTCCACTTGTGTATGCTGTATGTTTAAAAGGTTTTCCAAAATAAATTTCATCTACTTTATGCTTAATATCTTGTTTGGTAATTACAGGAAGTATCTTGAGGTCTTCTCTATTTTGAACCTGTGAAAGATTGACTCCATATTGGTCATATAAATTTTTATAAAAAGAAGATTTTTGATAGGCTAATTTTAATAATTGCTGAAGTTTTTCTGATTCAATGATCAATCGTTTATCTTCAGAAAATTCATGAAATTCACGTATTTTTCTTAATCGCTTTTTAAATAATGGACCGTATTTTAATTGGTGGTTAATAAACGCCTTTAACATATTTAAATTAAATTTCTATAAATCCCTTCAAGTTCATTGATCACTTTTGATGGGAAAAAGTTTTTAGCTTGTTGGTAAGAAGCTTTTCCATGTTCTACTAATTTTTCAGTGTTCTCTATGTAAAACTTTATCGCCTCTGCAAGTTGTTTTTTATCTCCAGGAGCTACAGAAATACCGTTAATATTATGCTTCAATATTTGTGGAATTCCTCCAACATTGGTAGCAATAATTGGCATAGAATAACTCATTCCCTCTAAAAGAGAAATTGGCAAACCTTCGTTATAGGAAGGCAAGACTAAAATATTAGAGGTTGCTAATAATTCTTCTTTTTTTCTTCCATCAACCCAACCTATATAAGTTACTATATCTTGAATATTACTCTCCCCTATTTTTTGTTTTAATTCATATATAGCTCCATCACCTCCTATCACTAATCTTAATTTATCTTCAAAATAGCTTTTATGCTCAGCAATTACATCTATCAAATCAAATGTTCCTTTTCGTTCACCTATTCTACCTAAAAATAGTAATTGTAAAAATTTCTTTGGTATATTTTGCTCCTGCTCTTTTCGGTAAGCAACAATGTTATTTAAGACAACAAGTTTTTTTGGAGAAAAGTTTTTTTTAAAAAAAATGCTCCATTCTTCTGATAAAGCAATAATCAGATCAGCATTATTAATCATTCTTTGAATATGCTTTTTTACTTTCTTAGAAGCATTTTCATAAAAAACATGATACTCTGCGCCATGAACATGATAGATCAATTTTTTTTTAAAAACTTTTTTAGAAATTAAGAAAAATAGATATTTTCTGTAAAAACTACCTCTTGATGCACCATGGATATGTACTATTTTTATTTTTTTTCCTAAAAAAAACAGCTTTAATAGAAAACCAAAGCACAAAAAGGGAAGTAATAAAAAATTAAGCTTTGTATTTTGAAAATATGCTGATGGATAAAAATTAAATTCTTTTATATTTTCTGCATATAGCCTAAGTACGCTGGCAATTCCGCCTTTTCTTTTTTTATAATTTGGTCCTACAAAAAGTACATTTTTAGTATGCATAAGTCTTTTTTCTACCATCTAATTAAAAGCGCTATAAAACTTACAGCAAGAGTCCCTATAAAGATTAAACGTAATAACGTAATTATTTCATTATTGATACGTTTGTGAAAGTGTGGATTAAAAACAAATATTAAAACCAACAAATAGTATATAAACTTTGGTTCTATAGGAAAATTACCAGAACGAACGCTCCAAAGCAAACCAAAAAAGTAAGTTGGATATAAAATATTATAAAACGGAGAATTTAAAGTTTTAAATTTCAGATAAATGTACCTTGATATCATCCCTATAATCAGAGGAAAAATTAAACTTAAATAACCAAAATCCATAAAGTAACTATATGGAATGGCTGCAGATTGAGCAGTTCTTTTTTCTGTAAATTCTTTTTGTAGGTATTCTGCTCCATGTTCTTCAAAATTGGGTACAAAAACAGCTAAATAAGTTCCAAAAGTGTATTTCCCATATAGATAATTTTCATGAAGCTTATCTACTACATAGGCTCCAAACTTTTGGGATCCTGTTAAGTCCCCTTGGATAACCCAAGCTCCCACTTCTAAAGCAGATTTTTTTCCAGACCTATCTAAATTGTTTTTCCCTCCTAAACGAACAATTTGAACCCATCCTATAAAAAAAAGCATAAGTAACCCTAGGAAAAGAACAATTCCAAACGTTTTTAAACTAACTTTATGATACTGCACATACAATATTAAAGCTCCAACAAGCGTAAAGACAATTAATGAACGCTCAGCGAAAAGAATATTTAAAACTATTGAAATTATAAATTGAAATATATAAAGTGAGTTTTTACGGGAGATATAAAAATAATACGCCACGATACCAAGTAATGAAATAGCTTTGGTGGGGTAATCTACAAAGCCTCCTAATTTACCCATTTTTGTGCGTAAAAAGGGAGAATCACTAATTAGAGGGATACCTCCTACATAAATAAATTTAATGATAAAAAAGCCTAAAAGAATAAAGTAGGTTATGTGAAAAAAGTTAATCATAGAAATACTTATTTCACGTTTTTCTGGTTTTTTTGTTCCCAAAGGAATATAATAACCCAAAAGATAAAATATCACATAAAACACGGTTAATCCTATATATTCTTGTGGATAATCTTCCATATCAATACGCCAACCTAATCCATTAGGAATTAAGGCCAGTAAGCTTATTACTATGAAAAACAGAATGTAAGCGTGTGGATGCGCTATATTTTTAATCCATTTCATCTACTAAAATTTATCCAAGTAACTAACTTTCGCTTCTTCTTTAAATAAATCGCTCCTAGAAGATTCCAACATATCATCCCTAAAGCACTACCAATAGCAACGCCTTCTAGTTTAAGAGGATATACTAAAGCAATACTAAAAATTAAATTTACCATTAGGGATAAAACTAAAAAGCGTTGTAAAGTATGCTGTAAACCTGTCATTTGAAATATTGGTCCTACTGGACCTGTAATTACATTTGTAAATTGTGCCAATAGTAAAATTTTTAAAACTAGACTTCCTTCTTTATAAACTTCACCAAAAATACTTAGAAAAAATTCTGAAAAAACAAATAGGACTAAGAATATCGGTAAGCTGCATAAAAACATCAATTTACTTGAAAAAGCTATAGTTGCTTTAAAATCTTGATGATTATTCATGTGAAAATATTCTGCAATTTTGGGAGTCATAATTGCTACAATTGCAGTGTAGGTAAAAGACACCAAGGTAGCAATTCTAACTGCAGTACTATAAATACCGATATCGGCTTCATCAACAAAAAACCCCAAAATAAATACATCGCTCCATCCCATAATCATCACAATAGAAGATGCCATCAGCATAGGATAGGAATCTTTTAGCATCTTTTTTACAGGTAGAAATGTTACTTGTCCTTTTTTTGAAATAAAAATCTTAAATCGTAATTGCAGATGAATTAATATAATAATAAGTAATAGTGAATAACCTGCTAGATAAGAAAATATAGGTAACTCTATTACACTAACACTAAAAACAAAGTACAATATAGAAAATACAACAGCAGGTAATAGAAATTTTAAAAAGTCGAAATAAATAGAAAATATAGCTAATTGCTTAGTTCCTTTAAAAACCGCACTTCCTATTTCAATTATACTAAAAATAGGAATAGTAATGGCAGCAATTTTTATACTTGTTACAATTTCCGGTTTTTTGTAAAAAAAAGCGATTGTTGTTGAACCAAAAAATATAACCAAAGCTAAAACCGCCGAAAATAAAAAAACAATTCCTAAGCATTTTATAATAATTATTCTTCTTTCTTCGAAATTAGGATGGCTTGCGATCCATTTTACAATTGCAGTAGATAAACCAAACTTCCCTACCATAGAACCTACCGAAAGAAATAAAAAAGCGATAGCAAATATACCCTGTATAGAAGCCCCAAGATTTTGAGCGATTAGCCATATAAATAAAAAGCCGAACCCATAGCCTCCTCCTCTTAAAAATAAAGAAACTAATGCTTTTAAAATGATCTCCCTTTGATTAGGGTTATTGAAGATTTTCTTTAAAAACATATTTTTAATTACCGTTAAATCGTTGGTAAAATTATAAATATTTAATTTAGGTATATAGCTTATGTCTATAATATTAAAACAAAAAAGGAAACCAATTGGGTTTCCTTTATAATAATTGATATGTTATAACTAACTATCGCTTCACCAAAAAGTGTGGATTCAGCAAATTCTCTTTATTATATCTTAATGGTTGATCGTCTTCCATATTGATTACTTCTAACTCTAAACCTTTTAAAACAGCATGCGCTGCAGCGGTATCCCACTCCATAGTTGGGGCAAAACGCGGGTAAATATCGGCTTCGCTATCAGCAATCAACATAAATTTTAAGGAGCTTCCCATCGATACGGTTTGCGCATTATCAAACTTCTTGATATAATTAGCTGTCTCGTCGTTTAAATGAGATCTGGAGGCAACTATTCTCACTACATCTGTTTCGTTCTTTATAAGCTCTAATTTGTGCTGTGGATCCATATTCTCTCCCATAAAAGCCCCTATGTTTTTTCCTCCAAAATAAAGCTTGTCTAAAACAGGTGCGTAAACCACCCCTAAAATAGGCTCATTTTTATGAATTAAAGCGATGTTTACGGTAAATTCTCCATTTTGTTTAATGAACTCTTTGGTACCGTCTAAAGGATCGACCATCCAAAAATATTCCCAATCTTTACGCTCTCCGTAAGGGATATCTCTTCCTTCTTCCGATAAAATTGGAAACTCGGTATGTTCTTTTAATTTCTTGACAATCACTTCATGGGCTAATCGATCTGCTTTAGTTAATGGGCTATCGTCCCCTTTTTTTTCCACATCAAAATCATCAGAATTATAAACTTCTAAGATTTCTATTCCTGCATCCCTTGCTGCATCTATTATTGTTGGTAGATATTCTTTTAATTCCATAGCTTTTTTTGTTTTATAAAATCATTCCGGCAGCCACTGTTTCATTAGTGCTTTCATCAATTAAAATAATGCTTCCGGTATTTCTGTTTTCTCTGTAATCATCAGTCATTAACGGCTTGGTGGTTCGTAATTTCACGCGGCTGATATCATTCATTTTTAATGACTTATCTTCAGTATTTCTAGTATACGTATTGATATCAATTTTATACACTACTTCTTTTATCATCGCTCTTTGCTCATTAGAAGTATGCATAATCGTGTATTTTGCCCTTGGCTTAGCCTCATCTGTATTCAACCAACAGAGCATCGCATCTATATCTTGTTTAGGCTCAGGTTGATTATTGGTTTTAACAATCATATCACCTCGGCTAATATCGATATCATCTTCCAAAGTAATAGCTACCGACATCGGTGCAAAAGCTTCTTCTAAATCTCCATCTTCTGTGTGAATGCCTTTTATGGTTGAAGTAAAGCCTGAAGGTAAAATAGTCACCTCATCTTTAGGTCTAAAGATTCCGCTAGCTACTCTTCCTGCATACCCTCTAAAATCTATAAATCCTTCACGTTGTGGTCGTAATACAGTTTGTACTGGGAAACGGGCATCTATTTTATTAATATCACTACTAATATGAAGGGTTTCCAGTTCGTATAATAACGGAGAACCTTGATACCATTTCATATTTTCTGAACGATTCACTACATTATCTCCTAACAATGCACTAATAGGGATATAGCGGACATCTTTAATCAACAATTTTGAGGAAAACTCTTCAAATTGACTTACAATATCATTATATACTTCTTCTGAATAATCAATCAAATCCATTTTGTTAATGCAAACAATAATATGCGGAATTTGAAGTAAAGAAGCGATAAAAGTGTGACGCTTTGTTTGCTCGATTACCCCATGACGTGCATCGATTAAAATAATGGCCGCATTTGCGGTGGAAGCTCCCGTTACCATATTTCTGGTATATTGAATATGGCCCGGAGTGTCTGCAATAATAAATTTACGTTTGGGAGTCGTAAAATAACGATACGCTACATCAATAGTAATCCCTTGCTCCCGCTCGTCTTTTAAACCATCAGTAAACATGGCCAAATCTACGCCTTCGTGACCTTTTTTCTTACTAGAATTTTCTACTGCTTCGATCTGATCTTCAAAAATTGATTTCGAATCGTATAAAAGTCGACCGATTAAGGTACTTTTCCCATCATCTACACTTCCGGCAGTAGTAAATCTTAGTAATTGGTTTTTATCTATTTGCATTGGTTTAAAATTTTAAGCTTACCAATTTTGCAATTAGTTCGAATTTATAATTTCTCTAAAAGCTATTGGTAAACAGATGTTTTTTTTTGAAAAACTTTATCAATTAATCATAATATATTCACAAAAGGAAAAAGGTGATTTTCTAGAAATAACCTTCTCTTTTTCTATCTTCCATTGCGGTTTCAGAACGTTTATCGTCAGAACGGTTACCTCGCTCGGTTTGGCGCATGGTCGAAACTTCTAAAGCTACTTTTTCTAAGGTATCGGCATCGCTTTCAATTCCACCGGTAATCGTAATATCTCCTAACGTTCTAAATCTTATTTTCTTAGTAACGATTTCTTCGTGCTCTTCTAGCTTTAAAAATTCGGAATTCGGAATCCAAGAACCATTTCTTTTGACTACTTCTCGTTCGTGTGCTAAATACAAGGAAGGAATTTCAATATTCTCTCGCTTAATGTAGTTCCACACATCCATCTCCGTCCAATTACTAATTGGAAATGCTCTAAAATGCTCTCCTTCAAAATGCTTTCCATTTAACAAATTCCAAAGTTCCGGACGTTGGTTCTTAGGATCCCATTGTCCAAAATCGTCACGGTGAGAAAAGAAACGCTCTTTTGCTCTTGCTTTTTCTTCATCTCGACGCCCACCGCCAATGGCACAATCTACTTTGTTTTCTTCTATAGCATCTAAAAGTGTAGTTATTTGTAATGCGTTACGGGTAGCGTTTTTTCCTTTTTCTTCTTGCACACGCCCTTTATCTATAGATTCTTGTACCGAACCTACGATTAGTCTTGCTCCTAGACTTTCAATTAAATCATCCCTAAATTGAATAGTTTCAGGGAAATTATGTCCGGTATCTACGTGCATTAAAGCAAATGGAACTTTACACGGGTAAAAAGCCTTCTTTGCCAAGTGGGTTACTAAAATGGAATCTTTCCCTCCGGAAAAAAGGATGACCGGATTTTGAAATTGAGCATAAACTTCTCGCAATATATAGATTGCTTCCGATTCTAATTCGTCTAAATAATTTAAATAGTATTTACTCATGACTTGGCAATTCTAATTTTGTTTTAATTTGATCCATAATAATTTGAATGGATTCTGCTATTGTTTGTTTTTCAGAATTTACAACTACATCAGGATTTTTAGGCTCTTCGTAAGGAGCACTAATTCCTGTAAAATTCTTGATTTCTCCATCTCTGGCTTTTTGATAAAGTCCCTTTACATCACGCTTTTCACAAGCTTCTACACTTGCTTTTACGTAAATTTCAATAAAGTTATCTTCTCCTACAATTTGCTTAATATTTTCTCGGTCTTTTTGTAATGGAGAAATGAAAGCCGCTAAGGTAACAACTCCTGCATCAATAAACAATTTTGCGGTTTCCGCAATTCTTCTCAGATTTTCTTTTCTTCCCTCTGGAGTAAAGTCTAAATCGGTATTCAAACCTCTTCTAATGTTGTCTCCATCCAACACATAAGTTCTTAAGCCATGCTCGTGTAAAGCTACTTCTACCTGATTGGCTAAAGTAGATTTACCTGAACCTGAAAGCCCTGTAAACCAAATTAATAAACTGTTATGTTTATTTTGTTGACGTCGCTCGTTTACTGTAATATTATAATTTTGCTGAATAACATTTTTATTCATTTTTTATATTTTTTTGAAGGTTCTACTTCTTCTTAATACGTAATTCCAAAATTGGTTTTGTACCATAAACGTTCGTGTAAGTAGTATAAAATCATTTTAGTTATTACTTCGGTAACTCCAATTTTTAAACCTATATAAGGATCCCCAGAGATTAACCAGCCTAGAAGAGTCGTATCTAAGGTTCCTATAATTCGCCAAGTAATAGTTTTGGCAATATGTCTTTTTCTACTGTTTAAAAGTTCTTTTTTCTTGTTAAGATCTGCCTTTGCCCAAACACGTTCGTGAAAGTAATACAGCACCGGTTTGGTGACTAACTCAGCAGTACCTAACATCATTCCGGTTTCAGAATTATCAATAACAGAGCCTAGTAAAATAGTATCTAACGTACCCAAAGTTCGCCAGGTGATTGCTTTAGCAATATGACGCTTCTGTGCTATTTTTACCTTTCTGTTTCTCCCTTCCATCAATCTCGATCAAAGAACTACTTACGAATTCCGCAGAAATCTAATACTACTTTCTCTTCTGAAATTTCTAAATCTTTGAACTCTTTATGCGCCACAAGGAATACCACAATATCGGCTTTTTCTGCAGCCTCTTGATAATCGGTAAGTTTAAAAACTTGATGGCTTTTTACATTCGGTTCAACAATATAGTAATCTTCATCTTGGGCATCTTGCAATACTTTTTGCACGATATACTTTGCCGGTGATTCACGTAAATCATCTATATTGGGTTTAAATGCCAAGCCCATTAAGGCAATGGCCGGTTTTCTTCCATGTTTTAATTGAAATTCATGCTTCCCTTTTTTAATCTGCTCTGCACACCAAAAGCTCTTATAATTATTGATTTCACGTGCCTTACCTATGATTTGTGATTCCATTGGAAACTCTGAAGTAATAAAATAGGGATCTACGGCAATACAATGACCGCCAACGCCACAACCGGGTTGTAAAATGTTTACACGTGGATGCTTATTGGCTAGTTTTATTAATTCCCATACGTTAATATCAGCTTTATCACAGATTAGGGAAAGTTCATTGGCAAAAGCTATTTGAACATCCCGAGAAGAGTTTTCGGTAAGCTTGCACATCTCTGCCGTTCGGGCATTCGTGGCGTGCAATTCACCTTTTACAAAATCTTTATAGAATGCGATTGCTTTTTGTGTCGAGGCTTCATCTACTCCGCCAATCACTCGGTCGTTATGCACCAGTTCGTGCATCACATTACCTGGTAAGACGCGCTCCGGACAATAGGCAATGTGAATTTTATTTTCTAATTCAGGCCTTTTCGAATAAATATAATTGCGCATTTTTTCGGTAGTCCCTACTGGTGAAGTTGACTCAATAATATATAAATCACCTTCTTTTAAATGCGGGATAATTTCTTTGGTAGCCGCTTCCACATAAGATATATCAGGCTCGTGGTTCCCTTTAAAGGGTGTTGGTACCACCACTAAATAGGTTGATGCCGCTTTTATTTTTGTTCCTGCTTTTAAGTAACCTTTTTCCACCGCTTGAGCTACTGCATCTTCCAAATCAGGCTCTATAATATGTATTTTCCCTTGGTTAATGGTTTCAACTACTTCTGGATTAATATCTACTCCAAATACTTCAATGCCATTACTGGCTATCAATGCGGAAGTGGGCAACCCTATATATCCTAAACCTACGGTGGTTACTTTTGGTATCATACATTTATTTGATTAAGCAATCTGCAAAAATACGATTTTCAACAACTACGCCTTAGCCTTCATAAAAGAAATTATGCGTTCACTCGCTTTACCATCACCATAAGGATTGTGTAGTCTACTCAAACTTTGATAATAGCTTTTATCGTCTACTAATTTCTGAGTTTCTGTAATTATTTTTTCTGTATTTGTTCCTACCAAAATTACGGTTCCTGCTTTTACTGCTTCAGGACGTTCAGTAATTTCTCGCATTACCAATACTGGTTTCCCCAAACTTGGCGCTTCTTCCTGAACTCCGCCACTATCGGTAATAATGAGATAAGATTTCTCCATCAACCAAACAAAAGCCGGGTAATTAAGCGGAGCTATAAGCTTTATATTTTCCACTTTTGAAAGTAAATCGTAGACCGGTTTTTGCACATTTGGGTTTAAATGTACCGGATATACCAATTGGCAGTCTGGATTCTTCTCTGCAATTTCTTTTAAGGCCTTGCAAATATTAATAAAACCTTCGCCGTGATTCTCTCGACGGTGGCCCGTCACCAATATTATTTTCTTTGAAATATCAACTTCTTTCTGAACACTTTCAATTTCTGTATCTGAATAGTTTTGCTGCTGAAGTTTATCTACACTAAATAACAAGGCGTCGATTACTGTATTACCGGTAACCTTGATATTTTCTTCTAAAATGGCTTCGTTGAGCAAATTCTCTCTTGATCTATCTGTCGGCGAAAAATGATAATCTGCCAACCTCCCGGCAATCGATCTATTAATTTCTTCCGGAAAAGGAGCTCGTTTATTAAAGGTGCGTAAGCCTGCTTCTACGTGGCAAACCTCAGCTCCACTATAAAAAGCAGCTAAAGCAGCAGCCATTGTCGTAGAGGTATCACCATGAACATATACATAATCGGGCTGAAAGCTTTCCAGCACCGGCTTCATATTTTCAATAATCCCAGCGGTTAACGAATAAAGATTTTGGTTGGGCTTCATTAAGTCCAGATCGTAATCGGGCGTAATCTCAAAAAAATCCAGTACCTGATCGAGCATTTCCCTGTGCTGAGCAGTAATACAGACCTTGGTTTCAAAAGCATCTTGATGATCCTCAAAAGCCTTCACCAAAGGAGCCATCTTTATAGCTTCAGGACGGGTGCCAAATACAATCAGGTTTTTCTTCATTTAAATACTTTTTTGTAATTCTGCTAAACTCTCTTGCCAAGTAGGAATCTTAAACCCTAAATCATTCTTCATTTTTTTTTTTGATAAAATGCTGTTTGAAGGACGTTTAGCTTGAGTTTTATATTCATTAGAGGCTATTAATTCAACCTTATCTAAATGGGTAGCATTAGTAAATATGCTTTTAGCAAAATCATACCAAGTAGCTTGCCCCTCATTACTGAAATGATAAATACCGTAGGCTGTTTTTTCTTTTGAAATAATCTGAAGCACTCCCTCTGCTAAATCGTTCGCATTGGTAGGTGTTCCTTTTTGTTCGGTAGTTATTTTTAAGACACAATTTTCTTCATTTGCTTTTCGAAGCATCGTATTGAAGAAATTATGTCCAAATTCTGAATATAACCAAGAGGTACGTAAAATAAAATATTCTGCTAAAGTTTGCTGAATATATTCTTCGCCTTTTAATTTGGACGCTCCGTAAACATTAATGGGATTTACTTTATCTTCTTCCACATAAGCCGAAGGTTTCTCTCCGTCAAAAACATAATCGGTACTAATATGAATGAGTTTCACTCCATTAGAAGAACATGCTTCGGCAATATTTTTTGCACCTTTAGCATTCACTAAAAAGGCTTTCTCTTTTTCTATTTCGGCTTTTTCAACATTGGTGTACGCCGCACAATTAATACACCACTCGTAATTTCCATCTTTAAAAATTTCATTTACTTTTTCTGAATTGGTAATATCTAATTCAGCAGAAGAAAAAAATTGCAGTTTTAATTCTGGAAACTTAGCAGATTGCTTTTTAAGACACTGTCCTAACTGTCCGTTTGCTCCGGTAACTAGGGTTTTCATGAGTTGGTAAATTCTTTAAAGCTTGGCAACTCTTTATCTTTTTCTGAAAGGATTAATTGTTCTTTTGGAAGATGCCAATCAATGTCTAATTGCTCGTCATTATAAATAATTCCCGCTTCAGATTCTTTGTTATAATAATTATCACATTTATAAGCGAAAATTGTTTCCTCTGAGAGGGTGATAAATGCATGGCCAAAACCTCTGGGTATAAATAATTGGAAATTGTTTTGTTCGTTTAAAATAACGCTAAAAGTTTCTCCAAAGGTATCTGAATCTTCCCGAAGATCTACCACGACATCCATCACTTCTCCTTTAACGACACGCACTAATTTTGCTTGCGCATGTTCTCCTGTTTGTAAATGAAAGCCTCTTAAGGTTCCTTTTTTAGAAATAGACTGATTATCCTGAACAAAATTTACTTGTAAACCGGTTTCTTTCTGGAAAGTTTCTTCATTAAAGCTTTCAAAAAAAGTTCCCCGATTATCCTCAAAAATTCGAGGTTTTATAATTAAGCAGTCTTTTAAAGGTGTTTTTTTTATCTGCATCTTAGTATTGTAAATTTTTAGCGTAACCACTTTTTAAAAGTGATTTTACTTGCTTTTTCATTTCTTCTTTGGTGATGTAACCCATTTTATAAGCTACTTCTTCTATAGCACCTACTTTTAAGCCTTGACGTTCTTCAATGGCTTCTACAAAATTAGATGCTTGCATTAACGACTTAAAAGTGCCTGTGTCTAACCAAGCTGTTCCTTTATCGAGAATGCTTACGCTTAATTTTCCTTTTGTAAGGTAAGCGTTATTCACATCGGTGATTTCTAATTCTCCGCGATCACTGGGCTTTATATTTTTAGCGATTTCAACTACTTCATTATCGTAAAAATAAATACCGGGAACGGCATACCTGGATTTAGGCTTTTTTGGTTTTTCTTCAATAGAAATGGCTTTACCGTTTTCATCAAACTCTACCACTCCATAGCGTTCAGGATCATGAACGTGATAAGCATAAATAACTCCTCCATCAGGATCATTATTGCTTTGCAAAAGTTCGTCCAATCCCGATCCGTAAAAAATATTATCTCCTAAAATTAGAGCTACTTTATCATCACCAATAAAATCTTCTCCAATAATAAAGGCTTCTGCCAAACCATTTGGGTTTTCTTGAATAGCATATTGAAAATTACAGCCTAAATTTTTACCATTCCCCAATAATTGTTCAAAAAGGGGTAAATCTTTAGCCGTAGAAATAATAAGAATATCTTTAATTCCTGCTGACATTAAGGTTGAAAGCGGATAATAAATCATAGGTTTATCATACACCGGCATGAGTTGTTTACTTACCGCAATAGTAAGCGGATGTAACCTTGTACCTGAACCTCCTGCGAGAATGATACCTTTCATAACAATTCTGTTTGGGTTAGTTAGTGTATTTTTCCAAATACCATTGAATGGTTTTCTTTATACCGGTCTCAAAGGTTTCTTCTGCTTTCCAACCTAAGTTATCTTCAATTTTCGAAGCATCAATAGCATACCTAAAGTCATGACCAGGGCGATCTTTTACAAACGTAATTAATTCACTATAGCTTTTGCGGTTAGAACGAGGTTTTTCTTCATCTAAAATCGTACAAATCTTTTCTGCTATATACAGGTTTTTACGTTCGTTTCGTCCTCCAATATTATAAGTTTCTCCTAATTTTCCTTTCGCAACGGCTAATTCAATTCCTTTACAGTGATCTAAAACATATAGCCAATCACGAATGTTAGTTCCTTTACCATAAATAGGAATGTTTTCTTCTCGAATAGCCTTTCTAATAATGGTCGGAATTAATTTTTCGTCATGCTGATGTGGACCGTAATTATTAGAACAGTTAGTAGTGACTACCGGCATTCCATAGGTATGAAAATAACTTCTTACCAGCATATCTGAAGAAGCTTTTGAAGCACTATAGGGACTGTTAGGGGCATACGGAGTTTCTTCTGTAAATAGCCCTTCATCTCCTAATGTACCATAAACCTCATCTGTAGAAACGTGTAAAAAGCGAGCCTTTTTAAATTCATCTTTCATTTGAAAAGGTTCCTTCATCCAAAGTTTATAGGCTGTTTGTAGAAGATTGAAAGTTCCATTGATATTGGTTTCAATAAAAGCTGAAGGGTCCGAAATAGAATTATCCACGTGAGATTCTGCCGCAAAATGAACTACTTGATCAAACTCATATTTTGCGAATAAATCCTGAATAAACTTTAAGTCGCAAATATCGCCTTCTACAAATGTATAATTTCCTGCTTTTGGATTTTCTATATTAGTTAAATCACCGGCATAAGTAAGTTTATCTAAGTTAATAATATGGCTTTCTCCTTTTTTAACTTGATAATTGATATAGTTACTTCCTATAAATCCTGCCCCTCCGGTTACTAAAATTTTTTTCATTTACCGATCCAATTTTTTTGCTTTTTGAACAACTCTTACAAAAATGATTAACCCAAAATAAGCAAGTACTAATAAGAATGGAATTAGGATGATTTTATAAGAAGTGATGCTCTTTTCTTCAATTTCAGAAGGATACCCTAAATCTACTAATCTAAAAAGCTCTTCATTGGCAACTTTCTTTTTATACAATCCATCTAACTCTTCCACTACACTTCTCCTATTTCCAATCATTACTCCTAAATCTAGAGCACTATTGGTATTGTAAATCGTAGATGAGTTTAATGGTGTATTCTTTAAACTATTGGAATAATTAACCATTAACGAATCCATTTGTGAAATCAAGGATTCATCTGCTTTAATAAGAAAATCTATTTTCTTAGAATTAAGAGCATAAACTTTTCTATAATAATCATTGTCTCGTAATATTTCTATCACATTTTTTAGAAGTTTTCTTGAGTCCAGATCATGAGGATGATACAAGATAATTTCATAAAATCTAGATATCTTTTTCATCAATCCTTCTTTTTCTTCCTTCTCTAAAAAGTCTGACTCATTTAATAACTCTAAATAATTTTCCTCTTCCCTTGTTAACTCATCTAAATCTATAATAGGTTTTACAGCTAAAGATATAGATGCCTTTGTACCTTCTAAACCTAACTTTTCTATAGTTGCTTTATCTTTTATTTTCAATTTATATTGAAGCTCCTTCACCGACTTAAAAAGGTATTCTGCACTACCAAAATCTGAAGCTACAATCATTTCGGTTTTTACTACATTAGAAGCTTTCTTCTGCAGAAAATATCCTGCTACAGCTCCAATAATGATAAGGATAATAAGCACAATGGCATTTCTCAATAAAAAACCTATAAACCTCAACAAAAGGTTGCCTAGCTTTTCAAAACCTTTTTTAACAAGCCTAAACAGATCACCAATATCTATTTCTTCATTATTTTTATTTCTAGAATTCTCGTTCATTTAACTTGTAAGTATTTGTTCTAAAATTTTCTCGGTAATTAGATAAGTGGGCTTCACACCTGTAGTTCCTAAGCCACCTGATGCTAAAGTACTCCCGGTTTCTAGCGGATTATCACTGGCATAATAAGCATACCTAACTTTCACTTTAGGTTTAATATTTCCGCGTAGTTTAGCCGCGGCTTGTATGGCTTTTTGGTAATGCGCTCCTTCCATTTCCAGCCCGATTACATTCCAAGTAGAATCATGGAAAAAGGCGAGAATATCTTTATTCTGAAGTGATGTTCCCAAGACGGTAATCATCGCGCCTTCATAAATATCGATTCCGTTTCCTTCCAAGTCTTTTTTCTTGAGTTTATTTTTGAAAGGGTAATTATCTGCAGTTCCTTCAAATAAATGGGCAGAAGGAATCATAATATCTCCTTTTTTTCCTTCTAAAATTCCGGCTTTACCCATAATGGAAATCGATTCTACACCTAGATGAAATTGCTTTTCGCCAAGTTGAAACGGTTTTAATAACTCATCCATCGTTTCATAAGCTTGCTCTCCAAAAGCATAATCCATCACGATAATGACAGGATCGGTTTCATCTTGATTCACTTTAAAGTTTTCATAAGAATGATTAATCTTGGAAGTATCAAAAACCTGAACGTTTATATTGGCGCCACTTTTATCTTCAATGTAAAACATACCATTATCCAAGGCTGTTTTAGTGACCTTTTGACGGAGCTTTATATTAGCGCTATTGCTCAAATCTTCATAAATAGCATTAATCGGTTTCTTTTTCAACTCTGTTTTTAGAGCTAGCGGAGCGTAAAGCGTATTCATCACACTATGCATATTGGCGCTAATGATATGAATAGGCCTTTGTAACAATCCGTTTTCAGAAAGGGTTTGTTTGATTTTATTAGCCCAAACCTCTCCATGAAGGTGATGCCCTAAACGTTCCCTTAGCACTGGGCTAAAGGTAACAATCCGTTTATTATTGGTAATCGCTTCATCAATAGCCAACTTTCCTAAGTTGTAAACGATATGTAAAAACCGATCAGGATTTTCTGAAGTGGCAAATAATGGATGCACCCGAGAAATCTCGTTAAATGTTCTTCCTAAAATATTAGCAGTATGCGTTAAAGCAACTTCCCGTTCTATCTGAGAAAGTTCTTTTTGTTGAACCGCTTTTTGCAGCTTTTCCCAGTCTCTGTTTACGTTTCCTTCTTCATCAATAATTACTCTTCTCATGATTTTATGAGATTCAATAAAAAGAAAAGTAAGGTGAGTAAGAATGTCATAAATTTCAGACCGTCCCCGAGTAATTTCAATATTCATTTGCTCTTCGTCTATGCGATAGCAATTTCTTCTTCTTTTAGGCGGAACAATAGGTGTAAAATGAGAATTCCCGTAACCTTCGTCACTGGTGAGGTTAATAAAGCGGCATTCTTCTATTCCTATGGGTAAGCGGTCTATTACATAGAGTAAACCATTTAATTCTAATTTATCTTCTGCAACAGATCCATATATTTCCGGTCTTAGAATTAATAATGCTTCCCGTAAGGTTTCACCGGAAACACCCATGGGCTTATAAAAACCACGATTAAAAAGATGTCGCATAGTGATATACATTCTTTCTATCGCATTAGAGCTTTCTTGTGCTCTTGTTCTTCCTCTGTCTGTAAAATTACTCATCAAACGCTAAATATATAGATTTTTTTATTTCTGAAACTTTTCAAGCTCATTAGCTATTTTTCTATCGTTGGCTAAACGGGGTATTTTATTCTGTCCTCCCAATTTTCCTATAGATTTCATATAATTTTGAAAACCTCCTCTTTCAATAGAAGTAATCACCAAAGGTTTTAAAATTTTCCCTTCTATCAAATCTTTATAATAACTATTTTGTTGCTGAAGGTTTTTATCGATTTCTGCGGCAAAATTTTCTAAAGATTCCGGTTGTTTTTCAAACTCTACAAACCATTCATGATAAGGAAGTCCTTCTGTGGTATTGGTTTGCGGGGCTACGGTAAATTCAGCAATTTCTACATTCAACTTTTTAGCTGCTTCACTCAAAGAAACTTCTACTTCTTTGGCAATAACGTGTTCTCCAAAGGCGGATGTAAAATGCTTAATCCTTCCAGAAACAAGTACTCGATAAGGTTGGGTTGAGGTAAACATAACAGTATCTCCCAAATTATAGGCCCAAAGTCCGGCATTGGTAGAAATGATCATGACATAGTTCACTTCTGTTTCTACTTCAGCAATTGTAAGGCGTTTCGGATTTTCGTTAAAAAATTCATCGGCTTTTACGAATTCATAAAAGATACCGGCATCCAACCTGAGCAACATTCCTTTTTCATTTTGTTGATCCTGAAAAGCAAAAAAACCTTCGGAAGCGGGGAAAAGTTCAATACTAGAGACTTTTCTCCCTATCAAGCTTTCAAACTTTGCTCGGTAAGGTTCAAAGTTGACCCCTCCGTAAATAAATAAGTTAAATTCAGGAAAAACCTCTCCGATCTTTTTTCCGGTTTTTGCGTAAATTCTTTCAAAATACATTTGTACCCAAGACGGAATTCCGCTAATGACCGTCATATTCTCGGCTAGGGTTTCCTCAATAATAGCTTCTACTTTATCTTCCCAATCTTCGATGCAATTGGTATCCCAACTGGGCAAACGGTTTTTCTGTAAATAGGAAGGTACAAAATGTGCTACAATACCTGATAGGCGACCAAGTTTAACTCCGTTTTTATTATCCAATTGAGGACTTCCTTGTAAAAAAATCATTTTACCGTCTACAAAATCTGCCCTTCCGGTTTCTTCAATGTAATTGAGAATCGCATTTCTGGCTCCATTAATATGCGTAGGCATGGATTCTTTGGTTAACGGAATGTATTTAGCCCCACTCGTAGTTCCTGAAGTTTTTGCAAAATATAAAGGTTTCCCCGGCCAAAGTACATTTTCTTTCCCTTCGACTACTTGATTCACGTAGGGTTTTAATTCTTCATAATCACGAATGGGAACTCTCTTTACAAAATCTTCATGGGTTTTGATGTGTTGAAAATGGTGGTCGCTTCCAAACTGAGTGTCTTTCGCGCTTTTTAGTAATTGCTGAAATACTTTTTGCTGTGTTTCCACAGGCTTTTTAGCCCAACTATTTAGTTGATGTTTGACCACCTTGGCAAATATTTTAGCCGCAAAAGATTTGATACTCATATTATTGAAATTCTAAAAAATCGGTTGGGTTCACAGGATGGCCATTGCTCCATAATTCAAAATGCAAATGAGGCCCGGTTGTTAATTCTCCGGTAGAACCTACGGTGGCAATTACTTCACCTTTCTTTACCAATTCTCCTTGCTCTTTAGCTAAGGAAGCATTGTGCTTGTATACAGAAATTAATCCGTAGCGATGTTCTATAATGATCACGTAGCCGGTTTCTGAAGTCCATTCAGAAAAAATCACGGTACCATCTGCCGTGGCTTTTACAGGCGTATTTTTAGGCGTAACAATATCTACGGCATAATGTTTTTCTTTCAAATTATATTCAGATGTAATTTCTCCCTTTACCGGAGGAAACAATTTGAAATCTGTTCTATCTACCGCAGCATCAATTACATTGTATTTATCTTCTTGCTCTACTTCTTTTCGTAAAATAGAATCGGTTTTAGAAGGTTGTAAAATAGCTGGGTTGATGGTTTCTCTATTGGTAATTACTGAATCTTTATTAAATTCTTCTGAAGAAATTTTCCCTGTGAGCACATTTCTAATAGATGCATAATACTGATTTTGTTTATGGATTACATTTTGCAAGGAATCTGTTTTCAGCATTAATTGGGTGGCCGTACTTTTTAAACGTGCAGACGAATAGCCTGGAATATATTCTCTCAATGGAGTGAAGGCAATAAGCAAAGTGGTTAAGATAATTAACACCAATGCAGAAATTCCGGTTGCCACAAAAACATTTAGACGAGTGAGTTTGAAAGCAAACCTCTCTTCAAAGGTATCTTCGTTTAAAACTACTAAACGATACTTATGAAGTAGCTTTTTTGCTAACTTTTTTTCTTTTTTCTTCTTTTTGGCCATTCGCAACAATTACTAGTACAAATATAGAATAATCTATTATTGTAGATTGATTTATTACAATGTTAACGCAAGGTTTAAATATTAATTATTAAGTTTGTAGCCTATTAAAACAACAAAATTATGTCATTAGGTATTTTTTTAGTAATTGGAGCATGGCAGTACATCATTATTGGTGTAGTGATTTTACTTTTATTTGGAGGAAAGAAAATTCCTGAACTAATGAAAGGTTTAGGAAGTGGAATAAAAGAATTTAAGGATGCTTCCAAGGAAGATGAAGAACCAACGACTAACAAAAAAGTGGAAGACAATAAACAGTAATTGTTTATATTTTTCAATAAAAAATCCGATAATTTTAAATTATCGGATTTTTTTATGCTTTATTTTTTCTTAGTCAATTTTAGCTGACTTCAAAATAGACTCCAGCTCAAACATATGATCCCGTTTGGTATTGGAAGGTCTAAATACAAAACCTTCTAAAATCACATAGCGATTGTTCTTTTCATCCCTTACTGCATAGTTAATGAACGGTCCGGCCATAAAAGCTCCTTTTACTTCCCAAGTCCCTTTAGTTTCGTAAGCAAATTTTCCATCAATTTCTGTTTCAAATAAATAAGGGGCATAAGCTTCTTCGGTAATCATAAAAGTTCCTTCGTTAGGACCTGGAATATATTGCTTCCCAATGGAATCACGCATTTTAATGATATTTCCAATTACATTGGTATCACTATCGATAGCTTTTAAGGGCACTTCGTACACTAAAATTTCCATGCTTCCGTGTGGAATATCTTTTCTAATCCAGAAAAAATTATTTTCGTTTTTGGCATAACGATACGCTGTGGGAAACTTCATTTTTACTCCTAAAGACTCTTTAAGCTTTTCATCATCTTTTAACGATTTCCCAATACGCCGTTGCTGTTCGGTGATTTCTGTATTTTTTAAAGTAGAAATGATCTTATCGATATTGTCGTTAATAAGTTTATTAATTCCGCTTTCCGTAGGTGCCATAACGTAAATTCCTGTTTGTGGCCTGGCAAAAGAATCTTTCACGATTTTTAGCTGAGGTTCGTTGGCTTCTTTTACATAAAGAAAAGTACGGTTCCTGGTTACAAAGCCATCAAAAGCTTTGGGAGGAATTTGGTTCAGCGAAAACAGCGGTTCTTGCTGTGGTAAACCATCTACGGGAGCAGCAAGTTTTTTACGTATGTTTTCCCCTACATTGCCTTCCCAAAGGGTATTGCTTATCACTACAGAAAGATTATTTAACCTCCCATTAGATTCAACTACAACTCTTTCATTTTTACCATTTCCAGAATCTTTACAAGCAGCTAAAATTGCTATGGTAAGGAATAGAACAGCTAATTTTTTCATCGTTTTAATTTTAGTTAGTTACCCGTTGGAAACTTTAAGCTTCATTCCCGGTTTTAATTTATTCCCACGAATATCATTCCACTTTTGAATATTTTGCACTGTAACTCCCGGAAATTTTCTGGAGATGCTCCATAAAGAATCTCCTTGTCTAACGGTATAGTATTGTTCTGAAGATTTTCTAGCTTCTTGCTTTTTATCGCTTCCTTTAGGTTTTTGAATTTGAACCGGATTACTTGCCACTGGTTTTCTAGGGTAAATGGTTAAATATTGTCCTACTCGAATATTATTGCTTCGTAAATGATTCCAGCCTCTAATTTTACTTACCCCAACGCCATAACGTTCAGCGATTTTACCTAAATAATCTCCCGGTCTTACCCGATACCTTATTTTATCGTCAGCTTCATAATATTTAGGAAGTACTTGTTTATTGGCAAGAATAGCTTCTTCAGCATAATTGTAAATCAGGTTTTCATTAGCTACGAAAATTCCAGTTTCCACTAAAGGTAAACGGATATAGTATTCTTCATCCTTAATAAACGGAATAATATTCAGTTTATAACTGGGGTTTAAAAACTCCAGCAATTCTTCATCTATATTGGTTACTCGGGTAATTTGATCAAATTTAATTAACTGTTTTACCTTGATGGTATCGGTTTCAAAATAAGTGATCTCCGGTTGATAGGGTTGGTAACCGTGTTCCTTTGCGTATTCAAATAAATACATCGTTGCTAAAAAAGCCGGAACATAGCCTGCGGTTTCCCGAGGTAAATGCCTTCTTAATTCCCAATAATCGGTTTTACCTCCGCTTCTGCGAATAGCCTTCGAAACATTTCCCGGTCCTGAATTATAGGAGGCCAAGACTAAATCCCAATCGCCAAAACTATCGTAAAGGTTAGAAAGGTATTTACAAGCAGCTTCAGTAGCTAATACAGGATCCATACGTTCATCTACGTAGCTACTTACATCTAAGCCGTGCATTTTTCCGGTAGCGAACATAAATTGCCAAAGTCCCGTAGCTCCTACTCTTGATTTTGCCCGCGGATTTAAAGCAGACTCTACAATCGCTAAATATTTAATTTCTAAAGGAATATCGTATTTGTCGAGCTTTTCTTCAAACATCGGGAAGTAATAATAGCTTAACGACATTAGCCGTTCCATCACTTCTTTATCCCGTCTTAAATAGTATTGAATTACACTTTCTAAAGATTCATTGTAAGTAACGTTAAATGGAGTTTTAGCATTAAGTTTTGCTAACCTTGCTTTTAATGTATCGGTAGGAATTGACTTATGAACGGTATCGTTGTACGGAGTGTTTTTAATGGTTTCCTGCATTTCTGCATAAAGCTGGGAATCTAATAATGTATTTTGCCAAATAGAATCGATTAATGCAGGTTGATGGTAATCCCGTAAACCAAATAAAACTTCTTCGTTCACTAAGGTCGAAGAAGGAGAAAAAGCAGTAAATTGAGCTTCGATAACTTTATCAAAACCAGAGGTTTGAACCGCTTTTTGAGTATAATCTATTTCTTCTTGTGTTTTTTGAATTTCAATAGAATCAACTTTTTGAGTGGGGGTTTGTGAAAAACCCAATCCGGAACAAAAAACCATTCCCAATACAACATTCTTTATCTTCATATACGTTCTTTCTCTATTTTAATGGATATAACAGGTTCTGTACTAAAACTCAAACTATTTTGAACTTTAGTACAGAACATTTTTATTAAATGAAACAAGAATTATGCCTAAGCATTCTCTATTGCTGCAATACCCGGTAATGATTTGCCTTCTAATAATTCTAACATAGCTCCTCCTCCAGTAGAAACATAGCTTACTTTATCTTCAAAACCAAACTGTTTTACGGCAGCAACGCTGTCACCTCCACCAACTAAAGAAAAGGCTCCATTTTTGGTTGCTTCAGCCACATAATTTCCAACCTCAATGGTTCCTTTAGCAAATGGCTCCATTTCGAAAACCCCTAGTGGACCGTTCCACAGGATAATTTTAGAGTCCAGAATAACTTGCTTTAAGTTTTCTAAAGATTTTGGCCCGGCATCTAATCCCATCCAACCATCAGGAATACTGTCGATCGCTGAAGTATCTTTTTGGGCGTCTTCTGCAAATTTATCGGCAATCACACAGTCTACCGGAAGTACGATATTGGTATTTTGTTCTTTTGCCTTTTTCAAAATAGAAAGTGCTAATTCTTGCTTATCATCTTCTACTAATGAGTCACCAATTTTTCCGCCTTGCGCTTTAATAAAGGTATAAGCCATTCCTCCACCAATAATTAAGTTATCTACTTTTGGAAGAATATTTTCAATTACTGTAATTTTAGAAGAAACTTTGGCCCCTCCTAAAATCGCTGTTACTGGTTTTTCTTTAGAGTGAAGTACTTTATTTAAACTTTTAATTTCTTTTGCGAGTAAATAACCGAAGCATTTTTCATCAAAAAATTGTGCCACAATCGTCGTAGATGCATGAGCTCTGTGTGCAGTACCAAAAGCATCATTAATGTATATATCTCCGTGTTTCGCCAATTTTTTTGCAAAATCTTCATCTCCTTTTTTCTCTTCAGCATAAAAACGAAGGTTTTCAAGCAGCAATACTTCTCCATTCTGAAGATTTTCTGACATTTTAAAAGCTTCATCACTTACACAATCAGAAGCAAACTTTACTTGTACGCCAATAATTTCGGAAACTTTATTCACTATATGCTTCAACGAAAATTCTTCTTGCACTCCCTCCGGTCTTCCTAAATGCGACATTAACACCACAGAACCACCATCTTCCAAAACTTTGGTAATACTTGGTTTGGCGGCTTCAATTCTTGTCGCGTCGGTTACTTCATGCTGATCGTTAAGCGGGACGTTAAAATCTACCCGGATTAATGCTTGTTTATCTTTAAAATTAAAATCTTCAATAGTTTTCATAAATAGGTTTTTTTCAAATTTAATTATTTCTTCCTTTGTGGGGTAAATTCAATTGAAATAAATCAAAAATAACTATTTTCGCTCGGCATGTTATTTTCAGATATACTAGGACTAACGCATTTAAAAAAGCACCTTACCGGAACCGCCGATAATGGTAGAATACCACACGCACAATTATTTGTAGGCGCAACGGGAAGTGGAACTTTACCTATGGCTATTGCCTATGCGCAATATGTGTTGTGTAAAAACACCAATGGTGAAAACCAAGAAGGCAACCAAGCATGTAATTTAAAATTCCAGAATTTTTCGCATCCCGATTTGCATTTTGCCTATCCGGTAACTTCCCGAAAAGGGATTACCAAACCAAAAGCGGCCGATTTCTTAACGGAATGGCGAGAGTTTATTACAAAATCCCCGTACGGAAATTTATACGACTGGTACCAACTTTTAGGAGTTGAAAACCAACAAGGGGAAATTAGGGTACAGGAAGCTGCTGAAATTTTAAAAAAGCTATCGCTTAAATCTTATGAAGGCGGATTTAAGGTTTCGATTATTTGGGGAGCAGATAAAATGAATACTGAATGCTCCAATAAGTTGCTAAAGCTTATTGAAGAACCACCCAATAAAACACTATTGATTTTAGTTGCTGAAACCGAAGAAGATATTTTACAAACCATCCGTTCTCGATGTCAAATCTTACATTTTCCGCCATTGGGTGAAAAAGTAATTGTTGATGCACTTGTTGAAAAAGAAAATTTAAGCCAAGCGGAAGCTATAAAAATCGCTCATCGCGCCAACGGAAATTATAATGATGCGCTTCATTTATTGCATCAAGATAACGACGACGATCAATTTGAAAAATGGTTTATTAGTTGGGTGAGAACCGCTTTTAAGGCTAAAGGAAATAAGGCTTCCATAAGGGAGTTGATAGATTGGAGCGAAGAAATAGCCAAACACGGAAGAGAAAGCCAAAAACGCTTTTTGCTATACTGTCAGAACTTTTTTCGGCAAGCCCTAATGCAAAATTATACACAAGGAAAATTAGTTTACATGGAACCGGCTACGGAAGGATTTCAGTTAGCGAAATTTGCTCCATTTATTCACGGGAATAATATTATGGAAATTAGCGAAGAGTTAGAAGATGCTATTTTTCATATTGAAAGAAACGTGAACCCCAAATTGGTTTTTACCGATTTATCGATAAAACTTACTCGCTTATTGCATAGTAAGAAATAAAAAATCCGCTGAGCATTTCAGCGGATTTTTTGTGGTGAATTAAAAACTCTTTTATTTTATAGAGTCTTTTTCGGTAGTTTCTTTAGAAGAAGTTTCCTTTCCTCCGTATTTTTTATTCAAAGCTTTTAAGACTTCTTGAGTAATATCTTTCCCCTCTTTAGCATACATAATATTTGCTGATTCGTTAGAACCAAAAATATAAGTATACCCATTTTCTTTTCCATAACCGGAAACAAAATCTTTTACCTTGGTTACAAGCGAGTCGATAATTTTATCACTTTCTTCGCGAAGCATCTGACCCTGCATTTGTTGTTGCTGAGAAAGCATTTGATTTTTCTGCATTAACTCTTGACGCTTTTGCTCTAGCTCTGCATCTGAATATTTATCTTGGTTCTCACGGAACTCCTGTACTTCCTGCTGAAATGCTCTTGCAACCGAATCCAATCCTTTTTGAAGTTGTTCCGATCTTTTATTAAATTGAGCTTCGGTTTCTTTCATTTCTTTAAAATCCTGAATTAAAACCGTATTATCTACATAAGCTGTTTTTTCTTGATTACAAGAAGTCAATATCGCTGCACCAAAGATTACCAATGCAATTTTTTTCATTTTTAACAATTTTAAATTTGTGCTGCTAAAGTAAGAAGTATTTTAAGAAAATAGTAGAATTTCTAAGGAATTGAATAAATCTATTTAATAATCTAGAACTATAATTACAGACTATCAAAAACAACTCTAAATTAAGCGCTTATAAAGCGTTTTAATTAATTACCGGGCAAAACTTGTTCTCAGCCTAAAAACGGCTTAAATCGTCTCTAATGGAGTATTATTGCTTTTTAAACACATAAATATGGCTAGAATACTCTTTAGTAGATTTTGCCTTTAAATTACTCTTTAAACCAATCTTAAAAGCTTTTATAAAATTAGATTTTCCGGTTTTATATTTTTCGGAAAGTAAACTCACGTAATAGGAATCGAAAATAAGGGGTAAAGTTTCTTGAAGTTGAAATTGATGTTTTTTCATTAAGCTTTGAATTCCTTCTTTTGAAAAATGCCAAAGATGTCTAGGCACATCATAAGCTGCCCAAAATTCTTTATAATAATTGGCATCGTAACTTTTAAAATTGGGAACCGCTATAATTAGATATCCATCCTTATTTAATAAGGAATAGAATTTTTTAATTTGAAATTCTAAATCTGGAAGGTGTTCTAATACATGCCAAAGTGTAATTATATCAAATTTTTCGGAAGAATCTATCAAAGAAATTTCTTGTACTAATGTAATGTGTTTTTGTTGAGCTAGATTTCGAGCTTGAGCATTTGGCTCCACTCCCCTAACTTTCCAATTTTTTTTCTTGGCCGTTTTTAGAAAATCTCCGGTTCCTGCTCCTACATCTAATAATGATTTGGTTGAAGAGTCTGCCAAAGATTCTATTAATTTCAACTTCTTCTGCAGCATGAAGTTTTTCACACCTTGATAAAGTTTATCTGAAAGCTTTTTTGTAGAATCTGTATGAGAAATATAATCTTCACTTTCATAATAGTTGGGAAGCTTTTCTGGTGAAGGCTGTGGTTGGGTAATTAAAATCTCGTTTTTCTCATTCCAAACCAATTTAAATTCTTCCCCAGAAACGGTATGATCCTTACAAGTCAAAAAAGTTTTATTCTGCTTATTCTCCATTAATCTATAATTCTTTGATAAAACCGAAGTTTTTCCATTACCGCTTTATTGCGAAAACTTTCTTCTTTTAGCACATCATTGCCTTCTTGATCGGTTACTTGAATAGAAATATAATGATGAAGTGTTTTCTTTACGGTTGGTTCTTCTTTTTGGTCGCGTGTTCCTAGAAAATCTGATATGGTGACCAACTGAAGCATTTTCTCATTATCTTCAAAAGGATAAACAAAAACGGATAATGTATCATTGGGAAAGAGTGATGTTGTTGAAAAGCTATAAGGAAAATAGGTCTCTTTAAGTTTAAAATATTCAAGAGATTTTTTTTCGAAGCGTTCCATATTTCCATCAAATTCAAATGTAAATGAAAGATTTGCATCGTTATCGGGAGCATCTATTTCATTTACATCAATTTTTCTAGCTTGTTTGACATGAAAGCATGAAAAGAAGAGATTCATTAAAATAATAAAAACCGTAATTTTTTTCAGCATAATAACTTATCAAATTCTAATTGAGAAAAGCTCGAAATTCGTTTAATTTTTCAATTACAGCTTGTTTACGATCTCCTTCTTTAGTAAAAACATCATTACCTTTTAAATCTTTTACCTTCACATATACATAGTTATAAATCTCGTCACCTTTTTGGGAAATTTGCTCTCCTTTTAATCCATCTTGAGACCCTATAATAGATTTGAAGGTTCCCGTAAAAAAATCTAGATATTTATCTCTATCTGAAGTAACGTAAAAACTCACCTCTAATTCTTCTTTCGGATAAAGTTCTTTAGTGATGAAAGAATCTGGCAAATAATCCCCTTCTACTTTAAAGAATCTTTTAGCATTAGGATAAAAAGAAATCCTACTTGCTTTTAAACGAAAACCATAAGAAGTAGTACTGTTTTTTAGTTTAGATTCATATAATTTATATTCATCAATTCTTCTAGCTTTATGAACTCTAAAACAAGACTGAAAGCTAAAAACAAGTATAAAAAGTACTATTATTTTCTTCAAAACACAGATTGTTCCACGTGGAACAATTAAAATTATCTTCCCATATACACCAAAAGAACCGAAATATCTGCCGGGCTTACACCACTTACCCTTGAAGCCTGTGAAACGGTTTTTGGTTGAATTTTATTTAATTTCTCTCTTGCTTCCATCGACATTGATTTCAATTTCATATAATCAAAATCTGAAGGAATTTTTAAATTTTCTAAACGATGAAGTTTGTCGGCATTATTCTTTTCTTTTTCGATATACCCAGAATATTTAACCTGAATTTCTGTTTGCTCTAAAACCTCATGATCAAATTGATGTTCTTGAATATAATTTTCGACAGTTTCCACCTTTCGCATATCTTCCATCGTCATATTAGGACGTGCAAATATTTTGAACATTTTTCCGCTTTGTTTAACCGTCGCTGAATTATTAGCTTCCAGAATTGGATTTATTTCTTCAGGATTCACACTAGTTTCCCTAAAGAAAGAAACAAAAGCATCAGCGGCATCTTTTTTAGATTCCATTCTTGCCATTCGCTTCTGAGAGGCTAAACCAAGCTTATAGGATTTCTCGGTCAATCTAAAATCAGCATTGTCCTGTCTAAGCAGCGTTCTATACTCTGCACGGGACGTAAACATTCGATAGGGCTCTTCTGTACCTTTTGTGATTAAATCGTCTATTAAAACGCCTATATATGCCTCATCCCTACTCAATACAAATTCTTCACGCTCTTGAACCTTTAATGCTGCATTAATTCCAGCCATTAAACCTTGACAAGCAGCCTCTTCATAACCGGTGGTCCCATTAATTTGACCAGCAAAATATAAACCTTCGATTAATTTGGTTTCTAGGGTATGTTGCAATTGTGTTGGCGGAAAATAATCGTATTCAATGGCATAACCTGGCCTAAAAAACTTTACATTCTCAAATCCGGCTACAGATTTTAAAGCTCTAAATTGAACATCTTCCGGTAACGAAGTAGAAAATCCATTTACATAATATTCAACCGTATTCCAACCTTCCGGTTCTACAAATAGTTGGTGACGGTCTTTATCTGCAAATCGATTAATTTTGTCCTCAATACTTGGGCAATATCTTGGACCAACACTTTCTATTCTTCCATTAAACATCGGAGAACGATCAAAACCTTCTTTTAATAAATTATGTACTTCCGGAGAAGTATAGGTCATATGGCAAGAACGTTGTTTACTTAAAGGTTTTGTTACATCCAAATAAGAAAATTTCGCTGGAACTTCATCTCCTGGTTGCTCAACCATCTTTGAAAAATCTAAGGAACGACCATCTACTCTTGGTGGTGTTCCGGTTTTCATTCTTCCAGATTCAAAACCTAGATCAACAAGATCTGCCGTAATTCCGGTAGCCGCTCTTTCGCCTGAACGACCTCCACCAAAATTCTTTTCGCCAATATGAATTAAACCATTTAAAAAAGTACCGTTGGTTAATACGACACTTTTGGCTTTTATTTCTAATCCAAGAGAAGTTCTAACTCCTGTAATTTTTCCATTTTCAGAAAGAATCCCAGCAACCATTTCTTGATAAAAATCTAAATTAGGAGTTTGCTCTAACATCATTCTCCAATCTTCAGCAAACCGCATACGGTCACTTTGCACCCGCGGACTCCACATAGCAGGTCCTTTAGATTTATTCAACATTTTAAATTGAATAGCACTGGTGTCACTTACAATTCCGCTGTAACCACCCATTGCATCAATTTCACGTACAATTTGTCCTTTTGCAATTCCACCCATAGCTGGATTACAAGACATTTGCGCGATATTCTGCAGGTTCATGGTTACCAATAAGGTTTTACTTCCCATATTCGCAGCAGCAGCAGCAGCTTCACTTCCTGCGTGTCCTCCTCCTACTACAATTACATCGTACTCTTTCTCAAACATTACCCTATAAATTTCTATTGTTCCACGTGGAACATTTTAATTTTTTCATCTTCTTTTTTACGCATTAATTGCGCATCATCATCTGTTTTATCTTTATAACCGCAAAAGTGTAACATCCCGTGAGCAATTACTCGCTTCAATTCTTCGTCAAAAGAAACCTCAAATTTTTCAGCATTTTCTGCAACACGTTCTGTACTTATAAAAATATCTCCGTGTAAAATATTTCCTACTGCATTATCAAAACTGATGATATCCGTATAGTCGTCATGATTTAAATACTTTACATTTATTTCATGTAAATAATCATCATCACAAAAAATATAATTGATTTCTCCTTCTTTTTTTTCTTCTGAAATTAGAACGTTACGCAACCAATTTTCATAGTTTTCTTTCTGTTCTAACTCGAAATTATTTTCACTGAAAAAATTAATCATTTGACTTAAAATATTCTTGTACTTTAATTTTATAATTTTGCTGCAAAGGTAAGCTTTGTCTGTTTAAAATTTCAGTAGTGTTGAAATATTCTTTCGCCTTATCTAATTGATGTTGAGTTGGGTTCTGGTAATTTTTTCTATTGGTCTCAGACTCCCTTTTATTGTCTTGACCTTGTTGCAAGGAAGCTTCTTCAAGTTTTAATAATTGATGTTGAATATTCTTCATCTGTGATTCGGTACGTTCAGTAACCCCACTACGCAATAATTCATCTTCCACTTTTTTCATTTGTCGAGCAAGATTCTTGGCTTTTTCATCTAAACCTTCTTTACGAATCATATCTTCTAATTGGTTTCGCAGTTCTTGTTGGCGTTTATAAATCTCATAGATTTCACCACTTAATTGTTCAGAAGATTTAGTACCCTTTTTTCCTTGTTGGCTTCCATTTCCTTCTCCTCCATTTTGACCACCTTTACCACTTTCCCCTTTTTCTCCTTGCTCACCAGGTTTTCCAGATTGATTACCTTTTCCTGATTTTTGGCCTTCCCCAGATTCACCACTTTTACCAGATCCCGGTGAACCTGATTCACCTTCCTTTTTTCCTTTTCCTTGACCTATTTGCTCCCCTAATTCTCCTTGCTTTTGAATAATATCCTGAAGTTGAAATCCTCTACCCTCACCTTGTCCTTGTCCGGGACTTGGTTGTCCCTTTCCTTGGCCTTGTCCTGAACCCATCGCCATAGCTTGCATTTGTTGTAAAGATTCGTTCAACATATTCGCTAAATCATTAGCTCCTTTAAAAACGTACTGCTGACTGGCAACCCCTGTTCTTGCTTGATTTTCTGATAATCTTTCAAGGGATTTATCAATATTAAATTCTATGTCTGTAAGTTGAGAAGTTATTTGATCTCCAATCATTGGATTACGTAAGGCCAAAGCATAAAGGCTATCATCTACATGTTTAAAGTTTTCCTTCAATACATATTGATGTCGAAGTTTCTTAGCATATTGTGGACTATTTTCTTCAATAGATTTGAAGTCTTGCATTAAATCTTCTTGCTGAAATGAAAACGTGATTAAATTGTCTAAAATTTGACGAAGCATTTCAGCATCTTCCTTATTTTGTTCAGCACTTCCTTGCATCATCATACTCATCATTTGCTGTCCCATTTCCTGCATTTTCTCTCCGGCAGATTTTTGTTTTTGTTTTGCATTTTGAGAAGGTGATGATTCTTGCGGTTCATTTTGAGCATCTTGCTTTTCTTGATTTTGATCTGAATTTTCCTGCTCTCCTTGATCGTTTTCTTCAGAAGATTCTTTCGGATCTTGATCTTCAGATTTAGTTAATTCTTCACTGGCCTCTTGCTGATCCTTTTTAACACTGTTTTCTTTTTGATTATCCCGAGCTAAATCCATCGGGGTTTTTAGATCTTGGTTTTCTTTATCCAAATCATCCATTTGCTTTTGTAATTCATCAAAAGCTTTATTCATTTTTTCTTGTTCTTCTACAGAATTTAAAGAATCATTTTTAGCTAATTTTTCTTGCTCTTTCCCTAGTTCGTTCATTTCCTTAGCAACTTGTTCTGCCTTCTTTTGAACATAATAACGCTTGGTTAATTCTAAAAGCTGTTCTAAACTTTTTTGTTCATTTTGGTTTTGCTTGCTAAGCTTTTCAATTTTTTCGTTAAGTTCTTCCTTATTGATTTTATCTTGGTACTTTTCTAACTCTTTCAGCAATTCTTCATTCTGTTCAATACGTTCTTCATTTTTTTCTAAGCGTTCTTTCAGCTGTTCTTTAAAATCGTCTTCTTTTTCCGGTTGAAATTTTTCTAAGTTTTCTTTCATTTGCTTAGAATACTCTTTCATTAATTCCTCCTGTTGTTGCTGCCGCTGAATATAATTTTCAAGCTTCTTACGGTCGTTGTAATTCAGTTGTTTTTTTTCTTTTTGAAGCTGATCTAATTCTTGTAACTCTTTATTTGCTTCTTTCATTTTCTCCAAAGAACTGTCCATGTCTTTGATGGTTTTCTCTTGGTTATTGAGTTGTTCTTGGCTTTCTTCATCTTCAGTGAATTTTCGATAAGAAAAGGTTTCACTCTTCGTCCGTTTATTACCGTTTACCTGATCGTTATCAAAAACCTGAAAGTAAAACTCATAAGCTTTTCCTCGCTCTAATTCTAAATTATTAGGAAAGGTGTATACAAAATCATCAAAAGTAGAAGCACTCACTTTTAAATTGATTTTCTTGATGTTTGAAGGATCTTCGGAAGGAAAATACACCAACTGCAAATTGGTTAATCCATAATCATCGGCTACTTTTCCGTAGAAATACATCAACTGATGATCTAAAGAATCACGTTTCATTTCTATAGCTAATTCCGGATATTCGTCACGAACTACTTTTAATTGATATGACAAACGTTCGTAATCTTTTAATTGCTCATTGGAAGTTGAAATTTGATAAGCAGTATTTCTAAATATTTGCTCTTGAATAGTAAAGTTACTTTCCGATTGCTGAAAAGTCTCAATCGTATCAGGTAAATTCAATTGAATTTGATTAGTTGATTTTGCGGTTAAATTCCACGAAACTTTAGTGCCTTCAGGAATGGTAGCATTTCCTGTTCCTTTAATACGTTCATCTTTCTTTCCCACATAAGAAGGATAATCTAATTGCATTTCAAAATTAACCAAGGTAGGAACGTTAATCACTTCTAGTTGATAAGGTCGGGAAGTGACTTCATTAGAACTTAAATAGAATTCAGTGTTTTTAGATACTCGATCAAAGGTATATTCAAAAACTCCCGGAGTAACTTTCTTTAAAAAATAAGTTTCTCCATTGTAATGAATACTTGCATCTTCCGGCATTATACTTCCATTGGTCTGAATTCTTAAGGTGAAACTTTCATTTTCCTTTACCTGAAGCTGATTTTGATTCAATTGAAAAGAAAAAGGAGCTGGTGGCTCATAAGCTTGATCGTAATTGACTACACGCGTATAACTTTCTGAAAATAAACTGCTATTCCCTGAAATGTAAATAGCCAAGAAAATTAGCACCGGAATGATCGCGTATTTAACATACTTGAGGTTCGATTTAAAATTCACCGCAATCTGAAACGGAACTGGTTTTAATTCTAACGATTTCTGATCGATACTTGCTAGCAATAATTCAGAATCTGTAGTTTTAGCATTTTTATGAAGCTGAAGGATGTTCAGCAACTTATCATTTACTTCTGGAAAGTGCTCTCCAATAATTCGGGAAGCTTGTTCATAATCTATCCCTTTGGAAAGTTTGAATAGTTTAGCAAGTGGATATAAAATAAAACGGGCAAACAATGCCACCTCTACTCCAACAAAAAGCCAGAATAAAATTTTTCTTCCAAAGGAATTCAGCCAGAAAAAATATTCAAAAGAAACGGTAATTAGAAAATATAGAAACCCAATAGCAAAAAATAATAGGGTTCCTTTTAGAAGTTCATTGAGGTAATATTTTCTAATAAAAGCTTCTAACTTATGCTTGATAAGTTGGTAATTGTTCATCTGCAAGAGGTTTGCTTATTCATTAACTTCTAAAACTACAATAAAAATTTAAGCTATCTAAATAGCTTAAGTAGTTTAACATCAGTACCTCAACAAAATTCTTACCAGTTTTATCTATAAAAATTGGTTAAGTTTCTCGCATTTATATTCAGAAATATAATCCTTAAAGAGAAAAACTATATGGATTTTTTCAACACAATATGGGCATAACTCGTTAAGGATGTAACAGGGTTTTTAACCAAATAGTTTGCTTTTTGTTGTTCCAAATAATGTAAAAAAGGTAATCGTTTTTTATAATAACCATGCCCAAAATAACCTACATACTCGATCACTTCAAAGCCAATGGATTCAAACTTATTAATCGATTTTTTAGAAGGCCCCCTACTCCAACTATAATAAGCAGGAAATTTTTCATGCTGATGACGGTCCCTAGAATTAAAAATATCCAGTAATTTATCGGAAAGTGTTTCGGGAATTACTTTATTGGTTAAAAATGGAAAAGCATATAATGTAGAAAAACAATGAGCGGTTATTCCTCCGGGAGAAAGCAATTCAAATATATTTTTATAATACTGTTTTCCATCTTTTACATGCTCATTCACCATTCGGCTAAATATCAAATCGTATTTTTTAGAATGGTTTTTTACGGTTTCTTCATTACATAAATCAGCTTGCCAAGTGGCAAACTCTTTCGGGGCTTTTTCCAACTCTTCTGCCGATAAATCGTTAGTGGTATAATGGATCCCTAATGCCATAATTGTTTCAGCATCGAGCGTAGGATTGGCTCCAGAACCTACTTCTAAAACATTTTTGATATTGTTTGAAGTAATTAACTGACTTAAAAACTGAGGGGCTTGTTCCCAACCAGGAAACGCTGTTTTATTCCGAAAATCAATTAGCATAGTAAAAATGTACAAAAAATGATTTCTACGAAAGTACACTATTCTACTTTAGCTTCCACTTATCTTTTTTGCTTCATTTGAATATTCCCTAACAATCATTGTATCTTTGCCAAAAAACAGAAGAAAATGTCTCAGAAAGTACGGGTGCGTTTTGCACCAAGCCCAACAGGACCTCTACATATTGGTGGTGTAAGAACTGCATTATTTAACTACCTTTTTGCCAAGAAACACGATGGTGATTTTGTATTACGAATTGAAGATACAGATCAAACCCGTTATGTGAAAGGCGCCGAAGATTATATTATTGAAGCTTTGAACTGGTTGAACATTCCTTATGATGAAGGTCCAGAAAAAGAAGCTCATGCCGGCCCTTACCGCCAAAGTGAACGCAAAGGCTTGTACCGAGAATATGCCGATCAATTATTAGCGAGTGGAAATGCTTATTATGCTTTTGATACTGCAGAAGAATTAGCCGAAAAAAGAGCAGCTCACGAAGCTAAAGGAGAAACTTTTATTTACAATTGGCATAACCGAAATGAGTTGAATAACTCCTTAGCTCTTTCTGAAGAAGAAGTAAAACAGAAAATTGAAAGCGGTGAGCCTTACGTAATTCGGTTTAAAGCTCCTGAAAATGAAGAGCTCGATTTACAAGATGAAATTCGAGGCGATATTCAGGTTAATACCAAAGTAATCGATGATAAGGTGTTATTTAAAAGTGATGGAATGCCTACGTATCACTTAGCTAATATTGTTGATGATCATTTAATGAAAATCACCCACGTCATTCGTGGTGAAGAATGGTTACCATCCTTAGCTTTACACATTTTATTATACCGTGCATTTGATTGGAAAGCTCCCAAATTTGCGCATTTACCCCTTATTTTAAAACCAACCGGTAAAGGAAAATTAAGCAAACGTGATGGCGATAAAATGGGATTCCCAGTGTTCCCGTTGGAGTGGAAAGATCCTAAAACCGGAGACCTAGCATCTGGTTATCGCGAAGAGGGATATTTACCGCAAACCGTCGTAAATATGTTGGTTTTTCTTGGATGGAATGAAGGCGAAGGTTCTGAAAAAGAAATATATACTTTAGAAGAATTGGTGAATGCGTTTAGTTTAGCACACGTTTCTAAAGGAGGTTCTAAATTTGATCCTGAAAAAACGAAATGGTTTCAGCACCATTATTTACAAGAACAAGATAATGTAGCTTTAGCTGAACAATATTTACCTATACTGAAAGAAAAAAATATTGATCCTGCCCTTACCTATGTAGGAGAAGTGGTCAAAACCATTAAAGAACGTGCTACGTTTGTAAGTGATTTTTGGGAACTTTCTTCCTTCTATTTTATTGCTCCTACTGAATTTGAAGCAAAAGCTTCTAAAAAAGCTTGGAAAGAAGGAACTTCAGAAATTATGGAACATGTAAAAAAGCTAATTGCTGAAGTAGATGAGTTTACTCAAGAAAATCTTCAAGATCATGTAAAAGGCTGGATTACCGATCAAGGAATTGGCTTTGGAAAAGTAATGCAACCGCTTCGACTTTCACTGGTTGGAGAAATGAAAGGTCCAGATTTATTTCACATTATGACTTCCATTGGAAAAGAAGAAACTTTAAAGCGAATAGATTTTGCTATTGAAAAATTAAAGTAATTTTCAACCTGTAAGTCCTCATAGGACCTTTGTAGGTTTTTTCATAAAAACTTATTCATACCTAAAAGGTTTTGGAAACCTTACAGGAAAATACGTTGGACAAGTTTTCTATCATATAAAAAGCAGTTTGAATCTTCAAGCTGCTTTTTTGTTATTCATCCCTAAAAATATAACGCTTAATCTTGTATCTTTAGAGGATTAAACAACTTAACAATTATGGGACTATTTCTAACAGGATTTATTATTTTCTTGGCTATTATTCTTGTACTTTCAGGAATATTCACGGTAAAACAACAAACTGCAGCTATTGTAGAGCGCTTCGGAAAATTCAACAGTATTCGAAATTCGGGACTTCAAATTAAAATTCCGATCATCGATAGAATTGCGGGAAGAATCAATTTAAAGATTCAACAATTAGATGTAATTGTAGAAACCAAAACCAAAGATGATGTGTTTGTCCGTTTAAAAATTTCGGTTCAGTTTCAAGTGATCAAAACCAAAGTCTATGATGCCTTCTATAAGCTTGAAAGTCCGCACGACCAGATTACCTCTTATGTTTTTGATGTAGTGCGTGCAGAAGTGCCTAAAATGAAGCTAGACGACGTATTTGAACGTAAAGACGATATCGCAAACGCTGTAAAATTAGAATTGAATGATGCGATGGTGGATTATGGATACGACATTATTAAAACTTTGGTGACCGATATTGATCCTGATGTACAAGTGAAAGCGGCCATGAACCGAATTAACGCTTCAGAAAGAGAAAAAGTAGCTGCTGAATACGAAGCGGAAGCCGAACGTATCAAGATTGTAGCAAAAGCAAGAGCCGAAGCAGAAAGTAAACGTTTACAAGGGCAAGGTATTGCCGATCAGCGTCGTGAAATTGCAAGAGGGCTGGAAGAATCGGTAGATGTATTAAACAATGTAGGGATCAATTCTCAAGAAGCTTCTGCATTAATTGTCGTAACGCAACATTACGATACCTTACAATCATTAGGGGAAGAAACCAATACCAATTTAATCTTACTCCCCAATTCACCTCAAGCCGGAAGCGATATGCTGAATAATATGATTGCTTCGTTTGTAGCGTCTAACCAGATTGGTGAAAAGATGAAGGAAGAAAATCAGTTAAAAGGAATTACTTCAGACAGCAAAACCAAAAAGGAAAAACCGAAGAAGCAAAACCCTCCTTTTGATGATGATGAATACCGTAGCGAAGAGTAATCTTAAATTATTTACACATAAGAAATCCCGATAAAATTATCGGGATTTCTTTATTTCTATCTTAGCAATTTTTTATTTATTCACAATCTTCGCTTTCTGAATACCAATAAGTTTTGAAACAGCCTTTAAAATAAAGGCTTTTTTAGCGATTTTGGTAGCAATGCCGGTAGCAACACTAATAGGGCTAAAATCTTCTTTAATATCGTTTACAGAGAGCTTAATCCGTTCTTTATCAATATGATTTTGAAGTTTTAAAATCTTCAAGTCATTATTAATTTCGTCGTATGAGTCGTAAATTTTCATTCGTTATCTACTTCAGTTTGTAAAGGTTCATCTAATACTTCATCTATCGTACTTTCATTAAAAAACATTTTCGAGAATTTGGTTAGAATAAATCCATCGAAAATATGCCTTCCAAACAAAAGGAAAAGAATAAACACCAATAGGTAAAATCCAGCAACAATAAAAAATCCTGCAGCATAACTTTCCAAAGCTGTACCAATTAGAAAAGCCACCCCAAACGACAGAAAACCAAGAAATATAATAAATATACTTCCGGCTACAAGCATAGAAACCAACATGGACGAACTCTCTGTTAGCTTTTTAAAGGCAAACAGTTTATAATACTCAAAGCTACTTTCTACATACGCTTGAGTATGTTTATATAAATCGTCAATGTGGTTCGTGATCTTGTTTAGAGGCATAGACTACGCTGTGGCGTTTTTAATATTCGTCTTTACTTCTTCCTTTTTTACTTCTTTTTGAAACTTAGCATTTTTCTCTCTCAACGCTTCAAGTTTTTCTTCCATAGCAGAAAGAATATCATCGGCTTTATAACTTGCTGAAGAAAGTGTTTCTTCCAATTTGGATTCAAAATTTAACTTTGCACTTTTTGCAGATTCCGATAAATGTGAGGAAGTCTCTTTTACTTGTTTATCTAATCTCTTTTTTGCATTTTTTGCTTCTTTATTTAGCTTTTTGCGGGTATTTTCCCCTTTATCTGGAGCATATAGTAAACCTACTCCTGCTCCAATAGCAGCACCGGTTAATAAAGCTAAGATGGTAGTTCCTGTATTATTTGCCATAACATTTGTTTTAAAGGTTAATTAATATTTCCTCCAAATTTAACATTTATACCGACCGCTTGTTGTTAATAACCGGTTAATATCCTGAAATCCAATGCTAAAATTATCTTAATGGATGAGTAGAAGTTTTATACACAAAAAAAGCGCATTCAACTTTATTTGCTGAATACGCTATCACACTTAAATAATGATCATATTATTTCTTCTTTGCCCAAGAATCACGAAGGGTGACTGTTCTGTTGAAGACTAATTTCTCGGAAGAACTGGTCTTATCAATGCAGAAATAACCAATACGCTGAAACTGAAAATGTTCCAACTCTTTAGCGTCTTTTAAACTTGGTTCTACGTAACCGGTAATTACTTCTAACGAGTTAGGGTTTACAAACTCTAGATAGTCTTTTTCTTTATCGGCATCGGGAGCTTCCACCGTAAATAAACGATCATATAAGCGTACTTCTGCAGCAACCGCATGTTTTGTAGAAACCCAGTGCAACGTTCCTTTTACTTTGCGTTGAGATTCTTCAGTACCGCTTCCACTTTTACTTAAAGGGTCATACGTACAATGAATTTCAGTAATATTTCCTTCTTCATCTTTTACAACATCTTCTCCTTTGATGATATAAGCATTCTTCAATCGTACTTCTTTTCCTAAAGTTAACCTAAAGAATTTACGGTTGGCACTTTCTTTAAAATCTTCCCGTTCAATATATAATTCTTTCGAAAAGGGAACTTGCCTACTTCCTGCTGCTTCATCTTCCGGATTGTTTTCTGCCTCTAACCACTCCTCTTCTTTCTCGTAATTCGTAATCACTAATTTAACCGGATCTAAAACGCCCATTACTCTTGGGGCAATTTTATTTAAATCTTCCCGGGCACAAAATTCCAAATGTGAAAGATCAATGATATTTTCACGCTTTCCTACACCAATGGATTCTGCAAATTTTCTAATGGAATTTGGCGTATATCCTCTTCTGCGTAATCCGGAAATAGTAGGCATGCGTGGATCGTCCCACGAATCTACCAATCCTTTTTCTACCAATTGCGCTAATTTACGTTTACTAACTACCGTATGACTTAAATTACGACGTGCAAACTCTCGTTGTTTAGGCTGAAAATCTTCAGGTTTGCTTACTTTATTCACAAACCAATTGTATAACTCTCTGTGCGGAAGAAACTCCAATGTACAAAAGGAATGCGAAATCGATTCGATAAAATCACTCTCTCCATGAGCCCAATCGTACATCGGGTAAATTTTCCATTCTTGATTGGTTCTATGGTGAGCTTTATGTACACAACGATACATAATTGGGTCACGCATTAACATATTGGAAGAAGTCATATCTATTTTAGCACGGAGTACATGAGCTCCTTCTGGCGTATCGCCGTTTTTCATTTCTTCAAAAAGAGCTAAGTTTTCTTCTACAGAACGCTCACGATACGGACTTTCTTTACCAGGCTCTGTGGGTGTTCCTTTTTGGTTGGCAATGGCTTCCGAAGTTTGGCTATCTACATAGGCATCTCCATTTTTAATCATTTCTACCGCCCAATCATAGAGCTGCTGGAAGTAGTCTGAAGCATAACATTCTTTCGCCCATTTAAAGCCTAACCATGCTACATCGCGTTTAATAGAATCTACAAACTCCCGCTCTTCTTTAATAGGATTGGTATCGTCAAAACGAAGATTTACAGGCGCATTGTAGCGTAATCCTAAGCCAAAATTTAAGTTGATCGATGAGGCATGACCAATGTGTAAATAACCATTAGGCTCTGGGGGAAATCTAAATTTTAAATCTTCCTTTTTGTAGCCTCCGCTCGCTAAATCGTCTTCTATAATTTGTTCTATAAAATTGAGTGACTTATTTTCTTCTGCCATAATTTTTCATATAAAAACGCAAAGTTATCAAAAATAAAATCGCACGGCATAGGAAAGCAATTAGAAAGCAAATTATTTTTAAATCCTTACTGCTTAGGGTTAAAATAAAGCTAAACTAAAGTATATTACGAGGGAAAACTTCAGCATTTATTAATTTTAAATTGAATTAAATTCAGTTACTTATGAAAAATTACAACTCCTCTCCTATTGTTGAATTTTTAGAAGTTCTGAGCCATGGCTAAAAATTCCTCTAAATTAAATCCGTTATCCGTTTGGGCACTTGCTGCCGGAGGAATGGTAGGTGGCGGTATTTATACAGTTCTTGGTGTCGTCATTGCTGTTTCTGCACAATGGACCTGGTTAGCTTTTGTTCTTACTGGACTTATCGCTATTCCATCAGCCTATAGTTATGTATTTCTCACCAATAAATTTCACGAAGAAGGGGGTGCCTTTGTATTTCTTGAAAAGGTAGATGATAAAAAAATGGCCGGTAACCTCAGCTGGTTATTAATTATTGGCTATGTCTTAACCATATCGGTTTACGCTTATGCTTTTGGACATTACCTTTCCTTTGCTTTTCACGGTGATCCTTTATTAATGCGTTTGCTCGCTGCAGGCATTGTCATCGCTTTAATTTTATTGAATTTAGCAGGAGTAGGAAAACTGACCAATGTGGAGATTATTATCGTTTCCGTTAACCTTCTCGTATTATTGGCTTTAGGTATTTACGGACTAGCCCATTGGGACACCTCTCAACTTACCGCGGGGATCAGTCCGCGGCCCATTTGGTCCAGTTTAATTGGAGGAGCTTCCATATTTATGGCTTATGAAGGCTTTCAGCTACTTACCTACGAATACGATAAAATTAAAAATCCCGAAAAAAGCTTTATGCCAACATTAATGAGCGCGGTCATTTTTGTGGTCATCCTTTATGCGGTAGTAGCGCTTGGAGCAACCATGGTTGGTGGTGCCACTTCTATGATTAGTTTTAAAGAAATTGCTTTGTCCATTTCGGCTGAATCGGCTTTTGGGAAAACCGGACTTATCGTCATGACCGTTGCTGCAGGTTTTGCCACGGCAGCTGCCATTAATTCAACTTTATTTTCTACAGCCAATTTATCCAAACGTATTGCCTCTCAAAACGAACTTCCTTCTTGGTTTAATCACACCAATAAAAACGATGTTCCCGATCGATCGATTATTGTTCTAGGTACTTTAGCCGGGACCTTAGCTATTGTCGGCTCATTGAGTTCATTGGTGGAAGCAGCAAGTTTAGCCTTCTTATTTACCTTCGGAATTGTGAATTGGATTGCTTACCGCGAATCTGAAAAACGAAAATGGATCCCCTTAATGGGAATTATTATTGGAATCTTAGTAGGCTTGGCATTGATTTTTAGGTTAGTGATTTCTAAACCCATTGCCCTAGGTGGAATTTTAGCCTTGGTCTTACTCATCATTATGGGGAGACCCTACTTATTAAAGAAAAAAGAAAAAACACAACAAAAAGCCCAAGAAGATGAACACTAAATTTATAACGTTATTGATGGGAATGCTACTGCTTTTTAGTTGTCATTCATCCGAGGAAAAACCCTCAAAACTGCGTATAGGACAGTTTATGTTCACCGATCTTCCAGTGGAAATTACCTTTACGAAAAAAGGAAAACCTTCCCTTCAGCAACAAATGAAGTATACCGAATTATCAGATTATCAACCTATAAATTCAGGAACTTATACAGTAGAAGTAAAAGCTGAAAATCAATTACTACTAAAGAAAAAAATAGGCATTGGGACCAGTGGAGTTTATACCTTGATGCTTTATGGAATTTTACAGGAAAACCCCACTACCAATGAAAAAACCACCAAAACAAAATTACACGAAATTGTGGAAGGTGAAGAAGCAACCACGCCCAACGGAAATTTACCGCAACTAAAAGTGTTAAATGATGAATTTGAATGCGGTAAAGACGAAGCAAAAATAAGATGGGTTCATTTAGCAGCCGGAGTAGAAGAGATTTCAGCAGAAGTTTTTTCAAATCAAGAAACAATTACCAAAAAACTACCTTCACTTACCTATCCCAAGCTATCCCAAACTAAAGCACTTTCAACCTTTCAATATAGCGTAAATTGGAAATTGAAAGGAAGTAAAGTAAATGTAGCCCAAGAACAACTAACTATTGAATCCCAAAAATTATATACTTGTTTTGTAGTAGGAATCGAAGGAAAATATATTGATAGTTTAAAAGTTGTTACGGGAGAAACAGCTAAGAAAAAATTTTAAACCTTATTTTTACAAAAAATATTTTATGGGAATTATTAAGCTGAATAACATACGGGTATTTGCACATCACGGTTGTTTAACCGAAGAAGGAAAAATAGGTAGCGATTACCGGGTAGATGTAGAGATTCATGCCGCTTTGGAAACTTCTTCCGTTTCAGATGAATTAAAAGATACCGTTGATTATGTGCACCTTAACCGCATTGTAAAAGAAGAAATGGCGCAGCGTTCGAAACTCTTGGAACATGTGGCTAAACGCATCATTGACCGTATTTTTCATGACTTGGAAATGGTAGAACAAGCAGAAGTAACAGTTTCTAAAATCAATCCGCCCCTGGGAGGAGATGTAGAAAATGTATCAATTATATTATCTAAAGCAAGATAAATATTTGCTTTTAGCTAAAATTTATTACATTTGCAGTCCTTAAATGTAAAGGGTGCCGTGGCCGAGTGGCTAGGCAGTGGTCTGCAAAACCATGTACAGCGGTTCGAATCCGCTCGGCACCTCAAGAAAAAAGCCTTTCCAAATGGAAAGGCTTTTTTTATAAATCGTCGTTATCGTTATTAGGAATCACGTTTTCTACTCTGTTTTCCAATTGTTCCATTTCTGAAGGAAAAATTCCGCGGGAAACCAATACCAGACCAAAGATAACAATCACCACACTAATTCCCCTTTTTAAGCGGTAAATTCGAGTAGGGGTTAATTTATGATTTAAGCGTTTAGCCAATAATATCTTCAATAAGTCAATCACAAAATAAGTGGCGATTACGGTGGTAAAAAACACTAATAAGCGTTCTGGATCCATTTCTAATTGCGGACCAAATATAATAATCAAGCCTAACCAAAAACCTAATACACCAATATTTACAAAATTGAGTAGAAACCCTTTAATGGCGAGTTGAAATAAAGCACTTTTCTTTAGTTTTCTAATCCCTTCTTCTTCATCTGGATGCGGAATAGCTTTTTTCTCTTTTACAAACGTAATTACCCCGTAAGTAGCCATGATACAACCACCAAATATAAACAAGGCGGGATCGTCTTTGATGCTGTTCAATAATTTGCTAGTCCCTAAATAAGCTATTGATAGAAAGAAAATATCGGCTATAATCACACCAATATCAAAAAAAACTGCTGCCCGAAATCCTTTGATGGCAGCAGTTTCCAATAAAACAAAAAATACAGGACCTAACAAGAAGGCCAAAAAAAAGCCTAACGGAATTCCTGCAAAAATGTCTTGTAGCATAAAATTGTTTTCTAAACTCGTTTACACAAAGGTAAGCAATAGCAATTTAATTTTACCTAAGCTTAATGGTTCCTCCCAAAGTGGTCTTTTTATCTACTTTTTCTGGTTGACCGTAAATATGAATGTCACCACCGGCTTGTACTTTTGCTTTACAGTATTTAGAAGCGTTTACATCTGCCTCTCCTCCAGCCTGTACTTTTACTTCGGTTGTATCGGTTTTTAAATCTTCCCCATCATAATTACCTCCGGTTTTTACTTCAACCGTCTGATTAATAGCTTTCCCGGAAGTTTGGATTACTCCTCCCGTAACACTTTTTATTTCTAAATTGTCTATAGTTAAAGAACCGGCGATGATTTGAGCACCTTCTTGTACTTTTAAATTTAGGAAGCTTTGTTCGATACTTCCTTCAATTTCTATATAAGAACCTTCGTTGGCATCAATCACCTCTGCCGTTTTGTAATAGACTTTAATTTTGGTATCGGTTTCGCTCCAAATATTATCTAAACCGAGTTTTATTTTTAAAACACCGTTTTTTACTTTCGCTTCGATTTCATCGTTATCGAAACCGGTAGCGACAATTTTATTTTCGTTGGAGGGAATCAAAGTCGCCTGAATTTTACTATAAATCTTGATTTCTGAAAAATCTTCTGCAAGGTCTATTTCTGTTTTTTGTGCAAAGCCAGCACAACTAACACTTACTAAGAATAAAAAAAATAACTTTTTCATAAGGATTTGATTTAAATGAATGATACCTACAAATTTACAAAGGAATCTTACTTAATTTTCTGAAAATGATGTTAATTGAAGCTGAAAAGGAAACTTAGAACTAAAGTAACTCTATAAGCATTTTATAATTTAATAGGATAGCATCACTTTAAAATTTATTCTTCTTACTTAATAATTAGATACTGAGAATAAGATTTCTGCCTTCGCAGGAATTACACCTCTACTTCTTGCCTTGCCCCCACTAAATTAAAATCTAAATGACGTTTTACTAAATCGGCATTTTTTACAGTAACATAAACCTCATCGCCTAATTGATACACCTTTTTGGTTTTTTTACCTACAATGGCAAAATTCTCCTGATCAAATTCAAAATGGTCTTCTTTAATATCACGTAAACGCACCATTCCTTCACATTTATTTTGCTCGATTTCTACATAAATTCCCCATTCTGTCACACCGGAAATAACCCCTAAAAACTGTTCGTTTTGATGGTCCTGCATAAACTTTACTTGCATGTATTTGATGGAATCCCGTTCTGCATTGGTAGCAAACATTTCCATATCACTACAATGGTTACAACGGCCTTCGTATTCTTCTTCGTTGGCCGAATTTTTTCCATCGATATAACGTTGCAATAAACGATGGGCCATCACATCGGGATAACGGCGAATAGGTGAGGTAAAATGTGAATAATAATCAAACGCCAAGCCATAATGACCAATATTGTTTGTACTGTAATAGGCTTTACTCATCGTACGAATGGTCAAGGTATCGACCATATTTTGTTCTTTTTTACCCTGAACATCTTTTAAAAGACCGTTTAAAGAACGGCTGACCGATTTTCTATCTTTCAGGTTAAGCTTATATCCAAATTTACCAACAACGTTCTCTAAAGCGGCTAATTTATCATCATTTGGTTCGTCATGGCAACGGTACACAAATGTTTTTTGTGGTTCTTGCTTTCCGATGAACTCAGATACTTTTTTATTGGCCAAGAGCATAAACTCTTCAATGAGCTTATTGGCATCTTGGGAGGTTTTAAAATAAACGCCAATAGGATCGTTATGTTCATCTAAATTAAATTTCACTTCCACCTTATCAAAAGAAATGGCACCGCTTGACATTCGTTTGGCACGCATTTTTTTAGCTAAACTATCCAAGGTCAAGACCGCTTCTACAATCTCCGGAGTGGTATCGTAAAGCTTTCCGGTAAGTGAAATTTCATTGGGAATACTTCCCTTTTTGGTTTCAATAATATGCTGAGCTTCTTCATAAGCAAAACGGGCATCACTATAGGTGACCGTTCTTCCGAACCAATTCTTCACAACTTCCGCTTTTTTATTGATTTCAAAAACGGCAGAAAAGGTATATTTCTCTTCATGAGGTCGTAAGGAACAAGCATTATTCGATAACACTTCCGGTAACATCGGTACTACTCTATCTACTAAATAGATTGAAGTACCCCGTTCATAAGCTTCATCATCTAAGATGGTTCCCGGTTCTACATAATGCGAAACATCGGCAATGTGAATACCAATCTCATAATTTCCGTTTTCCAGGATTTTAAAACTCAGCGCATCGTCAAAATCTTTCGCATCTTTCGGGTCGATAGTGAACGTAAGCGTATCCCGCATATCGCGACGCTTTTTAATTTCTTTTTCTTGAATCGAAGTATCTAATTGATTGGCAAATTCTTCCACTTCTTTCGGGAAATCATGCGGTAAACCATTTTCTATTAAAATAGTTTGCATTTCGGTTTCATGACTACCAGGTTCTCCCAAGACTTCCATCACACTTCCGGTTGGCGAATCTTTATCGTCCCATTTTTCAAATTTAACCGTCACCACCAATCCGTTTTTGGCTTCTTTGGGCAATTTGTCTTTGGGTACAAAAATATCGGTATACATCTTTGGATTTTGTATTTCTACAAATCCAAATTTATCGTTGAGGTGAAGTATTCCCACAAAATTCAATTTCTTGCGTTCGATTACTTCCACGACTTCGCCTTCGTTCTTTTTATTGGTTCTTTTTCGGTACACATAAATTTTTACGCGGTCCCCATCAAAAGCTTTATTTATATTTTTCTGCGGAATGTATACATCTTCTTCCAGCTCTTCTACAATCACATAACCGTCCTTACGGGTAGTCATATCTAAAACGCCTTCGTAATAATTAACTTCTTCGTTAATTTTAAACTTCCCACGCTCTGCTTGTGCTATCTGTTTGCTTTTTACCAAGGTTGCCAGCTTTTTAATAATCTGGTTTCTACCATTGGCATTGGTAATATCCAATACGTCAGCTAATTGCTTGTAATTAAAAGTTTGATTGGGATGATTGCGAAGTACCTTCAATATTTTTTTTGAAAGTCCGGGTATATTTTTTGATGTTCTTTTACGCTTACTTGATCTCTTTGCCATCTACTATCTTCTTCTCTTCTTTATTTGTTAAAAATTAAAAATACATTTAAAAATTAAGAATGCGATTCTTTTAAATTAAAGTTTTGTTAAGTGACTACTCAATTGAAATATAGAGGACTAAATGAAAAAATTAAAGATAAAATAACTTTGAAATGTTAATCGTATCTTAAAATTTATTAACTTTGTAGTATATATATTAAAAATTATGTACAAACAAAAGCGTTTATACTTACTTTTTTTTCTTATTTTTCTAATAGGCTTCACCTATTTATTGATAACCATCAATACTTACTTAAGTTCTAAAAATGAACCTGAAGTTATTCATAGAACTTCCACAACTTCAGTACATTTCAGAAAATATTAAGATATAAAAGCTTATTTTAGTCTTTTATAAATTTTCATGAGAGACTATTTGCATTTAGCTACTTTTAGCAATCCATTTCAATATGCCGTTTTAAAATCTATCTTAGAACGGGAAGAAATTCGATTTTTCTTTCAAAATGAAACCGTTCTAGGCATCATGCCTTTTCATTCTTCCCCCAACGGAGGCATTCATTTAAAAATTCATCCCGAAGACTTTCAAGAAGCAAAACTCCTTTTAGAAGAATTCAATTACACTTCTCATTTAAAAATAATCTAAAGCTTAGTTGTTATTAACAGTACTAATAATAATTATTTTTTTTTTTAAATTTTAAAATCTAAATGATGGTATATTATTGCTTGTGAATAGCGGTAAATTTTGTTGAAATTAAATTTTGATTTCTCACTATTGAATAATACTCAACAACAATTTATGCGTATTGTTAATTTTAAGTACTTGGAAATGAAATAAGCTTCACACTTTATTAACAATTATTAAAGCTTGTGTTGATATTGAAAAAGTGAATTGTTTAGTATAAAAAATGATGTTGATAACCTGTTTTTGACTATGAATAACTTTTTGTTAGAAACTGAAAAACTTATTTGGTAAATCCGAAAAATTGTGCTGATTGATTTTTTTCTGGGATAATCAAAAAAACTTTGTCAGATTTCATTTATAGTTATTCACATTTGTTGTTAATTTTTAAAATTGTGGAAACAAGCGCTTTAAAAAATTTAATTAACAAGCATAATTCTTCCTGTTAATAAGCGATTATTTACCTTTGTAGCCTAACTTTTAAACCTAATCTCATGAAAATTGCCATCGGTAATGACCACGCTGGTACAGATTATAAAAACCAAATCGTAAAATACCTTGAAAGTAGGGATATTGAAGTAATAAATTACGGTACTAATGAAGCCGATAGCGTAGATTATCCGGATTTTGTTCATCCGGTTGCCAATGATGTAGAAAATGAAAAAGTACATTTAGGAATTATTATCTGCGGAAGTGGTAACGGTGCCGCTATGACCGCTAATAAACATCAAGGTATTAGGGCTGCTTTATGTTGGACGAAAGAATTGGCACAATTGGCTCGTGAACATAACGATGCCAATGTATTGAGTATTCCTGCAAGATTTACTTCCTTACCACAAGCGGTAGAAATGGTAAAAACCTTTTTAGATACGCCTTTTGAAGGAGGGAGACATCAACGCCGTGTAGATAAAATTGCTTGCCAGTAAACCTATGCATCAACATTCGGGACATAGCCACCAAGCGGTAAAAGGCAAAAACCTTTGGTATTCCATTTTATTAAATATAGGGATTACCGTTGCCCAAGTAGTGGGTGGCTTGGTAAGTGGAAGTTTATCTTTACTATCTGATGCTTTACATAATTTTAGCGATGTAGTTTCGTTAATTATCAGCTACATCGCTAATAAAATTGCTGGTAAAGAGGCTTCTTATCAAAAGACTTTTGGTTATAAACGAGCTGAAATTATAGCCGCATTCGTCAATGCGCTTTCTTTAATTGTGATTGCGATTATTTTAATTAAAGAAGCAGTGATTCGTTTTTTTCATCCGGAACCTATTGAATCAACGATGGTGATTTGGTTAGCGATTCTAGCCATTGCCGGGAATGGTTTGAGTGTCTTATTAATGAAGAAAGACAGCAAAACCAATATGAACATGCGTTCGGCTTACTTGCATTTATTAACCGATATGCTTGCTTCTGTAGCTGTGCTTATAGGTGGATTGCTTATGAAATTCTATCAAATTTATTGGATAGATAGTTTACTAACCGCTGCCATTGCTTTATACTTAATATTTGTAGGTTGGGATTTATTACGGGATAGTTTTAAGGTATTAATGCTATTTACTCCACAAGAAATTCCCTTGAAGACCATTGCTTCTAAAGTTGGTGAAATTAAAGAAATAAAAAACATGCACCATATTCATGTATGGCAACTAAACGAAAATGAAGTACACTTAGAAGCGCACGTAGATTTTAACGAAAATATTACCCTTTCTGAATTTGATGAAATTCTGGTGAAAATTGAAAAACAAATTAACGAATTTGGGATCAATCATATTAATATTCAACCGGAATTTAATAAGCCTGATAATAAATCAATCATCGTTCAAGATTAAAGTATGTTTCAAGTAGCCACCAAGATTTTTGAAGAATTAACCACTACAGAATTATATGAGATCCTTCAATTACGTTCTGAAGTTTTTGTGGTGGAACAAGATTGTGTATATCAGGATATTGATGGAAAAGACGATCAAGCCCTTCACGTTTTAGGAAAAAAAGAAGGAAAAGTAGTCGCCTATACCCGCTGTTTTGCTCCCCATATTTATTTTGAAGAAGCAGCTATTGGTCGGGTGGTCGTGAAAGACTCAGAACGAAAATTTGGTTATGGCCATCAAATTTTAAAAGCTTCTATTGAAGAAATTCAACAGCGCTATCAAACCACCACGATTAAACTTTCTGCACAACAGTACCTTACCCATTTTTACGAGGCTCATAATTTTCATCAAATAGGCGAAGGATATTTAGAAGATGGTATTCCACACATTGCCATGATAAAAAATTAATTTACACAAAGTTAAAGACATAGCCTTTGGTAGAGAGGCCATTTATAATTACTTTTGCCCGCTTAAAATTTTAGCGGCTATGAAGAAAGTGCTCAATCTTTTTGACTTTAAACAAAAAGTAAATTATAAAACCGAAATATTAGCTGGTTTAACGGTAGCGATGACGATGATTCCTGAATCATTATCTTTTGCTATTTTAGCCGGTTTTCCTCCCTTGGTAGGGCTTTATGCCTCTTTTATTATGGGCTTAATTACGGCGGTTTTAGGAGGTCGTCCAGGACTAGTTTCCGGGGGAGCCGGAGCTACTACTGTGGTTCTTATCGCGCTTATGGTTTCTCACGGACTTGACTACGTCTTTGGTGCCGTGATTATTGCAGGGATTATCCAAATTATTGTGGGCTTGTTCAAGCTAGGGAAGTTTATTCGACTTGTTCCCCAACCGGTGATGTTTGGTTTTGTGAATGGTCTTGCCGTTATTATTTTCATGTCACAACTTGAACAGTTTAAGGTAAGAACAGGTGATGGGTTTGAATGGATGACGGGAACACCATTTTTAATTATGGCCGGTTTAGTGGCATTAACCATTGGGATTATTGTTATTTTACCCAGGTTTACAAAGGCTATTCCTTCTTCATTAGTGGCCATTATTGTGGTTTTTGCTATTGTTTATTTTTTTGGGATAGATACCAAACAAGTGGTAGATATTGCTTCTGTTAGTGGAAGTTTGCCTCCGTTTCATATTCCAGATATTCCTTTTACCTATGAAGCTTTTAAAACCATACTTCCTTATGGATTAATTATGGCAGCGGTAGGTTTAACCGAAGGTTTATTAACCCTGAATTTGGTGGATGAAATTACAGGAACCAAAGGGCAAAGTAACCGTGAGTGTGTTGCTCAAGGAACCGCTAATATCGCTAATGGCTTTTTCTTTGGGATGGGTGGTTGCCCTATGATTGCACAAACCTTAGTGAATTTATCTTCCGGCTCTCGCGCTAGACTCTCTGGGATTATTGCTGCACTTACCATTCTAACTATTATTTTGGTAGGTGCTCCGGTTATTGAATTATTACCTATGGCAGCGTTAGTTGGGGTAATGATTATGGTAGCTTTTGGTACCTTTGAGTGGGCAAGTTTTAGGGTATTTACCAAAATGCCAAAACACGATATTTTTGTCATGCTATTGGTAACCCTAATTACGGTTTTCTTACATAATTTAGCCTTAGCAGTATTAATTGGGGTTATTATTTCTGCCTTGGTTTTTGCTTGGGATAACGCCAAACGCATTCGTGCCAGAAAGCATATTGATGAAAACGGAATCAAGCATTACGAGATTTACGGTCCGCTATTCTTCGGTTCAACCACCACCTTTATGACCAAGTTTGATGCATTAAATGACCCTCAAGAAATTATCGTCGATTTTACCGAAAGTAGAATTGTAGATATGTCGGCTATCGAATCCCTTAATAAACTTACGGAACTTTATGCCAAGCAGGGAAAAAAGGTTCATTTAAAACATTTAAGTGGCGACTGTAGAAAGTTATTGAGAAATGCCGAGGCAGTTATCGATGTGAATATTATCGAAGATCCTACTTATCGAGTAGTAACCGATAAATAATTAAAATAAAGGAAATTGTATATCATCCATTAAGTATCAATTGGTAAATTCTCGTCATCCTTTTGTCACATTGAGCGGAGTCGAAATGTTGATTCAGAATCTCATCCTGCTTTTATTTAGTGATGAGATTCCAAAACAAGCCTGCCTGCCGAATGGCAGGTCTGGAATGATGTAAATTTCGATATTTTACCATAATATATTAAGAAATTAAAATTAGTCGGTTCGAGTGATTTTGCGCAGTGAAACGAAGCAAAATTGTATCAAGAACAAATTTTATATTCACTATTCTCGATACCAAAATCGTAAAAGATTTTCATTCGAATTGACGTTCCTGAAATTTACCTACTTCAACCAAAACTTTGCAAATTTTAATAATTGGTCTTGGGGTATTCCTCTAAAAAAGCCAAACATTACAAGTGCATACACCAATTGTGTTTTAAAATTTCCGTGGTAGTCGTATGTTCGGGTACTCACCAACACATCTTGTTGGATCACTTGATAATCTGAAACTTGAGAAGCACGTTTTATAAAATCGTATTCTTCCATTAGTTGGAGCGATTCATCGTAACCTTTTAAGCGGTTAAATAATTCCTTAGTAATCCACAAGGTTTGTCCACCGCCACGAAACATCAATCCTTTAAAACGTGAAAAATAGCTATTGAAAAGCAGAAACTTATTTTTGGTATCGAATAACGAACGAAAACAACCAAATTGAACAGTTTCATTTAAATGATTTAAAATAGCAGAAGAAAAGCTTTTGGGCGGTAAACTATCGGCGTGTACAAAATAGAGAAGATCACCATTTGCAGCTTTAGCACCGGCATTCATTTGTTTTGCCCTCCCTTTGGCTGAAGAAATTAGGGTTACTTGAAATTTTTTAGCTACTTCCCTACTTTTATCGGTACTTCCCCCATCCACAACAATAATTTCTTCAGCCTTATTTTCTTGCAAATACGGTAGCAATTTTTCAAGATTTTCTTCTTCATTAATTACCGGAATTATAATACTAATCATGGCTGAAGTTGCTATAAAAATTTTTGTTATTGGACATAGCGTGAATTTTCAGGGAAAATTTGTATCGAAATGTCTGTTAAATAGAAGTTTCAATATAAAATTCTTATCAAGATTTCAATTGGTCATGGAGTTTTTTAATTCGAATTATTACTATAATTATCTAAATCCAATTCCCAATTATAATCTAAGAATTCAACCTCGGGATCAGATGATGTTGGAATAAGCTGATAGTTTTTCAAAATTTTGATGATGCCATCTTTCCCCTCGAAATCTGCCCGAAACCAATCCATTAATCTTGGTACGTAAACCTTATTTTCTTTTTGATTGAATTTCACTTCCCGTTTTAAATAAGCTTGTGCCGATTTTTCCAATTGCTCATCTAAAGTCTCCACTTTATAAAAGCTTACTGGCGGACAACTTTTCGCTCCGCAATTCAAAGCAAAATGAATACGCCAATCCACTTCAGAGACACGGAATTTCTTTTCAAATTTAGAAGCAAAGGGATCTTTTAAATGCCCATACGAAAGTTTTACGCGAGAATCCCGAATCATTCCATGTTCCACATCATCTAAACTCATTTTTTCTCCGGCAATCGTGAAACGCTCGTCTTTAAAAAAGCTGGAACGGTCTTTATATAAATCAGGATTTTCCTTCAATAAATATTGCACATACGTGTTATAAATATTCAACCAAAAAGCTTTCTTTTTCGTATTGTTGGTCAGTTGATTTTCTAAGCTTTCTTTAGAAATATGGTTGAGCTGTTCGATATATTTTCCTGCTGAATTTCCCTTTTTTACAGCATTATAGAAATTTTTGGAAAGCTGAAATAGATCTACTTTTTCTGCTGAAGAAGTTACATGTGGTGGAGTTTTTTTCTTGTTTGCACAAGCGGTAAAAGTCACTGAAACACTTAGCAAAAGCAAGAGAAATAATTTTCTAGAATCATGGATAAAAAACTTCATTTCCATTTTTTCTAAAATATACGAAAAATTGTTGGCTTGGTTTTCTGAAGGATAACTTTAGCGAACTTATTGTTGGAAAGTTTTGGGGTAGTAAGGAGTTCTATTTTGATTTCGAAGTCTCCTACTCCTTTATCAATTTAAGATTTTGAAGTTCGTCGGGTGGAATAGGTAAATTTCTTTTCTTTAAATTGACTGATTTCTTCGCGAAGTGTTTTATTGATATTTTGAATTGTAGTTTCATAATGGCCAATAAATCGCGCATGGCATTTAAGTTTTCTAACTATGTATAAACAATTTCTTCTAAATGGGCTTTGGTATATCACTTTTCAAGGTACTTATTTTGTAGTATATATTATTTTAAAATACTTTTTAGTATTGTAATTTCACATACTATTAAAAAGTGATTAACATACGGTATGAATTCATAGGGTTGAGCCGTATGTAAAACTTCAGAACAGCATACGCGAATGGTTAAAATGAACCGAATTAAGGAAGTATTAAAAGAACAAGGAAGAACACAAACCTGGTTAGCAGAACAAATTGAAAAGAGTTATGTGATTGTCACCAACTATTGTAATAACAACGCACAGCCAAGTATTGAGACCCTTCGAAAGATTGCAAATATTCTAGATGTTGACGTTAGAGTTTTATTGGTACCTACAAAAGAGTAGTTTCATCCCTAAACCTCTTATTTCTTAAAGTTTGCTTCCAGTCGTGCAGGCTTTTAGAAAGCTTGTAGGTTTTGTTACAATTGAAAAATACACCTACAAGGTCAGAAAAGAGACCTTGCAGGATTTTTTTAATTTTAATCATTTATCAATCCATATTTAAAATGAATTATTTTATTGATTTATAGTTAATTATAAATTCAATGGCATGAGGGAGAAAATAAATTATAATCGAATAAAAGCGGTTTTGGCTGAAAAGAGTGTCTCCTCCAAAGAACTTGCTAAACATCTTAGCAAAACAGAGTCAACTGTTTCAAGATGGTGTACCAATGATGTTCAACCTTCGGTAGAAGTATTTTATCAGATTGCTAAATTTTTAGAAGTTGACATCCGAGAATTGTTTGTCTCAACGAAGGATTAATTTTACCACCAAACCACAAAAAAGCGTTCAAACGTATGTTCGTCTTTTTTCATCCAGATCAGTGCTGCCTTTTGATGCTGAAGTAAGTAATTCACTTCCGCTAAAATTTCGGGAAACGATTTCCAGTCTTGGTGATGTTGAGGTTGGATGGGCCAATCGGGTTTTTTAGGCGAATAAAATTGAAATTCGCCATATTCAGTTTCTGTAAATTCATATCCGTGCAACCAATAGCCGGAAATACAATGCTTATTGACCAATTCAAATTGCTGATGGAATAAGGACTTAGGTACAAATAGATGGGCTAAAAAACAGACTCGTTGCTGAATTTTTTCCAATTCAATTGCTTGTTGTTGAAGTAATTCTTGACTTTCTTCCCGAAACAATAAGGGAAATTGGTGTGACTTTATATGTTCAATTTTTTTAAGTAAGCTGTCTTTTCGGTTAGGGCCAATCCATCGGTCGAGTTGCTGCTTAAAACTAGAATCGTACACATAAAACTTATAGACCAATTCCACATGAAGACTTTGTTGCGTATTTTGTTCTTTTAGAAAAAAATCGAATTCTCCTAGCGTTTGTTTGTTGTGAATGAGCTGGAGGTTCTGAGCGATTAAATCATAATGAGAAGATTGCCGAATGGCTTCAGCAAAAAAAATTTCTGCTCGTTTTCCCAATACCAAATTCGGCGGAATTTCTAATTCTTTTGCAAGTGAAGTGGAACTTTTAGGGATTTTAAATTGTGGTAAATCAAATAATTCTTTGCCTTCCCAAAGCGGAAAAGTGGCTAAAAACCCTTGGTATTGAAGTTGGAGTCGATTTTTAATTTTTATTCTCTTTTATTTCTTTTAATTGTTGAATATCTAGCAAGTCTTTAGGTCGTTGTGACCTTAATTTAGAAGCAATAAGATCCTCATAAGAAAGGACCCGCCATTTTAAAACCTGAGATTTATTAATTTCAACTAATTCGCTATTTTGGTAGGCTTCATCAAAAGTTTTAAAACTAGAAAAATTGGTAATTAATTCTAGGTTTAAATCTTCAGGAGAAAATTTTACAGAAATGTTTTTTTTCTTGTTCTTAACTTCTTTTGGAAAACTATCTATTTCATATCCCATTTCATTGAAAACTTTACAGAGCTTATCAAAATTGTTTTCAGAAGTTTCAATCCAGAAATCTACATCGGCAGAATGACGCTGATAGCCGTGAAAGTTAACAGCCCCTCCTCCAACCATGAGCATTTTAACTTCATATTTATAAGCTAAATAAATAAAATTATCTATCTGTTTTTTCCACAGACTATTCATACTTTATCTCAATTACAAAATTATCTGAAGGAGGTTTTTTGTTCTCTTGGTGAGGAAAATCTTTTAACCGGTAACTCAAGTCCAAAAAAGCATAAAAACGTTCTGCAGGGGAGAGTTTTAAAAATTCTTCCTGCTGTTGGCGATTGCTTTCTTCTTTGGTTAAAAATTCTATTTTCACGACTTCCCTAAAATTTTGTTGTATTGGTTGGTATTGTTCAATACTTCTTTCGCTTTTATGATCTCTGGATTTTCTTCAATATAATAATCGTATAAACCTTCTTGATAGAAATAACGCTTGATAATTTCATCGGTCAATAAACTTACGATTTCCGGTTTTTTATCTTCTAGATCTTGAGCTTTTGCTTTTTCAATCTCTTTTAAAAGTTTTTGGTACTGATTTTTAATATCTTCATTAAAGCCTTCTTCTTTTGCGGTTTTAAAGGTTTCTTTTAATTCTTTTTCGGTTTTGGTGGTATAATCAAAATCGGTTGAACTCAAGAACTTTTTAAAATCTTCGTAATCGGCATCGGTAAATTTAAACTGTTCCGGTTGCGCTAATTGGTGATTATAATAATAGTTGGTGGCATAATCGAAAATGGCATTTTTTTCCATTAAAGCTTGCGTCACACCGCTATATTCAGAAGTTTCTAATAGAATATCGGGTAAAATTCCACCACCGTCGTACACTTTTCTTCCATTACGGGTGGTAAATTCATTGTAATCTTCTGCTTTAGTTCTTACCGCATTGCCTTCTTTATCCCTGTGCCAATAATCTAAGGCTTGAATACATCTTCCACTTGGCGTAAAATAGCGGGAGATAGTCACTTTCATCTGAGTATTGTAAGTGAGTTTTTTTGGACGTTGTACCAAACCTTTTCCAAAACTTCGGGCACCAATCACCACGGCCCGGTCTAAATCTTGTAAACCCCCCGAAACAATTTCACTGGCAGAAGCACTTCTTCCGTTGATCAACACGGCTAACGGAATTTCTTTATCCATTGGGTCGCGTTGGGTTTTGTAAGTTTTGTTATATTTTTCAATCACCGATTTGGTGGTCGTGATGACTTCCTCTTTATCTACAAAAATATTGGTGGTGTTCACCGCTTCTGTTAATAAACCGCCGGGATTTCCACGCAAGTCTAAAATAATTTTCTTCGCTCCTTGCTCTTTTAATTCCTTTATAGCGGTAGCTACTTCAGAAGAAGCTTTTCTATTGAATTTGGAAAGCACGATATAGCCAATATCGCCATCGATTAATTTAGAATAAGGCACGGCATGTAATTCTACCGCTTCCCGATTCAACTCGGTCGTTTTAATTTTCCCTTGACGTTTAAAGGTAAGTTGAACGGAAGTTCCCGGAGAGCCTTTCAGCAATTCTCCTGCATCATTTGCAAATTCAGATAAATCTACATCACCAATCTTTATAATCTCATCTCCGGCTTTTAAACCGGCTTTATCGGCGGGATAACCTTTATAAGGTTCTATAATGGTGATTTTATGATCCCTGGTTTGTACCGAAGCTCCAATCCCGGTATATTCCCCGGAATTCTGAATTCTTGCCTGTTCTACTTCTTGTTCGTTCCAATACACGGTATAGGGATCTAACTCTTCCAACATTGCAGTAATGGCGGTATCCATTAATTCTGCCGGATTGGTTTCATCCACATAATTCATATTGATTTCTTTGAAAAGCGTCGTGAAAATTTCAATTTGCTTGGCGATTTCAAAAAAATCTGATTTATAAGAAGTCGTCGTGAAAAAGATCAATAGGGCGACCATCGGTAAAATAATACGTTTCTTCATCTTCGTGCGGTTTATTCTTGCTCTCTAAATTTAGTCAATAATTTTTGAATAGATTTTTCTAGTTCCGGTAAACTGAATTTTTTTCTTCCTAAATAAATAAACATCAAGGCGTACGGCGTTTCTTCTTCTCCTAAAACAGGTTTATTTTTACGGTAAGCTTCCCGCAATAATCGTTTTAAATAATTGCGATCTACCGCCAGTTTAAAACTACGTTTAGGTACTGAAAATGCCACTTGATGATCTTGGCTGTTGTTGGTTAACGGCAGATATACCAATTTGAGTGGAAAACTTTTTAGAATTCTCCCTTCTTCAAAAAGTTTTGAAATAACAATTTTGCTCTTTAGTTTTTCGGCTTTTCCTAAGCTTTGCTTCATTTATTGGCCTTTGATTTAGCAGCTTTATGAGATGCTGAAACAACACTTCGACTCGGCTCAGTGTGACAGTTCAGCATGACGTTCATAAAAAATATTCAGATTAATTATAATCAAAAAAAAACCTTTCAACTTGAAATTGAAAGGTTTTTATGATGTTTTTCATGTATTCTAAAAGTTACCGTCACCCTGAGTGTTGTTCAAGGTCTTATCCACAAAGCTTTATTTTTCCATTTTGTAGGAGATTCCGTGTCAGGCACGGAATGACGAAAACCTTAATCATTTAAAAAATTTAATTTTCCCACACATTATTGTCGCGATCAATATCGGCCATTAATTGACCGGAGTCGACTTCTATTTTCTTGATTCCGGCTTTTGATTTTTCAATTTCAAAAGAATAGGTAGGATGTCCCCAACCCCAATCTTCTAATTGTTTGCCATTATCGGATTGCTCCCAACGCATCATCTCTAAAGGAATATAGTATTTTTGAGTGGAATTATCCTTGAAAGTAACTTCCACTTCAATAGGCATCGGCATTAAACCGATTCGTTTTAAGGTAATTTCGGTATTTCTTCCTTTAGCTTCCACCTTTTCGATAGCGTAGTCAATGGTGTTAATGGTTCTGGTAAAATCATTTAAGTACCAACTTAGTTCAGCTCCACTTACTTTTTCGGCTACACGAATAAAATCGTTGGGTGTTGGATGTTTAAATTTCCATTCTTGGAAGTAACGTTTTAAGGTTTTTGCTAAGTTTTCTTCACCAATAATATAGCCTAATTGTGCTAAGAAAACAGAGCCTTTACTGTAAGCGCCAATTCCGTAATTCATATTGGTGCGGTAACGGTCGGCGTGCGTAGTAAGCGGTTGTTCTTGTCCAGAATTTGCTATATAATTATAATTTCTATAAGAACTACTTAAAGGATGATCGCTGTTTTTATTGAGGATTTTATCTTCTGCAAGCACAGAGATATAAGTGGTAAAACCTTCATCCATCCATTCGTTTTGAGATTCGTTGGTAGCCAAAACAAACTGAAACCAAGAATGTGCAAATTCGTGAGCGGTGACGCCTACTAAACTTTCATAATTTCTTTCACCGGTAATTAAGGTACACATCGCGTATTCCATACCACCGTCGCCACCTTGAATTACAGAATATTGATCGTAAGGATACGGACCAATATGCTCATTGTAATAGGCTAATAATTCAGCAGTCTTCGGTTGTAATTTTTTCCAAGCGTCTTTATATTCATCGTTGTCTTTGTATAAAAAATGAAGCATTGTTCCGTCTTCAGCTTTTAATTTGTCGTGAATAAAGTTTGGATCGGCAGCCCACGTAAAATCATGTACATTAGGGGCTTTAAAATGCCAAGTTAATTTTCGGCCTTTTTGTTTTACTTTTTGTCCTTCTTCTTCGTACCCATGCCCGATTTCTTCAGGGTTCTGTAAGTAACCGGTACCGCCTAAAGTGTAATCTTTATCAATGGTGATTTTAACATCAAAATCTCCCCAAACACCGTGAAATTCACGAGCAATGTAAGGATCGGCATGCCAACCTTCAAAATCGTATTCCGCTAATTTTGGATACCATTGTGTCATGGAAAGTGCCACTCCTTCTGCATTATTTCTACCGGAACGTCTAATTTGAACAGGAACTTGTCCTTCAAAATCCATACTGAATTGAGTAGATTTTCCCGGAAGTAAAGGTTTGTTGAGTTGAACTTCTAAAACCGTTCCTATGGTTTGATAGTTTAGTTTTTTTCCGTTTTGTTTTAAAGATGTTACTTTTAGGTATCCAATTTCATCTTCCTTAAGCTTGCTAATTCTACTTTCGTAGTTAGGATTTTCACGAGTTCCTAAGTTGTTTACCATTCTGCCATCCGGATCTTGAATGTCTTGTAAGCGGGCATCCATTTGGCTTCCGGGTTGAAAAGCATTAAAGTATAAATGATAAAAAACCTTGGTTAGGGTATCGGGTGAATTATTGGTATAGGTAAGTTCTTGCGCTCCATCGTATTGATAGTTTTTAACATTCATCTCTACCTCCATTTGGTAGTCTACTTTTTGTTGCCAATAACAGGATTGTTGAGCACTTACCCATCCTGTAGTGAAGAGGGAAAACAATAAAATTTGAAAATTAAATTTCATAGGTTTTAAAAATTTAAATTAAAAAACAAAGGGCGTTACTTTGCTAAGATAAGCTAGTTGACGCCCTTATTAAAATACTTCTAAAAAAGAAGATTACATTTTGCTTGCCATAATTAAGGCGTTGTATAGGTTCACCATTTTTCCTGAAACAGATAATTCAGCAAAAGGTCTGATGTCTTTTGAGTTACCCCCTACCATTACTTTTTGAGGAGAAGCTAAACCGCTTTTCATAATCACTTCTTTTACTTGAGCGGCACTTAGTTTTGGATATAAAGAACGAATCATTGCTGCTACTCCTGCTACTGCCGGAGAAGCCATAGAAGTTCCTTGTAAAAACTCATATTCGTTATTAGGGGTGGTTGACCAAATTTTAGTTCCAGGCGCAAAAACGTCTACGTTGGTTTGTCCGTAATTAGAGAATCTTGCCACTAAATCTGAACCATAATCGAAGTTAGAAGCTCCTACGGTGAGGAAGTTGTCGGCAATTTCTTCTTCATTTTCTGGTGTTTGGTCGTTAGGATAAATACGGGTTACATCCATATCTAAGGCGTCGTTTCCTGCTGCATTTACAATTAATACATCGTTTTTAGCCGCGTATTTAATGGCGTCCATGACCCATTCTGGATGAGTAGAGTAATATTTACCGAAACTTGTGTTAATTACTTTTGCACCATTATCTACGGCATATCTAATTCCTAACGCGATATCTTTATCGTATTCATCACCATCGGGAACTGCACGTACTGCCATAATTTTTACATTATCGGCAACTCCATTAATTCCAATACCGTTATTGCGTTCTGCAGCAATAATTCCGGCTACGTGTGTACCGTGTTTGGCATCTTCTTTTTTAGGATCGGGTCCATCTACATCATTATTTCCATAGTTGATATCGGTAAGATCATCAGGATCATCACCGGTTTTTCTACCGTCTAATTCCATATTTAGATGAGACTCTAATCTTCCTTGGTAATAATCTACCGCTCCTTGAATTTCTTTTTCTACTGCAGCTATATCATCACCCGCACTACTCATAATATTCACTAGCAATGCTTTGTGTTGCTGAAGTTCAGGGGTATCTGCCTCCATGGCTTCTAATTCTTCTAAAGAGAATTTTTCTTTCCCTATTTTTTCTGCGGCAGCTGCTTGTGCTGAAGTTATCTGTTGAAGAATTTGCTGGTAACGGTTAATATTTCTAGTTACTTCTGCATATTCTTCGTCATATTCTTTCTTAGCTCTTTCGTAAAGCGCAAATTCTTCTTTATCAGCAGCACTGATGTCTGAAGCAGATTTTCCTTCATATTTTGGTTTAAGCTTTCTTAGGATTCTTACAAACTCCATGTTTTCTTCTACCGTGTCTCCTAAGAAGTTCCAACCGTGGATATCATCGATGTAACCGTTGTTGTCGTCGTCAATGCCGTTACCCGGAATTTCATCTTCATTGGTCCAGATAACGTTTTTAAGGTCTTCGTGATCAATATCTACCCCACTATCAACTACTCCTACAATTACGGTTTTGCCTTTGTAGTCTTTGATAATTTCCTCATAAGCTTTTCGAACACTCATTCCGGGAATAGTATCAGAAACTAAGTCTGATCCTCCCCAACCTTTCAATTCAATTTCACTTAATTCTGAATTTTTAAGGGGTTGCTGATCTATACTCTCAATGGGAGTTGAAATAATTTTTGGTCCAGTAGTACCACAACTAACGGCAAAAAATGCAGCCATCGCAACTGCTAAAGTAGGTTTAATATATGCTCTTTTCATTTGAAATATTATGAATTAAAAAGTTCGTTAAAGGTATAAGTTTTATCTAAACGAACGCCTTTTTCGGTTCGTTTAAGGGTAATTATTTCGTTATGTGCGTCGTGTTCCATAAATAAGTAAAAGCCTTCATCGGCAGCTTTTTCCAGAAAAGCTTCTTTTTCACTTAAGGTAAGTAAAGGTCTGGTATCGTAGCCCATGACATAAGGTAATGGAATATGACCAGCTGTAGGCAATAAATCTGCCATAAAAACCAATGTTTTACCTTGATATTGAATATGTGGAATCATTTGTTTATCGGTATGACCATCTACAAATAAGACGCCAAAGTTTAACTGATCGTAAAAATGAGAGCCTTGGGTACGTTCTAGAAAGTGAAGTTGGCCGCTTTCTTCCATGGGTAGTAAGTTTTCTTTTAAGAAGGAAGCTTTTTCCCTTGGGTTGGGGTTAATAGCCCAGTCCCAGTGTTCTTTGTTGGTCCAGAATTTGGCATTTTTAAAGGCAGGTTCGTAACCTGTTCGCTCTTTATTCCATTGAACACTTCCACCACAATGGTCAAAATGGAGATGAGTTAAAAAAACATCGGTAATATCATCCCGATGAAATCCGTGTTTTTTTAAGGAAGAATCTAAATCGAATTCTCCCCAAGGATAATAATAGCTAAAAAACTTTTCACTTTGTTTATCACCAAGTCCGTTGTCGATGAGCGTAAGCTGATTTCCTTCTTCAATTAATAAACAACGAGCACCAATATCGATCATATTATTACTATCGGCCGGATTGGTTCTAGACCATAATGATTTGGGAACTACGCCAAACATAGCTCCACCATCAAGTTTAAAATTTCCGGCTTCAATGGGATATAATTTCATAAAAAGGATTTTTGAGCTAAAAAGGAGTCGCAAAATAATAAAATAGAAAATTTTAAGCTAATATTTTACAAATGAATTAACGCAAGGGGCTTCTAAACAGAAAATTTACAACTTTTAAAAAGAGGGTGTTTTTTCTTTATAAAAATCTTATTTTGCAGGAAAATTATTTTAAAATAAGCGATGTTAGAATTAGCAGGTTTAATCATATTCGGAATTTTAGCACAGTGGGTTGCCTGGAAATTTAAAATTCCTGCAATTCTTCCGTTAATATTAATTGGTTTAGCTGTAGGACCAATTGCCACACTTTATACAGAAGATGGTACAAAATTAATAGAACCTATTTGGAATGGGGAGTATGGTTTATTTCCCGGGGAGAGTTTGTTCTATTTCGTATCCTTGGCCATTAGTATTATCCTGTTTGAAGGAGGCTTAACCCTACGACGGGGGGAAGTTTTAAATGTAGGCCCAGTGATTGTCAAATTGATTACCGTAGCGGTAATTATCACCTTTTTTGGAGCAGGCATTGCGGCACATTTTATTTTTGGTTTATCTTGGCAAATCTCCTTTTTATTTGCGGCATTGATTATCGTCACCGGGCCAACCGTTATTACTCCCATTCTTAGAAATATTCCTTTAAAAAAAGATGTTTCAGCGATTTTAAAGTGGGAGGGGATTCTTATTGACCCTATTGGAGCTTTGGTGGCCGTATTGGTTTTTGAATTTATAAGTGCGGGTGAAGGGCATGAGTTTACCCAAGTAGCCTTGGCTGAATTTGGTAAAATTGTACTTTTTGGTTTTACTTTTGGATTTACTTTTGCCCATGCTTTAGGTTTTTGTATCAAGAAAAATATTATACCACATTACTTATTGAATGTGTTTACATTAGCTACCGTATTAGGGGTTTTTGTATTGGCCGATTTATTTGCACACGAAAGCGGTTTATTGGCTGTGGTAGTGATGGGAATGGTACTTGGAAATATAAATTTACCGAACATTAAAGAGTTGCTCTACTTCAAAGAATCTTTAAGTGTTTTATTGATTTCGATTTTATTTATTCTTCTTTCTGCAAATATAAATATTGATGATTTATTATTGATTTACAATTGGGATGCACTATTTCTTTTTGTAGCGGTAGTGTTCTTGGTAAGACCTATGGGAGTTTTCTTGAGTAGTTTTAGGTCTTCCTTAAAATTCAATGAAAAACTGTTTATTAGTTGGGTGGGACCACGTGGTATTGTTGCTGCGGGTATTGCTTCTTTATTTGGGTTAAAATTGGCCAGTCAAGGAATAGAAGGTGCTCAGTATATCACTCCGCTGGTGTTTATGATTGTGTTGGGAACAGTACTTTTAAATGCTACTACGGCGAGAGGATTTGCAAAATTGGTAGGGGTATTTTTAACTAGTTCTGAAGGAATTTTAATTATTGGCGCTTCCTCGATTTCAAGGTTGATTGGTGCTTATTTGAAGAAAAATAATCGCCATGTGGTGTTAGTAGATAATAACCGCATTAACGTAAGAAAAGCGAAAGAATTGGGATTGGAAGCCATCGAAGGAAGTGTGTATGCCGATGATTTAGGAAATAATATAGAATTAAATGATGTGGGTTATTTGATGGCTTTAACAGGCAACACCGATATTAATAAAACAGCTATTTCTAAATTTCAGAAGCATTTTGGAGAAAATGGTTCGTTTAGAGTGGTTTCTTCTGATGAAATGTCAGATCCTGAAAACAACCCACAGGAAGGATTATTCTCACATACCGATGATTACATCAAGTTAACTGAAGTTGCTAGAAAATTCCCTCAAATTCAAGAAATTGAACTGAATTCTCAAGAACATTATAGTGGTTTAATTGAAATTACAAAAGCAGATGATGATATCATTCCGCTATTCGTAAAAGACAATGAAGGAGATTTAAGTATTATTCCATCAAATAGTCAAGAAGTACAAATTGAAGCAGGGAATATGCTTGTTTATTTAGGAAAGACCATTGAAACTGAAATACTAAAAGAAAGTACAGATTTAGGAGAAATAGTTTCTAAAGATGACAAAGATGAAGAAGATAAAAATTAATCTTCTTCATCTAAGGCCTCTGCAAGTTCATCGGTTATTTCCAGCGTGTGAAAAACGTTTTGTACATCATCGTCTTCTTCAAACTTATCTACTAAACTCATTATCTTTTTTCCGTCCTCAATATTTAATTCATTGGTATTGGTAGGGATTCGTTGTAATTCTGAATTTTTCACTTCAATATTTAATTTCTCCAACGTCTCCGACATTTTTCCGAAGTCAACAAAATCAGTGTAAATTGTGATAAAATCGTCACTTTCTTCAAAATCTTCAGCGCCACCTTCGATAAGCTCAAGTTCTAATTCTTCTAAAGTCATTTCAATTTTACCTCGTTCAATGGTAAAAACGCCTTTTCTATCGAAAAGAAATTCTAGTGAACCATTAGTGCCTAAACTTCCCCCATTTTTGGTAAAAATAGAACGTACGGAAGCAACAGTGCGGTTAGTATTATCGGTAGTACATTCAATAAAAAATGCGATTCCGTTAGGGCCATAGCCTTCAAAAGTTACTGTTTCATAATTATCGGCATCCGTACCACTTGCTTTTTTTATAGCTCGTTCGATGGTATCTTTGGGCATATTTACCCCTTTGGCATTAGCAATTGCATTTCTTAAAGTGGGATTCGCTTCTGGATCTGGGCCGCCACCTTCTTTTACCGCTACGGTTATTTCTTTTATTGCACGGGTAAATTGCTTAGCTCTTTTTTTATCTTGAGCGCCTTTACGATGTTTTATATTCGCCCATTTACTATGTCCTGCCATAATTCTCTTTCATTTAATTTTCAATAGGTATAACATACTAAAATTCTTGAATTTTCAAAATATTTATAAAACGGGCAGTTAGTAGAAGTAAAAATGTTAAAAATTATATCCGAAAAATGGAAGTTTAATTATTTCATCTATTTAGATATAGTATTTGTTAATAAAATTTTAATTTTAATATATAATTAGATATATTGCGTCGATAACTATCAAAAATTATATATAATTATGAGAAAAATTACATTTTTTTGCTTTTTACTTACTTCGTTTTTATTGGTTTCTTGTGATGAGGAGGAAGATGATACAAATGAAGTTAACAATCCTGGTTTAGAAGAAAATGTTAGTATTGTTGATGCTTGGGAGCCCACCAATTTGTATTACGAAGGAACAGTAACTATGGATTTACAGGGACAGTCTTTTAGCATGAACCACAGTGCACAATCTGTATCTTTTGATGACTTTGTAATTAATATTAATGAAGATAACACTTATAACAGCTCTGGTTCTTATACTGTTAATATAACTATCGAAGCGATGGGACAAGAAATTACTCAGCAACAAACGTTAGAAAATTTCTTTGGTACAGGAACTTGGTCTCAGGATGGTTCTACTTTTACATCTACAGATGATGAATCTGGTATTTCAAGTGAAGCTACGATAGAGGTTCTAAATGAAACTACCTTAAAGCTAGTGATACCAAATTACGAGATGGATCTTTCTAATGCTGAAACTCCAGTAGGATTTCCTCCAATGGAAGGAACTTCTTCTGTTATGGATGTAGAGATGACATTAGTTAGAATTCAATAAAATAAAGTTAAAGAATAAACAAAAAACCCTCTGAAATTTTCAGAGGGTTTTTTGTTTCTAATCATTAAGTTTTAAAACGGCCATAAAGGCTTCTTGTGGGATTTCTACGTTCCCTACGGCACGCATTCTTTTCTTTCCTTTTTTCTGTTTTTCCAAGAGTTTACGTTTACGGGAGATATCACCTCCATAACATTTAGCGGTTACATCTTTACGTAATGCTTTTACCGTTTCACGGGCAATAATTTTAGCACCGATAGCAGCTTGTATAGGAATATCAAACTGTTGTCTTGGGATTAATTCTTTTAATTTCTCACACATTTTTTTCCCAATATCATAAGCATTATCTACGTGTAATAATGCAGAAAGGGCATCGACTGTGTTTCCATTGAGCAGCACATCTACTTTTACCAATTTAGAAGGTTTTAATCCAATTGGAGCATAATCAAATGAAGCATAACCTTTAGAAACAGTTTTTAACCGATCATAAAAATCGAAAACAATTTCAGCTAAAGGCATGTTGAAGCTTAGCTCTACCCGTTCAGGGGTTAAGTAAGTTTGGTTGACTATTTCTCCGCGTTTTTCAATACACAGAGACATCACCGGTCCTACGAAATCTGCTTTGGTGATAATGGTTGCTTTGATAAAAGGTTCTTCTACCCGATCTAATTTGGAAGGTTCGGGTAAATCTGAAGGATTATTCACCAAAATAATTTCGTCAGGCTCTTTATTGGTAAAGGCATGATAGGATACGTTAGGAACGGTAGTAATGACCGTCATATCAAATTCACGTTCTAAGCGTTCCTGTATAATTTCTAGATGAAGCATTCCTAAAAATCCGCAACGGAAACCAAATCCTAATGCGGCAGAACTTTCCGGTTGAAAAACTAAAGAAGCATCATTTAATTGAAGTTTTTCCATGCACGAACGAAGCTCTTCATAATCTTCGGTATCAACGGGATAAATCCCTGCAAAAACCATAGGTTTTACATCTTCAAAACCCGCAACAGCTTCTGTAGTCGGGTTTTCGGCATCGGTAATGGTATCTCCTACTTTTACTTCTCGGGCGTCTTTAATCCCGGTAATTAGATAACCTACATCTCCGGTTTTTATTTCTTTCTGAGGAAATTGTTTTAGCTTTAAGGTACCCACTTCGTCAGCACCATATTTTTTATTGGTATTCACAAACTTAATTTGTTGTCCCTTTTTTATAGATCCGTTAATTACTCTAAAAAAAGTTTCTACTCCACGGAATGGATTGTAAACGGAATCGAAAATTAAAGCTCTTAATGGAGCATCTGGTTTTCCTGTTGGAGCAGGAATACGCTCAATAATAGCTTTTAGAATTTCTTCAATTCCTAGTCCGGTCTTGGCACTGGCAGGGATTACTTCAGAACGATCACAACCTAAAAGATCAACGATATCGTCGGTTACTTCTTCTGGATTAGCACTAGGTAAATCGACTTTATTTAAAACCGGAATAATTTCTAAGTCGTTTTCTAAGGCTAGGTATAAATTAGAAATAGTTTGTGCTTGAATGCTTTGGGCAGCATCTACTACCAATAATGCTCCTTCACAAGCGGCAATAGATCGTGATACTTCGTAAGAGAAATCTACGTGACCGGGAGTATCAATTAAATTAAGTACATATTCTTCTCCGTTGTAAGGAAAATTCATTTGTATGGCATGACTTTTAATAGTGATTCCACGTTCCCGTTCTAAATCCATACTATCCAAAAGTTGCTCTTGTTTTTCTCTTTCGGTTACAGAGCCGGTAAAGTCTAAAAGCCTGTCTGCCAATGTACTTTTACCGTGATCTATATGTGCAATAATGCAAAAGTTTCTAAAGTTCTTCATAAATCATTATCAAATTGAAAATCGAGAATTATAAAATTTTAATACATTTCTAAAAAAAAATATTAGATTTGATTCTCAATAACATGTTGCAAATATAGTTTTTTAAAAATCGAAAAAAGAAAGTTATAACTTTTCAGCAAAGAATAATCTAATTTTCCACCTATTGAAGTTTATTAACCCCATTATTTTCAGTTTTCTGATAGGAATTAACGTTTGTGCCCAACATACAATTGATGGAAAGGTTACTCATGCTAATGGTGAAGCTCTTGCGTATGTAAATGTAGTATTATATCAACAAGCGGATTCTAGTTTTGTAGAAGGTACTATTTCTGAAGAAGATGGTCATTTTCATTTTGAAAATATTGAAAAGGGAAAATATTTTATTGAAGCAAGTTATGTGGGATATCTAAATTCTAAATTAAGTTTTCTATTAGAAGAGGATAAAAATCTGCCAGCATTGGTTTTAAAAGAAGGAGAGGAGTATTTAGATGAAGTCAATATAAGAATTAAAAACCCTGAAATAAGAAAGGAAAGTGATCGGATTATTTTTGATATTGAAAACACCAGTCTTTCTAGTGGAGACACATGGGAAGCTTTAAAGAAAACTCCCGGTGTAATTAACATCCAGAATGATTTGAAAGTTAGAAATACTTCAGCAACGATTTATATTAATGATAGAAAAGTAGATATTACCAAGGATGAACTTCAGCAATTATTGCAAAGTTATTCAGCAGAAAATGTAAAACAAATAGAGGTATTAAGAAATCCCCCTGCAAAATATGATGCCGGTGATGGTCCTATTATTAATATAGTAACCACAAAAATTTTGGTTCCCGGTTATAAAGGGAGTCTTCATGGGAGTTATACGCAGGCTATTTATGCTAAATATAATTTAGGAACGAGTCACTATTACAAAAAAGGGAATCTTAATATTTTTGGTAATTATAGCTTCTCTCCTTCCAAGAGCATAAAACAAGACCAAAGTTATATTAATTATATCAACGAAGACAATGAGGTTTTTCAGTCTTGGAGAACAGATTTTGATAGAACAACCAAAGAAGAAAACCATAATGCCAATTTGATGGTAGACTATGAATTGAATGAAGAAAATACCCTGAGTTTTAGGGCAACAAGCTTATATACTCCAAATAAAACTTATGATAATCAAGGAATAACCAATATTTATAATCAAGCGTTTGAGTTAGATTCACTTTTTACCACAAAAAGTCATTTAAACAACGATTTATTAAATGTTGCTTACGACCTTTCCTATCAACATACTTTTAATTCTTCTACTAATCTAAGTGCAAATTTCCACTCCACTTATTATAATGAAGAAAAAGATCAGATCATATTTACTGATTATATTAATGCTGAAAACGAACTGCTCAATCAAAATAGTTTTGCGACCGATGCAGATCAGAAAATAAATATTTATTCAGGTCAATTGGATTTTGAGACTAAATTTGGTGAGTTTGATTTTTTAAGCGGAATTAAATATGCTGATATTAACTCCAGTAGTTTAATTAATTTTTATAGCGTAGAAAGTAATTCCCGTCTTCTGGATAACGCTTATTTATCAGATAGATACCAATACGATGAATCTGTCTATGCTGGGTACTCCAGTATTTCTAAAAACTGGAAAAAATTTAAAACTAAGTTAGGTTTACGAGTAGAACATACCGATAGAGAAGGCTATTCTATTACTTTAAAAGAATTTAATCAACGATCATATACAAGATTTTTTCCTTCTCTTTATGTAAGTTACGAAGCTTCAGAAGAACATAATTTTTCCTTTGATTACGGTAGAAAAATTAACCGCCCTAAATACGGAAGCCTCAACCCTTTCTTTTATTTTATCACCGAAAAAAGTTTCCGTTTCGGGAACCCTACGCTAAGAGCTTCCATTAGTAACGAATTCAATTTAAATTATACCTTTAAGAGCAAGTATTCATTTGATTTTTATTACCGAGATAACGGTGAAAATGTTAATCAATTGGCTTTTCAGAACAATACTAATTTATTTCTAAGTTTTGTTCAAGTAAACGTTTTGAGAAGTAAATCTTATGGCATCGATTTTCTGCATGGACGATCTATAAAGAATTGGTGGTATGCACAGGCCTATCTTTCAGCTTATCATGAAGAAGAAACTTTTGTAGCTTTAGAAAGTAATAATGCCGAAGTAACTAATGATGTGAATGGTTTGTATGCGTCAATTTATAATAGCTTGACATTCTCTAAAGATGGAACTTTTACGGGTGATATTACTTTGTTTTATATGTCTTCTTTTATCTCGGGATCTTATCAAGTAGGAGGTAGATCAAACTTATCGTTTGGACTAACAAAGAAAATTTGGAAGAACCGTGCTGAAGTCTCGCTTCATGTGGCCGATATTTTTAATGATTTTGCTCCTCAGTTTAATTCTACTTACTTAAACCAAGATAACGGTTATTATGCATTGCCCGAAAATAGATATGTACGAATAGGTTTTAAGTATAATTTTGGGAATTTCGGTTTGAAGGATAATAGTCGATCTATAAATGCTGAAGAAAGAGATCGGTTATAACTTTAATTTTCTGTATTTTCATTTCTAACATAAAAAATAGCAGTTCAATCTTATTTATTATTTTTGCGTGAAAATTCAACTTCGCTAGTATTTGTATTTAACGAATAATGGAATAAAAGTTGAAAATCATAAAACAACTAAATAAAATTCAGTTTTGGCAAAGATAGGCGACATAGATGTAGGAGAATTTCCGTTGTTATTAGCACCCATGGAAGATGTGAGCGACCCTCCATTTAGGGCTTTGTGTAAAGAACAAGGTGCAGATGTGGTATATACTGAATTTATTTCTTCAGAAGGCTTGATTCGTGACGCGGCAAAAAGCGTGATGAAACTGGATATTTATGAAAAAGAACGTCCCGTTGGTATTCAAATTTTTGGGTCTAACTTAGACTCCATGCTCGAATCAGTAGAGATTGTAGAAAAATCAGGGCCTGATATTATCGACATCAATTTTGGATGCCCGGTAAAAAAAGTAGTTTCTAAAGGAGCTGGTGCCGGTATTTTAAAAGATATAGACTTAATGGTTTCGCTTACCGAAGCGATGGTGAAGCATACTCAATTGCCTATTACCGTAAAAACCCGTTTGGGTTGGGATCACGATTCCATTAAAATTGTAGAAGTTGCCGAGCGCTTACAGGATGTTGGCTGTAAAGCTATTTCTATTCACGGAAGAACGCGAGCACAGATGTATAAAGGAGATGCCGATTGGAAACCGATTGCTGAAGTAAAAAACAATCCTCGAATGCATATTCCTGTTTTTGGAAATGGTGACGTAAATACTCCTGAACGTGCCGTTGAAATGCGAGATCAATATGGATTGGATGGAGCGATGATTGGTCGTGCCTGTATTGGTTATCCTTGGTTTTACAGAGAAGTAAAGCATTACATAAAAACCGGCGAACATTTACCGCCACCTACGATGAAAGAGCGTATTGAAGCTGCCAGAAGGCATTTACAAATGGCCATTGATTGGAAAGGTGAAAAATTAGGTGTTTTTGAAACCCGTCGTCATTATACCAACTACTTTAGAGGCATACCGCATTTTAAAGACTACCGAATGAAAATGGTCACCAGTGATGCCGCTGAAGATGTATTTGCTGCTTTTGATGAGGTAGAACGCGATTTTGGTGATTATCAGTTTGCTTAAGCTTCAAGTAGCTTTTTAATTCTTGTCGAGCCAATGTAAGAAGCGGTGATGCCTAAAATCGTAATCGTTAAGAATACAATAAGTATATTTTTCAATTCAAATAAAACAGGGTAAGGTAAGCTTGGGGTGATCATCACTAAATTAAATTGCTGTTGAAGATAAATAATCATAAATCCAACCAATAGGCCAAAAACCCCGCCTATTACAGTGAGCAAAGCTCCTTGCAAAAAGAAAACCCTACGTATTTGATGAATATTTGCACCTAAACTATAAAAGGTTTTAATGTTGGTTTGTTTATCGAGTATGGCCATGACAATCGCTCCACCTACATTAAAAAGAGCGATAATGATAATTAAAGTGAAAATAAGGTAAACTGCCAAGTTTTCCGTATTCAGCATTTTGTATAATTTATCGTTTAGTTGAATACGATCTTTAATGACCACGTCATCATTGAATAACTGTTGAATTTTATCGCGTACCTCTGCGTCATCTGCATTTTTAGTTAAATCAATTTCAATAGCAGAAATTTCATTTTCCTTTAGTTCAAGTAATTTTTTGGCCAACGAAAAAGGAGCATAAACGTATTTATTATCCAGTTCTTCATTAATACTATAAATACCAATAACCACGGAAGAAACCGAATTAAAAGCTTCAGCAGGATTGGAAACCTGTCCTTTTCCAGGCTTGGGAACGAAAATCTTTAAAATATCACCATATCCCGCTACTCCCAACGAAAGTTTACGGGAGATACTATTGCCAATAACTACTTGGTTTTCATTTTGATGAAGCCAAGTTCCTGCAATAATCGCACTATCTACCGCATTTACCTGTAAATAGTTTTCATCAACACCTTTTATGTAAGAAGAAGGAACATTTTTATCTCGAAAATTGAGCAACACCCGTTCTTCAATCACTTTAGAAGAAACTTTAATCCCTTCAATTTTATTTAATTTTTCTTGTTGCTCGTCTTGATAGAGGAAATATTTTCCGGTTTTAGGAAGAACTTTTAAATCGGGATCAAACTTATTGGAAAAAGATAAACTGAATTCTTTTAGTCCCGAAAAACCTGAAAGTACAATAAATAAAGCCATCGCCCCGGCAAAAACACCAATAGCAGCAATAAGCGTAATAATATTTATCGCATTATTCTTGCTTTTGGTAAATAAGTAGCGTTTGGCAATGTAGTAGGAAAAATTCAACTTAAGATTTTTTACGCTTGTCTAATAGGTCTGGATTTTCAATTGGATTTTCTTCCCCTTTTACGGCCTCTTCAATTTTTTCAATATATTCTAATGAATCGTCTAAATACAAGTTTAGATCAGGCATTTTTCGCAACTGGTTTTTGGTTCGTTGCGCTAGTTGATGCTTTAACTGGGGAGCAATACTTTTTAATTCTTCGAGTAAGCCTTTGGCATCTTTAGCAGGAAAGATGCTAATGTAGGCTTTTGCAATCGATAAATCTGTAGTCACTTTTACCTTAGAAACCGAAACAATAATCCCGGTTAGATTATTTCTTTTTAATTCTTGCTGAATAACATCGGCAAGATCACGTTGTAAAACGCCGCCAATTTTTTTCTGTCTATTTGTCTCTTCCATAGCACAAAAATAGATTATTTAAAAGGATTTATTATTTTGCTGCTATAAAATTTACTAAAAATGAAGAAAATAGAACATATAGGGATTGCGGTAAAAGATTTGGAACAAGCCAATCAATTGTATTCAACTTTATTAAACACACAACCTTATAAAGAAGAAAAGGTAGAAAGTGAAGGAGTAGTCACCTCTTTTTTTAAAACCGGTGAAAGTAAAATAGAATTATTAGCGGCTACTAATGAAAACAGTCCGATTGCCAAATACATAAATAAAAGGGGAGAAGGAATCCATCACATTGCTTTTTACGTAGATCATATAGAAGAGGAAATAGAACGACTTCAAAAAGAAGGTTTCGTGCTTTTAAATGAACAACCCAAGAAAGGAGCAGATCATAAAAAAGTGGCTTTTTTGCATCCAAAATCTGCAAATGGCGTATTGGTAGAGCTTTGCGAAGAAATTAAGAATTAGATAAAATAAATTTGTTTGGTTTAATTCTATTACATATTTTTGCGCTCTGTTCGGGACCCATAGCTCAGCTGGTTAGAGCACCTGACTCATAATCAGGGGGTCGATGGTTCGAGCCCATCTGGGTCCACATTTTTATGAGGAGTTCTTTTTTAAATTATTGATGAATTTTTGTTTAAAAACTTTGTTTGAGTTTTTTTAATAATAAATTAACCTGTACACAAAGAAAAACTTATAATTTAGCATTCCTATGAGAAATAAGAATTTACAACTATTTTTAACGGTACTACTTTTACTTTTAGTAGTACATCCTGCTCTAGCATTTCAACCTGCTCCAGGTTTACAAATGCCTATTGATGGCTTTATTTCTTTTTTTATAGCCATTGGCGCACTATTAGGCTTTAGATTTTTTAATAGAAAAGAAAAATAAGCTTACTTTACTTCAGTAAGTCTTTTTACATATTTTCCAATTACATCAAATTCTAAATTTACTTTATCATTAACCTGTAGGTTTCTAAAAGTAGTATGTTCTAAAGTATAAGGGATAATGGCTACGCTAAATTTATTTATTTGGCTGTTCACCACCGTTAGACTTACGCCATTTACCGTAATAGAACCTTTTTCAATAGTTACATTTTTGAGTTTAGACTCGTATTCAAACGTAAAAAGATGGCTTCCATTTTGTTCTTCAATCCCAATACAAATAGCAGTTTGATCTACGTGGCCTTGCACCAAATGTCCGTCCAATCTTTCCCCTAAAATCATTCCGCGTTCTAAATTAATTGGGTTGCCTACTTTTAATTCACCTAAATTGGTTTTCGCTAAGGTTTCTTTAATAGCAGTTACCGTAAATAAATTCTCCTTTAAATCTACCACTGTTAAACAAACCCCATTATGCGCAACACTTTGATCTATTTTTAATTCTGAAGAAAAATTTGCTTCTACCGTGATATGTAAATTTTCATCTTCTCTTTTTAAATCGATTACCTTTCCTACTTCTTCTATAATTCCCGTAAACATAGTTGCCAATAATTTAATTACCTTTGTATGGAGCAAAAATAGGCATTAATTATATGAAAAAAGCAGAAAAAGTAAGAGTAGGAATAAGCATTGGAGATTTAAATGGGATAGGAAGCGAAATCATTCTTAAAACGTTTGAAGATCCTAGAATGTTAGAATTCTGTACCCCTGTAGTTTTTGCCAACACCAAGATTTTATCGTTTTTTAAAAAGCACTACAAAATGTCCGGTATTAGCTTTCAAGGAGTAGATGATGCTTCTAAGGCAATCGAGGGTAAATTTAATGTAGTGAATATTTGGAAGGAAAACCCACGCATAAATTTTGGCAAAGAAGATAAAGATTTAGCAAAATATACCCTCAAATCTTTAGCGGCAGCTACCGAAGCTTTATTAGAAAATAAAATAGATACGTTGGTGACCGCACCAATTAATAAGAATGTAATACAATCTGATGAGTTTAAATTCCCAGGCCATACCGATTATTTAGCTCAGCAAATGAAAGGTGATAGTCTTATGCTTATGTTGTGCAAAAACTTAAGGATAGGCTTGCTTACCGATCATGTAGCGGTAAAAGATGTAGCTGAAAAAATTACTCCGGAATTAATTCAGAAAAAAGTATCTATCATTCACGATACGTTAAAGAAAGATTTTCGCATACAAAAACCAAAAATTGCTATTTTAGGAATTAATCCGCATAGTGGTGATAATGGGGTTATTGGTAAGGAAGATGAAGAAATTTTGAAACCTACCATTCAAAAAATAAATGATAAAGGAACATTAGTATATGGACCCTATTCGGCCGATAGTTTCTTCGGAACAAAAAACTATAAAAATTTCGATGCGATAATTGCTGCTTATCACGACCAAGGTTTAATTCCTTTTAAAACATTATCTTTTGGAAGAGGGGTAAACTTTACCGCAGGGCTTTCCGGGATCAGAACTTCACCCGATCATGGAACTGCTTATGAGATTGCCGGAAAAGGTGAAGCAGATTTTACTTCCTTTAAAGAAGCTGTATTTACCTCCATAGAAATTTATAAATGCAGAAAAGAGTATTTGAAACTTACCAAAAACCAGCTTCAGAAGCAGTCTAAAAAATTGTAAACATTTTTTGTTAATAAATATAGCTAATTAATTATATTTTATATATTTGCACGCTCGAAATGGATGATGGAATGAAGAAGTTAAAAGAGTATACAATCCAATTCGTTGGGTTAAAGACCGGGATACATCATTATGACTATCAGATTAATGATGAGTTCTTTGAATTTTTTGAGTACGACGATTTTAATCACGTAGATGTAAAGGCAAATCTAGAATTAGAGAAAAAGCCTAATATGTTAGATCTGCGTTTTGATATTAAGGGAAGCATCAATATCAATTGTGATGTTACCAACGAACCTTTTGATCAACCTATTGAAAATTCATTGGAGTTGGTGGTAAAGTTTGGTGAAGAATACAATGATGAATATGAAGATCTTTTAATATTACCTCACGGAGAATATGAATTGGAATTACAACAATACATTTACGAAGCTATTGTATTGGCAATTCCTTACAAAAGAGTTCATCCTGGAGTAGAAGACGGAAGTTTAAAATCTGAAATGCTCGATAAATTAGAAGAGCTTCAACCCAAACAAAAAGAAACAAAAGAAGAGGAAGAAGAAATAGATCCTCGTTGGAATAAACTAAAAAAATTACTGAACGATAATAAATAATTAGTAGAGCTATGGCACATCCTAAGAGAAAAATATCTAAAACAAGAAGAGATAA
>CEOS01021091.1_pt1 | contig 97435 bp, 84 predicted proteins | sample 530601 | NCBI WGS metagenome assembly CEOS01 (sample SAMEA2620666, study PRJEB7988) | marine metagenome | biome: marine biome (ENVO:00000447); feature: mesopelagic zone (ENVO:00000213); material: "saline water (ENVO:00002010), including plankton (ENVO:xxxxxxxx)" | depth 1000 m
CTCCTGCGCCTTCGCAGGCCCGATGCTCACCGCCACGATCTCTTCGATCGCACCCGCTTCCTTCAGACGAATCGCCTCTTCCACCGCGATCTCGTCGAACGGGTTCATGCTCATCTTCACATTCGCAAGATCAACACCCGAGCCATCCGCCTTCACGCGCGGCTTCACATTGTAATCGATCACCCGCTTTACCGGGACTAGCGCTTTCATATGTCGGTTCCTCAGATGAATTCAGGTTCGTCGCTGTCGGGATAGAAATCGGGCATGTCGGTCGACACCCGGTCCGGATATTGTGCAGGGCGCTTTTCCATGAAGGATGCGATGCCCTCGCGCGCGTCGTTGCTTTTGCCGCGCGACTGGATGGCGCGGCTATCGATGCGGTGGACGTGCATCGGATGCGGCGCGCCCAGCGATTGCCACATCATGCGGCGCGACAGCGCGACCGACACCGGCGCGGACTCGTCCGTCATCCGGTGCGCCAGCGCGACCGCGGCCTCCAGCAGTTCCTCCTGCTGGTGCAGCGACTGGACCAGCCCCGCCTCCAGCGCTTCCTCGGCGCCAAACACGCGTCCGCTATAGACCCATTCCAGCGCGCGCGGCATGCCGACAAGGCGCGGCAGGAACCAGCTGGAGCATGCCTCGGGCGTGATGCCGCGCCGGGCGAAGACAAAGCCGAAACGCGCATCGACCGAGGCCAGCCGCGCATCCATCGGCAGCTGCATGGTCGCGCCGATGCCCACCGCCGCGCCGTTCACGGCCGCGATCACGGGTTTCAGGCTGCGGAAGATGCGCAAGGTGACCCGCCCGCCGCCATCGCGGCGCACGCCGTTCACATCGACATCGCCCTCGCGCGCGCCGGGCTTGTAATCGAAGGTCTTTTCCCCGCCGCCAAGGTCGGCGCCCGCACAGAACGCGCGGCCCGATCCGGTCAGCACGACCGCGCGCACATCGTCATCGCCGTCGGTCTTGTCGAACAGCGCGATCAGGTCCTGCGTCATCGCCACGTTGAACGTGTTCATCTTGTCGGGGCGGTTGAAAGTCGCGATGGCAATCCCGTCCTCGACCCGGTAATCCAGCGTGTTGAAATCAGCCATCGGCAGCATCTCCGTACAGGGCCGACCGATCGGCCTCATATTGCGCATAGGACGCCTTCAGCGTCGCGGTGTTGAGCAGCATGGTCGCTACGGGGCTGTTGTCACCTGTTACAAAGACGCGGCTGAGCACCCACATGGATTCGGTCTTGCGGCTGCCCGACAGGGCGACGATCTCGCGCTCGACCTCATATGGCTGGCCAACCTTCAGCGGGCCGCGCAGCATGCGGATTTCCTGGTCGGCGAACAGGCCGACGCTGGGCCCTCGGACGGGAAACGGCTGTTCGCGCGCGATCGAATTGACCAGCACGCTCACCATTTCGAACGGGATGATCTTGCGGTAGATCTCCGACGGTTCGGTCATCCGCTCCAGCTTGCCCGCCAGCGAGAACGGGTAGAGGTCGCCCATGTGCTGGTCCAGATCCATGCGGACGGGAATGCGACCTGTCTTCGCGCCGACCGCCGCGTCCGACATCAGCACCGGCTGCTCCAGCGGGGCAAGGCCCGCCAGCCGTTCGTCGAGCGCGCTCGGCCGATGGTCGGGGCCGATGGAGACCGTGCCCTTCAGCACCTCGGTTCCGTCGCGCTTTGCCATGGTAATCGCGGCGCGGTCGGCGGACTGGCGTTCCAGCGACGCACGCACCTCCTCGCCCTCGAACACAGGGCTGCGGTAATGGGCCGAGATGCAGCCATGCGCGAACCATTCGTCGCCCCATATCGCGTGGCACAGCGGGTCGAACTGGCTGAAATGGGTCGGCCCCTCGATCGTGCCGCCCTTGAAGCCCAGCCCCTGCGCGGTGCTGTCGTCATGGATCGAGGCATGGCCGTCATAGGCCTGCGCCATCAGCATCTGGCGCGGCATGCGCCAAGGGCCCGTCAGCGTGTCGCCCTCGCGCTCGATAGGTGTGTCGAAGTTCGCCATCAGGCGTTTGCCTTTTCGGGGACCAGCGAGGGCAGACGCTCGCCAACGATGGCGCGCGCGTCGGCCATGATCCCGTGCACCAGTTCGGCGACGGTCGGCACATCATGGATCAACCCCTGCGCCATGCTGGCCCAGTAGAGGCCGTTGTCGAGGTCGCCTTCCTCCATCACCTCGCGCCCTCTCGCGCCCGCGACAAGATGGGCGACATCGGCGAATTCAGCTTGCGGCCGCTTCAGGATCTCCACCACCTCGTCGGAGATTTTGTTGCGGCCCACGCGGGCGGTGTTCTTCAGGCTGCGGAATATCAGGTTTGTGTCGCGCTCGCTCGCCTCGACGATGCGCTGCTTGACGTTGTCGTGGATCGCGCATTCCTGCGTGGCGAGGAAGCGCGTACCCATGTTCGCCCCTTCCGCGCCCAGAGCCATGGCGGCGACGAGCCCGCGCCCGTCGGCGATCCCGCCGCTGGCGATGACGGGGATCGACAGCCGGTCGACCGCGGCGGGGATCAGCACCAGCCCGCCGATATCGTCCTCGCCCGGATGGCCCGCGCATTCGAACCCGTCGATCGAGATGCAGTCGACCCCCATCTTCTCGGCCGAGATCGCGTGGCGCACGGCGGTGCACTTGTGGATGATCTTCACCCCGCTCGCCTTCAGATCCTCGACATGCTCCTGCGGGCGGTGGCCGGCGGTCTCGACGATGGTGACGCCGCTTTCGATAATCGCGCGGCGAAATTCGGCATAGGGCGGCGGCTTCATCGTGGGCAGGATGGTGAGGTTCACGCCGAACGGCTTGTCGGTCAGCTCGCGAACGCGGGCGATCTCTCGCGCCAGTTCCTCGGGGGTTGGCTGGGTCAGCGCCGTCAGGAAGCCCAGGGCCCCCGCCTCGGCCACGGCGGCGACCAGCGGCGCGCGGCCCACCCATTGCATGCCACCCATCACCAGCGGATGCTGCACACCGAACAGTCGCGTAAAGCGGTTTTCCAGCAAATGACCTCTCCTGATTATCGGCGCGGCGGCGATTCCCGATCTTCTAATGGAATCGGAAGGCCGCCTGATGCCTGTTGCCGATGTGCATAATCGACATACCCATAAATTGAAAGACTGTTTGAATGATCAGGTTCGGGGCATTTTGCGCGTATGGGCCGAACCCCCTTCGTCCCTGCGGAAATCCGTGGGTTTTACAGGGCTATCGGCTTGTCACGGGCGCATCGCCGGCGCAGATTGCCGGCATGAGCCGCAACCGATCCGATCCTCGAAACGGCACGACCGGCGAATCGCCTGATGCCGCCCCGGCGCGTCCCCGCACCCGCAAGTCGATTGCCGACCGGCAGCAGGAAATGCTCGACGCGGCGGCGGGGATCGTGGTGTCGGAAGGCCTGGGCGAAGTCACGGTCAGGCGCGTCGCGGCAGAAATCGGCCTGTCGCAGGCGCAGGGGCACAATTGCTTCTCGCGCCGCATCGACCTGCTGCTGGCGCTGACCCGGCGCGAGCTGGAGCGGGTGGAAAGCGCGCGGCGCGACGTGGCGCTGCGCGGCGGCGATGTGCAGACGGCGGTGATCCTGTCGACCATCAGCTATCTCGACGACATGGAACGGCGCGGGCCGCTGCTGCAATCGCTGCTGCGCGTTGCCGAGATCCGCAGCGCCCTGCGCGGCGAGCGGGACGAGGCGGCGCGCCGTTCGCGGATGCCGCTGCTCGCCTCGATGCAGCAGCGCTATGGGATGAGCGAGGCCGAGGCGGCCGCCTCCAACGCGGTGCTGTCGGCCATCGTCCTGCGCGCGGGGAGCCTGCTGGCGGCGCACCGGATCCGCGGCGTGACCGCCAATAGACTCAGTCTCTCGCTGGTGCTGGCCGGGATGCGCAGCAATGCCGCGAGGGGCACGCCGGACTAGCGGCGGGGAACCTGCGCCTCGATCCCTGCGGCGAGCAGCCGTTCGCACAAGCGGTGCGCTTCGGCCCTGTCGAGATGGCCTGCGCGCTGTTGCTTGCCCGCTTCCTCGGGGATCACCGCCAGCAATTGCACCAGCGCCAGCGCATCCGGCGCTGGCATGTGCAGATCGCGCCGCGCCGCGCGGGTCAGCCTGCGATAGAGGCGGCTGCGGATCGCCGAAGCCTCGGTCTGCAATTCGCGCATGACTTCCGGCTCGCGCATCACGATTTCCAGCACCGAACCGTGCTGCGCCACATGGTCGAGATAGATCGCCGCGACCCGTCCCGCCCTCTCTGCGAAAGGGCCGTCGGCAGCGGCTTCCTCGATTCCGGCCTCGCGCAGCACATCGGCCTGCCGGTCCAGCACTGCCTCGATCAGGCGGTAGCGATCCGCGAAATAGGCATAGGCGAGCGCCCGGCTGGCCCCCACCGCATCGGCGACATCGCGCAGCGAAAGCTCGGTCGAACGCTCGCGCTCGATAATGGCATGGGCGGCATCGATCATCTGCGCGGCGCGTTCGTCCGCCGTCCGGTAATCGCGCTTGCCCGCTTTCTCGGCCATCGATCCTCCCCGTTCCATTCGAACAGGGTCTAGTCGATGGCGACAGGCGCAGGCAATCGGTCAGCCCGGCGTGACCACAATCTTGCCGATGGCCTTGCGGCTCGCCAGCCACTGGATCGCCTCGCCGCCCTGTTCCAGCGGATACTGGCGGTCGATGCGCGGGGTGATCCTGCCTTCCTGCCACCACTCCATCAGCTGTGCGACATGCTGGGCGTTGCGCTGCGGATCGCGGGCGGCGAACGCGCCCCAGAACACGCCGCACACATCGCAGCTTTTCAGCAGCGTCAGGTTGAGCGGCAGGCGCGGGATTCCCGCCGGAAAGCCGACCACCAGATAGCGCCCCTCCCAGCCGATCGAGCGCAGTGCGGGTTCGCAGTAATCGCCGCCGACGGGGTCATAGATCACATCCGCCCCGTCCTTGCCGACGGCCTGCTTGAAGCGGTCGGCCAAGGCCTTGGATTGCGCCTTGTCGAAGGGCGCGCGGTCATAGATCAGCGCCTCGTCCGCGCCCGCGTCGCGCGCGGCCTGCGCCTTGTCCTCGCTCGACACCGCGGCGACGACGCGCGCGCCCAGCGCCTTGCCGATCTCGACCGCGGCCAGCCCGACCCCGCCCGCCGCGCCCAGCACCAGCAGGGTCTGCCCCGCCTGCAGATGGCCGCGGTCGATCAGCGCGTGGATCGTGGTGGCATAGGTCATCAGCAGCGCCGCGCCCTGCACCGGATCGGCGCCTTCGGGCAGGCGGAAACTGCGGTTCGCGGGCACATTCATCTGCTCGCACAATCCGCCGTGGCCGGTAACGCAGATCAGCCGGTCACCCTTTGCCCAGCCCGACACGCCCTCGCCGACCGCCAGCACCTCGCCGCAGATCTCGCTGCCGGGCGCGAAGGGACGTTCGGGCTTGAACTGGTACTTGTCCTCGATGATCAGCACGTCGGGATAGTTGATGCCGCAGGCCAGCACGCGGACCAGAAGTTCGCCTTCCTTTGGCTCCGGCGCGGAAATATCCTCAAGGCTGAGCGTGTCGGGGCCGCCGGTCTCTTTCGACAAAAGCGCTTTCATGAATTGGATCCTTCCCTGTCCTGTTCCTGCAGCAATGCGCCGCGCATTTTCTGGCGCATGGCCTCGTCCACGCCAAGACTGTCGAGATAGCCCGTGACCGAGCCATGCGAGGCGTCGATGGCGTCCAGCGCAGCGCCGATATAGGCGGGCGGCGCGGCCATCATCACCGCGATCGCATCGGCGCCGAAGCGTTCGTGGAATGCGCTGCGCGATCCGTCGCGCAGCACCGCGCGCGCCTGATCGCCGGTGTCCAGCCGCGTCAGCCCGGTCAGCGCGTAATCGGCAAGGATAAGCTCGCGCTCCACCCCCAGCGCCGCCAGCACCAGCGCCGCCGCCATACCGGTGCGGTCCTTGCCCGCCGAGCAATGGATCACGCAGGGCACCGCGCCATCGGCGATGCGGTGCAGCACCTCACCAAAGACATGCGCCATGGTGCGCGGCAGTTCGGCATAGAAATCGATCATCAGCCGGTGCGCGCCCTCTTCGGTCGGCGGATAATCCATCGCCATGTCGATCAGGCGGCGCTTGTGGCCGGGGCGGAATACATGGGTTTCCAGATGATCGCCGGTCCATGTGGTCGGATCGGCCTCGCGCTCGTGCCGGGCGCGCAGATCGAAGATCGTGCGAATGCCCAGATCGTCCAGCCTGCGGCAGTCGTCTGCGCTCAGCCGCGAAAGCCGGTTCGCGCGGAACAGCCGCCCGCGCCGCACGATCCGCCCGTCCGCCGCCGGATAGCCGCCGAAATCGCGGAAATTGCGCGACCCGTCCAGCGCGACCAGCCTTTGGGCCAGCATGGTTTCTGCATCGGCGCTCATGCGGCCGTGTCCACCACGAACTGCCCGATCCATCGCGCGATCAGGGCGGGCTTGTCCTGCCCCTGCACCTGCATCTCGGCATCCAGCACCTGCTGGTACCGGCCCGGCGCCTTTTCCTGAATGTCCGCGACGGTGAACAGGCCGCGCACTTCGGACCCGGTTCGCACCGGCTGGACAAAGCGCACCCGGTCGGTGCCGTAATTGATGCCCATCACCACCCCCGGAATGGCGGGCCTGCCCGCATCGGCCAGCAGCCGCGGCAACAGCGAGAGCAGCAGGAAACCATGCGCGATGGTGCCGCCGAACGGGGTTTTGGCCGCACGCTCAGGATCGACATGGATATACTGGTGGTCCCCGGTCGCATCGGCGAAGCGGTCGACCATCTGCTGCGACACGGTCAGCCAGCCCGATGTATAGACCGCCCCCTTCATGCGGGTGATCAGATGCGCCCGTTCCTCGGCGATTTGCGTCATTCGGCATTCCTTTCCCGGCGCCAGACTAGGCCCGTGCCCATATCGGACACAAGTCTTGTTTGAATATGTGGTATCGAATGCTCCGGATCACGAAACAAGCCCATATCCCGTACTGCCAGCACAGATTGCTGTTGCCATCCGGCCAACTTTGAATTTAAGGTATCCATCAAACACAGAACACGGGACGGGATGAAGCATAGGTGACAAAGGAACCGGCCGCGCCGCAAGCGACTTCTGGCGATTCGCCATTCGCCGATCTTGACGAGGACCGGCTGACCGCCTGGATGGGCGAACATGTCGCGGGTTCCGGCCCGATCCGCTCCATCGTCAAGTTCCCCGGCGGCCAGTCCAACCCGACCTATCGGATCGACACCGACAGCCAGAAATATGTGCTACGGCGCAAGCCCTTCGGCCCGCTGCTCCCCTCGGCCCATGCGGTCGAGCGCGAGTTTCGCCTGATCGGCGCGCTCTATCCTACCGATGTGCCCGTCGCCCGCCCCTATGCTTTGTGCGAGGACGAGCAGGTCATCGGATCGGCGTTCTATGTCATGGAAATGGTCGAGGGGCGTACCTTCTGGAACGGCGCGCTGCCCGATTGCGACCCCGCCGAACGCAAGGCTATCTATCACGCGATGGTCGACGCGCTGGCGCGGCTGCACGCGGTCGAGCCCGAGGCCGTCGGGCTTGGCGACTATGGCGCGCCCGGTAATTATTTCGAACGTCAGGTCCGGCGCTGGACCCGCCAGTACCGCGCATCGCAGACCGACGATATTCCCGAGGTCGAGAGGCTGATCGAATGGCTGCCCAAGGGTCTGCCGGTGCAGGACCGCGTCTCGATCATTCACGGCGATTACCGCATCGACAATCTGATCTATGCGCCCGACCGGCCCGAGATACTGGCGATGCTGGACTGGGAGCTGTCCACGCTGGGCGATCCGCTGGCCGATTTTGCCTATCTGGCGATGAACTGGGCGATGCCGCAGGGTGAGCGCGGCGCGCAGCTGGGCGGGCTGGACCTGCCTGCGCTGGGCATCCCGACGCTTGAGGAGATTACCGACCTTTATTGCGAGAAGACCGGGCGCAGCGGGGTGCCCGACCTCAACTGGTATTTCGCCTATAATCTCTTCCGCCTTGTCGGCATCGTGCAGGGCATCAAGAAACGCATCATCGACGGCAACGCCTCCAGCGCCGAGGCGGAGCGAACGGCGGCGCGGGTCGTTCCCCTTGCACAGCAGGCGTGGGCCTTCGCGCAGCAGGCGCGCTGAGCGCCCAACAACACAGCAGGAGCATTTGCATGTCGCTTTTCGATCTGACCGGCAAGACCGCCATCGTGACCGGATCCTCACGCGGGATCGGCCGCGCCATTGCCGAGCAGCTGGCCGCGCATGGCGCGAATGTCGTGATATCCAGCCGCACGCAGGAAGACTGCGACACCGTGGCCGAGGGGATCAACGCCAAGGGCGCGGGGCGCGCGGTCGCCATCGCCGCCAGCATTTCGTCGAAGCAGGCATTGGAGGAGCTGGCCGCGAAGACCCGCGCCGAGTTCGGCCCGATCGATATCATGGTCTGCAACGCCGCCAGCAATCCGCATTACGGATCGCTCGACGACATCAGCGACGAGCAGTTCCGCAAGGTGCTCGACAACAACGTCCTGTCGAACCATTGGCTGATCCAGCAGGCGCTGCCCGACATGCGCGCCAGCGGCGGGGGCGCGATCATCGTCGTGTCCTCCATCGGCGGCCTGCGCGGATCGCCGACCATCGGCGCCTATAACGTGTCCAAGGCCGCCGACTTCCAGCTGGTGCGCAATTACGCGGTCGAGAACGGCAAGCACAATATCCGCGTCAACGCCATCGCGCCGGGCGTGGTGAAGACCGATTTCGCCCGCGCCTTGTGGGAGGACCAGAAAGTCCACGACGCGACCGCCGCCCGCACGCCGATGCGCCGCCTGGGCGATCCCGACGATATTGCGGGCGTGGCGGTGATGCTGGCCGGCCGGGCGGGCGGCTGGATGACCGGGCAGATGGTCGTGATCGACGGCGGCATCACCATATGAAGGGGGCGCTGAATGGCAAGGTCGCGGTCATCACCGGCGCGGCATCGGGCATCGGGCGGGCCAGCGTGCTCGCCTTTGCCGATGCGGGTGCGAAAGTGCTGGCCTTCGACCGCGAACCGGCGGTGGAGGAACTGGCAGGCGAAAGCGTCATCGCGCAGCAGGGCGACGCGGGCAGCGAGGCCGACGTCACCGCCGCCATCGAGCGCGCCGAAGCGGAATTCGGCAGGCTGGACATCTTCTATGCCAATGCGGGGATCACCGGCGGCACGCCCGGCGGCTATTTCGATGCCACGCCCGAGTTGTGGCTGGAGGTGCTGCGCGTCAATCTGATCGGCCCCTTCCTGGCGGTGAAACATGCCGCGCCCGTCATCGCGCGCCATGGCGGCGGCGCGATCCTGTGTACTGCCAGCGTCGCTGGCTTGCGTTCGGGCGCAGGCCCCGCGCAATATTCGGCGTCCAAGGCAGGAGTCATCAATCTGGTGCAGACCGCTTCGCAGCAACTTGCCGGATCGGGCGTGCGGATCAACGCGGTGTGTCCCGGCCTGGTCGAGACCGGCATGACCCAGCCCCTGTTCGACGGCGCACGCGCGGCGGGCAAGCTGGACAAGGTGGGCATGCTGAACCCGCTGGGCCGCGGCGGAAAGCCTGGGGAAATCGCCGCGACCGCGATGTTCCTGTGCTCCGACGCGGCGAGCTATATCACCGGGCAGGCGCTGGCGGTCGATGGCGGGCTGTCCGCATCGCATCCCACCGCGCGCCGTCCGGCCGACCAGAAAGGCGCCGCATGGTAGCGGCAGGCGAATGGCTTGCGTCGACCCTGGTCGATGCGGGCCGGGTCGAGGGCGAGATTCCCGACGACTGGAAGCAGGGGCGCACCTGCTATGGCGGGCTGTCGAGCGCGCTGGCATGGCGCGCCGCCGCCACGCTGCTGCCCGACCTTCCCCCGCTGCGCAGCGCGCAGATCGCCTTTGTCGGTCCGGTCGAGGGTCATGTCACCGGCTCTGCCCGGCTGCTGCGCCGGGGCCGTTCCAGCGCCTTTGTCGAGGCCGAGCTGAAGGGCCCGCAAGGCGTGGTGCTGAAGGCGATCTTCGCCTGCATGGCCGAGCGCCCCTCGCGCGCCGATCTTGCCGCACCGCCCGCCCCACCGGGTCCCGCGGCGGGCGAAAGCCCGGCGGAACTGCCCGAAGGCGCCCCCGCCTTTGTGCGCAAGATGGAATTCGCGCATTCGCTGCCGCCCGAACAGACGACTGAACCGCTGCTGCGCCGCTGGGTCCGCCTGCGCGAGCGCGAAGGGCTGGATGCCACGACCGAACTGCTGGTGATGGGCGACGGGCTGCCGCCTGCCGCCATTCGCCTGCTGGACGGGGTCGGCCCGGTGTCGTCGGCGACGTGGAACCTCGACATCCTCTCTGCCGATCCGCGGACGCGCAACGGGTGGTGGTTGCTGGAATCGCGCAGCGAGCAGGCGCGGCGGGGCCTGTCGGCGCAGTCCATGGCGATGTGGAACAGCGAGGGCGAGGCCATCGCCCTCGCCTCGCAGACGGTTGCGCTGTTCGGCTGACGCGAGGCGGCGAATCGGTCCGCGTCAAAGAGCCTGACCAATTCACCATTTCAGTTTTACGGTTTGCTTTCCGCAAGGGTCCGCTTGCGCCGGTTTTGCGCGGCTAACCCTTGCTATTGACGCGCTGCGCAAACGGCGCTTGATCTCGAAAGCGATTTGTTAGAATAGTGGGTATGGAAAGCCCGCCGTGACGGGCAAAGTCCCTCGCTGCCCGATGGCACGCGGGATCGTATCGGGATCGAGGAGAGTGCAATGTCCGTGATATCCACCCGCATGCAGGGCGACGTGCTGGTCGTCACCGCCGACAATCCGCCGGTCAATGCGCTGGGCGCGGCGGTCAGGCAGGGGCTGGCGGGTGCCATGCAGCAGGCCGCGTCGGACGATGCGGTCAGCGCGGTGGTGATCCGCTGCGACGGGCGCACCTTCTTCGCAGGCGCGGACATCACCGAATTCGGCAAGCCGCCGGTCTCCCCCAGCCTGCCCGAAGTGATCGACGCGATCGAGGATTGCCCCAAGCCCGTCGTCGCCGCGATCCACGGTACGGCGCTGGGCGGCGGACTGGAGGTTGCGCTGGGCTGTCATTACCGCGTGGCCGTCCCCTCGGCGAAAATGGGCCTGCCCGAGGTGAAGCTGGGCATCCTGCCCGGCGCGGGCGGCACGCAGCGCCTGCCCCGCGTGGTCGGTGTCGAAGCCGCGCTGCCGATGATCGTCACCGGCAATCCGGTTCCGGCGAAGAAGGCGAAGGCGATGGGCCTGCTCGACGCGCTGGTTGAGGACGAGGCCGGTCTTGAAGACGCCGCCATCGCCTTCGCGCAGGATGTCGCGGGCCGCTCCGACCATCCGGTATCCAGCCGCCGCAGCGACCGCATTTCGGACACGCCGCCTTCCGCCTTCGACGATTTCCGCAAGGCCAATGCCCGCCGCCTCAAGGGCTTCGAAGCGCCCGAGGCCTGCATTCAGGCAGTCGAGGCAGCCGTCGCCAAGCCTTACGAGGAAGGCGTCAAGACCGAGCGGGCGCTGTTCCAGAAGCTCGTCACCGGCACGCAGTCGAAAGCGCTGCGCCACGTGTTCTTCGCCGAACGCGCCGCGCAGAAGATCGACGATCTGCCGAAGGACACCGAGATCCTGCCGATCCGCAAGGTCGGCATCATCGGCGCGGGCACCATGGGCGGCGGCATCGCGATGAATTTCCTGTCCGCGGGCATCCCGGTCACCATGGTCGAGATGAAGCAGGACGCGCTCGACCGCGGCATGGGTATCATCCGCCGCAATTACGAGAATACCGCCAAGAAGGGCCGTATCACCGAGCAGCAGGTCGACGCCGCGATGGGCCATCTGACCGGGTCGCTGGATTACGCCGACCTTGCCGATTGCGATCTGGTGATCGAGGCGGTGTTCGAGCTGATGGACATCAAGAAAGAGGTGTTCGGCAAGCTCGATTCCATCATGAAGCCGGGCGCGATCCTGGCGACCAATACCAGCTATCTCGACGTGAACGAGATTGCCGCATCGACCAGCCGGCCCGATTGGGTGATCGGCCTGCATTTCTTCTCGCCCGCCAATGTCATGCGGCTGCTGGAAATCGTGCGCGGCGACAGGACCGCGCCGCAGGTGCTGGCGACCGCGATGAAACTGGCCAAGACCATCGGCAAGGTCGCGGTCGTGTCGGGCGTGTGCCACGGCTTCATCGGCAATCGCATGCTCGCGGCGCGCCAGAAACAGGCCAATGCGCTGCTGATGGAAGGCGCCAAGCCGCACCAGATCGACCAGGTGCTGCTCGATTTCGGCTTTCCCATGGGACCGTTCCAGATGGCCGACCTCGCCGGCCTCGACCTTGGCTGGAAGGAAGAGGAATCGAAGGGCGAGACGATCCGCGACGTGCTGTGCGAGCGCGGGCGGCGCGGGCAGAAGACCGGCAAGGGCTTCTACGACTATGACGAAAAGCGCAATCGCACGCCTTCGGACGAGGTGAACGCCATCGTCGCCGATTTCGCCGCCAGATCGGGCAAGACCCAGCGCGACATTGGCGATGACGAGATCCGCGAACGCCTGCTTTTTCCCATGGTCAACGAGGGCGCGCTGATCCTGGAGGAAGGGATCGCGCAGCGCGCCAGCGACATCGATATGGTGTGGCTCAACGGCTATGGCTGGCCTGCCTATACCGGCGGGCCGATGTTCTGGGCCGACACCGTAGGGCTGGACGCCGTCGTCGCCGGGCTGGAACGCCACGCGGATGCGATGCCCGACCTCAGGATCTCGTCGCTGCTGAAGGACAAGGCCGCGAAGGGCGAGCGGTTCAATGGCTGAGGCCGACGCCGCGGCGCCAGTGGAAGCGGCGGCCGGGAGGCTGGCCTTCTTCAAGCTGATCGTGCCCGACGCGGACGAGGCCGCGCGCTTCTATGCCGATGTGCTGGGCTTGGACTGCGCCGACAGGATCGATACGCCGCGCTTTCGCGAGCGGATGATGGTGAGCCCTGGCGGGTCTTTCACGCTGGTGCTGATCCAATGGACCGACGGCCGCGCCATCACGCAGGGCACGGCCCACGGTCCCGTCGGCTTCACCGTAGACGACCTCGACGCCGTCGCTGCACGGATCGAGGCAGCGGGCGGGCGCATCGCGAGCGGGCCGTTTTCTCTGGGCGCGGCGCGCATCCTGTTCATGACTACGCCGCACGGGCACAAGATCGAGCTGATCGAACGCGGCGCCGCAGGGGATCGATGATGGACCAGCAACTCGACAGCTTCCGCCGCGAGACCCGCGCATGGCTGGAGGAAAACTGCCCGCCTGAAATGCGCACGCCGCCCAAGTCGGATGCGGACGTATGCTGGGGCGGGCGCAAGTTCCAGCCCTCCAGCCCGGCACAGGCCGAATGGCTGCGGGTCATGGGGGAGCGCGGCTGGACCGTGCCCGACTGGCCCGCCGAATATGGCGGCGGCGGGCTGAGCGCCGCCGAAGCCAAGGTGCTGCGCGAGGAAATGGCCGCGCTGGGCTGCCGCAATCCGCTGCAGAGCTTTGGCATCTCGATGCTGGGCCCCGCGCTGCTGAAATACGGGACCGAAGAGCAGAAGCACGAACATTTGCCCCGCATCGCGCGCGGAGAGATCCGCTGGTGCCAGGGCTATTCCGAACCCAATGCGGGGTCCGACCTCGCCAGCCTGGCCACACGCGCCGAGGACATCGGCGATCATTTCCTGATCAACGGCCAGAAGGTCTGGACCAGCTATGCCGACAAGGCGGACATGATCTTCTGCCTGGTCCGCACCGATACAAGCAGCAAGCAGGGCGGCATCTCCTTCCTGCTGTTCGACATGGAGCAGGAGGGCGTTTCCACGAAACCCATCCGGCTGATCAGCGGCTATTCCCCGTTCTGCGAGACTTTCTTCGACGATGTGAAAGTGCCCAAGTCGAACGTGGTCGGAGAGATCAACAAGGGCTGGGACGTCGCCAAATATCTGCTGGGGCACGAGCGGGAGATGATATCGGGCATGGGATCGCGCGGCGGCGGGGCATCGGTGCCCGATACCGCGCTGCGCCATCTGGGCCGTAATGAGGACGGGCGGCTCGACGATCCGGTGCTGCGCGCGCGCATCGCCTTGTTCGAGGTGCGCAGCCGCGCCTTTGCCGCCATGGCGGAGCGTTTCATCGACACGCTGAAGGCCGGCAAGGCGCATCCCGCGCAGCCGTCGATGATGAAATATTTCGGGACCGAGCTGAACAAGCAGCGGCACGAGCTGCTGATGGCGGCGGGCGGGCATGACGCGCTGGAATGGGATAGCGAGGGCAGCAATGGCGGCGCCGCGCCGCGCGCATGGCTGCGCACCAAGGCCAATTCGATCGAGGGCGGCACGTCCGAGATCCAGCTGAACATCATCGCCAAGCGCATTCTTGACCTGCCGGGGGGCTGACCAATGCCGATGTACTGGAACGAGGACCAGCAGATGCTGGCCGACAGCGCCCGCCCCTTTCTGGCGGACAAGGCGCCGGTGTCGCATCTGCGCGCACTGCGCGACGAAGGGAACGCCGACGGCTTCTCGCGCGATCTGTGGCGCGAGTTCGCCGACATGGGCTTCACCGGCCTGCTGGTGGGCGAGGAAGACGGCGGCCTCGGCCTCGGCCATGTCGAGGCGGGGGTGGTGCTGGAGGAGATCGGGCGCAACCTGTCGCCCTCGCCCTTCCTGACGACGTCGGTCGGCGCGGTAACGGCGCTGAAATCGGGCAGCCCGGCGGCGCGGCAGGCATGGCTGCCCGGCATCGTCGCGGGCGAGACCGTCGCCGCGCTGGCGCTGGAGGAAGGCGCGCGGCACCGCCCGCACCGGGTGGCGACCCGCGCCGAACGCAGCGGCAATGGCTTCCGCATCGACGGGGCCAAGAGCTTTACCGTGCAGGCGCAGGCGAGCGACCTGCTGATCGTCTCCGCCCGAACCGCCGGCGGCGAGCGCGAAGCGGACGGCATCACCCTGTTCGCCATCCCCCGCAGCGCGCCGGGCGTGACGCTGCAATCCGAAATGCTGGTCGACAGCGGCCATGCCGCGCGCGTGGTGCTGGAGGGCGTCGAGGTCGACGGCGATGCCGTTCTGGGCGAGGTCGACCGCGGATCCGACACTTTGGGCCATGTGCTTTCCGCCCTGCGCGCAGGTTCCTCTGCCGAGCTGGTCGGGCTGGCCGAAGGGGCAAGCGGCATGACGCTGTCCTATATGCGCGAACGCAAGCAGTTCGACCGCATCATCGGATCGTTCCAGGCGCTGCAGCACCGCGCCGCGCATCTTTACTGCGAGATCGAGGTCGCCCGCGCCGCCACGCTGAAGGCGCAGCAATTGCTGGATGACGGCAGCGAAGGCGCGCATGAAGCCGCCAGCGTCGCCAAGGCGATGACCGGCATGGCCAGCGCACTGGCGGTGCAGGAAGCGATCCAGATGCACGGCGGCATCGGCATGACCGACGAGCACGACATCGGCTTCTTCATGAAGCGCCAGCGCGTGCTGGCCGAGATGTTCGGCGACGCCGACTTCCATGCCGAGGCGCTGGCACGGGCCGCCGGATATTGACCGAAACGCCTCCGTTCCGGCCCTTTGCGGATCTGCTGCGCGATCATGCCCGCAGGCGGCCTGGCGATCCCGCGCTGACCGATGCGGACGGAACGATCGATTGGGCCGCGCTGGACCAGCGGATCGACCGCATCGCCGCGCGGCTTCAGGCAGAGGGCGTGGGAAAAGGCGATGCGGTGGCCATGCTGGGCCGCAATTCGATCCCCCATGCGCTGGTCTTCTGCGCCGCGCTGCGGATCGGCGCGGTGGCCGCGCCGCTGACGGCGTCCGCCACGCCGGAGGCCATCGCCGCCATGCTGCGCGACTGCGGGGCCAGCCATCTGTTTGCCGATAGCGACGCCATCGCGGCCCTTCCCGCCGACGTCCGGGAATCCGGCCCCCGCATCACCGCGATGGACGGTGCGGCCATGACCGGCTGGATGGAAGAGGATCGGGGGGCCCCCTCCCCCGTCGCGATCGCGCCCGGGGACCCGTTCAACATCATCTATTCGTCGGGCACGACCGGCACGCCCAAGGGCATCGTGCAGAGCCACGCCATGCGCCACGGCCATGTCGCGCGCGCGGCCCGCTTCGGCTATGACGAAAGCGCGGTGACGCTGATCTCGACCCCGCTTTATTCGAACACGACTTTGGTCTGCTTCCTGCCCGCGCTGGCGGGCGGCGGGCATGTGGTGATGATGTCCAAGTTCGATGCGCGGCGCTTTCTGGAACTGTCCCAGCGGCACCGCGTGACCCATGCGGCGCTGGTGCCGGTGCAGTACCAGCGGCTGATGGACCTGCCCGATTTCGACCGGTTCGACCTGTCGTCCTATCGCTTCAAGTCCAGCACCAGCGCGCCCTTTCCGCCTGCGCTGATGGCCGATGTGCTGGCGCGCTGGCCGGGCGCTCTCATCAATATCTACGGCATGACCGAGGGCGGCGGCACCTGCATCCTGCAGGCCCACGAATATCCGGATATGCTTCACACGGTCGGCCGCCCGGTCGAGGGGCACGACATCCGCCTGATCGGCGAGGACGGCCGCGAAGTCGCCGCAGGAGAGGCAGGCGAAGTCGTCGGCCATTCGGGCGCGATGATGACCGGCTATCTGGGCCAGCCCGGCAAGACGCGGGAGGCCGAGTGGCACGACGATCAGGGCCGCCGCTTCATCCGGCACGGCGATATAGGCCGCTTCGACGAAGACGGTTTCCTGATGCTGATCGACCGCGCCAAGGACATGATCATCTCGGGCGGCTTCAACATCTATCCCTCAGATATTGAGGCGGTGCTGGTCGCGCAGCCGTCGGTGCGCGAAGCGGCGGTGGTGGGCGTCCCCTCGCGCCAATGGGGCGAGACGCCGGTGGCCTTCGCGGTGCTGCGCGAGGGCGCGGATGCGCAGGCGCTGCTGGCCGCGGTCAATGGCAAGCTGGGCAAGACGCAGCGGCTGCATGACCTCGTCCCGGTCGATGCGCTGCCCCGCAGCGCCATCGGCAAGGTGCTCAAACGCGAACTGCGCGAGCGCTACGGCCCCGCACGCGGCTAGGCCGGCGCAGGGCCTTTACAGGAATCAGGCCGCCTTCCCCAGTTCGACGAAACGGGCGAGATGCTCGTCCTCGTCCCCCAGCACGTGGCCCAGCATCACCATGCGCTTAGCGTAATGCGACAGCGGCAGTTCCCAGGTCATGCCGATGCCGCCATGCAGCTGGATCGCTTCCTCTGCCGCAAGGCTGCCGACCGCGCCCAGCGTGTATTTCGCCGCCGAGCAAAAGCGGTCGCGCGTCGCCGGATCCTTGTCGTAATTGGCGGCGGCGTTGATCGCAGCGGATCGCGCCTGCTCGATCTCAAGCGCGACGGTCGCCATGCGGTGCTGCAGCGCCTGGAACTTGCCGATCGGCACGCCGAACTGCTTGCGCGTGCGCAGATAATCGAGCGTCATCGCGCGCAGCACGTCCATCACCGCGACGCCTTCCCATGCGACCCCGACCAGCCCCATCGCCCGTGCCGCATCGATGGCATCGCCCGCCTTGCCGTCTTCGCCCAGCAAGGTCGCGGGCGCACCGTCCAACCGCAATTCGCCTGCCGATCCGCCGTCGACCAGCGGATAGTCGTGGACCGTGACGCCATCTGCGGAGAGGTCGACGAGGAATGCCGATCCCTCGCTCGTGACCACGGCCTTGTCCGCGCTGCCCAGATATTCGACCACGCCTTTGGCGCCTGTCAGCGTCCAGCCGCCGTCGCCCTGCTTGGCGGTGACATCGCCCAGAGGCGCGCCGTCGCCACCGATGGCCGGGTCATGCGCGAATGTGACGATGCTCTCGCCCGCAATCATGCTTTCCAGCGCCGAATGATCGCCCAGGGCTTCCAGCACCTTGCCCGCCATCAGACTGCCCAGGAACGGCCCCGTCGCCAATGCGCGGCCCAGCTCGCCGAAGGTCGCGCCGACATCGAAGGCGCTGCCGCCATAGCCGCCCGCATCCTCGCCGAACCACGAACCGATCACGCCCAGTTCGGCCAGCCCGTTCCACAATTCGCGGCTGAAGCCTTCGTCGCTGCCGATGGCGGCCTCGCGCGCCTTCCAGTCGAAATTGTCTGCCAGAAAACGCGACAGAGAATCAACCAGCATCTGCCGGTCTTCGCCCAGTGAGAAATCCATGAATCAGAGCTCCAGAATGGCCTTGGTGATGATCTCGCGCTGCACCTCGTTCGAGCCGCCGAAGATCGAAAGCTTGCGCGTGTTGAAATATTGCGCCGCGGTCGGTGCCGCCCAGTCGGGTCCCACCGGCTCGCCGTTGAAGCCTTCCTCCAGCGCCTCGGTGATGAAGGGCTGGGCATAGCGGCCTGCGGCGCGGCGCATCAGGTCGGTGATCTGCTGGCGGATCTCGGTTCCCCGGATCTTCAGCATCGAGCTTTCGGCCATCGGCGCCTGACCATGCCCCGCCGCGTCCAGCACGCGCAGGTTGGTGGTCTTCATGTTTTCCAGCTCGATTTCCAGCTTCGCCAGCCGGGCGGCGAACAGCGGATCCTCGGTCAGCGGCTTGCCGCCGCGCATGGTGGTGCGGGCATGCTCCTTCAGCTGCTCGAACGCCGCCATCGATGCGCCCACGCCCGCGATATTGGTGCGTTCATAGGTGAGCAGGTACTTGGCATAGGTCCAGCCCTTGTTCTCCTCGCCGACAAGGTTTTCGACCGGCACCTTCACATCGGTGAAGAACACCTCGTTCACTTCATGATCGCCTTCGAGCAGCTTGATCGGGCGCACCTCGATCCCCGGCGTGTTCATGTCGATGAGGAGGAAGCTGATCCCCTCCTGCTTCTTGCCGGTGTTGTCGGTCCGCACCAGGCAGAAGATCATGTCGGCATATTGGCCCAGCGTGGTCCAGGTCTTCTGACCGTTCACGATGTAATGATCGCCCTCGCGCCGCGCGCTGGTCTTCAGGCTGGCAAGGTCCGATCCGGCGCCGGGTTCCGAATAGCCCTGGCACCACCAGTCGGTGCCGTCGAGGATGCGGGGCAGCCAGTGCTTCTTCTGCTCCTCGCTGCCATATTTGATCAGCACCGGGGCCAGCATCGACAGGCCGAACGGCACGATGCGCGGAGCATGGGCCATGGCGACCTCGGTCTCGAAGATGAAGCGCTGGATCACGCTCCACCCGGTGCCGCCCCATTCCTCGGGCCAATGGTTCGCCAGCCAGCCCTGTTCGTTCAGGATGGCATGCCATTCCTCCATGTCTTCCTTGGTCAGGCGCTGGCCCTGCCGCACCTTGTCGGACAGGCGGGCGGGCAGCTTTTCCTTGAGGAAGCTGCGAACTTCCTCGCGGAAGGCTTCGTCTTCGGGGGTAAAGTTCAGATCCATGGCTTGTGTCCTGTCATGAGGGGATTTCGAAAAGTCCGGCCGCGCCCATGCCGCCCGCGACGCACATCGAGACGACAACATGGCGCACGCCGCGCCGCCGCCCTTCCAGCAGGGCCGCGCCGACCAGACGTGATCCGGTCATGCCGAAGGGATGGCCGATGGCGATGGCCCCGCCATTGACGTTGAGCCGGTCGGGATCGATCCCCAGCCGGTCGCGGCAATAGAGCGCCTGGCTGGCGAAGGCCTCGTTGATTTCCCAGAGGCCAATGTCGGAGACTTTCAGCCCCGCGCGCTCCAGCAGTTTGGGGATCGCGAACACCGGGCCGATGCCCATCTCGTCGGGCGCGCAGCCCGCGGCCTGAAAGCCGCGGAAGATGCCCAGCACCTCGCGTCCCTCGGCCTCGGCGGTGGCGCGGTCCATCACGATCTGCGCGGCGGCGCCGTCGGACAGCTGGCTGGCGTTTCCGGCGGTGACGAAGCGGCCTTCCTTGACCTTCATCCCGTCCTTCCACACCGGCTTCAGCGCGGAGAGCGCCTCGGCCGTGGTGTCGGCGCGGATGCCTTCGTCGGCGCTGACGGTCAAAGTCTCGCGCCCCGTTTCGGTGCCGTCCTTCGCGCGCAGCAGTTTCTCGACTGTGATCGGCACGATCTCGTCCGCCAGCCTGCCCGCCTGCGTCGCATCGGCGGCGCGCTGCTGGCTGATGGCGGAGAATTCGTCCTGCGCCTCGCGGCTGATGCCATAGCGCTGCGCGACGATCTCGGCCGTCTCGATCATCGCCATATAGGCGTCGGGTTCGGCCTCGCTCACGGTGGGCGAGCGCCAGTGCGGCCCCGCGATGGGCGGCTGCCCCAGGGTGGTGGAGATCGATTCCGATCCGCCCGCCAGCACCACATCGGCATCGCCCGCGATGATGCTGCGCGCCGCCAGCGCCACCGTGGTCAGGCCCGACGCGCATTTGCGGTCCAGCGTGAAGGCAGGCAGTTCCTGCGGCAGGCCCGCGGTGAACAGGCTCATGCGGCCGATATTGTAGAACTGCGGACCGAACTGCCCGCCCGCGCCCCACATGACGTCGTCGATGCGCGCGGGATCGATCCCGGCGCGGTCTATCGCGGCATTCATCGCATGGGCGGCCAGCACATCGGGCATGGTCGCGTTGAACGCGCCGCGATGCGCCTTGCCGACAGGCGTGCGGGCGGTGGACACGATGGCGGCTTCGCGCATGTCAGGCATCAGCGCATCCCCGGCAGTTTCTGTTTAAGGTCGGCGTATTTGCCGAATTCCTCGCGCGCGATGGCGCGGCTATGCACCTCGTCCGGGCCGTCGGCGAAGCGCAAGGTGCGGATGCTGGCCCACATATGCGCGAGCACCGTATCCTGCGACACGCCCGCGCCGCCATAGGCCTGGATCGCGTCGTCGATGATCTGCAGCGCCATGCTGGGCGCCTGCACTTTGATCATCGCAATCTCGCTCTTCGCCGCCTTGTTGCCCGCGCGGTCCATCATGTCGGCGGCCTTCAGGCAGAGGAGGCGGCTCATCTCGATATCGATGCGCGCGCGCGCCACGCGCTGTTCCCAGACCGAATGGTCGGAAATGCGCTTGCCGAAAGCGACCCGGCCGGTCAGGCGGCGGCACATCATTTCCAGCGCGACTTCCGCCGCGCCGATGGTGCGCATGCAGTGATGGATGCGCCCCGGCCCCAGGCGGCCCTGCGCGATCTCGAACCCGCGCCCCTCGCCCAGCAGCATGTTGGTCGCGGGCACGCGGACGTCCTTCAGCACCACCTCGCCGTGGCCGTGCGGGGCGTGGTCATAGCCGAAGACCGACAGCATGCGTTCGACGGTGACGCCCGGCGCATCCATCGGCATCAGGATCATTGACTGGCTGCCATGGCGCGACCCGTCGGGATCGGACTTGCCCATCACGATGGCCAGCTCGCAGCGCGGATCGCCCACGCCCGAGGACCACCATTTGCGCCCGTTGATCACGTAATCGTCGCCGTCGCGAATGATCGAGCATTCGATATTGGTCGCATCCGACGACGCCACCGCAGGCTCGGTCATCAGGAAGGCGGAACGGATCTTGCCCTCCATCAGAGGGGTCAGCCAGCGGTCTTTCTGCTCGCGCGTGCCATAGCGGTGCAGCACTTCCATGTTGCCGGTGTCGGGGGCCGAGCAATTGAACACCTCGCTCGACCACGGCAGCCGCCCCATCTCCTCGGCGCAGAGCGCATATTCGAGGTTGGTGAGCTGCTCGCCCTGGAATTCGAAGCTGTCGTCGACATGGGCGCGGCCCGCGCGCGGCGGCATGAACAGGTTCCACAGCCCTGCCTCGCGCGCCTTTGGCTTGAGCTCCTCGACCACTGGGATGACTTTCCACGGGTCGCCCTCATGGTGCTGTGCGCGGTATTCGTCGGTGCGGGGGCGGATCTCGCTCTCGATGAAATCCCGTACCCGGTCGCGGAATGCGCGTTGCCGGTCGCTCAGCTCGAAATCCATTATACCCTCTTCCCTATGGCGTAGCGCACCCTTGCAGCGAGTCGCCCGTTGTATCGCGATTTACATACGCTATTTTCGATAAATTCAAAATTCCACGGAAAAACGTGCTTGGCAAGCGTGCCCGATTTATTATTTTGCGAATCAACCTTTGGGAGAGAGATCATGAAAGCAGCCGTGTTGCGCGCCGTGGGCGCCCCGCTCGAGATCGAGGACGTCGCCATTTCCAAGCCCGGCCCGCACGAGGTGCTGATCCGCGCCGTCGCCACCGGCGTGTGCCATTCCGACCTGCATTTCCAGAAAGGGCACTATCCCGCCGCGCTTCCGACCGTGCTGGGCCACGAATGTGCCGGGGTCGTGGAGCAGATCGGCTCCGAAGTGCGCACGGTGAAGCCGGGCGACCATGTCGTCACCTGCCTCTCCGCCTTTTGCGGGCACTGCGAGTTCTGCGTCTCGGGCCATCTCTCGCTGTGCGAGGAGCCTGAACTGCAGCGCGCCAAGGACGAGCCGCCGCGCATCGGCACGGGCGAGAAGCCGATGACGCAGTTCCTCAACCTCTCCGCCTTTGCCGAGCAATTGCTGATCCACGAACATGCCTGCGTGAAGATCCGGCCCGACATGCCGCTCGACCGCGCGGCGCTGATCGGATGCGCGGTGACGACGGCATACGGTTCGGTCATCCGCACCGCCGAGGTGCGTCCCGGCCAGAGCGTCGCGGTGCTGGGCTGCGGCGGGATCGGGCTTGCCACCATCAATGCCGCCGCCATTGCGGGCGCGGGGCGGATCATCGCCATCGACCGGGTCGCGTCCAAAGAACAGCTTGCCCGCGAATTCGGCGCGACCGATTTCGTCGATGCCTCGGACGGCGACGTCTGGAAGAAGGTGCTGTCCATGACAGCCGGCGGCGTCGACCATGCGTTCGAGGCGATCGGCCTGACCGCCACGGCGGAGGACGCGTTCCGCATGCTGCGGCGGCGCGGGATCGCGACCATCATCGGCATGATCCCGGTGGGGCAGAAGCTGTCGCTCAACGGCTATGAATTCCTTAAGGAAAAGCAGATCCGCGGGTCGTTCATGGGATCGAACCAGTTCCCCATCGACATTCCGCGCATCGTCGATTTCTACATGAGCGGGCGGCTGAAGCTGGACGAGATGATCTCGCGCCGGATCAGGCTGGACCAGGTCAACGAGGCTTTCGCCGAGATGGAGAGCGGGGCCATCGCCAGGTCCGTCATCACCTTCGACTGACGGCGGCGATCAGCCCTCCCGTTCGCGCTAGCGCATCAGGCCCGTTCGCGCGGGCGCATCAGGCTTTCCTGCATCACCGTCGCGATCAGCGTGCCATCGCGGTCGACCACGTGCCCGCGGCTCAGCCCTCGGGCATGGGCGGCCCAGGGGCTGTCGGTGACGAAGGCCAGCCAGTCGTTTACCCGCGGCGTTTCGTGGAACCAGATCGTGTGGTCCAGGCTGGCCGATTGCACATCGGGGGATCCCGGCCTGACCCCGTGCGGCAGCAGCGCGGTGCGCAGGAACATCATGTCGGACGCATAGGCCAGCACCGCGCGCTGCAATACCGGATCGTCTTCTACCGGGCGGCGCAGGCGCATCCACCATCCCGACGCGGGCTGCGCCTGCGCGCTGCCGTATAGCGTGGCGGGGTCGAAGGGGATGACGTCGACAGGGCGCTCCCCGAACCGGTCGATCATGCGGGCGAGCGGACCGTGGCGATTGGCCTCGGCCCATTCGTCGAAACGCTGCTGCGCTTCTTCCGGGCCGATCGGCGGGCTTATGTCGGCGGCATGGCGCCACCCCTCCTCCGCCTGGTGGAACGAGGCGACCATGGTGAAGATTACGCCATTTCCCTGCGACCCCTCGATCCGGCGGGTGGCAAAGCTGCGCCCCTCGGTCAGCGGCGTCACTGCCAGGTCCATCGGATCGGCGGCGGCCCCGGCCTTCAGGAAATAGGCATGCGCCGAATGGGCCAGCCGCCCGTCCCTCTCGGCCAGAGAGCCTGCCATCAGCGCCTGCGCGAAGGCCTGCCCGCCGAACAGACGGCTGCCGAAGCTTGGTCCCGTCGGCCCGCGATAGAGGCCCTCGCCGGTTTTCTCCGGCACCAGCAGCCCGCTCAGATCCAGCATTCGTTCTCCCTTTCGCGTGTTTTGACACTGACCCTATTTGATTGTCTGGCTGTCTTAAATCGCCGTTGCTGTCAAAGGTGATTCGCGCCGTTGGACCGGCAAGCCCTTTGGCGCGTCATGCGGAAGGTATCGGCCAAAGACAGCCTAATCAACTGATATAAAGCCTGTTTTCCGATAAAGCTCCGCCCCATAACCGCCATCCAGAACCCCGCCAGAAAATCTTTTGACTCTCGCTCCACTTTAGCCGATGCTTGGAAAATCACAGCAAGCACGCACAGGAGAGATTTATGACCTATGTCGGCGGGCGCATCGTGAATGACGCGGATGCCCACACCATGGAAACGCAGGACTGGCTGGCCCCCTATCTCGAGGGCGAGTACAAGGAAAAATACTCGCAGGTTTATTCCAGGGGCGAAGGCGGCGAGCGCATCGTCAAGATGATCGACGCCGCCAAGGCGCGGAAGAGCAACCCCGAGGAACGCGCCAAGGTCGCCGCCAATCCGATCGAGGGGCCCAAGGGCTGGCTCGGCTATGGCGGCTTCGACAAGGAGGAACGCGTCGAGGCGCTCGACTGGCTGGGCTTCAACAGCCAGCTGGTGTTCCCGACCTTCGGCCTCGCCGCGATCACCCGCGCGAAATCCGAGGACCAGGCCTATGCCGCCGCGCGTGCGCTGAACCTGGCGCAGATCGATTTCTGCAACGCGGACGAGCGGCTGGTCGCGGTGGCCTTCTGCCCGCTCGACGATCCGGAGCGCGCACTGGAAGAAGCGAAATTCGCGGTCGGCAAGGGCGCGGGCGCAGTGATGTTCTCGGCCGAGGCGGCAGGCGGGCGTTCGCCGGGCCATCCCGACCTCGACCCGTTCTGGCAATATCTGCAGGACAACCAGATCCCGTTCCAGCTGCATATTGGGCCGGGCACCAAGCGCCAGCCCGAAGGATACATGAACAACGGGCGCGAGCGTTCGCCCGACCTGCACGGCGGAGGCGAGAACCTGCGTTTCCCCGATTTCATGTGCCTGTGGTACGCGCCGCAGGAATTCCTGACCGCGCTTGTCTATGATGGCGTGTTCCAGCGCTTCCCCGACCTGCGCGGCGGGGTGATCGAATGCGGCGCGGGCTGGGTGCCCGAATTCCTGCGCATGCTGGATCACGGCTATCTGTCGTTCTCGAAATCCGATCCCTATCTGCAGTCGATGGACATGAAGCCGTCGGACTACATCAAGCGTGCCGTCCGCTTCACCCCGTTCCCGAACGAGGACGTGGGCCGCATGATCAAGGACAGCGTGCCCGAGCTCTACATGTTCTCCAGCGACTATCCGCATCCCGAAGGGACGCGCGATCCGTTCGGCAAGTTTGAAGCCTCGCTCGAAGGGTTCGACGAGGATGTGAAGGACATGTTCTATCGCTCCAACTATGACCACATGCTGTTCCGCGAGGACCAGGCCGTGGCCGTCGCCGCCGAATAGGCGCAGCAGCGGGGCGAATCGCTTTTGCCTGAAAATCAGGGGCGCGTCGCGGCAGGCGGCGCGCCCCTTTGCATGGCGGATCGTTCGCGCCCCGGCATACCGCCGACCTGATCGACCACTTGCCCGCATCCCCCCGCCGCTTCCTTTCCTCGGTACGAAACCCTGTATTCGGACCTTCGCGCATCCTTAATCGCCCTGCCTAGCGCCCCTCATTCAAATTGCCATACCCTATATTCTATTTTTGGGTTGGCAGCGCGAATCTTTGTGCTATGCATACTCCCGATAAGAATGGGAGAAGATATGATTGGCAGGCTGCTCACGGCTGCTGCAACTGGTTGCGCGATCGTCGGTATCTCGGCGGTTCACGCGCAGATGCCGCCCGCGCCCACGCCTGTCGTCGTGGATGTGGAGCAAGGCTCGCTGTCGGGCGACTCCTCCAGCGGCGTGAATATCTTCCGCGGCATACCCTATGCAGCACCGCCGGTCGGACCGCTGCGCTGGAAACCGCCGCAGCCCGTTCCCGCCTGGCGCGGAATCCGTACCGCAACCGCGAACGAGCCTGCCTGCGCGCAGCCCGTCGATCCCGATCCGTCGGTTCCGAACTTTGGCGGCGTGCAGGGCGCGCAGTCCGAGGATTGCCTCTATCTCACGCTTTTCGCACCCGCGAATGCCAAGGGCGCACCAGTGGTGGTGTGGCTCCACGGCGGCGCCTATTTCCTCGGCGCGGGCAGCCTCGGCTCCTATGACGGCAGCGCCAATGCGCGCGACGGGGTTATTACCGTCGACGTCAACTACCGCCTCGGCTCGATGGCCAGTTTCACCCACCCCGCGCTGGTCGCGGAAGGGGACGAGGAAGGCACCGGCAATTACGCGCTGATGGATACGGTCGCCGCGCTGGAATGGGTGCGCGACAATATCGCGGCATTCGGCGGCGATCCGTCCAACGTCACCGTCGCAGGTCAGTCGGCGGGCGGCGGGCTGGTCACCGGCCTGCTGTCGCTGCCCGCGGCCAAGGGACTTTACCACAAGGCGGTGATCCAGTCCGGATCGCTGCTGCGCCCCGACCGTGACGAGGGCGAGGCGACCGAAGCGGTGATTAAGGCGCTCGGCGACATCGGTCTTGGCGCCGATGCCACTGCCGATGACCTGCGCAGCATTTCGGCCCAGACATTGGTGGCGACGCGCTCGCTGATGTACGGCTTTTACCTTACCAAGAATGCCTGGAACCCGAATTCGACCGGCGACGCGCTGAAGGCCGGGACCGAGCAGGACGTGCCGGTGATGGTCGGCTCCAACGCCGGCGAAGGCGGGTTCGACAATGCGCGCATTCTGGCCGGCGAAGCGGGCGACAGCGGCGCGCCCGCCTTCCTCTATCGCTTCGATCACGTGCCGACTTTCCGGCAGGCGGAATGGAAGAGCGGCCCGATCCATTCGGCCGAGCTGATGTTCACATTCGATTCGATCGACACATCCAGCTGGGGCGGGCCGAACGCCGATGCGGCGGACCGCGCGCTGGCCGACAAGATGCAGTCGTGCTGGACCGCCTTTTACAAGATGCCTGCAGACAGCCGCGAGATCCGCTGCGCCGACGGTTTCGTCTGGCAGCCTTACGGCCAGGACCAGCAGGCCGCGATTTTCGACACGGGCGGCCCCGACATGGCCCCCGCCGCCGGCCTGCCAGACGGGCCAGAGGCAGACACCGCAAATTGAAACAACTGAACCGGCACAGACCGGTCAATGACAGGGAAGTGGGAGGAGGACAGATGAAGGTGAAGTCATATTACCTGCTCGGTTCGGCATTGGGCGCGGTCGCGTCCATCGGACTGGCAGCACCCGCCATGGCGCAGGACGCCGACACGGACATCACGGCCGATCAGCAGCCGCTGGGGACCGAACCGGCACCGCGCGAAATCGTGGTCACCGGCTCCTACCTGCGCGTGGGCGAGCCGGAGGACGGCGCGCTGCCGGTCGACGTGTTCGGGACCGAGGAGCTTGAGACGCGCGGCATCGACAGCCCGCTTGAGTTCATCAAGAACCTGCCCTCGGTCGGTACCTCGCTGGGCGATTCCAACCAGTATGGCGCGGGCAACAGCCAAGGCGTCGGTTCGCTGAACTTGCGCAACCTTGGCCGCGAACGCACGCTCGTCCTGTTCAACGGCCGCCGTTACATGCCCGAACCGGGCGACGGCGCGGTCGACACCAATCTGATCCCCATGTTCGCGCTCGACCGGATCGAGGTGCTGAAGGACGGCGCGGCCTCGACCTATGGCTCGGACGCGATCGCGGGCGTCGCCAACTTCGTCACGCGGCGCGGGTTCGACGGGCTGGTGGTGGACGGCAACTACACCTTCATCGACGGGTCCGACGGCGACTGGCAGGGTTCGGTGCTGTTCGGCAAGAACCTCGGCGATGCGAACATCATGGTCGGCGCGGGCTATCAGCGCCGGTCCGAACTGCCAACGACCGAGCGCAGCTTTACCCAGCAGCCTTTCAGCGAGAATCCCTCGGGCTACTCGCCGGTCAGCAATCCGGGCATCTATATCCCGCTGTTCAATGGCACGCCGATCGCCGGGCCTGCGCAGGACGGCAACCAGCTCGACGCCTGCGAGAACCTTGGCGGCATCGATGAAGGCGCGGTCTGCCGCTATTCTTATATCCCCTTCGTCAATCTGGTGGAGGATCAGGAACGCTATCAGATCTATGGCCAGCTGGACGTCGATCTGAGCGACAGCACGCGGTTCCATTCCGAGGCGATCTATGCGCACACCGAATCGAGCTCGCTCGGCTATTCGCCCAGCTATCCCATCACTTCGGGCCCCAACGGGCCGGGCAGCCTTGGCCAGTTCGTGGTCCCTGCCTACAACCCCTATTTCGGCGATTTCGTCGATCAGAGCTTTGCCCCCGGCAGCCTGCCGGTGGCGCCCAATGCCGCGCTGATCTACCTGTTCCGGCCCTTCGCGCTGGGCGGCAATCCGACCGACCCGCGCGGTGCGGGCCTTGGCGGCGCGGAGAACGACGGCTGGCGCGTGGTCGGCGGGCTCGAGCATGATTTCTCGGACAGTTTTTCCGGGCAGTTCTACGGCACGTTCCTGCGCAGCACGCGCACGGCCTATTCGCTCGACTTCATCAGCCAGCGTCTGCAGTCGGCCCTGTTCGGCTTTGGCGGCGAGGATTGCAGCGGCGCCCAGCCCGGCGCGAACGGCTGCCAGTTCTTCAACCCGTTCATCAATGCCGCGCCCGGCAATCCGGCGCTCGGCCTCGACAATCCGGCCTATGTGCCGGGGAACGAGAACGATCCCGACCTGCTCGACTGGATCCGTCAGCCCAGCGGCACGACGGGTGTCGAGGAACAGTTGATCGCCGATCTTGTGTTCAACGGCTATTCTAACCTGTTCGGCATGGATTTCGACTATGCGTTCGGCGGTCAGTACCGGCACACCGATTATCGCAACAAGCCGATCAACAAGTTCAGCGACCCCGCGCGCTTCCCCTGCGTGAACGAGGACGATTTCTCGTGCCTCGACAGTCCGGACGACAATAGTTTCCCGACCGGCCCGTTCACCTTCCTGGGCCAGTATCCCGCCGACAGCCTGAACCAGAGCGTCTGGGCCGTCTTTGCGGAGGCGCGGATCGAACCGTTTAGCGGCCTCGAGCTGATCGGCGCGCTGCGCTATGAGGATTACGGCAACCCGGTCGGATCGACCCTCAACCCCAAGCTGTCGGCCCGCTGGGAAGCGACCGACTGGCTGACGCTGCGCGGTTCGGTGGGCGACACGTTCCGCGGCCCGCTGCCCATCAACCTGACCGAGGGCGGCCCAAGCGGCGTGGCGGGCATCGACGTCCTTGGCAACAACTACAAGGCGACCGACAACACCGGCAATCCGGACCTCGATCCCGAAACCGCGCTGACCTATAATATCGGTGCGGTGGTCGAATTCGGCGGCTTCAGCGCCAGCGTCGATTTCTGGAATTATGAATTCGAGGGGCGCTTCACCGACCTGCCGGTTCAGGCGATCGCCGCCGCGGTCGCGCCGGGGGGTACGGACGGCAACCAGCTGGCCGATTGTTCCAGCCCGTTCAGCCAGTTCGTCACCTTTGCGGGCGGTGTCTGCAACCAGGGCACGACCATCGGCAACGACATCTCGCGCATCCGCACGCTGACCGTGAACGGGCCTGAGGTGACGACGCGTGGCCTCGACCTGTCGGTCAATTATTCGCGGGACATGGGCAGCTTCGGCCTCTCGGCAGGGGCGAACGCGACCTATATCCTCGAATATGAATTCAGCGACTTCGTCTATGAAGGGCTGACCTTCTCGCAAGGCTATGACGCCAAGGGGTTCGCGAACTACAACCGCGCGCCCGGCACGGTGTCGCCGTGGAGGGCCAATGGCTATCTCTCGGCGTCGTTCGGCAATGCATCGCTGACGTGGAACGCGCTCTATATCGACGGGGTCACCGACAATCGTTCGCCCGACGATCCGTTCGCGGGCGAGGTCGGGTCCTTCTTCAAGAACGATCTGCTGGGTGCCTACACATTCGACATCTCGGGCGGGGAATTGCGCCTCAGCGCCGCAGTCGAGAACATCTTCGACGAAGATCCGCCGCTGGCGCGCCTCGAATACAGCTATGATCCGTTCATCGGCACCGCTCTTGGCCGGACCTACCGGCTGGCTGCCCGGATCTCGTTCTGACTCCACTCCGGACGGGATCCTTCATGGGGCCGGGGCATTACGCTCCCGGCCCCTTTTTTTATGGATCAGGCGCGGCTTTCGTTCAGCGCCGCATAGATCAGCGTCTTTAGCTGGCGGCGCAGCGGATAGATGTTCGACGGATAGAGCTGCGTCATGAACACCATGGTGATCGCCTCGACCGGATCGACGAAGAAGGCGGTCGAATAGGCCCCGCCCCAATAGAATTCGCCCATGCTGGCGGGCATCAGCGTGCGGGCCGGATCGATCACCGTGGCAAAGCCCAGGCCGAAACCGGTGCCGGCATTGCTCGCCTCGGAAAACAGGCTTTCCGACATTTGCGACAGATCCTTGCCGCCCGGCAGATGGTTGGCGGTCATCAGCGCCAGCGTCTTGGGCGCGACGATCCGCGCACCGTCCAGCGATCCGCGATTGGCCAGCATCGTCACGAAGCGCTGGTAATCGGCCATCGTCCCCGCCAGCCCGCCGCCGCCGCCCTGGAATTTCGCGGGGCTTGCGAAACGGCTGCTTGCACCCGGATCGATCATCTTCGGCGCACCGCCCGGCTGATAGGCCCAGGCATCGACCAGCCGGTCCAGCTTCCCCTCTGGCACATGGAACGCCGTGTCGGTCATGCCCAGCGGAGCGAAGATGTGCTTTTCGAAATACTCGCCGAGTTTCATGCCCGACAGCCGCTCGATCGCGACGCCCAGCACGTCGTGCGATACCGAGTAGTTCCAGCGCTCGCCCGGCTGAAAATCCAGCGGAATGGCGGCGAGCTTTGCGATATATTCGTCCCCATCCATTTCCCCGCGCGCAAGGTCAAGATTGTGCTGGCGATAGGCGGCATCGACATTGGTGCGGTTCTGGAAGCCATAGGTCAGCCCCGACATATGCGTCATCAGATCGACGAAACGCATCGGCCGCGCGGGCTGAGACGGCGCAAAGGGCACCGCCCCGCCCCCGCCTGCATAGACGCCGAGCTTCGCGAATTCGGGGATGACGCGCGCCACCGGATCCTCCAGCGCGACCGCGCATTTCTCGACCAGTTGCATGAAGGCGGTGCAGGTGACCGCCTTGGTCATCGAGGCAAGGCGGAAGATCGCGTCGTCGCGCATCGCGGTGCCGTCCTCGCGCATCCGGCCCTGCATGCCGTAATGCACGGGCTTGCCTTCCCGCGCGACCAGCAGCTGCGTCATCGGCAGCCGTCCGCTGTCCAGATAATGCTCCTTCAGATAGCCATCGATTCGCTTCAGGCGGCCGCCGTCCATGCCCAGCTGCGCCGGGTCGGTGATGTCGAACATGCAATCTCTCCCTCTACATACCCTTGTTTCATTAATTCCGAACGCCCGATCCGCCCCTAACGGACGCAAAAGCGACGTTCTGCGGGCCTGACTTTAATCGCTCCAAGCCGAAAAAACATACCCATTCTTCATTTTTATGGATTCCGGGCTTGCGCTCGGCGAACTCTCCGATCAAGATGCGGTCAACAACACAAGATCCAAGGAGAGGTTCACGATGCGCGAAGCCGTGATCGTATCGACCGCGCGAACACCGCTGGCCAAGGCGGTGCGCGGGGCGTTCAACGCCACCCACGCCGTCCAGCTGGGCGCATGGTCCGTGGCAGAGGCGGCGAAGCGCGCCAATCTCTCCGGCGAGGAAGTGGACGACGTGCTGATCGGCGCGGCGATGCAGCAGGGGCAACAGGCACCCAACATGGGCCGGCTGGTCGCGCTGCGTGCCGGATTGCCGGTGACGGTCGCGGGCATGACCATCGACCGGCAATGCTCGTCGGGGCTGATGACCATCGCCACCGCCGCCAAGCAGATCATCGTCGACCGCATGGACATCTGCATCGCGGGCGGGGTCGAATCGATCTCGGCGCTGCGGTCGGGGAAGAGCAATATCGTGCCCGACGAGGGGCTGATCGCGATGCATCCCGCCACCTATATGCCGATGATCGGCACGGCAGAGGTCGTCGCGAAGCGCTATGGCATCAGCCGTCAGGCGCAGGACGAATATTCGCTGCAATCGCAGCAGCGCACCGCCGCCGCGCAAAAGGCCGGGCGCTTCGATGACGAGATCGTGCCCGTCACCGCCACCATGAACGTCACCGACAAGGCCACCGGCGAGGTTTCGCAACGCGAGGTTACGATCGACATGGACGATTGCAACCGCCCCGATACCACGCTGGAGGGACTCGCCTCGCTGCAGCCGGTGATGGGCGAAGGGCACACGGTCACCGCGGGCAATGCCAGCCAGCTGTCCGACGGATCCTCCGCCGCGGTGCTGATGGAGGCATCGGTGGCAAAGGAACGCGGGCTGACCCCGCTGGGCCGCTATGTCGGCATGGCGGTCGCGGGGACGAAGCCCGACGAGATGGGCATCGGCCCCGTCTATGCGATCCCCAAGCTGCTCGACCGCTTCGGCCTTTCGATGGACGATATCGGCCTGTGGGAGCTGAACGAGGCGTTCGCGGTGCAGGTGCTCTATTGCCGCGACAAGCTTGGCATTCCGGACGACAGGCTCAACGTCAACGGCGGCTCGATCTCCATCGGCCATCCGTTCGGCATGACCGGCGCGCGCTGCACCGGCCACGCCTTGATCGAGGGGAAGCGCCGCGGCGCCCGCTATGTCGTCGTGACCATGTGCGTGGGCGGCGGCATGGGCGCGGCAGGGCTGTTCGAGGTTCTCTGATTATGGAGACGACCGCACTCGACAAGGGCCGCTGGACGCCGCCCGCCGGATGGCCGGCGATGAGCCGCCAGCAATGCCGCGAGATGCTGACCGCGCCCGGCCAGCGCTTCGAGATGGAAGAGGTCGAGATCCGCGGCGTTCGCCTGCGAACCTGGAAGAACGCCCCGCCCAGCCTGCGCGCCATCGCACTGGCGGGCCGCGCACATGGCGACAGCGAATTCGTTGTGTACGAGGACGAGCGCATTACCTTCGACGGCTGGTTCCGCGCCGTCGCCACTTTGGCCCATCATCTGCAGGAACTGGGAGTGGCCAAGGGCGACCGGGTCGCGCTGGCGATGCGCAACCTGCCCGAATGGCCGGTCGCTTTCTTCGCCGCCACCTCGATCGGTGCGATCATCGTGCCGCTCAACGCATGGTGGACCAGTGCGGAACTCAGCTATGGCCTGTCGGATTCCGGCGCGAAACTGCTGATCTGCGACGAGGAGCGCTGGGAGCGCATCGCGCCGCATGCAGGCGAATTGCCCGATCTGAAACATGCGCTCGTCTCGCGCGCGGCCGGGCCGCTCGCCTCCCCGGCCTCGGCGCTGGAGGATCTGATCGGCAAGCCGCCCGATTACGCCGCCCTGCCCTCGCGAGAATTGCCCGATGTCGCGATCGAGCCCGACGACGATGCGACCATCTTCTACACAAGCGGAACCACCGGCATGCCCAAGGGCGCGCTGGGCACGCATCGCAACATCACCACCAATGTGCTGTCGGGCGCCTATGCCGTGGCCTGCGCCGCGCTGCGCCGGGGCGAGGCTCCGCCCGAGCCGGTGAAAAAGACCGGGCTGGTGGTCATCCCGCTGTTCCACGTCACCGCCTGTTCGGCCAGCCTGATGGGCACCATCGTCGCGGGCAATCGCGCGGTCTATATGTACCGCTGGGACCCGGAAAAGGCCTTTGCCATCATCGAGCGCGAGAAGGTCAATGCCACCGGCGGCGTGCCGACCATCGCGTGGCAATTGCTGGATCATCCGGCGCGGGACAATTTCGACCTCTCCTCGATCGAATCCATCGCCTATGGCGGCGCGCCCGCCGCGCCCGATCTGGTCCGCCGCATCCATGCCGAATTCGGCGCGCTGCCCAGCAACGGCTATGGCATGACCGAGACGATGGCGACCGTCACCAGCCATTCGAGCGAGGATTATCTCAACCGCCCCGACAGCTGCGGGCACCCCGTCGCCGTCGTCGACCTGAAGATCACCGGCGAGGACGGCGAGACCGAATTGCCGCCCGGCGAAGTGGGCGAGATCTGGGTGCGCGGCCCGCAGGTGGTGAAGGGATACTGGAACAAGCCCGAAGCCACCGCCGAATGCTTCATCGACGGCTGGGTCCGCACCGGCGACCTTGGCCGCGTGGACGAGGAAGGCTTTCTGTTCATCGTCGACCGCGCCAAGGACATGATCATTCGCGGCGGCGAGAACATCTATTCGTGCGAGGTCGAGAACGTTCTCTACGACCATCCCGCCGTATCCGATGCCGCGCTGATCGGTCTGCCCCACCCCACCCTGGGCGAGGAACCCGCCGCCGTCGTCTATCTAGCCCCCGGCAAGTCGGCGACCGAGGCGGAGCTGCAGGCGTGGGTCGGCGAGCATCTGGCGCGCTTCAAGGTTCCGGTGCGCATCGCCTTTTCGCCGGAGACCCTGCCGCGCAATGCCAATGGCAAGATCCTGAAGGGCGAATTGCAACATCTGCTTGACGGCGCTACGGAAAAGGGGACGGCAGGCGAGGTCCGACCGCCGTCGAGCGGCTGAAAAAACCGTATCTTGGGGCGCGCGGACAGGGAAAGACACATCAGTGAAGGCGAGCGCCGAAACCGAACGGTTCGAGAAAAAGCGGCAGGACGTCATCGACGCGGCATCGGTGCTGATCAACGAGCAGGGCGTGAAGGGCATGACCTTCGCCGATGTCGCTGCCGAGGTGGGCCTCAACGCGACCAGCATCACCTATTATTTCGGGCGCAAGGAAAAGCTGGTCGTCGCGGTCTACGAGGCGACGCTCGACCGGCTGGAGGCGATGGCGGCGGAGGCCGGCGCACAGCCCGATCCGCGCTCGCGCGTGCGCCATTTCCTGCATGCCAATATCGAACTGCGCAAACGCATCCGCCGCGGCGAGCGCGGCCTGATCACCGTGCTGGCCGAAATGCGCACGCTGGACGAGGATGCGCAAAAACCGCTGCTGGGTCACTTCCGCCGCATCTCGCACAGCCTGCGCGATTTCTTCGGCCCCGCGAAGGATCCGATGGGCAAGGCGCTGAACACCGCGCGCGCGCACGCCCTGCTGGAATCGGTATTCTGGTGGCCGATCTGGTCGCTGCGCTATTCCACCCATGATTTCGACCGGATCGAGGAGCGCTGGTTCGACATCCTTGAGAACGGCGTGGCCGCCCGCCCCGGCGAATGGCAACCACAGGCATTGGGCAGCAACTGGCGCACGCGGGATGACGGCGAGGCGAACACGCTCGACAATTTCCTGCGGTCGGCGACGGCGATGATCAACCAGCGCGGCTATCGCGGTGCGTCGGTCAACCGCATCGCCAAGGAGCTGAATGTCACGAAAGGCAGCTTTTACCACCATCACAGCGCCAAGGACGACCTGGTGCTCAGCTGTTTCGAGCGCAGCTATGACCGGCTGGCGGCGGTGCAGCTGGCCGGACAGGCGCTGGAGGCCGACTACTGGACCCGTCTGTCGAGCACGCTGGCCGAGCTGATCGACCTGCAGTTCTTCGACGGCATGCCGCTGCTGCGCACCACCGCGCTGCACGCCATTCCCAGCGAGGATCGCGAGGATGTGGTGACGCGGTCGAACCGGCTGGCGCGGCGCTTCGCGGGCATGCTGATCGACGGGATCGCCGATGGTTCGATCCGGCCGATCGACCCGCTGATCGCCAGCCAGGTGATCATGTCGACATTGAACTCCGCCTATGAAGCGCGCCACTGGGCCGAGCGGTTCGAGGATCCGGCCGAGGCGGTACGCTATTACGGCTGGGTGTTCACCGCCGGGCTGTTCACGGATCCGCCGGATTGATCCCCTGCGCCGCCGCGGTCTGCAGATGCCGCGGTTCGCGCACACGCGCCAGCAGCACGACCAGCGCAGCCAGTAATGCGACGATGATCGCGGCGAACAGCGGCACGAACCCGGCCAGCGCCACGGTCACGCCCGCCAGCACCGGGCCGATGGCGGCAATCGCGCCCTCCACCGTGGTGACGAAGGCGAGGCGCATGGGCGTGTCCTTTTCCTCGCCGAATTCCAGCACCATCGTGCTGGCCGCCAGCATCCATCCCGAACCGCCCGCACCCAGCAGCACGAAGGCGGCATAGATCGCGGCGGCCCCGTCGCCGGGTCCCCCCAGTATCAGCAGGACCACCCCCGCCAGCGAACAGGCTAGCGAAGCGGCATAGACCCCGCGAAAGCCCCAGCGGTCGCCCGCATTGCCCCAGACCACGTTCGATACCGTGTCGGCACCGAGGTAAAGCAGGCTGAGACTGCCGATCAGCGCGCCGTTCAGCCCCAGGCGGGTGCCTGCATAGATCGTCCAGAACGGCGCCCCGACCCGCGCCGCAGTGCCAAGGCTGTGCGCGATCAGGTAGAAACGGAAATCGCGGTCCTCCATCAGCTGCGGGAATTCGCGCAGCCTTTCGCGAAACGGGCGCTGCGGGCGGGGAAAGACCAGCGCAGGCTCGCGGATCATGGTCTTGAGCACGACCAGCCCCATCGAGGTCAGGACGAAGGCGGTCAGGAAGGTGGTGGCATAGCCATTGCCAAGCACGTCGCCCTCGATGAAGACCGTTCCCGCGACCCATGCCAGCACCGCCGCGATGGTGCCGCCCGCAAGGTTGCGATAGCCCTGCAGCCTCCCGCGCTTGCGGATCGGGATCAGCTTGGCCATCAGCATCTGGAAGGCGACCCGCTGCGCTCCGTTGAAGAAGCCCAGCACGAACAGGAAACCGAACACCAGCGCGGCTTCCCAGACCCCCGTCAGCAGCCAGCCCGTCAGCGCCAGCCCCAGTATCTGGATGCGCATCAACGTGCCGATGCGGATCGCATAGGGCAGGATATGGCTGCGATGCTCGATCCGCGTGCCCGCCGCGATGGGAGAGATCGTCGCCCCCAGTTGCAGCAGCGCGCTGCCCAGCCCCACCGCGGCGGCGCTGCCCGTCAGCATCTGCAGATAGGCGGGAATGATCGTCGGCGCATAGATCAGGCGAAAGCCGGTCAGCCCCAGCACGCCATGGATGAAATTAGCGATATAGTTGCGCTTCAGGTTCTCCTCGACAAAGCGCGTGTTCGCCGCGACCGGATCCTGTGCCTCGTGTGCCGGTTCCAAGCCGTCAGTAACCCGCCAGCCCCGCGAAGCGGTCGCGCAGGAACGCGCTGCTGCCCCAGCGGTTTTCCAGCACGCGGGCGCGTTTCAGGTAATCGCCCACCGGATATTCGTCGGTCATGCCGATCCCGCCATGCAGCTGGATCGCCTCGCGGCTCATCAGGTTAAGCACGTCGTTGGCGCGCGCCTTGGCGATGCAGGCCGCTTGCGGTACCCTCCGCCTGCTGTCCAATGCTTCCAGCCCGCCTTCTACCGCGGCGCGCATCGATGCGATTTCGGCGAACAAATCGGCCATGCGGTGCTGCAGCGCCTGGAACGTCGCCAGCACCTGGTTGAACTGCACCCGCTGCTTCAGATAGTCGAGCGTGGTGTCGAACAGATGCTGCGCCATGCCCAGCATCTCGCACGCGGTCAGGATCCGCGCGCGGTCGAGCATCTGCTCCGCCATCGCCGCATCGCCCAGCCGCGTGGCGGGCGCGGCGTCGAACACCACCTCGCCGTGGCTGCGCCGGTCGGCCAGCACGCGCCCCGCTACCGAGACTCCCTCGCCCTTCTCCACCAGCCATAGCCCGTCCGTCGCCGCGACGATGAAGATGCCCGCTTCCGCCGCATCGGCGACGAAGCCCTTGCTGCCGGTCAGTTTGCCATTTTCGACCTTGGCGCCGATCTTCCCCGGCGCATGGCGCGGCCCCTCGTCCACCGCCAGCGCGGCGATGGTCTCGCCGCTTGCCAGCGCGGGCAGATGGCGCGCCTTCGCTTCATCGCTATCACCCTGCGCGATTGCCCAGGCGGCGATGGTGACGCCGATGATCGGGCTGGCCGCCAGCACCTTGCCCAGTTCCTCGACCACAAGGCCCGCCGACATCCAGCCGAAGTCGGACCCGCCGTGCTCTTCGGGCACCATGATGCCCGCCCAGCCCATGCCGGACATCGCCTGCCACGCATCGGCGTCGAAACCTGCGCCGGTTTCCGCATCCCGCAGCGCGCGCCATGCCGTGAACGGGCTCTCGTTCGCCGCCCATTCGCGCGCCATGTCGCGCAGCATCGCCTGTTCGTCGTTCAGAACCGCCATCGTCAAATTCCCTTACTGATGGTCCAGCATGCCCAGCACGCGCTTGGCGATGATATTGTTCTGGATCTCGGTCGATCCGCCATAGATCGTGGTCGCCTTGCCGAAGAGCCATGTGCGAACCCCCGCAAGCTCGGCAGCGGTAAAGCCCTCGCCTTCCCAGCCCAGCCCCTGCAGGCCCATGATCTCGATGCTCAGCTCAGCGCGTTCCTGCCCCAGCTTGGTGCCCGCCTTCTTCAGCACCGAGCTGATTTCGCTGACCCCGCCCTGCGCCTTCGATTCCTCCGCCGCCTTGCGCGCGGTCAGCAGGAAGGCGGCCCAGCGGATCTCGAAATCGGCGATGCGGTCGCGCAGCACCCTGTCGGCCAGCTGTCCGTGCTCGTCCGTCTCGCGGTACATCTTCGCCAGCTCGCCCAAGGTCGGGCCGCCCAGCCTGCCCATCGCATTGCCGCCGGACAAATTGGTGCGTTCATGCTGCAAAAGGCGCTTGCCGATGGTCCAGCCCTGCCCTTCCTCGCCGACCAGATTTGCCTTGGGCACCTTCACATCGGTGAAGAAGGTTTCGCAGAAGGGGCTCATCCCGCTGATCATGCGGATCGGGCGCACTTCGACGCCGGGCGCGTCCATGTCGATCAGCAGGAAGGAGATGCCCTTATGCTTGTCCGCCCGGTCGGTGCGGACGAGGCAAAAGCACTTGTCCGCCCATTGCCCGCCGCTGGTCCATGTCTTCTGCCCGTTGACGAGGTAATGGTCGCCCTTGTCCACCGCGCTGGTCTGCAGATTGGCAAGGTCCGACCCGGCATTGGGTTCGGAATAGCCCTGACACCAGCGGATCTCGCCCCGGCAGATCGGGGGGATGTGTTCCTTCTTCTGCGCTTCGCTGCCGTATTCCAGCAGGGTGGGGCCGAACATCATCACGCCCATGCCCTGTATCGGGTTATAGGCACCCGCCTTGGCAAGCTCCTCCTGCAGGATCGCCGCCTCGCGCCGGGACAAGCCGCCGCCGCCATATTCGGCGGGCCATGTCGGCGTGCCCCATCCGCGCGATCCCATCGCCTCGCGCCATTGGCGCTGCGGCTCGCTTTCGCCCGCGCCGCTTTCGACGCTGGCGAGCGCGTTGGATGTGCCTTTCAGCTCGGGCGGAAAATTGCTCTGGATGAAGGCGCGCACGTCCTCGCGGAAGGCGCTCTCGCTGACCTGCGCGGCGGGTTCGGCAGTGGTGGCCATGGCTTGCTCCTAGGGTCCTTACGTGGTGCCGGCATCGCGCACGACGCGTGCCTTTTCGGCGGCCTCGACCGCCTTGATACGCGCGACATTCTCGCGGTGCCGCGCCTCGGTAATCGGGTAGAACAGCAGGAACAGCGTGCCGATCGTCCACAATCCCAGCGAGGCGGGAATGTAATGCGCCAGCAGGCTCTGCTCCATCGCGAAGGTGACGGCATCGGGATCGGCCTTTTCCGGGATGCCCGCCGAAGACACCACCAACCCCGCCGCGAAAATGCCGAAGCCGGTCGAGCACTGCTGCATGAAGCTGGCCGCGGCAAAGAACACGCCCGCCGCATGCTTGCCGCTGCGCACCGCATGATCCTCGACCACGTCGGCCAGCATCGAACTGGTGTTGATCAGCGACACCGCGATCATCGCGCCATAGCATGCGCCGATGGCGAACAGCACCGGCACCAGCAGCGGATGCCCCACCGGCAGGAACAGCCCCAGATAGGTCAGCGCGAGCGGCGATATGCCCAGCGTAATGCCGACGATGGCCATCACCATCGATGTCGTACGCTTGCCCCACCACTTGCTGAACTTGGGCGCCAGCGGCGCGGCAATCGTCGCCGCGACCAGCGAATCGAACGTGAGCAGCGCGATCTGCCCAGCACCCAAATCGAAGACATATGTATAGAAGTAGAGCGTCGAGGCGCTGTAGAGCCCGATCGCGGTGAACTTGAACACGCCAAAGCCGAAGATCGCCAGAAAGCCGCGATTGCCGAAGGCCGACCCCATCTCGCGCAGGTGTCCCATCGCACTGGACTTCGGTTCGCCCACCGGGGCCTGCCGCATATGGGCGATCTGGCTCTTGGTGCCGAAGCCGCAGACCAGGATCGCGACGAAGATCAGCGCGCCGCCGGCGATGGCGAACTTGGCATAGCCTTCGGGATTAAGCTGGCCGCGCGGGAATTCCAGCGTGGCGACGAAGAACACCGCGAGGCTGAAGGCGAGGAAGCCGTAGGAGCCGACATAGCCGAACCAGTAGCGCAGCGAGAACAGCCGGGTGCGCTGTGCATAGTCCGATGTCATCTCGGGGTTCATCGCGCTCGACGGGATTTCGAACATCGAGATCGAGATGCGCGTCAGCGAGGCGAGCGCGAAGATCCAGATGCCGGTCTGCACATCGGTCAATCCCGCAGGCGGAAACCATGTCAGCATGAAGAAGAACGCGGTCGGGATCGCCGATCCGATAATGAACGGATGCCGCCGCCCCCAGCGCGAGCGGGTCGAATCCGACCAGCGCCCGATGACCGGATCGGCCACCGCATCGACCAGCAACGTCAGCGCGATGGCGACCGACACGATGGCGGCGGGAATGCCGATGACCTGGTTGTAGAACAGCAGCAGATAGGCCGAGAACGCGGCATTCTTGACGCCGGTGGCAACCGCGCCAAAACCATAGCTGACCTGCGCGCCCACCGGAATGCGGCGCAGCGCCGCGGATTCGGGCGCATCGACATCGACCGATGCGGGGATGGAGGCAGCGACGGTCCCGCTCATGCGCTGCCCCCGCTGGCGGAATGAAGCGCGCCGTCGCAATACCGCATATTCTGAACATGGGTCGATTCGTCGCGGCAATGCCCGAAAGCAACCGGCGCATAGGCAGCGCTGCGGATCACCCGCTCACGCGCCTGCGACCGCCGCGGCCTTGCGCTGTCATTGAATGCGGGTCCATTGTCGAAATGCCAAGCCATCGGCCTCTCCGCCATTGCGCACCCCTTTTGCGGAGCGTCGCCATCAACATACCCTGTTTTTGAATAGAGGCAACCGGCTTTGTCGTCGGACCTTCAGGCTTCCTCGACCCAATCCTGCCGCAGCCTGCGCGATGCCAGCAGCATCAGCACCGCCGCCACCAGATAGAGGAGCTGCCCGAAGATCATCGACCAGCGCAGCGACTCCGTACCGAATTGCGGAGCGAGCAGGTCGGACATCTGGCCCAGCACATAGATGCCACCGCCCAATCCCAGCAGATTATTGATCAGCAGGAACAGCGCGGACGCGGTCGAGCGCTGCGCCGGGGCGACAAGGTGCTGCACCGCCGTCAGCACCGGGCCCAGCCAGACATAGGCCATCGCCTGCGGGATCAGGAACAGCAGGAACGCCAGCAACAGATTGTCGGTCATGAAGATCGCGGTGACGAAGAACGGCGTCGCGATCGCATAGGCCATCGCGGGCAGCCGTCCGTACCACGCCTTGTTGCGCGCGCCCATGCGGTCGCCCAGCATGCCGCCCGTCAGCGTACCGATGACCCCGCCCACCAGCATCAGCGCGCCCAGGAACCATGACGTCTGCAGCAGGTCGAGGCCGAAGCTGCGGATCATCAGGCTGGGTTTCCAGAACAATATGCCATAGCCCAGCATCGACCCCGAAGCCGACCCTAACGACAGCAGCCAGAACGAAGGCTTGCGCGCAAGCACGCGCGCCACGGTCCCGATCTTTGCCGCATCAGGCACATCCGTCGCGGCGGCGACCGGGCGCGGCAGGTCGCGCACCACGATCTTGAACAGCGGGGCGATCACGATGCCCGCACAGCCGACCACCACGAAAGCCAGCCGCCAGTCGATGGTCGCGGCGATCCAGCCGCCCGCCAGAATGCCGCCCGCCGATCCCAGCGGTATCCCCATCGAATAGATCGCCAGCGCCAGCGAGCGCTTTTGCGGCGGGAAGTAATCGCCGATCAGCGCATAGGACGGCGCGACGCCGCCCGCCTCGCCCACGCCGACGCCCAGCCGGGCAAGGAAGATATGCCAGAACCCCTGCGCCAGCGCGCAGGCGGCGGTGAAGCCGCTCCAGATGACCAGGCTGATGGTGATGACCCAGCTTCGACTCGTGCGGTCGGCCACCGAGGCGAGCGGCACGGCCAGCGTCGAATAGAGCAGCGCAAAGGCGATCCCGCCCAGCAGCCCCATCTGCGCATCCGACAGGCCCAGATCGGCCTGTATCGGCGCGGCCAGAATGGCGAGGATCTGCCGGTCGAGGAAATTGAAGATATAGACCAGCAGCAGCATCGCCAGCACCGCACCCGGCGGACGGGGCAAGTCGCGGCGTTCGATCATAATCCTCTCCCTTGTTCCGGCAATCCGGCCGCTGTTGCGTACCGGTGTTGTCAATAGTTCGCTTTTCTGCGGCTATTGTCCATACCCGATTATCAAAATTTGGTGATTTGCGCCAAACGATACGCGGGCGGCCGCGGTCCGGCGCATTGTACCTGTGCGGATCGAGTGCCGGATGACCGCCCGGATCCGCACTGAAGCGCCCCCCCCAAGTCCGGCCTAGGCGGCCCATACCTCGATATGTCCGCGGCGCTCGACGCGAATCGGCAAATCGCAATCCGTCAGAAAATCGAGGCCGTGCCTGCCGAAGACATCGGCCAGTTCGGGCGCGTCGGCAGCTGCGCCGATCAGCCGTTGCCACAGGAAGAAGGCATAAGGCTGGACCCCGCCGCGATAGGCCGCGCCGCGAAAGCGCGTTTCGACTTCGCCGATGACGCGCTGGTGGGGCTTTGCCGTGACGGGCTCGCCCGGATGCGCCTTGCCGTCCGCCACGAAGGCGCGCAGGAATGCCAGCCTGTCGCGCAGGTCCGGCAGGATCTCGCCGCCGATCTGGCCCAGCAGCGGGTCGAGCGTCGCCAGCAGATCCGGCAGAGGCGCAAAGCCCGAACCGTCATCCGCATATTCGACGAGGTCGAGGTCCGGCGCGTGCATACGCTCCGTCCAGCGAAACACGCGCGGGGCGCGATGCTGCATGATCGCCAGCGGCACCGGATCGCGCCCCAGATGCGCAAAAAGCGGACCGAACAGCGCGTAATCGCCGATCGAGGGCCGGTTGCCGAGAAGATAGGCATGGCGCGCGAAATGCCTGTCCAGCGTATCGAGCAACTCGCGGAAGCTCTCCTCGATGGCCGGGATCGTCTCCGCGTTCACCCCCAGCATCGGCAGATAGGATTGCATGCGTCCCATAGTCGCCTGCGCGCGCGCCTCGTCGCCGCCGGATGCGAAGGCCTGCGTCAGGAATGCCCGCTGCTCGTCCAGATAGCTCCAACGGTAATGCATCGCGTGCCGCGTCAGCCCCACCACAGCATAGAGTTCGAACAGATGGGCGAGCATGCGAAGCGCCGGATCGACCGGATAGGCGGACCACCGCACCTCTGCCATGCGTTCGAAATGATCGATGATGTCGACCGTGTCCTGAATGATGGTCCCGTCCGGCAATTCGACGACGGGTATGATCGCGCGCCCGATGGCCGGCACGATGCGTTCGGCAAAGCGCGCGTCGGTCGGCGGCACCTCGTCATAGGCGATGCCCTGCTTGCGCAGATAGGCGCGTGCCTTGGCGGTGTAGAGGGAATGCGGGAGGCCGTAGAGCCGGATAATGTCTTCATCCATCCGCCCGTTCTGACGCGTCGGCGCGCCAAAGACAATCTCGCCGCATGACAGGCGATTTCAAGAAGAGCAAAAGTCAGCGCTTTCGACTTTAGAGCATCGGACCCATCATCAATTGTCACCGGCCACAAGTGTCACCGTTCATGCCGGTCATTAAGCATAATTGCACAGTGCCAGAGTGCAGCGCGCCAGAAAACAATTTCTTGCGTGTGGGGTTTACAGGGGTGCCATGAAAAGGCTGCGTCGCAATTCGCGCTATTGCTTGCCATGAGCCATGTCATCGGCGATGCGGCGGCTCGCGCAGAGGATCGGCAGCAGACGAACGAACTGCTGCATTCGGCGTTCTTCCGCAATGCCGCGCTCTATTCCGACGCCGCCTGCATCGAATATCGCGGCAGGACCTTCAGCTATGGCGAATGCCGTGTTCGCGCGGAGCTTGTCGCCCGGAATCTCCCGACGTCTGTCGCTGGGCTACGTCGAGGATGGCCGCATCATCCAGCGGACCGGCCAGGCGGACGAAGGCGGCGATGGCGGCCTGTATCTAACCGGCGATCTTGGCCACCGGCTGGAGAGCGGCGATGTAGTAGTGACCGGGCGGCTGGACGATCAGGTCAAGATCTGCGGCTTTCGCGTCGATCCGTCAGAGATCGCCGGCCAGCTTGCCGCCCATCCCGGCGTGGCCGAGGCCTGTGCCCTGCCCATCAGGCACGCGAAATTGTTCTGGCTGGCCTGCTTCATCGCGTGGCGCGGGTCCGGGCCTGCCGTGCGGGCAGGAAGTGCAAGCCTATCTCGCCGACCGGCTGCCATCCTATATGCTCCCCCGGCAGGTCTTCATCCTCGGCACGGCGCTGCACTCGGAACTGACCAATCTTGGCAATGGGGTGACCGCCGCGCTTTTCATGGTTTCGGGCTATCTATTCGGCAAATCCGAATGGGATGCGATGTTCCGGCCGGATCTCGCATCGCGCATGCTGGGCCCGGTCAAGAGCCTGCTGCCGCTGACCGCGCTGTTCTCGGTCGCTTCGGCGATATTGGCGACGCTCCTCCTCGGCCATCCGTTTTCGTGGCCGAGCGCGCTGCTTTTTGCGGATCTGCTGGACTTTCCGCCGGGCAGCACGATCATCCGCAGTTCGGTCATCTACTGGTATCTGCACAGCCTGTTGAAGCTGCTGATGCTGACATTCGTGCTGCAATGGGCGGTCGGGCGGTTTTTCCGCAGCGCCGCGTCGCAATTCGCCTTCGTCTGCGCGGCGGCGGCGGTGTTCTTCGCGGTGCGGCTGGCGATGCCCTATGTCGTGTCGCCCCAGAACCTCGAGTTCACGCCGACCTCGCTTCGCGTGTTCCAGACCAATCCGCTGGCGATGATCCCGCTGTTCTACATCGGCATCGCCCTGTCTGCCGAACCGCGGCGGGGAATGCGGCTTGCCATGCTGGCGGCGATCGCGGGGCTGGCGATGCTGAACGTCCCGATCTTCGGCCTCTATAGTTCTGTCTTCATCGCCGCCAAGGCCTTCATCATCCTGTTCATGCGCGAGGTGCCGGTTCCGCGCGTTCTGGCAAGGCCGGTGTTCCTGATCGCGGCCTCGTCCCTTTACATCTACCTTGTCCATACATGGGTCGACCGCCCCCTGCAGGCCCTGACGCCCGACGCGATACGCGGCAGCATTGTCTTTCCGGTTCTGGTCACCGTGGCGGGAATTTTCTCTGGCATTGCCCTGATGGCCAGTCTGGAGCGCGCCAGGATGCACTGGCGTCAGGATCTGGCTTCGCTGGCGAGGCGTTTGCGGCCTCATCGCGTCCGCGGGGCCGCGGAAGAACCGTCTAAATACAGGCGCTGAAGCTGCTAATTTTATTGCCCCTAATACAGCATTGATTGCATACAGGGCCCCGTATCGAGTCTGGTTTTCCAGAGGGGTCGAAATGATGAGCATGATGTCAAATCGGGCTCTGCTCGCCTGCCTTCTGACGATGCTGGCCGCGGTCATCGCCTCGCCGCTGTCCGCCCAGGACGCCCCGTCCGCTGCGATCCAGTTCACGAATGTCCACGTGTTCGACGGGTCCTCCGACGCCTTGTCGGCCGACCGGCTCACCATGGCGCTGATGGCTGATGGCGGCCTGCTTGTCTCGGAGCGGGCCGAGAACGGCGAACCCTGAACCGGGTCGGGGAAAACGGCAGTGGCGTTAGCCTGCGCCATCCCCCTCAGCGGGCGAAGACTGCTGCGCGAGGATCTCAATCGTTCGTTCGTCGGGCGCGGAAAACCAGCGTTCGATGGCTTCGCGGAAAAGGGCGTTGTCCCCTGCGCGGGCAAATAATGTCAGGGAGGATCTCAGCTTCATGGCATCGACGCCGCCGAAGACCCGTTCAGCAGTCGTGTCGCTCAGCGATTGCAACGCCGCAACGCATTCCTCATAGCGCGGCCCCAGAACGGGATGGCCCAGATAGGCTTGCGCTTCGTCCAGCGAGCCGATCGCAAAGCGGCGCGCCATGTTGCTTTGCCCCAGCCCTGCGATCTGCGGAAATATGAACCACATCCAGTGGCTGCGCTTGGCGCCGTGCCGGATCTCGGCGAGGGCCTGCTCATAAACTCCCCGCTGCGCGTCGACGAAGCGGTTCAGTTCGTAAGGATCATTGGTCATGCAGCCAGCCTGCCAGCCGCAAAGCGGGAAGCCAACCGGAGGTTGCCCCCCGCGCGGCCTACTCCCCGGCGGCGGCGGACCTGTCGCGCTCCACCGTTAGGCGGAAGGGGAACCGCCTGACGATCCGGAATTGCTCAGGCGAAAGGCCCGCCTCGGCCAGGATCAACGTCCATTCGGCGGGGCGGAAAGAGCGGGCGATCGACAGCTGGCCATCCTCGCGGACGATCCGGTGGACGCCCATGGCCCGCGCCAGCAGCGGATAGAACTGATAGGACAGGCGGTGACGATGAAGATCGCCGATCACCCAGCCGCGCAGGGCCGTATCCTCCATATGGCGGATGAATGCCGTCAGCTGCGCATCGGTCATGTGATGGGCAACCTGGCTGCTGACGATATAGTCGAACCGGTCGCCCTGATCGGCATAGTCGCCGGTGCGGAAATCGATGTTCAGCCCGGCGCTCGTCGCCGCGCGGGCGATGGGGGCGCTGCGCGGGTTGAGATCGACGCCGACCAGTCTGGCCTCGATCCCGCGTTTGCGCGCCCAGCGGGCGATGGCGCGCAGCATGTCCCCCTGCCCGAATCCGACATCGAGCAGCGAGAAACCGTCCAGCCTGCCCGCAAAGCGTTTCAGAAACGGCAACACCGAGTGGCCGGTAAAGGTCCAGCGATTGACCCGTGCAAGACCGCGCAGGACCTGCGCATAGGTCGCCGCGTCGAGATCGGCGGCATCCATCTGCTCTTCCTGTCGGGACCGGACGGCAAGGCTTTTCATGTCGGCATCCCGTTTGCGCAGTCCCTCCAGCGTGCCATGCAGCGTGGTCGCCACGATGCACGAGTTCCATGGCGGAACAAAGCGATGCGGCAGCGGGTTCCAATTCATGACCGGCTGCGGGATAGTGCACTGCATATGCTTGCCCGAGGATTCCCCACCGGCGGAGTAACTGATGCGATGATTATCCCTTGACCATCCGGATCACGGCGTTCGCGCTTACCCTCGCCCTGCTGGCAGCCGGCGGGCCCGCCACGGCCCAGCAGAAATCCCCCTCCGTCCTTGGCCAATGGCTGACCGACGACCGGTCGGGCATTATCGAGATTGCGCCCTGCGGCTCGCAGCTGTGCGGGACGCTGGTCAAGGTGCTGGATCCCGCCGCGCCCGACAAGGACGTCAACAACCCCGACCCCGCCCTGCGCAATCAGAAGCTGGTGGGCGTCAGGATATTGTCGGGCCTGCAGCGAAAGGACGGGCGCTGGGACGATGGCGAGGCCTATGATCCCAAAGCGGGCCGAAGCTATCGCGCGCGGATCGCTCTGGCTTCACCCGACCGCCTCGACGTGACAGGATGCGTGCTGTTCGTGTGCAGGATCAAGCATTGGACACGCGTAGGCAAGGACCGGAACCGATGAACGACGAAGAGATCCTGGCGCTGATCGCGCAGGAAACCGGTCTGCCCCGCCAAGACCTCGACATGGACGCGCCGCTGGCCACGCTGGACATCTCGTCGATCGACATGGTCAGCCTGCTGTTCGAGGTGGAGGACCGCTATGGCGTAAAGATCGAGCCCGATCAGATCGCGCCCGAGATGACGCTGGGCCAGCTGGTCCGGCGCATCCGCGACAAGACGGAAGCGTGAACCGCCATGTCGTGATCACCGGCATGGGCTGCGTCAGCGGCCTTGGCATTGGCGTCGATGAAGCGTGGGAACGGCTTGCCGCGAGACAGGGCGCGATCGCGCCGATCGCGCGCGGCGGCATGGAGGGATGCGCCGCGGCGATCCCGGACGCAGCGGATCTCGCCCCGCCTGCGCATGATGACATCAGGCGGCTGGGCAAGCTCGATCCCTTGTCGCTTTACGCGCTCCTCGCTGCCGAAGAAGCGATTGGGCAGTCGGGGATCTCCGGCCATCCCGCGCTCGATCACCGGACGGCGGTGATCGTGGGATGCGGCAGCGGCGGCAATGCCAGCTTTGAAACCGCCTATGAACGGCTGTTCGGCAAGGGGCAGACCAAGGTTCATCCCCAGACGATCCCGAGTTCGATGATCGCGGCTCCGTCGGCGCATATCGCGATGCTTCGCGGCATCCATGGCCCCGTCTTCACCATATCCAGCGCCTGCGCCTCATCGGCCCATGCGCTGGGCGAGGCGATGCACATGATCCGCGCTGGCCGCGTCGATGTCGCCATTGCCGGCGGCGCGGAGGCGTGCCTGACGCGCGGATCGTGGACGGGATGGCAATCGCTGGGCGTATTGGCGCCCGATACATGCCGCCCCTTCTCGCAAGGGCGGCAGGGCATGGTGCTGGGCGAAGGCGCGGCGATGCTGGTGCTGGAAAGCGAGGACCATGCAAAGGCGCGCGGCGCGGCGGTGCTGGGCAGGCTGGCGGGATATGGCGCCAGCAGCGATGCCGGACAGATGACCGCGCCCGATGCCCACGGAATGGCCGCCGCCTTGCGTATCGCGCATGAGGATGCTGGGATCGCGGAGGGCGCTACGCTGCTGATCTCCGCGCATGGAACCGGCACGCCGCTCAACGACCCGACCGAGGCGGCGGCGCTGCGCAAGATTTATGGCGCGGGGTTGGACCGGCACCGCGTGATCGCGACCAAATCGGCGCATGGCCACATGATCGGTGCAGGGGGTGCGGTGGAATTCGTCCTCGGCATGCGGGCGCTGGCCGAGGGGTTCGCGCCGGCGACGCTCAACCATCTGGGTGCCGATCCCGATTGCGACATACCGCTTGAGCTCGAGGGGCAGGCCTTTGACGCCGATGCGCTGGTGTCGAACAGCTTTGCCTTCGGCGGGCTCAACGCCGTATTGGTCGGGACGCGGGCGTGACGGCGACCGCCCATATCAACCGCATCGGCACCGCGAACCCGCCCCACGCGGTGCATGCCGCATTCGTCGATTTCGTCACCAACACCATCGAGGACAAGCGCGAACGCCGCCTGTTCGAACGCATGGTCGAGCGTTCGGGCATCGGTCAGCGCTTTTCCTATCTGCAGCCCGTCACCCTGCCCGACGGTACGATCACCGACACCGAGGGGTTCTACGGCACCGGCGAGTGGCCGAGCACGGCGCTGCGCATGGCGCGCTACAAGACTTATGCGCCCGAACTGGCCGTGTCGGCCATCCATGCGCTCGATCCCGGAATCGCGGAGGCGGGCATCACCCATCTGGTCGTCGCATCCTGCACCGGCTTCATGGCCCCCGGACTCGACCAGTCTATCGTGCAGAGGATGGGCCTCGACCCCGGTGTCGAGCGCACGGTCGTCGGCTTCATGGGCTGCTATGCCGCCGTGAACAGCCTGAGGCTGGCGCATCATATCGTGCGCTCCACGCCCTCCGCGCGCGTGCTGGTGGTGACGGTGGAGCTGTGCTCGCTGCATTTCCAGCGCAGCGACAATCTGCAAAAGCTGCTTTCGATGCTGCTGTTCGGCGACGGGGCGGCGTCGGCGCTGGTCACCGCGGACGCAGGGGGCATCGCGCTGACCGATTTTCGCGCGGCGACCATCGGGGCGACCGCCGATGCCATCACCTGGGATATCGGCGATCAGGGCTTCGACATGCATCTTGGCGGGGAGGTCCCTGCCCGCATTGCCGAGGCGTTGCGGCGCGAGGCTGCCAGCAGCGCATCCGATGGCCTTCTGCGCGGGCTGAAGCCCGGCGACTTCGATTTATGGGCCGTCCATGCGGGCGGACGCAGCATCCTCGGCGCGGTCGAGAACGGGCTCGGCCTTGACGGCGATGCGCTGGACGGTTCGCGCTCGGTCCTGAACGATTTCGGCAATATGTCTTCGGCCACGCTGATGTTCGTACTGGCGCGGCTGCTGCGCGAGCGAGGCCAGAGCGATGCGCCACAGAACGGTCTGGCCATGGCCTTCGGACCCGGCCTTGCCGCCGAAAGCTTCCGGTTCACCCTGACGGGGCGCGATGACTGACGCGCTGGTGCTGGGCGGCGGTCTTGCCGGAAGCGGCGCGGCCATCCTGCTGGCAAGGGCAGGCCGGTCGGTGTCGCTGATCGAACGCGAAACCGGTCCGCACCACAATGTCTGCGGCGAATTCCTGTCGATCGAGGCGCGCGATCATCTGGAGGCGCTGGGGATGGATCCTGTCGCGCTTGGCGGATCGCCCATCGACAGGGTCGAACTGGCGTCGGGGCCGAGGCTGGTGGAAGCGCCGCTGCCGTTCACCGCGCTCGGCCTCAGCCGCTTTCGCCTCGACGAGGCGTTGCTGGAACGGGCAGCCGGTGCCGGGGTCGATATCCGGCGCGGCATAAGGGTGAACGCCATCGAGGGCGAGCGCATCCGCACCAGCGCGGGCGATGTCGAGGGCGATACGGTCCTGCTCGCCACCGGCAAGCACCGCATTCGCGGCGAGCGGGACGAGGCGGATGGCGGCGAGGATCCGTTCGTCGGCTTCAAGATGCATTTCAGGCTTTCGCCTCAGGCACGAAGCGCGCTCGCCGGGACGATCAGGCTGATCCTGTTCGACGGCGGCTATGCAGGGCTTCAGCCGGTGGAGGATGACCGCGCGAACCTGTGCCTGGTCATCCGCAAGGTGCGGCTGGGCGAACTGGGAGGGAGCTGGGATGCGGTGCTTTCCATGCTTTGCGCCCTGCCTTATTGCGGCGAATGGCTGCGCGATGCCGAGCCGCTGATGGCGCGGCCTGCGGCGATCTCCAACCTCCCCTATGGCAGGATGGCGCGCCCGGCGGCGGACGAGCGCATGTTTCTGCTGGGCGACAGGGCGGGCATGACGGCCTCGCTTACCGGGGACGGCATGGCGCTGGCGCTGCGCAGCGCCTTCGTCGCGTCCCGGTGCGTGCTGCAAGGCGGCGATGTTCGCGATTATACCGCATCTTATCTGCAGGAAGTGCAGGGCCAGATCAGACGCGCGATGATGCTTCAGCATTGGCAGGAATACCGGCTGCTGCGGCTTGGCGGTGTAGCTCTGCTGTCCGCTTGTCCCGCCATCGTGACCCGGCTGGCACGGGCAACACGGCTGCGCCGCTGGGCGTGAAGCGGATGTCGCCGATTGAACGGACGATTGCGCCGCCCATCGCTGCCTGACGATCCGATTTCGGTTCGCGGCCCTTACCCCGGATCGGCAGGCGTCAGCCGGTCGGCAGTAAACGCGTCTTCCCGTCTTTCCGGGCGAATATAGATCGAGGACAGATGCGGCACGGCCACGCGAAGCTCGTCCTCAAGCTCTTCGATCAACCGTTCTCCGCGGCCCATCGTAAGCCCGTCGTCGAGATCCGCGCTGATGGCGGCGAAGATCTGCTGCGGCGCGGTGTGGATCGTGCGGACATGATTGACGCAAGTGATCCATTCCTTGGCTTCGATCACCTCGCGAATTCGGTCGATGATTTCCAGGTCCGCGCTTTCGCCGATCAACAGCCCTTTCGCCTCGCGCAGCGAATCCACGACCGAGTGAAAACCCTCCGACAGCATCGAGGATGAGCCGGTGATCGAGGCCGCGATGAATTTCGCGATCGCATTACCGAGATTGGCCGCCAGTGCCCCGAACAGGACGATATTGCGCCTGAGATAGGACATGCCGCGCACTTTAGCGCCCCGCCCTGGACTGACCGGCGTTATTCCGGCGCGGCGCGGCAAGCGATATAGGGCTCCCGATCGCGGCGAGTGTCATGAAATTCAAGTGCTCTACCCCGTGCAATCCATCGTTTGCAATCGCCGCATCATAGGCGGCAGGCGCGGAGCAAGGTTATAGCCATCATTCATGGCCATGACAGTCGAGCATTCTGCCATGTGGCTCCTGAGTCTAACCCGACATTGCGCCCGCGAGATAACGCTCCAGTTCCGCATGGAAATGACCGATGCGCTGCTCTTGTTCGGACAGGATCGCCCCTTCGTAGCTGGCGCTTTCCATGCCTTTTTGCACATCGGCAAAAAGCGATGCATCCTGATCGAACAACTCGCCCAATCCGCCCTTGCGCCAGTCGACATGTTCGATCTCGACCGGTTCGCGACCTGAAAGGTCTGTGTCATCGGGCAGACCCATATAGGCAGGCGGCAGGATATCCGTATCATGCTGAGGGTGCATCAACACGATCACGTCGAAGATGAACTTGCGCGGATCTGTGGCATGCGGCCGAAAATAGAGCATGCTGATGCCTTCCGGGTGCATACCCATCTGGATATTGGGAAAAATGTCGTAATTCCAGTCGTCTGTCAGCTGGTTGTCGCTGAACATCGAATAATCCACGCCGAGCCGTTCCGCCCTTTTGCGCTTCGCCTTCTGAATGGCTGGACGCACGTCCTCCATTCTGCCTTCGAACATGTCGGGATCCAGTCCGACCTCTTCCATGGCGGCGCGCAGCGCGGGGTTCAGTCCCTCTTCGTTCATGCGGGGACTCTGGTGTGCGAACCGGGTCGTCATGCGGCTCATGCCGTTGGGATAAAGGTCGATCTGCGCGTGATAGTCGTCGAACACCGGCAGGATCTGCGGATGAATGGCGTGAACGTGGTAGGCCTCGTTGAAGCCGTCGACACCGACCTTCCAGTTGGCTTCCCAAACGGCCTGCACCCGGCGCATGATCCGCATGTCGCGGACCCGATACGGTTTGGCATGGTCGCAAAGCGGCCCGATCTGATCCAGCAGGGGGGCGGCCTCCTCATCCATATTGATGAAAACGAACCCTTCCCATGTTTCGCATCGAGCCTGCCGCAGGTCACGGTTGCGGCATAACGCATCCTCGCGGAACGTCTCCCGGTCGGTGACATGGGTATTCTCACCCGACAGCGAGAAGCGCCAGTTGTGAAACCGGCAGGCAAACCCCTGCGGCCGGGCGCCGTCCTCGTCGGTGACGATACGGTTACCCCGATGCGGACAGACATTGTAGAAGGCGCGAATGGCTCCATCGTCGCCGCGCGTTACGATAAAGCTTTCGCGGCCGAGATCGAATTTCACATAGTCCCCGGCGAGGGGGATGTCCTCTTCGCGGCAGGCCCAGTTCCACACGCGTGACCAGAGATGGCGACGCTCTGCCTCCATCCATTCCATGGAATAATATCGTTCGGGACTGATCGGGCCAAAGCCGTTGTCGACATAGGGCGCTTTCGCGCCATGATCGGCGGGCGCAGCATCGGGATCGATAATGCAGGATTTCCGGTACGCTGCGACGTCGGTTGCGGGCATTTTCGCTCTCCATCGTTTCTGTTTTGCGGGCAGGGACATAACATAAAAACAATCATGTCTGTTGTTTTTTTGATTTTGCCCTCCTCTTCGCGCGTGCTCTGGCCGCAACCGCCGCGTTCCGGCTATGACCTGCGTGTCCCGAGCTTCTTCACCTGCAAGGCACCGTGATGACCAGCACCGCATTCTATCCGATCGGCACCCCCGGAACGCCGTGGACGGCGAAGGAGCGCGAGGAGTGGCGCGCAAGCCAGCCTCGCCGCCGCAGCTATGCCGAGGATGTCGTGCCGAGGATCGAGGCCTTGGCATCGCGCTTCCAGATCTCGGTTTACGGCACACTCGACTATGGCGAGGATATTTATTCGCTCTATGCGCTGCGAAATGGCGCGCCTGATCCTGCATTGCCTACCGCGCTGGTGACGGGCGGCGTTCATGGCTACGAGACCAGCGGCGTCATGGGGGCGCTCGAATTCCTCGAAACGCGCGCGGCCGACTATGCCGGCAAGGTCAATCTGCTGGTCGTGGTCTGCGTTAGCCCATGGGGGTATGAGCGGATCAATCGCTGGAACCGGAACGCGCTCGACCCCAACCGGAACTTCCGCAAGGGCACCAATGTCGCCGAATGCGCGCATCTCATGGCGCTGGTCGCTGCGCAGCCGGAGCCGTTTCTCATGCACATCGACCTGCACGAAACCACCGACAGCGACGAAACCGAATTCCGTCCGGCGCTTTCGGCACGTGACGGCACGGATTACGAGCCCGATACCATCCCCGACGGCTTTTACCTCGTCGACGATGGCGAGAATCCGCAGCCAGCTTTCCAGCAGGCGATCGTCGCCGCGGTAGAGAAGATCACGCATATCGCGCCTGCCGACGCGCAAGGACGCATCATCGGTTCGCCCGTGGTCGCGCGCGGCGTGATCGAGTATCCCGCTGCGAAGGCCGGGATGTGCACCAGCGTGACGACGGCGCGGTTCAAGACCACTACCGAGGTTTATCCCGACAGCCCGCGCGCCACGCCCGAGCAGTGCAACGCCGCGCAGGTCGAAGCGGTCTGCGCCGGACTGGACTACGTCTTGGCACACGGCTGAAAAAATTTCCGAGAACTTCAGTCACTTCGAGTAGGCAGCCGCCTACCGAAAAGCATGAGGATGCCAATTCAACGCGTCGAACGCAGCGGCCATCGGATCAAGCCGGCCGCCCAAAGCGGCCACCAGATCAGGACGGGTTGAAGCATGAGCCGGGGAATGTGGTAGGCGAGCATATAGTCACGATCCGGCTTTGCCAGGTCGATAGCCATATGCTGGAAGTTCGCCGGCCAGACGCAGGCGGCGTAAAGGGCGAGCCCGCAAGCTGCAGCTTTGCGCAGACTCGCAAACCGCCGCTGCGCGATCCCGATTGCGCCCAAAATTTCCGCCAAACCGGTCAACATGACCATCAGCGCAGGTGCAGGCACCCAAGGTGGAACGATTGCGACGAACGGCGCTGGTAGCACGAGGTGCATGACACCGGCAGCCAAGTATAAACACGCAATGACATAGCAGGAAATGGATCGGGCTTTCATGCCGAGCCTTTTGCGCTTCTGCGGCAGATTTGTCAGGAGCATCTATGATCGCGATCGGTCAGGCTGCGCGTCCCTTCCGCTCGCAGCCGCTGTCATGCTCCCATATCGGCGGGCCGGGCGATCACGTCGGCTCCTGCGAACACCATCTGATTGCGCACCAGCGTTCTGACCAAGGCGGTCGGAAGTAGCTATCCGTGCGTTGCGCGGATATGCTGGCTTGATGAAATCCATCTCGTCGTTGCTCGCTCTTGCTCTCGCCATCGTCTCCGTCTCTGCGTCTGCGCAATGGGAACGTCACTATCCCAAGGTGGAAGGGTACGGACACCAGCTTTATCTCGAGCAGGAGCATCTCCCGATTCTGTCTTCTGGCCCGGTTTATCCGGCGCCCTCGCCCGACGGGTCGGCGATTGCCTTCGCGCATCAGGGTTGGCTCTGGTTGCTCGATATGGACAGCGGCGTCGCGCGGCGGCTGACAGATGCCGCGGGTATCGACTCCCGCCCGCGCTGGTCGCCCGACAGCCAGCGCATCGCTTTCGTCCGGGACAAGGGATCGGACACGGCCATCGTCGTCGTCGCGCGCGAGGGCAGGCAACTGCTGACGATCGATACGCCGGCGATCGATCTCGATCCCGAATTCACGCGCGATGGCGAGGCGCTGCTCTATACCTCGGCGCGCGGCGGAAATCTGGATCTATGGCGACGCGATCTGACGACCGGCACCGACGAGCAACTGACGAAGGGGTCGCGGGTCGCGCGGGCGGCTCGGACACTGGCGGACGGCAGGCTGGTTTATCAGGAGGCAGCGGGCGCTGGACAGGGAGTCGTGATCCGCGATCTGAAACCCGCGCCGAACGCGGCCAAAGACACCACCGACGGCGACATCCTGTTCGAGCAGGGCTGGATGGCGCATCTAAGCCCTGATGTGCACCCGGCGGAGCGGGCCATCGTCTATGGCGTGGGCGAAGGCAATATGGTCCGGCTGGCGGTCATGGACGTCGACCGTCCGGCCTATCCGCGCTGGCTGACCGGGCCCGACGAAAAGGCACTGTTTCCCGCATGGTCGGCCGACGGTTCGGACATCTATTTCGTCGAGGCCGATGCGCGGCAGCAATTCCATCTGATGCGGATCGACGCGGCCGGGGGCACGCCCGAAGAAGTTCGCGTGACCAGATGGGATTACGGCACCGGCATGGGCGATCTGACGATCGCCGTGCACGGCGCTGACGGAGACGGCGGCGAAACGAGCATAACTGCGCCGATCGCCGCGAGGGTGTCGATCACGCGAGCCGACGGGCACCCTGTTACGAACCCAGCCGGATCGACTTTCGTCGATAATCAGAACGGTCCGGTCTATTTCTACATCGACGGCACTACGACATTGAACCTCCCGGCAGGCGAATACGGCATCGTCGCGACACATGGCCCATTTTCGCTGCCGGAGACGAAAACCGTGCGCGTTGTCGCGGGGCAAGAGACTGATGCCGAACTCAACGTGCAGCGGATCTGGAATGCGCATGCGGCCGGCTATGTGTCTGCCGATTATCACACCCATCTCAACGGTAGCGGTGTGAATGAGCTGGCTTTGCCCGATCTGCTCCTTCCGATGCGTGGCGAGGACCTGAACTATGGCGCGCCGATGGCCTGGAACCAGTACAACAGGTTCATCGACGCGGACCGTATCGGCCAGAAGGCCTCGGCGCCCGACGGCACGACCGCCTGGCTGTCGCAGGAGGTCCGCTCCGACTATCACGGCCATATCGGGATGATCGGGGCCACCACTGCGTTCCAGCCCTGGTTCTTTGGCCCAAACGTCCCGATCTATGGCAACCGCGACCTTCACAATGGCCTGGTGAACCCGTTCGCCAAGGCGCAGGGAGCGCTCGCGACCTATGTTCATCCGATCGGCGGGGATGCGGATCCGTTCGCGGACCTGGCGGCGAACCCGCTACCGCACGAGTTGGTCATCGACGGGGTCTTGTCGGACGGCATCGGGATCGAGCTTGTCTGTCAGTGGACCAGCCCTCTTGGGACTGCGCAGGCCTGGTATCGCTTCCTCAATATCGGACGGGCCATGCCCGTGACATCGGGCACGGACATGATGGCGAACTTTTACCGCCTCCCCGCCATCGGCACCGCGCGGTCCTATCTTCCAGCGGCCGGTGCAGCCGACGGATATTCCGCCGCGCTCGATCAGGTCCGTAATGGCAAGGGTTTCGTCACCACCGGCCCCGCGATCCTGTTCGCGGTCGACGGACAGGCACCGGGCGATGTCGTCGGCAGCGGCATGCGGGAATGGTCGCTCGACCTTATCAGCGTCGGACCTGTCGACCGGGTCGAAATTCTGGTCAATGGCGCGGTCGTCCAGACGCTGCAGGGGTTCGAAGGCAAGGGCCGGCAAACCTATCGCGGGTCCTTGGACCTGCCGGAGGGCGGATGGATCGCGGCGCGTGCTGTCGGCGGCGACACCGCATGGCCGATCATGTCCTTCACGCATTTCGCGCACACCCAGCCGGTCTGGATCGACCATGTCGGCAGTACGCATCCGCAAGCCGCCCGCGCCGCTGCGCAAGACCTTCTGGCGGCGCTGGAATTCTCGGAAGCGAACTTCCGAAAGAGCTACGGCGCCGACATCCCGCCTGGCCTTGTTACGCGAATGGGCGAAGCGCGTTCGAAACTGACAGCGATAACGCGTCAGTGAAGCGCTGTCCTCGCACTAGCTTGGCCGGTGATGAGCGACCGGAGATGGACCGCTTGATGATTGGCAGGTCTCAAAGGCGTCGACCAGATCGTCAGTTCCGAACGCAGAGTCCGGTATCGCCAAGAACTGACGCTCAGCCGCCATCTGTTCGAAACGCATAGCGAAAGCAAATGGGCTGTTCACTGTCCGCCCGATTCGGTGGCTGCCGACGCCGCAAGCCGCCATTCCCATCACAACCGCACTATTGTCATCAGCGTATCGGCTTCGACCACAGCGACGGCGAATTATCGTACCGCCCCTTGTTCGAACACCGCTAGCCGGAGCAGAAGACCGGCCTGCCCGAGCAGCCAGTGGAACGGCGCCCCCACATCGTGCCTAATGCTGAACGGAAATGGCGCGCCCTGCAGGAGTCGAACCTGCGGCCTCAAGATTAGAAGTCTCGTGCTCTATCCAGCTGAGCTAAGGGCGCGCGCAGGCCTCCGCATAGCGGCGGTTTGACGCGGCTGCAATTGCCGCTATCGAATGATTCCATGGAGCCTACGCCGCCGCGCCGCCAAGACGCCGAACCTGCCCCCGCCACGGTCAGCGGCCGTTCGCCGACCACTTTTCGCTATTACGATTTCGTCATGGCGGGGTTCGTCACCGTGCTGCTGCTGTCGAACGTGATCGGTGCGGGCAAGGTCGCGGTGGTCGATCTGCCGGGGATCGGCCTGTGGCCGTTCGGCGCGGGGCTGCTGTTCTTTCCGGTGTCCTATGTGATCGGCGACGTGCTGACCGAGGTTTACGGCTATGGCGCGGCGCGGCGCTGTATCTGGGCCGGATTCGGCGCGCTGCTGTTCATGGCGTTCATGAGTTTCGTGGTCGTCGCCATGCCGCCCGCACCCCAATGGGGCAATCAGGCCGCCTATGAAGCGGTGTTCGGACAGGTGCCGCGCATCGTCTTTGCCTCGATCACCGCGTTCTGGGCGGGCGAGTTCGTCAATGCCTTCGTGATGGCGAAGATGAAGATCTGGACCAGGGGGCGCATGCTGTGGACGCGCACCATCGGGTCGACGGTGGTGGGACAGGGCGTGGACAGCGCGCTGTTCTATCCGCTGGCGTTCTGGGGCGCGGCGGGCTGGACCAACGATCTGGTCCTTTGGGTCGCGGTGACCCAGTGGGTGCTCAAGACGTCGTGGGAAATATTGCTGACGCCGGTGACCTATGCGGTGGTCGGATGGCTCAAGCGGCGGGAGGGTGTCGATGTGTTCGATACGGACACGGATTTCTCACCCTTCGCGCATATCAGGAAAAACAATGCGGCCGAGGGACGCGACTAGCGCGCCCCTCAATCCGCGATCAGCCCGATGGCCAGATAGATCAGGATCAGCGAGCCGAAGCCCAGCAGGGTGCCGACGACCCATGCGATCCGGATGATCGTGACATCGAACCCGAAATAGTCGGCCATCCCCGCGCTGACACCCATCAGCTTGCCGCGGCGCTTGTTCAGGTGAAACTTGCGCGGGGTATTGTCATTGCCTTTCATCAGATCACTCATGCCACCATCTCCGCGGAGACTTCGGCGGGGGTGTCATTGTGGTCGGGCGCAACGGTCACGCCGAAGGCACCGGCCGACAGGACGAGGGCGAGGACGAAGGCAACGGCCTGACCTGCGAGGTTGGAATTGGCGAACATCGTGATTTCCTTTCTTGTGCGGGTTGGGTTTACGCGATCAGCTGCGAAGCAACCGGAGCGGCGGTGTCGTTGTGGTCGGGTGCGACGGTGACGCCGAAAGCGCCGATCGACAGCACGAGAGCGAGAACGAAAGCGACAGCCTGGTTGGCAACATTGGTGTTCGACATGGTGTAATCTCCTTTGATGTGTTGGTCTGGATGGCCCCGTTGGCCTCCATGCCAAATACATTGCAGGCACCGTGCCAGTTTCAATTATCGTGAAAAATCAGTGCTTTGGAAATTTCGGATTCTTTCGCGCAGATGAACGCTTGCCGATGTTCGGGATTTTTCACCAATGTTTGGGAACGGCTTTTCGCGGCAATTTCGCTTGGCGCGGCGGGGCGGGAAAAGCTAGCGCCGCCAGATGGCGTTCGACCGCATCCAGATTGCCGATTTCAGGAACCATCGCGCCACGCGGCTGGACGGCGCGGCGCGGTTCAACCTGCTTGTCGGGGCGAACGGTGCGGGCAAGACCAATGTGCTTGAGGCGCTGTCGCTGTTCACCCCCGGACGCGGGCTGCGCCGGGCGCAATTGTCGGAAATGACCCGCGACGGGGCGGACGGCTTTGCCATCGGCGCGGATCTGGTCAGCGGCGTAACGCCGGTCCGGCTGGGGACGGCGGTTCAGCCCGACGGGTCAGGTGCGCCCGCAAGCCGCCGCATCGTGCAGGCCAGCGGCGCGCCCCTGCCCGCCTCTCGCCTGGCCGAATGGCTCTCGGTCGCGTGGCTGACGCCCGCGATGGACCGGCTGTTCACCGATAGCGCATCGGGCCGCCGCCGTTTTCTCGACCGGATGGTGCTGGCGATCAGGCCCGACCATGCGACGTTCTCAGGCCGATACGACAAGGCCTTGCGCGAAAGGAACCGGCTGCTGTCCGCCGACCGGTCGCCCGATCCCGCGTGGCTGGAGGCGCTGGAACGGGAAATGGCCGAAGCGGGCGCGGCCATCGCCGCCAATCGCGCCGCAGTGGTGGAGGCGCTGTCCCAGCGGCTGGCCGTGCTGCCCGACGCACCATTCGCGCGGCCCGAGATATCGGTCGATCCTGCCTCGTCCGCCGAAGCCGATGCGTTGGCCGACAAATGGCGCACATCGCGCAGCGCCGAGCGCGGAGCGGGCCGCACATTGTCGGGACCGCATCGCGACGATCTGGCCGTTATCATGGCAGGCACGGGCCGCGCTGCATCCGAATGTTCGACCGGCGAGCAAAAGGCGCTGCTGATCGCGATCACCCTCGCCCATGCCACGCTGGCCAAGGCGCAGGGGGCCGATGGCGGGCGGCCGCTGGTGCTGCTGCTGGACGAGGTTGCCGCGCATCTCGATCCCGTGCGCCGCGCCGCGCTGTTCGAACGGCTGGAGGCCAGCGGCGCGCAGGTGTGGATGACAGGCACCGAACTTGCGCTGTTCAGCGGGCTGGAAGGCAAGGCCGCCGTCTGGCGCGTGACCGAAGGGGTGGCCGAGAAAGCCTAGTCGAGGTCCTCCACCCGGTCCTCGACCTGCTCCACCGTCTTTTCGACCATCGCGTCGACGCCTTGCGCCGTCGGGTGCAACTGGTCGGGCTGCACCAGCGAGCGGTCGAAGATCAGCGGCTCGATGAAGAAGGGCACCAGTTCGGCGTCGTATTTTCCGGCAAGGTCGGGGAAGATCGTATCGAAGCTCTTGCCGTATTCGCCGCCCAGATTGGGCGCGGCGCGCATGCCATAGATCATCACCGGAATGCCGCGCTGGTCCAGCCGCTGCAGGATCTGGTCGAGATTGCGGCGCGCCTCGGCCGCGGGCAGCCCGCGCAGCATGTCGTTCGCGCCCAGTTCCAGCAGCACCAGATCGGGCTGTCCGGCCATGGAATCGAGCACGAAATCCAGCCTCTGCAGCCCCGCCGCGGTGGTGTCGCCCGACACGCCCGCATTGGTCACCGTGACGTTGAGGCCGCGCTGGCGCAGCGCCTCTTGCAGGCGGGCGGGATAGGATTGGGCGCTGTCCAGCCGGTAGCCGGCGAACAGGCTGTCGCCAAACGCCAGAATGTCGATGGCGGGGCCGCCGGGCACCACGGCATCGGTCGGCGCCTCTGCTTCGGCACCGGCTGAACCGGCGCCTTCATCGGCGGGCGAACCGCATGATGCGAGCAGGAATGCCGCACCCAAAGTCACGAAACGAGCAATCACTTGTTACAATACCTTCTTTGTGTCCCGCGCGATCCTATGTCATGCATCATGCCAGACACAATGACCGCTGCTTTTCCCTCACCCCGTTCCGACACGCAGACCGTCGCCATCGATGCGCGGGGGCTGACGCTGGCGTTCATGAACGGGCGGGCGGAGGTGCCGATCCTGAAGGGGATCGATCTCGTCGTTCCATCGGGCCAGACGGTGGCGCTGCTGGGTCCGTCGGGTTCGGGCAAGAGCTCGCTGATGGCGGTGCTGTCGGGGCTGGAACAGGCGAGCGGCGGGACGCTGGAGGTTGCGGGCGCCCAGTTCGCCGGTTCGGGCGGCGCGTCGATGAGCGAGGACGAGCTGGCCGCTGCCCGGCGCGGGCGCATCGGCATAGTGCTACAGGCGTTTCATTTGCTGCCGACCATGACTGCGCTCGAAAATGTCGCGACGCCGCTGGAACTGGCAGGCATGACCGGCGCGTTCGAACGGGCGCAGGCCGAACTGGAAGCGGTCGGCCTTGGCCACAGGCTGGACCATTTTCCCGCGCAGCTGTCGGGCGGAGAGCAGCAGCGCGTCGCCATCGCGCGCGCGCTTGCCCCCCGCCCCGCGCTGATCTTCGCGGACGAGCCGACCGGCAATCTGGATAGCGCGACGGGGGCCGAGATCATCGACCTGCTGTTCACCCGCCGCGCATCGAGCGGCGCGACCCTGTTCCTCATCACCCATGATCCCGCGCTGGCCGAACGCTGCCAGCGCATTCTGGAACTGGCCGACGGGCGTATCGTGTCGGACCGCGCGGGTCTTCAGCCCCTATGACCGGATTGATGGCGCGCTGGTCGCTGGCCCTGCGGCTGGCGCGGCGCGATTTCTCATGGCGGTTCCGCGGGCTGCGGCTGCTGATCGTGTGCCTGTTTCTGGGCGCGGCGGCGCTGTCCGCCATCGGCACGCTGGAAGGCGCGATCCGCGGTGAGCTTGAGACACGCGGACAGGACATCCTTGGCGGCGATATCGAATTCAACCGATATGGCCAACCTGCCAGCGACGAGGAACTGGCGGCCCTGCGTGCGTTGGGGCCTGTATCAGGCGGCGTGCGGCTGCAGGCCATCGCTTCGGTGGGTGAAGGCGACGATCTGATCGGCGCGCCGGTACAGTTGAAGGCCATCGACGGTGCCTATCCGCTTTACGGCACGCTGACGCTTGAGGATGGGCGCAGCGTGGGCGCTCCGCCGCGCGGGGAGGCCTGGGCCGATCCGGGCCTGCTCGACCGGCTGGACGTCGATGAAGGCGCAGAAGTGCGGCTTGGCGACACCAATGTGCGCCTGACCGGCCTGATCGAGAACGAGCCTGACCGGCTTTCCGAAGGCTTCTCGCTCGGCCCGCCGCTGCTGGTATCCGAGGCGACGCTGGCCGATGCGGGGCTGGTGCAGACCGGATCGATGGCGCGGTTCAAATATCGCGTGAAATTGCCGCCGGATGCCGATGTCGATGCGGTGGCCGAGAATTTCGAGGCGCAGTTTCCGCTCGGAAGCTGGGAGCATCGCACGCGCGACCGCGCTTCGCCCGGTGCGGACCGGCTGATGGCGAACATGGGACAGTTCCTGACGCTTGTCGGGCTGGCCGCGCTGTTCATTGCAGGCATCGGGATCGCGGGCGCGGTCACCTCGTGGCTGGAAAGCCGGCGGACGTCGATTGCCACGCTGAAGGTTCTGGGCGCGTCGAGCGGGGATGTCATGCGGCTGCATGTCGTGCAGGTCGTGGCGGCAGCAATGGTCGGCGTGATCGCGGGGCTGGTGCTGGGCTATCTGGCGGTGCCGCTGCTTGCCTCGATGCTGGAAGGCATGTTGCCGGTCGAGGCGCGCTTCAGCTTTGACGCCCTTGCACTGGCGCGGGCGGCGGGTTTCGCGCTGCTGGTCGCGCTGATCTTTGCAGCACCGCCGCTGATCGCCGCGCGCGAAGTGACGGCGATGGCGCTGTTCCGTTCGGGCGCTGTCGGGCGGGCGAAAGTCTGGCGTGCGGCGGCGCTGCCGGTGGGCGGCGGGATCGTGCTGCTGGTGGGGCTGGTGCTGCTGGGTGCGCGCGATCCGCTGCTCAACCTATGGTTCATCGTCGGCGCGGCGGCCGTGCTGGCGCTGCTGGCCGCGATCGGGTTCGGGATCAGGCGGCTGGCGGGCGGATTGCCGAAAACGGGCGCTGTTCTGGCGATCCGCATGGGACTTTCCGCGCTCGACCGGCCGGGCGCGCCGACCGTGGCGCTGGCGACCGCGCTGGGCTTTGGCCTTGCCGCCTTTGCGGCGATTGCCAGCATCCAGTCGGCGCTCGACAATTATATCGAGAGCAGCGTTCCCGAAGTCGCGCCCGATTATTTCGTGATCGACCTGCCCAGCGCCGATGTCGGCGGTCTGGAATCGCTGGTCGAGCGGATCGCGCCGGGATCGGGGATGCGCGCGGTGCCGAACCTGCGGGCGACCATCCTCGCCTATGGGCCCGAAGGCGCGATGACCAATGTCGCGGACCTTGAGGATGTGCCCGACGGCGCGTGGGCGCTGCGCGGCGAGCGCGGCGTGACCTACGCCAGCGACGTGCCGCAGGGCAATACGATCACGCGGGGCGACTGGTGGAGCGAGCAGCAGGGCGCGAGCGAGGCGCTGGTCTCGGTCGACGAGGATCTGGCGCTCCCCATCGGCCTGAACATCGGCGACCGCATCCGCTATAGCGTTCTGGGGGCCGAGCGCGAGGCCGTGGTCGCCAGTTTCCGCACCATCGAGTGGGACGATCTGGGTTTCAACCACGTGCTTGTCTTCAGCCCCGGCGCGATTGCCGATGCGCCGCACAGCTATGCCGCGACCATTTCGCTGGCCGAGGGCGCGGACCGGCGCGCGCTGCTGAGTTCGATGGTGCGCGAATTCCCCGGCAGCGCGGTGATCGAGGTGGGCGCGGTTCTGACGCAGGCGCGCGAGATCCTGGGCAGCATGGCCGCCGCGATCCTTGCCGCCGCGTCAGTCACCGTGCTGGCGGGGCTGGCGGTGCTGCTGGGCGCGATTGCCGCGGCCCGCGCGCGCGAGACTTATGAGACCGTGGTGCTGCGCGTGCTGGGCGCCAGCCGCGCGCAGGTGCTGGGCGCGCTGGCGGTGCGCTATGCGCTGCTGGCCGTCGTCCTGGCGCTGGTCGCGCTGGCGCTGGGCAGCCTTGTCGGCTGGGGCGTGATGACGGGGCTGTTCGAATTGCCGTTCCGGCCCGACTGGCCCGTCGTGCTGGCGGTTCTGGCAGGCGGGGCGGCGCTGGTCATCGTGGCCGCCACCGCCGCATCGCTGCCGATATTGCGCGCCCGCCCGGCCAGTGCGCTGCGTTCGCTCTGACCGGGCGGGCGGGAATTCTCAGACGCCGCGAGCAAGCCCTTCCTTGGGATCGGGACCGTATTTGTTGGGTCCGCGCGTGCCTTCCAGCAGCATGAAGACCAGCACGATCAGCCCGCCGATATAGGGCACGAAATTGATCAGCACGAACCAGCCCGACTTGTCCTGATCGTGGAAGCGGCGCACCTGCACCGCGATCGACGGAATCAGGACGATCAACGAATAGAGACCGAGAACGGCAAAGATCAGCCACGTCACCGGCCCGCCCGACGACGCGGCATAGGGGTCCATCGAAAAGCCGAGGCCGAACAGCACCGTGGTCATGACAGTGATGATGATCAGGTTCAGCACGAAGAACATCCAGTATTCCTTGCGCCGCGACCTTCCCGCAAAGTCGAAATAGCGCATGAACGGCATCAACATATAATCCATGGAACCCATTCCCCCTGTCCAGTGACGCCGCAACTATCCCGCAATCATGGGCCGATTGCAAAAGGACTTTACGGCGGACGCATCGGTTAGGCGGAATTGGAAACGAGAAAGGGTCCGCACCCGATCGGATGCGGACCCTCCCTCTCCCCTGACGCTTGCGGTCAGATTCGATGCGATTCCGTTAGGGAATCAGAACTTGTAGCGCGCGGTGATACCATAGGTTCGCGGCTGATTGGGATAACCCGAAAAGCTTAACGGCTGAATAGGGGTATCGAAGATCGACAGCAGATAGCGGTCGTTCAGCAGATTGCGGCCCCACACCGACAATTCCAGCCCCATATCAGACACATAGGTCAGAGAAGCCGAAAGATCGTCGACCTGCCGCGGGAACGGACGCACCGCGCCGATGGCGGCCTCCTGCCCCAGATCGATGAAACCGGGCAGGCCCTCGATCACCTCGACCGCCGATTCGTAGTGATAGGCGCTGCGCGCGATCAGCTGTGCGCCATTGCCGAATTCATGCGTGTACTGGCCCGACATGGTCAACGCGATCGGCGGAACGCCCGCCACGTTCTGACCGGTCAGGTCGCCCACGCCCGACTGCTGGAAATCGGTGTATTCCGCGTCCAGATAGGTGAGCGCAAGGCGCAGCATTAGGGGTTCGACCGGGAACACCGTGCCGTCGAATTCGAAACCCGTCACCTGCTGTTCGCCCGCATTGGCCAGGAAAAAGCCGGTGCCGGTGAAGATGTTCGACTGGAACCCGGTGATGGTCTGGCGGAAGGCCGCGAAATTGACCTGCGCCGGGCCCCAGTTGCCCTTGATGCCCAGCTCGTAGACCTCGGACTCCTCGGCATCGGCAAAGCGGCTGCCGGCCGTCAGGTTCGGCACGGCCAGACCCGCCGCGGCCAGCGCCTGCCGGTCGGCGGGCGTCGGGCGGCTGTCGCGCGACAGGTTCACCGACGGCGGCTTGTAGCCGGTGGCATAGGAGACATAGAGGTTCACGCTGTCCGACAGATCATAGGCGGCCCGCAGCGTGAAGGCGAGGTCGTCGTCCTTGATCTTGCCGCTCTCGACCGCATTGGGCACGTTCTGGAACGGCGGCAGGAATTGCAGCGCCTGCAGGTTCAGCAGCGGGTTGACGTCGGGATTGTTCGCATTCGCCTGGGCAAAGGCCTGCGACCCCGCGTTGATCGCGGCAAAGGCCTGCGGATTGCCGCCCGCAAAGGCACCGATCTCGGCCGCCGTCGCCGGACGGCCTAGCATCAGCGCATTGCCGACCGTGGTCGACAGCGCCTGCTGATAGATGCCGATCCCGCCGACCTGCGCCAGATCGATGGTCGAGAAGACGTCGCTGGTCGTGGTGTCGGTGGCGAAGGTCTTCTTGTCCTTCGTATAGTTCAGGCCCGCCGTCAGCGTCAGCCGGTCGGTAACCTCGAAATCGACTTGGCCGAACAGGCTGATCGCCTCGTTATCCAGCGTATAGGCCTCGTCCAGCCCCTGCCCGTCGCCGAAGAAGCGGCCGATGAACTGCGTCGGATCGCCCAGCAGCGCGCCAACGGTCTGCTCCACCGTGTCGGCGGTGAATGCGCCCGCGGTCTGGCTCTGGATCAGCAGATCGGCATAATTGCGGAAATCGCTTCCCAGCAGCAGATCGTTGGTCTGATCGATCTCTTCGTTGAAATAGAACGCGCCAAGCAGAATGCTCGCCGGGCCGAATTCGGCATTCGCGCGAAATTCCTGCGTGAAGGTGCGAATGCCCAGATCCTGCGAATTCTCTGAAATCAGATCCGCGCTGGTGAAGTCCGAATCCTGATTGGTCAGTGAATCCACGCCGCGATAGGCGGTGATCGAGGTGATGCCGAACGGGCCATAGCCAAAGTCGATCTGGCCTGACACGCCCCAGTTCTCGATATCGTTGGTCGAGGCGAAGTTCGAATAGATCACGTCGGCATAGGGATCGGCCGGATCCGAGAAACGCCCGCCCAGCGCATTGACCGCCGCGCCGGTAAAGCCGTTCTGCAGCAGCACCGTGCCGCAGCAATCCTCGTCGGTCTTTTCATAATCGCCGATCAGGCGGACCTTGAACACATCGCTGGGTTCGAACAGCAGCTGGCCGCGCGTGAACCAGCGGTTGCGTTCGTTGGTGTCGCGGTCCAGCCCCTCGTCCCGGATATAGCCATCGCGAATGTTGATGCCGCCGCCCAGGGATGCCGCGATGCTGTCGGTGATGGGGCCGGTGACGATGCCCTTGGCGACCATCGCGTCGTAATTGCCATAGCTGACCTCGGCCTGGCCGCCGAAATCGAACTGCGGCTCGCGCGTGGTGACCGAGATGACGCCCGCGCTGGCGTTCTTGCCGAACAGGGTCGATTGCGGGCCGGACAGCACTTCGATCCGCTCAAGATCAGGCAGATCGTTGATCCGCGCGGCGCTGCGTGAGCGATAGACATTGTCGACGAAGACGCCGACCGAAGGCTCGATCCCCGCGTTGTTCGCGCCATTGCCGAAACCGCGGATGATGAAATTGGTGTTGGCGCTGGACTGCAACTGGATGACGCGCAGGGTCGGCACCTCGGTCGTCAAATCCTTGAGGTCGCGGATCTCGGCGCGTTCGATCTGCGCCTCGGTCGTGACGCTGACCGCAACGGGGACATCCTGCAGCGTCTGCGCGCGCTTGGTCGCGGTGACGATGATGTCGTTGCCCTGATACGCCGATTGCGCCGCGTCTTCTTCATAGGCAGGTTCGGCGAAGGCAGGCTCGGCATATGCCGGCTGCGCATATTCGCCTTCACCGGAGGCATTGTCCTGCGCGAACGCCGGACACGAAGCGATGGCCGCCAGGCTGCTGCCCGACAGGACCAGTACACGCACGGCAGAAAAGCCGCGACCCATTGATTTCATGCGAGTTTTCTCCACTCTCCACTGGCGGTCGCCAATCCCTGGGCTTTTGCGCCCTTTTGTTCCGAAGGATGGCATCCAATAGGCGCAGGACTAGTTTTGCGGCGGCGTGGACGCAATCTTTGTTAGAATTTTTGCCGTTCAAAATCGCCCCCTGTGGTCCTGCCGCCACAGGTAAAAGGCTTGCTGCATTGCACACTCTGTTATAGGGGCGCGCTCGTGAAAGGGGCGCGGCCTGACCTTTGACGGGTTCGGCGCGCGGCACATTGCGGGGCAACCGGCCCTCCCTCGACCAGCAGACAGTTGATTATTGAAGAGGGACCAATGTCCGCCGACCTTCGCAATATCGCGATTATCGCGCACGTCGACCATGGCAAGACCACGCTTGTCGACCAGCTTTTCCGCCAGTCCGGCACGTTCCGCGACAACCAGCGCGTCGAGGAACGCGCGATGGATTCGAACGATCTCGAAAAGGAACGCGGAATCACCATTCTCGCCAAGCCGACGTCGATCGTGTGGGAAGGCCTGCGCATCAATATCGTCGACACGCCCGGCCACGCCGACTTCGGCGCCGAGGTGGAGCGTATCCTGAGCATGGTCGACGGCGTAATCCTGCTGGTCGACAGTGCGGAAGGCGCGATGCCGCAGACCAAGTTCGTCACCGGCAAGGCGCTGGCGCTGGGGCTCAAGCCTATCGTCGTCGTCAACAAGATCGACCGCCCCGACGGCCGCGCGGACGAGGTTCTGGACGAGATCTTCGATCTGTTCGTCAGCCTCGACGCCAATGACGAGCAGCTCGATTTCCCGACGCTCTATGCCTCAGGCCGCAACGGTTACGCCAGCGAGGACATTAACGCGCGCGAGGGCGATCTGACGCCGATGTTCAAACTGATCCGCGACCATGTCCCCTCGCCGGGGCTGGACGAGGATGCGCCGTTCAGCTTCCTTGCGACGCTGCTCGACCGCGACAATTTCATGGGCCGCGTGCTAACGGGCCGCGTCCAGTCGGGCGTGATCCGCACCAATGATCCGATCCGCGCGATCGACGCAGACGGCAAGGTCGTGGAAACCGGCCGCGCGTCCAAGCTGCTGTCGTTCCGCGGGCTGGAACGCGTGCCCGTTGACGAGGCGCGCGCAGGCGACATCATCGCGCTGGCCGGCATGGAAAAGGCGACCGTGTCGAACACCATCGCCGATCCGTCGGTCTCCGAACCCATCGCCGCGCAGCCGATCGATCCGCCGACGCTGGCGATGCGCTTTTCGGTCAACGACAGCCCCTATGCGGGGCGCGAGGGCGACAAGGTCACCAGCCGCATGATCCGCGACCGCCTGACCCGCGAGGCGGAGACCAATGTCGCGATCCGCGTCACCGAAAGCGCCGACAAGGACAGCTTTGAAGTCGCGGGCCGCGGCGAATTGCAGCTGGGCGTGCTGATCGAGACGATGCGCCGCGAAGGGTTCGAGCTTGGCATCTCGCGTCCGCGCGTGATCTTCTCGACCGATGAGGATGGCAACCGGACCGAGCCTTACGAAACGGTCGTCATCGACGTGGACGACGAATATTCGGGCACGGTCGTCGAAAAGATGCAGCGCCGCAAGGCCGACCTGACCGAAATGCGTCCCTCGGGCGTGGGCAAGACGCGTATCGCGTTCTCGGCCCCCTCGCGCGGGCTGATCGGCTATCACGGCGAATTCCTGTCCGACACGCGCGGCACGGGCATCATGAACCGGCTGTTCGAGAAATACGGCCCCTACAAGGGTCCGATCGAGGGCCGCCAGAACGGCGTCCTGATCTCGAACGCGACGGGCGATGCGGTCGGCTATGCGCTGGGCGGCCTGGAAGAACGCGGCGTGCTGTTCGTGTCCCCGCAGGAAAAGCTGTATGAGGGCATGATCATCGGCGAGAACGCCAAGCCCGAGGATCTGGAAGTCAATCCGCTGAAGTCCAAGCAGCTGACCAACTTCCGCTCCACCGGCAAGGACGACGCACTGCGCCTGACCCCGCCGACCCGCATGACGCTGGAACAGGCCATCGCCTATATCGACGATGACGAGATGGTCGAGGTGACGCCGCAGAACATCCGCCTGCGCAAGGCGCTGCTCGACCCGAACGAGCGAAAGAAAGCCAAGCGCAAGGTTGACGCCTGAACCGAAAGACTCGCGCAAGGATGCTAGCGAAAAGCGCCTTGCTGCGATGAAATCGGTCTAATTCGGGCTGAACAGTGGCCAAACGGGGTTCGCGGCGATATGTCGCGGCCCCATGGCTACTGGAACACTGATCTCACTCACCCTCTATTTCGTGCTGATGCTGGGCATCGGCCTGTTCGCGTGGAAGAAGTCGACCGACAGTTCGGAAGGCTATCTGCTGGGCGGACGCAACCTGCCGCCTGCCGTCGCGGCGCTGTCCGCGGGCGCGTCCGACATGTCGGGCTGGCTGCTGCTGGGCCTGCCCGGCGCGCTTTATGCCACCGGCCTTGTCGAGGCGTGGATCGGCATCGGCCTGTTCGTGGGCGCGCTGGCCAACTGGATCATCGTCGCGCCGCGCCTGCGCGACCAGACCGTGTCCTATGGCAATGCGCTGACGATCCCCGAATTCCTCGCCAATCGCTTTCCCGACCGCGCCATCGCGCTGCGCGTCGTGTCCGCCATCATCATCGTACTGTTCTTCACCGTCTATACCGCGGCAGGCCTTGTCGGCGGCGGCAAGCTGTTCGTGACCAGCTTTGCCGGACTGTTCGGCGATACGGGCCTGTCCGACTACATGACCGGCATCTGGCTGACCGCGGGCGTGGTGCTGGCCTATACCATGGTGGGCGGGTTCCTGGCCGTGTCGCTGACCGATTTCGTCCAAGGCTGCATCATGGTGGTCGCGCTGGTGCTGATGCCCATCGTCGTGCTGACCAGCGATGGCGGCAGCGCCACCGTGGCGGAGGCGGTGCGCAATGTTGACCCCAATTTCCTCTCGCTGTTCCACGGCTTGACCGTGATCGGCTTCCTGTCTGCCGTGACCTGGGGTCTGGGCTATTTCGGCCAGCCGCATATCATCGTGCGGTTCATGGCGGTGAAGGAAGGCGGGGTGAAGACCGCGCGCAATATCGGGATGAGCTGGATGTTCGTCTCGCTGATCGGCGCGCTGGGCGTCGGCATCCTTGGCCGCGCGCATGTCGAGATCAACAATCTGACACTGGACGATCCGGAAACGATCTTCATCCTGCTGGCGGACACGCTGTTCCACCCGCTGATCACCGGTTTCCTGCTGGCCGCGCTGTTGGCCGCGATCATGTCGACGATCAGCTCGCAGCTGCTGGTCGCCTCCTCCTCGCTGACCGAGGATTTCTACCGGCTGTTCCTGCGCAAGCAGGCGTCCGAGCGCGAGACTGTGAACGTGTCGCGCATCTGCGTGCTGCTGGTGGCGCTGGCCGCCATCGCCATCGCGGCAGATCCGAACAGCGAGGTGCTGGGCCTCGTCTCCAACGCATGGGCTGGCTTTGGCGCGGCGTTCGGGCCGCTGATCATCCTGGCGCTGACGTGGGACCGGATGACCGGTTCGGGCGCGGTGGCGGGTCTCGTCACCGGTGCCGCCGTGGTGATCGCATGGATCGCGCTGGGCCTTGGCGACAGCTTCCTTGGCGGACCGGGCGTGTACGAGATCATTCCGGGCTTCATCGCAGCGTGGGCGGCGATCGTCCTCGTCAGCCGCATGGGATCGAGCGCACCGGTGCCGCGCGCGGCCACGCAATAGAGGCCCTGATCATGGCCGGGGCGTTCAGGCGATGAATTCCTCGGCCAGCATCAGCGCGGCATAGACCCCCGCACCCGTCAGGAACGGCCAGAGCTTGCTCTCGCGTTCCTGCGGCAGTTCTTCCTTCAGCGTGTTGAGCACGATCCCGCCTGCAAGAAAGGCGAACAGGAAACCGACCCCGACGGGCGGCACCGTCGTCAGCATGCCCAGCACCCATCCCGCCGCAACCGCCGCGCTGATGACCCAGCGGCCGCGCCGGTCATAGGCTTCGCTGTGATCGCCGCGCATGCCGTGGTCGACGGTCATGAAATGCAGAGCCATCGCTCCGAAATAGAGCGCGAGCGACACCCAGCCCGCTTCCTCGCGGTGGAGCAGCAGATAGCCGATCAGCAGGTTGAGCGCGGCATAGCTGCCGGCGTGCACCCATTCGAGGTGGTCCTCGTACTGGTCGCCCTTCCCCTTGGCACGCGACCGCGCCCGCGACAGGCGCACCTTCCGCTCCAGCGCATAGAACGCGACAAGACCCAGCAGCGCCAGCGAATAGACCAGGCTTTCCGCCAGCGTATCGGTCAGATGCAGCTCACTGGAAAAGGCGCGCTGATGCAGGCCGAGGTCGGGCAGGACGTGCAGGAACACATAGGACACCGCCACTCCGCCCGAGAATGACAGCCAGCGATGGCGCGGCAGTACGTCGAGCCATTTCAGACGCCCGATGAACAGGTGGATCGCGATAAAGGCGGCAGTCATGGCGGCGGTGATCGGCAGCAGCATGTTATGGTAATGCGCGAGAGCACGGGCTGGTCCCGTTTTCGCGTGGGAGTCGCAACCGCAGGAGTTAAGACATGGCAAAAATTACCGGACTGGGCGGCGTATTCTACGTGGTGAAGGACCCCGAAGCGTCGCGGGCATGGTACCGCGACGTGCTGGGCATCGACGGCGAATATGGCCCGATGCTGCGCTGGTCGGAGGAGACAGGCGAGGCGCCCTATTCGCTCATCAGCCATTTTGCCGATGCCGAGTATCTGAAGCCCGGCACCGCGCCATTCATGATCAATCTGCGGGTCGACGACCTCGACGGGTTCATCGCTGAACTTCAGGCGAAGGGCGTCGATGTGCTGGACACCACAGACGAGGGTTACGGCAAGTTCGCATGGCTGCTCGATCCCGACGGGGTGAAGATCGAACTCTGGCAGCAGGTCGCCGCGCCGCCCGAAGGCTGAAGCCCGGTCCTTGCGATTGCCGCGCGGCATCGCCACCTGCATCCCCCAAGACCGCGTGTGACCGCGCAAGACAAAGGAGCCTGATGCCCGTGATGACCGAGATCGAATATCAAAAGGGCTGGAGCGATGCCGAGATCGCCGACTGGCTGGCTGCGCATCTGGCGAAGGCGCTGAAAGAGCGCGACGGCACGGTGGCGGTGACGGTGCCAGGCGGATCCACCCCCTTCCCCATTTTCGCCGAGCTGGCAAAGCACGATCTCGACTGGCAGCGGCTGGAATTCTGGCCGGGCGACGACCGCTGCGTCCCCGCCGATCACGAGGCGAGCAATTACGGCCGCCTTGCTGCCGCGCTGTCCGATACGGGCGCAAGCGTTGTCGAGCTGACCGAGGACAAGCATCCGCCGCATTTCGCGCTGGCGTGGCTGGGCATGGGGCTGGACGGGCATGTCGCCTCGCTGTTTCCCAATACCGATCCGCAGGTGGACGATCCCGCGCAGGTGAAGCGGCTGACTCCCGATCCGCTGCCGCCCGAGGCACCGTTCGACCGCGTGACGCTGACGCTGTCGAAACTGCTGACGGCCGAAGCGCTGATGTTCGTGGTGCGCGGCGAAGACAAGCTGGCCCTGTTCGAGGAAGCGGCGCGCGGCAACAACGATCTGCCGGTGGCGCGGCTGCTGGGCCAAGCGCGCTGCAGCGTGACCTGCTTTTCCTGAATGCCCGACATCCCGTTCGCCGGGCTGATGCCCCCCGCCCTGCACCGCGCGGTGCTGCGCGTGGGGGAACGGGCGCGGCGGATCTGGTGGCGCTGGCGCAGGCCGCAATTGCGCGGCTGCGCACTGGTGCCGCTGAACGCGGGCGGCGAGGTGCTGATGGTGCGGCACAGCTATCGCGCGAAAGGCGAATGGCAGCTGGTGACGGGCGGCGTCGACGGCGGCGAGACGCATGAGCAGGCGGCGCAGCGCGAACTGGGCGAGGAAGTCGGGCTGACCGCCCGGACGCTGACGCAGGTGCTGCGCGAGCCGGTCGAGATGCATGGCGCGACCAATGACGTCATCGTGTTCCTCGCCCGCGTCGAGGGCACGCCGCGCATCGACAATCGCGAAATCGCCGAAGCGCGCTTCTTCGCCGCCGATGCCTTGCCCGATGCGATGTCGGAATGGGCCCGCCGCTATGTCGATGCGGCGCTGGCACACCGGGAATAGAGACCGGGCGGCTAGAGCAGGTCAAGCTGGCGCTTTTCGTCCCCGCGCTTTTTCGGCACCACGCCTTCTAGCTTCGACAGGGTCAGCCCCATCAGCCGGATCGGACGCGGCAGCGGCATCATCTCGGCCAGAAGCGCGTGGCCGGTGCGCGCGAATTCGGCCTTGTCGGTGACGAAATGGCCCAGCGAGCGCGCGCGGCTGGCGATCTGGAAATCGTTGTATTTCAGCTTCAGCGTCACGGTCCGCCCGCGGACCTCGCCCTTTTCGATGCGGTCCCAGACGATGTCGACGATATTGTCCATCGCCTCGCGCAGTTCGGTCGGCGCGGAGAGGTCCTCGTGAAACGTGCGTTCGCCGCCCAGCGACTTGCGGATACGGTGCGAACGCACTTCGCGCAGGTCCACGCCGCGGGCCGCGCGGTAGAGGTAATCGGCAAAGCTGCCGAAATTCGCGCGCAGGAACGGCAGGTCGCGCGCGGCAAGGTCGGCGCCGGTCTCGATCCCCAGCCGCTTCATCTTTTCCGCGCCCTTGGGACCCACGCCATGAAAGCGCGAGACGGGCAGCCCCGCGACGAAATCGGCGCCCTCGCCCGGTCGGATCACGCACAGACCGTCGGGCTTGTTCTGGTCCGACGCCAGCTTGGCCAGGAACTTGTTATAGCTGACGCCCGCGCTGGCGGTCAGCTGCGTATCCTCGCGGATGCGGCGGCGGATCGCCTGCGCGATGCGCGTGGCGGAGCCAAGATTGTGCCGGTCCTCGGTCACGTCCAGATAGGCCTCGTCGAGCGAAAGCGGTTCGACGAGGTCGGTATAATCGCGGAATATTGCGCGGATCTGGCCGCTGACTTCGCGATAGACGTCGAAACGCGACTTGCAGAAGATCAGGTCGGGGCACAGCCGTTTTGCCGTCACGGACGGCATGGCCGAACGCACGCCGAACTTCCGTGCCTCATAGCTGGCCGCCGCCACCACGCCGCGTCCCGACGAGCCGCCCACCGCCACCGGCTTGCCGCGCAGCGCGGGATTGTCGCGCTGTTCGACGCTGGCGAAGAACGCATCCATGTCGACATGGATGATCTTGCGCAGGCCCGGCGCTTCGCCCTGTTCGTCCTGGTCCACCGGCTTGGTCACATCGCTCCATTAGCGCAGCGGCAGGCTGCTGTGCAGATATTCGATAAAGGCCGGATCAATACGCAAATGCAGCAAGTTTAGGGATTGAGCCGCGCGGTTAATGCGCGCAAGGAAAGCCCGTCATGTTCAAGCCGCCCCAGCCGCCCCAGTCCCTCGGAAGGGCGGAATTCACAGCCATGCTCGCCTTTCTCATGTCGCTTCAGGCGCTGGGGATCGACACCATGCTGCCTGCGCTGGGCGACATCGCGACCGATCTGGGCGCGCCCAATCCCAATGACCGGCAGCTGGTCGTGGGCAGCTATCTGATCGGCATGGGCGTCGGATCGCTGATCTTCGGCTTTCTGGCGGACCGTTTCGGACGGCGGCGAGTCCTGCTGGGTGGCATCGCGGTCTATTGCATGTTCGACTTCATGTGCATGATCATCACCAGCTTTCCCGCGATGATCGCGTTCCGTTTCGCCAATGGCATGGTCGCCTCGGCGGGCGCGGTTATCGCCAATGCCATCGTGCGCGACAAATACGAAGGCGACGCCATGGCGCGGATCGTCTCGCTGATCGCGACGGTGTTCATGGTCGTGCCCGTACTGGCGCCCACGATCGGGCAGACGATCCTGCTGGTCGCGGACTGGCGGTCGATCTTCGGCGTGATGTTCACGATGGGCGTCATCATGTTCTTATGGGTCTATCTGCGCCTTGCCGAGACGATGGATCCGGAAAATCGCCAGTCGCTCGACGTGAAGCGCGTCGCGCGCAATTTCCGCATCATCGTCACCAATCGCGACGCGGTGGGATATGTGCTGGGCGCGACGCTCGTGTTCGGGGGGCTGTACGGCTACATCAATTGCTCCGAACAGCTGGTCGCGGTGCATTTCGGGCTGGGCGAGAAATTCGCCTATGTGTTCGGCGGCATGGCGCTGTGCATGGCGGGCAGCAATTTCATCAATTCGCGCATCGTCGAAACGCATGGCGCAAGGCGGGTCAGCCACTCGGCGCTGCTGGTGTTCGTATTCACAGGAGGGCTGCAATGGGCGGCGGCCACCTATTATCCCGATGCGTTCTGGCTGTTCGCGCCGATCATGACGGTGAACCTGGCGCTGATCGGGTTCCTCGGCGCGAATTTCAGTTCGATCGCGCTACAGCCGTTCCAGCATTTCGCAGGCTCCGCCTCTTCCTTGCAGACCGCGATGCGGGTGGGCGGCGGCGCGGTGCTGGGCGCGATCGTCGGCGCGGCCTATGACGGCACGGCGCGGCCGCTGGGCATGGCGCTGTTCGGGCTGTCCCTCGCGGGGCTGCTGCTGATCCTCTACAGCGAGCGCGGCAGGCTTTTCCGCCGCCGCAAGGGTACGATCCCGCAGGTGGAGAAATAGCGCCGCCTCGGTTTGCGGCTCACCGATTGCAAGCGAGGGCGCGCCCGCGAATGAAGGGGCGCTGCCCAGGCAGCCATAAGCTGGCTTTGCCGGGGGCATAGATATCCTGCATTGGCAATTCGCGGCGATCAGGGCAAAAGCAAGATTGCAGCGCTTTAATGCGAATGACTTGCATTACTAAGTTTCATTGACTAAAGGGGTCATGCCAGCCGCGTCACGACAAAGCCGTTTGCGGCGGTTGCATTTGCGCCGCCTTGCCATCAAACGCGCCGCGACACGCAAGCCGCCCCGGAACACATGGACCAAGCCTTGACCTACCAGCCCCTTGCCCGCGAAGATTTCACGCCCTCCGCCGCTCTTGAAGTGGAAACGGTGAAGCGCGTCCATCATCTGAACGACGGGCTGTTCAGCTTCTCGATCTCGCGTCCGGCCAGCTTCCGGTTCCGCTCGGGCGAATTCGTGATGGTCGGCCTGCCCAACAACGGCAAGCCGCTGCTGCGCGCCTATTCGATCGCCAGCCCCAGCTATGCGGACGAACTGGATTTCCTGTCGGTCAAGATCCAGGACGGGCCGCTGACCTCGCGGCTTCAGCACATCAAGGTCGGCGATCCGGTCTATCTGGGCAAGAAGCCGACCGGCACGCTCGTCACCGATGCGCTGATCCCCGGCCGCCGCCTGTTCATGCTGTCGACCGGCACCGGCCTCGCCCCGTTCATGAGCCTTGCGCGCGACCCCGACGTCTATTCGATGTTCTCGGAAATCGTGCTGGTGCATTCGGTGCGCAAGGTCAGCGATCTGGCCTATCGCGACCTGCTGGAATCGCAGCTTGCTGGCGACCCGCTGGTGCAGGACGAGGCGCTGCTGCAGTTCCACTATGTCCCAACCGTCACGCGCGAGCCGTTCCGCACCACCGGCCGCATCGGCACGCTGATCGAGAACGGCAAGCTGTTCGAGAGCGTCAGCGGCCCCAAGACCTTCGATCCCGAGAACGACCGCGTCATGCTGTGCGGCAGCATGGAGATGATCAAGGATCACGCGGCCGATCTCGAAGCGCGCGGCTTTATCGAGGGCAGCAACGCCAAGCCGGGCCATTTCGTGATCGAACGCGCCTTCGTGGGCTGACCATCAAATAGCGGGAGCGGCACAGCCCGCTCCCGCAATCAGGCAGGCCGTCAGATCACGCCTTGCGCTGACAGCCGCTCCAGCTCTGCCTTATCGAGGCCCAGCAGCGTTCCATAAATAGCCTCATTGTCCTGTCCCGGACGCGCGGGCGCGGGGCGGCGCACGCCGCTGGGCGTTGCCGACAGTTTCGGAAAGGCATTCTGCATCTTGAGCGGGCCGAAGCGCTCGGTCTGCACCTCGATGATCGCGTCGCGGCTCTGGAAGTGGGGGTCGGCCAGCATTTCGGGCGCGCGATAGACCATGCCTGCGGGGATCGAATATTCGATCATCAACGCATCGACTTCCTCGACCGTCAGATTGCGCGTCCAGTCCGAAATCATCCCGTCCAGTTCGGCCTGGTGGCGGCCGCGTGCGATATGGGTTGCATAGCGCTCGTCATCGCCCAGTTCGGGTCGCCCCATCGCCTGCGCAAGCCGCTTGAAGATCGCGTCCTTGTTCGCCCCGATCATGAATTGTCCGTCCTTGCACAGATAGACGTTCGACGGGGCGATGCCCGGCAGGATCGATCCCGACCTTTCACGGATGATGCCTGATCGGTCGTACTCGGGCACCAGCCCTTCCATCACCTGCAGCACGCTTTCGTACAATGCCGCGTCCACCACCTGCCCCTTGCCAGTCCGGTCGCGCACGTGCAGAGCGGCGAGCACGCCCATGCAGCCATAGGTCGCGGTCAGGCTGTCGCCGATCGACACGCCCATGCGGCTGGGCGGACGGTCCGGTTCGCCGACGATATAGCGCCAGCCGCCCATAGCCTCTCCCACGCCGCCGAAACCGGCGCGATCGGAATAGGGGCCGGTCTGGCCGTAACCCGACATGCGCGCGACGATCAGGCCCGGATTGTCCCGGTGCAGATCGTCGGGCCCCAGCCCCCATTTCTCAAGCGTGCCGGGCTTGAAATTCTCGACCAGCACGTCCGCCTTGGCGATCAGGCGGCGGACCAGCGCCTGTCCTTCCTTCACGCGCAGGTTCGCCGTCACCGAACGCTTGTTGCGGGCGATGATTTCCCATTGCACCTTGTCCTCGCCCTGTCCCCAGTCGCGCATGGGATCGCCCGACCCCGGCTGCTCCACCTTGATGACATCGGCCCCCATGTCGCCGAGTAACTGGCCGCAAAAGGGGCCCGCGATAAGCTGGCCCAGTTCGACGACGCGCAGGCCGTCCAGCGCTCCTTGCACGACCATGGCCTATTCCGCTGCCTCTGCATCGGGCCAGACCGGCTGTTGCGGTGCCGGAAGTCCGGTTTCCGCCTCGCAGCGTTCGCGCAGGCTGTCGATGCCCGGGCCGAAGTCGAACAGCGCGGGTTCGTCGCGCTCGTCGCGCATGCGGTCCCGCAGGCTTGCCGTCGCGGCCTCGTCGACCATGCCCGCCTGGTCCGCCACGACGCCATAGGCCTTTGCGCCCTCGACCGTGACGAGGCCTTGCGTAATCTCCTTCGCGACGAGTTCCGGATCGCGTTCCAGCGGGTCGCCCCAGCCGCCTCCGCCCCAGGTGATGAAATGCAGCTGATCGCCTGTTTCGACCGCCATTTCCTCCAGCTTGTTGGCGACGGTGATGGTGGTGCCGTCCGCCTTTTCCAGGATCTTGCGCGCCCGGTATCCCGGCTCGCCCCCGTTGACGCCCCACGGAGGGATAAACCAGCGGTCGTCATGGATCGAGATGACCCCGTCCGACAGAAAGCGATAAGTCATGTGAATGCCGTTGCCGCCGCGGTGCAATCCCGCGCCGCCGCTGTCCGGCTCGGTTTCATAGCGTTCGATGATCATCGGGAAATAGCGCTCGAGGAACTCGTTCGGCACGTTGGTAAAGCCCGGCCACAGCGAATGCCCATCGGGCCCGTCGCCCATCGGACGCCCCGGAATCCCGCCAAAGCCGATCTGGAACAGCTGGAACCAGTCGCCCTTCTGCCCGGGCCGGTTGTCATTGCCCGAATAGAACAGATGCGGTGACGAGGAGAAGCCCGCCGCGTTCATGAAGGCCGGGGTCTTCTGCCCCAGCAGACCGCCAAGTATGTCGAAGATGCGGCCCAGCGCATGCGTCCGGCCCGAAAGCGCCGCCGGGAATTTCGGTTTCAGCAGCGATCCTTCGGGGATGCGGACATCGATCAGATCGTAGAACCCGTCGTTGAACAGGATCTGCGGGTCGAAGACCATGATCATGTAAATGCCGAAGAACATCTTGAACATGTTTTCGTTCAGATAGAAATTGATCGAGGCCGCCGATTGCGGATCGGTCCCATCAAAGTCGAGGATCACGCGCTCGCCCTCGCGCCACATGGTGCAGCGGATCCGGTAAGGCCCGTATCCGACGCCGTCGTCGCACAGATAATCCTCGAACGTGACGGGCTCTTCCGCGACGGCCTGCGCGATCAGCGCCTTCATCGCGCGATGGTTGCGCGCGAGCAATTCCTGCGTCGCGGACACATAGACGTCGTCGCCGAAGCGCTCCGCCATTTCGATCACGCGCCGCGCGGCGACGCGGCAGGACGCGATCAACGCGTTGAGGTCGGCCTGGCACCAGTCAGGCTTGCGCGTCTGGTGCATCACCAGCCTGATGAGGTCCTCGTTGTACTCGCCCTTGCGCCAGATCTTGACCGGCGGAATGCGCACCCCCTCCTCGAAGATGGAGCGCGCGTCGATGGGCATGGAGCCAGCGACCTTGCCACCAATGTCGCTCTGGTGGCCAAACATCGCGGTATAGGCGAGCAGGCGCCCGTCCTTGAACACCGGCAGCAGCACCAGCCAGTCGTTCGAATGGCTGACCGCACCCTCGCAGCTGTAAGGGTCGGACAGGAAGATCATGTCGCCGTCTTCCAGCGTCCCGTCGAAACCTCTGAGAAACCCGTCGATGAAGCTGCCGAACTGGCCGACGATCATCTTGCCGGTGTGGTCGGCGATCATCGGAAAGGCATCGCCCTGTTCGCGGATGCCGGGCGACATGGCGGTGCGCACCAGCGTGGCATCCATTTCCAGCCGCGCATTGCGCAAGGCGTTCTCGATGATGTCGAGTGTGACGGGATCGATCTCGACCCGCTCGAACGGCTTTTCGTCCTGTACGATCGTTGCAGGCATTGGCGTTCTCCTCAGGCCGGAGTGATCATGATGTTGCCGACAGGGTCGACCTTGCCGGTGCAGCCGCTTTCGATCAGCGTGGTCGAGTCCATTTCGACGACGATGGCTGGGCCGGGGATGATGTCGCCGGCGCGCAGGCGCGATCTTTCATAGATCACCGCATCCTGCTCGCGCCCGTCCATCCAGAGCGTGTGGTCGCGCAGCTTCGCGCCAGAGGGATCGCCATTGCCCTTTTCCAGTTCAGCGGCCGGCAGGTCGAGCGCCGCGCCGGTCGCGACTGCGCGCAAGTTCACGATCTCGTGATCGCTTTCCATGTTGAAGGTGAACAGGCGCAGATGCTCTTCATCGAAACGCGCGAGCAGGCCCGCGATCCCGTCGCTGCGCAGCGTGTCCGGCGTGATCGTCAGCGGCACTTCGAAGGCCTGCCCGCTGTAGCGCACGTCGATTTCGAAGGCGGTGGCGATCTCGTCCTCCGCGACACCGTCGGACAGCAGTTCTTCCCGCGTCTGCGCCGCCATCTCTTCCAGAACGGCGATCAGCTTGTCCTCGTTCGTGTCCTTCGCCAGCCGCGAAAACGAGCGCGCGGTCTCGGTCCGCATGCGCGTCGTCGCATCGCCCAGCGCGCACAGCACGCCCGGCGACACCGGCGAGACGGCCGGCCAGCTGCCCATCAGACGCGCCACCGCGTTCACATGCAGCGGCCCCGCCCCGCCAAAGCCCATCAGAGCGAAATGGCGCGGGTCATAGCCCTGCTGGACCGAGATCATGCGCAGCGCGCCGAACATGTTCTCGTTCACGATGTCGATGATGCCGCGCGCCGCCGCCATCAGGTCCACACCCAGCGCATCGGCGATGGTCTGGACGGACTTCTTGGCTCCCTCGCGGTCGAGCCGGAAAGTGCCGCCCAGCAGGTTCTCGGGCAGATAGCCCAGCACGACATTCGCGTCGGTGACGGTCGGCGCCTCGCCGCCCTTGCCATAGGCCACCGGCCCCGGCACCGCGCCCGCCGATTGCGGTCCGACGCGCAGCGCACCGGTCAGTTCGGGCACATAGGCGATCGATCCGCCCCCTGCGCCAACGGTCTTCACGTCGAGCGCGGAGGCGCGAACCGAGAGGTGGCCCACCTCGGTCGTGCGCTGGCGGCGGGGTTCCAGCCCTTCTATCAGCGCGACGTCGGTCGACGTGCCGCCGACATCGAGCGTCAGGATATTCTTCAGCCCCGCGTTGCGCGCCACCCACAGCGCGCCGGTGACGCCGCCGGCCGGGCCGGACATCAATATGTTGACCGGATGCTCCTCGGCCTTTTGCGCCGACATCAGGCCGCCGTCTGAGCGCAGCAGCGACAGCTTTCCCGACATGTTCGTGTCGGCCAGCCGCCCGCGCAGCCGCGAGACATAGCGGCTGACCACGGGACGCACCGCCGCATTCGCCACGGTGGTCAGCGTGCGTTCGTATTCCTGCATTTCGGGCAGCACTTCATGGCTGAGCGACACGGGAATGTCGGGCAGGATGTCTGCCACGATCCTGCCCACCGTCTTTTCATGCGATCCGTCGACATAGGCGTTCATCAGGGACACCGTAATCGCCTCGACCCCCTGCTTCTTCAGGGATCCGACCTGCTGCCTGATATCGTCCTCGTCCAGCGGGCGGACGGTGTTTCCCTGCGCGTCCATCCGTCCCTTGATCGTGACAGTATCCTCCAGCGCGGCAAGCGGCGTAGGTTTCGGCCAGATGATCCATCCGGCAAGACCGCCCGGCACGAAGCTGCGGGCGATCTGCATGATGTGGCGATAGCCTTCGGTCGTGATCAGCCCGACGCGCGACCCCTTTCCTTCCAGCACCGCATTGGTGGCGACGGTCGTGCCGTGCAGGAAATACTCGATTTCATCCGGCGCGATGCCCGCCTTTTCGCAGATCACGTCGAGGCCGGTGAGGATACCTTCGGACGAATCCGAAGGGGTCGAGGGTGTCTTGTGCCGCCAGAACCTTCCGTCGGAGGCATCGAACAGCAGAAGATCGGTGAACGTGCCGCCAACATCCACGCCAAGGCGATATCCCATCTGTAGCTCCCTATGCTGCCGGAAAAAGGGGGGCGCGGGCGACCATGCCGGGCAGGGTCCGCCCCATCACGCCTTCCAGCCAGTGATTGGTGTCGATCAACTTCGCCAGGTCCAGCCCCGTGGCGACGCCTGCGCGTTCGAGCATATAGACGACGTCTTCGGTCGCCACATTGCCGGCAGCGCCGGGGGCAAACGGGCACCCGCCAAGGCCACCGATCGAGGCATCGACGACGCTCGCCCCGGCCTGCACCGCCGCCCACACATTGGCGAGGCCGGTGCCGCGGGTGTTGTGGCAATGGATGCGAACGGGGACAGGTCCGACAGCATCGGCCACGGCAGAGACAAGCTGTGCCACATGCGCAGGATTGGCGACGCCGATCGTGTCGGCCAGCGCGATTTCGGCAGGTTCGCTACGCGCCAGGCGTTCGGCCATGGAAACGACATGCCGGACCGCGACTTCGCCATCGAACGGACAGCCAAAGCTGGCGGCGATCGTCACTTGCCCGGTCAACTCTGCGGCCTTGGCCGCTCTCACGATCTCGCAGGCGACATCGACGGATTGGTCGCTGGACTGGCCCTGATTGGCAATGCCCAGCCCGTCCGACGCCACCGCGACCGCACCCAGCTGGTCGATCCGGCCGGTGGCGATCGCACGATCCGCGCCGCGCATGTTGAGGACCAGCCCGATGTAGGTCACGTCCCCGCGTTCCGGCAAACCGGCACACACCGCTTCCGCATCGGCCATTTGCGGCACGGCGCGGGGATTGACGAAACTGGCGACCTCTATCCGCCGCGCACCGGCTTCCAGCGCGCGTTCGATCAGTGCAATCTTGTCCGCGGTGACAATCTGCAGCTTTTCGTTCTGCAGACCGTCGCGCGGGCTGACCTCAACGATTTCGACGTTTTTTGTATACATTATCCGGTCATCGCCTTGGCTATGCGTGCGCCAGGCAGTTTGCGATGTGCATCGGCATAGGCGTGGTAGGCCCGCCGCACATGCGCGACCATCACGGCCCGCGCCCATGACCCGTCGCCGCGATCGAATGCGGCCAGCAATTCCTCGTGCTCGCTATACGAACGGCGCAGATCCTCGAACCGGTATTGATGCGCCGTGCGCCAGACGACAGGCTGCTCTACCAAGGTGCCGAGCAGCGCCGCCAGCCGCCGCGAACCGGCCGCTTCCAGAATCATGGCGTGAAAGGCGCGATTGGTTTCGAGGAACAGGTCGACGTCCGGATAATCCGAATGCACCGCCTCGCCCAGACGCGCATTCTCGGCGCGCATGGCGGCAATCAGCGAAAGCTCGATCCGCTCGGCGGCCAGCCGCGCGGCATGGCCCTCCAGCATGGCGCGCAGTTCGAATGCATCGGCCACGTCGCTGAGCGACCAGTCGGCCACGAAGCTGCGATTGGTCTCGGTCCGCGTGACCAGAAGCTCTGCCTCCAGCCGCCGCAGCGCCTCCCTGACGGGCGTGCGCGATACGCCGCAACGCTCGGCCATGGCCTCCTCGCGAATCTGCGTGCCCGCGGGCAGTTCCCCGCTGAGCACCATGGCGCGGATCTCGGCATAGGCTTTGTCGCTAGCCTTGGAAATGATGCCCCCTCCTTAGAACTTGAAACTTGACCAAAGCCATTTTGTACACAATACCTCTCACTCAGGGAAACGCAATGGCGCTTTCAGGGGCGCCCGATCATGGGGGCATTTGGCATGAGGTCTTCTCGTTGGCTCGTTTCGGCGTCGGTCGTTTCGGTATTGGCGTCGACAGTTCCCACGCTGGCCCAGACGGCCGAGGAACCCGCCGCCGTGCCCGAAGTCGCAGCCGCTTCTCCCGATGACATCATCGTCACCGCCCGCCGCCAGTCCGAACGACTGCAGGACGTCCCGGCATCGGTATCGGTGCTGACGGCCGAGGCGCTGGAACGCACCGGCGCCAACAAGGCGGAGGATTTCGTCGGCCTGACGCCCGGCGTCACCATCGTCACCGGAACGGCCGAGGCGGGCGATACGCAGGTCAATATCCGCGGCATCAACGGCGCGCGCGACGCGGAAAGCTCGGTCGCGCTGGTCGTCGACGGCATCCTCAAGACGAACACCGCGCAGCTCAACCAGACGCAAGGCACCTTGCGGCAGGTCGAAATCCTGAAGGGCCCGCAAGGCGCGCTTTATGGACGCAACGCGGCAGCGGGCGCCATCGTCATACAGACGCTAGAGCCGACCGAATATTTCACCGGCATGGCGCGCGCGTCCTATGCGAACGAGGACACGTTCGAAGGCACCGCCTATGTCAGCGGTCCGGTCGCGGAGAACATCGGCTTTGTCCTGTCGGGATTCTATCGCACCACCGACGGATTCTTTCGCAACGATTTCCTCGACGCGAAAGTGGTCGACGATCAAGAAACCTGGTCGGTCGACGGGCGCGTGATGTTCGGCCAGGGCACCGCCACGCAGGTCGACGTAAAGGCGCGCTATGCCGATTTCAGCGGCGCTTCGCTGCCGTTCAATGCCGCGTTCCACCTGCCCAATTTCGCCGCGGTCAATCCCGCCTTCTACGAGGACGTGAACGAGCATCCGTTCAACTTCTACAACAACATCCGCGCCACCAACGACCAGACGAGCTTCGACATGTCGGTCAAGCTGGATCAGGAACTAACCAGCAATGTCTCGCTCGTGGCATGGGCGCTTTATTCCGATGTCGATCAGGATCTGGTCGCTGACGGCACATCTGCCGATTTCGCCCGCTATATCGGAGCGGCTGATCCGGCGGGCCAGCCCACGGTGAACGCCTGTTTCGCCAGCACCGCAGAACTGACCGGCTACCCGGTCAACCCGCCCGGCGCGATCGGCCAGATCCCGGTGCCGTTCATCTTCGCGCCCGCGAATGGATCGACCTTTGGGCCCTACAGCCCGACCACTTGCGACGGTATCCAGTACCAGCTGCGCAAACAGACCGATTTCAGTGCGGAGATCCGGCTGATCTCGGACAATGCGGGGCCGCTGAACTGGCAGCTTGGCGGCTATTACCTGAATATCGACCGCGAGACCGGCGTCAGCCTCAGCGGCGATACGGGCAACGGGGTCATCAAGAACCTGTATAATCCGCCCGAATCCGCGAACCCGACCTCGCTGCTGCTATCGGACAAGTTCCGGACCAATGTCTATGCGATGTTCGGCGCGCTCGACTATCAGCCGACGCAGCAGCTCTCCGCCAGTTTTGCGCTGCGCTATGACATCGAGGATCGCCGCGCCTCATCGCTGGTCCCCGACGCGATCGATCCGTTCACGGGCGGACCGATCAATCCGGGGCAGGCGTTCGGCGAACTGACGCCCCAGCACGAGGTGTTCGAACAGATCCAGCCCAAGCTGTCACTGAGCTTTGAGCCGGTGCCCGACCTCAACATCTATGGAAACTGGGGCATCGGATTCAAATCCGGCGGGTTCAACAATCAGGGCTCGTCAGCCATCGTCGACACCAATTTCAACCAGTTCATCGACGCCGGCGTCACGATCACCGACCAGTACGACAAGGAATGGTCCAGCGCGTTCGAGGCGGGCGTGAAGGGAAGCCTGTTCAACGACCGCATCACCTATGACCTGGCCGGTTACTACACGCAGATCCACGACATGCAGTTCTTCGAATTCTTCGTGGGCAGCTTTGGCCTGCTGCGCGTCGTGTCCAACATCGACAAGGTCAATGTGAAGGGTGCGGAGATCAACCTTACGGGGAAGTTGACCGACTGGTGGAACGTGTTCGGTTCTTTCAACGTCACCGACAGCGAGATCAGGGAAAACAGCTCGCGCCCCTATACCGTGGGGAACAAGTCGCCCTACACCGCCGACTACACGATCAACCTCGGCACCGACCTCAGCGTGCCGATCAACGATGCGGTGCGGCTGATCGGGCGGGTCGATTACCGCATCACCGGCCCGACATGGTTCCATTCGGTGCAGGACCAGGAACGCCCGACGCTGTTTACCGGCCTGCTGCCCGGATCGGCGCTGGCGCTGCCCGGCTTTATCGGCAACGCCCGCTATGACGTGGCGCGCCGCGACAGTTTCGACGTGCTGAACCTGCGTGCGGGTATCGAGACCGACCGGTTCCAGATCACCGTCTTCGCCGACAATGCGCTGAACGAGAAATATATCGCCGAGGCCATTCCCGCGATCGAATTCGGCGGATCTTTCATCACGCCGGGCGCCCGCCGTCTTGTCGGCGTAGAAGCAGGCGTGAAGTTCTAGAGGGTCTTGCAGTCATCGACAGCTTTTCGCCCCCAACCACTGCACGGGAGCGCGGGGAGCAGCGGACCTGCCGTGATCCCTTATAAATCGTCGTGGCGGCAGGTCCGTTGCCGCCCCCTCGGCCAACCCCCTTGCTTCTTTTTAATTTGCCGGAGTATTGAAGTCCCGCAGAACCGGTGAACCGGCGTCGTGGAGGAGAGGTTGCATGGCGGCGCGAAACCGTCGTCGCCCCCTTTTGCAGCGCTGCATTGGAGGGGAAACGACGCGAATGGCATTCCGAAGCATATTGTCAGCCTGCCTGGCCGTTGCGCTTACATCCATGACGACCGCGCCCGCCAGCGCGCAGGTCGGGACAGAGCAGCCACCCGTCGTGGAAGGTGCCGCGAAAGTGCGGATCGATCGCATAACGGTGCATTCCGATGCGATCGACGGCAACCTGATGGGCACGAGTGCCGAGCGCGACGTCCATGTCGTCCTTCCGCCGAGTTACGATCAGAACCCGGACCGGCGCTATCCTGTCGTCTATGCGCTGCACGGATACTGGGTAAAGGCAGAACAGTGGCTGAAGGAAGTGCACATGCCGCAAACGGCAGAGGGTGCCTTCGCAAATGGCGTGCCGGAGATGATCCTCGTATTTCCGGACAGCTGGAACGAATATAACGGTTCCTTCTACTCGGACTCGCCCACGACCGGGGATTTCGAGCATTTTATCGCGGACGAGCTGATCGACTATGTCGACAGAAATTATCGCACCATCGCCCGGCCCGAGAGCCGCGGGCTGGTCGGCCATTCGATGGGCGGATACGGGGCCAGCCGCATCGGGATCAAGCATGCCGAAAAATATGGCGCGCTCTATCTGATGGCGCCGTGCTGCCAGTCGCCGATGGGTTCGCGCGGGTTGACCGCACAGGATGTCCAGACGATCGAGGCCGTGCCCAGCGTCGCCGCTGCGCAGGGCCTGCCCGGCAATCTGCGCAGCGCCCTGGCCGTGGCCGCCGCCTTTTCGCCCGATCCGGATGCGGCGCCGCTCTATCTGGATCTTCCGGTCGATGCACAGGGCAAGGAACGGGAAGACGTCATCGCCCGGTGGACGGCGAATACGCCGATTTCCTTCCTCGATCAGCATGTCGATGCGGTGAAGGCGTATCGCGGCATCGCGATCGACGTGGGGGACAAGGATTTCCTGCTGGACGACGTACGCCTGCTGCACGGCGCCTTGCAGGCGCAAGGCATCGACAACACGCTGGACGTCTATGACGGCGACCACACCAACCGCCTCGGCTTTCGGATGCAGGAGCATGTCCTGCCGTTCTTCGGGCGGACCCTCGTTCAGGAACCGGCACAATGATCCGCTTGCACCTCCCCACCATCGCCGCGGTATGCGCCCTGGCCGCCCTGCCCCTTTCCGCCGCGGCGGACGAGCTTGACCCGACCGGCGCGTGGAGTGCCTATTCGGGCGGGCAGGCGCCTCTGCCGCCGATGGGCTGGAACAGCTGGAACGCGTTCTACCACGACGTGGACGAGGAAAAGGTCATCGCCAGCGCGCAGGTCATCGTCGACAGCGGACTGGCCGATGCAGGCTATCGCTATATCAATATCGACGACGGCTGGTGGCTTAAGCGCGATGCCGACACCGGGCGCATGGTCATCCGCACCGCGACGTTTCCGTCCGCCGCCACCGGCAGTGACCGCACCAGCTTCCGACCGCTGACCGACCGGCTGCATGCCATGGGGCTGAAGGCGGGGATCTATTCCGACATCGGGCGCAACAGCTGCGGCCAGACCTTTGGCCACGGCAACGCCAACAATCCCGCGGGTACATTGGCAGAGCGCGAGGTCGGCCTCTACGATCATATTGATCAGGACATCGCGCTGTATTTCGGCGAGTGGGGCTTCGACTATATCAAGGTCGACGGCTGCGGCATTCGCGGCATGGGCGCGGATAATCCGAACGTTCAGAAAGGCATCTATCGCGAGATGGCACCGCTGATCGATTTCGATTCGATCGCGAAGACCGACGTGCCTGCCGTGAAGGACCTGTTCGCGCAGGTCGGGCAGGCGCTGGTCAGGCACAACCCGGACGGCGATTTCCTCTATTCGCTGTGCATATGGGGCAGCGCGAACGTGCGGTCGTGGGCCAAGGAATACGGCAATATCTCGCGCACCAGCGAGGATATCGCGCCCTATTGGGGCCGCATGCTGCACAATCTCGATTCCGCGTCGCGCCGTGCGCTCTATGCGCAGCCGGGCAACTGGAACGATCCCGACATGCTGTTCGTCGGCACGGGCGATTTCGACAGCGATCATCCGGCCGAGGCGCGCAGCCATTTCAGCCTGTGGGCGATGCTGAACGCGCCGCTGATCATCGGCTATGACCTGCGCAAGGCGACGCCCGAGCAGCTGGCGATCCTTGGCAATCGCGATCTGATCGCGCTGAACCAGGATCCGGCGGGCAATCAGGCCGTGCTCGCCTATGATACCGAGGATGTGCAGTTCTTCGTCAAGATGCTGGCCGACGGGACCAAGGCGGTGGCGCTGTTCAACCGCACGGCCACGCCGATGCCGGTCACGCTGACCGCTGATCACCTGAAATATGCAGCGGATGGCCAGGTCGCCCTGACCGATCTGTGGAGCGGCGAGGCCAGCAGTTTCACCGGCGAGCAGGCATTCACGCTGGCCCCGCACGAGACCCGCGTGTTCCGCGCGGCAGGCACGCGCGCCCTGCCCGGCGGCATGTATCTGTCCGAGATGCCGGGGCGGATCAATGTCGCCGAGGAAGGCATCGACTTCCCCGAACCTGATCCGATGATCCACCGCGCCATCGTGCCGTGGCAGAACACCCGCTCCAACGGAGAGCGGCCCCGCTACACCGGCTGGGGCGGCGCTCGGGCGGATTCAACGCCCTATGGCCAGATGCTGCGCATCGCGGACCGCGAGTTCCTGACCGGCATCGGCGTGCTGGCCAATTCGCGGCTGGAAGTGCGCGGCGACGGATTCCGCCGCTTCAGCGCGATGGTCGGGCGCGACGACAGCGGGTCGGATGACGGCAGCCGGGTGCGGTTCGAAGTCTATGGCGACGGAAAGCTGCTGGGCGCCAGCGAATGGATGGGCCTTGCCGAACCGGCGAAACCCCTGTCGGTCGATACCGGCGGCGCGGCCATCGTCGAGCTGGTCGTGCGCGGCGACGGCAAGGCCACCCGCCCCGTCCCCGTCACCTGGGGCGACGCCGCGCTGCTGCCATGATCGTCATGTCCCCGATTGCCAATTTCCGGCTGCGGATCGGCAGCGCAGCCGTCGGGGCCATGCTGGCGCTGGCGGGTCGGCCCGCTTTCGCTGGGACCGAACCCCAGCCCCATCCTACCGCCGCCGAAAGCTGGACGGCGGACAATGGCGACGGGACCTTCACCAACCCGATCTTCAATGACGAGTTTTCCGATCCCGACATCATCCGGGTCGGCGACGATTACTACATGACCGGCACCACCATGCACATGATGCCGGGCCTGCCGGTGCTGCATTCGCGCGACTTGGTGAACTGGACGCTGCGGTCCTATGCGTTCGACCGGCTCGATCTTGGCCCCGACTGGCGGCTTGAGGATGGGCAGGACATCTATGGCCAGGGCATCTGGGCGCCCAGCCTGCGCTTCCATGACGGCATGTTCCATATCTTCGCCAATGTGAACGGCGTCGGCCTGCAGGTCTTTCGCAGCGCCAGCCCCGACGGCCCATGGACGCGCACGCCGTTCGAGGGCGACCTGCACGATGTATCGGTGCTGTTCGACGACGATGGCCGCGTGTGGGCAGTGTATAATTACGACGAGGTTCGGCTGGTCGAAATCAAGCCCGACCTGTCGGGCGTGATCGAAGGCAGCGAGCGCGTCATCATGCCCGCCGGCAATGCGCTGGGCGAAGGGCATCATTTCTACAAGATCGACGGACGCTATTACATCATCACCGCCAATTACGCGCCGGTGGGACGCATGATGGCGATCCGCGCCGACAGCCTGGATGGGCCGTGGGAGACGGTCCAGATCTCGGCCCGCGAAACCATGGGCGAGCCGTTGGGCTGGGGCGTCGGCAATATCGGGCTCGGCACCGAACTGCCCGCGGCGGGCGATCCCGTCGAACTTACGCCGCCGCCGCCCGCCGACCGGTTCGGCGCGTCGCCGCTGCATCAGGGCGGGATCGTCGAATTGCCGAACGGCGACTGGTGGGGCTTTTCCATGATGGATGTGCGTTCGATGGGGCGCACGGTCTATCTCTCGCCGGTCACGTGGAAGGATGGCTGGCCGTTCTTCGGCCTGCCGGGCAATCTGGGCCGCAGCCCGCGAAGCTGGCTGAAGCCCGCCACCGGCCACGACGATCCGCCGCGCCCGACATGGCAGCGCAGCGATAATTTCGCGGAGAGCGCGTTGCAGCCTATCTGGCAGTGGAATCACCTGCCGGTCGACAAGGCTTGGACGCTGCAAGGCGGCAGGCTGCATCTGACCGCGCTGCCCGCCAGCGATTTCCTGCGCGCACGCAACACGCTGACCCAGCGCGCGGTCGCGCCCGAAAGCATCGCCGAGGTGACGGTGGACGGGCGCGATCTGGGCGCGGGGGACCGGGCCGGTCTGGCGCTGCTCAACATTCCCTATGGAACATTGTCGGTCGAACGCGGCGGCGATGGCTGGCAGATCCGTCACTACGACCAGCAGCGCGACCGGACCGAAACTGCGACCCTCCCCGGCCCGGTGGTCCGGCTGCGCACCCATGTCGATCTGGACCGCGAACTGGGGCAGTTCTCTTTCAGCACGGATGGCGGCACACGATGGCAATCCATCGGGGAGCCGCTGCGCCTGCCCTATCAGCTCAAGACGTTTCAGGGGGTTCGCTTTGCGCTCTTTGCCTACAATGGCGAAGGCCGAACGGGCGGGGCCGCGCATTTCGACGATTTCGCCGTGACCGAACCGCTGGCCGACAGGTCGGGCAATATTCCGCTCTCGCAAACCGTGACCATCGCCAATCTGGCGGATGAAAGCCTGCTGTGGGCCAACCCGCACGGCATGCTGCATGTCGCCGCTGCTGGCAGCGCGGAGGCGGACGGAGCGGACGCGCACTTCAAAATCCACGACCGCGGACATGGCCGCGTCGCGATCGAGGCGCTGGGCGTGCCCGGCCCTGCCAATTTCGTGACGATCGTTGGCGAAGGCATGCCAGCCGATGTACGATTCCAGCGCGAAAGCGAGGCCAGCCTGTTCCAGTGGCAGGACATGCTGCGCGGACAGTTCATGCTGATGTCGCTCAAGACCCATCGCTATCTCGGGATCGATCCGGCAACGGGCGAACCCTATGCCGCCGACTGGCCGGGCGCCTCGCCATCGCGGCGCGACGGCACGGTCCTTCGCTGGAGCGAGCCGCAGGATTGAAACCTGCGGCAAGCGCGCGCTACGGGGTGAAACGATTGTCGCGCCAAACGCCGGGCTTGAGGGCGGGGCCAGCCATGTTGCGGGGTGCAAATGACCACGATCTCCTATCAATGCGAACAGGTGTCGGCAGATGAATTCGCCTCGGTGCTCGGACGCTCCGGCCTTGCGGCCCGGCGTCCGGCCGGGGATGCGGCACGCCTGCAGCGAATGCTGGATAATGCGAACCTGATCGTCACCGCGCGGGCGGAGAGCGACCGGCAGTTGGTCGGCATTGCCCGGTCGCTCACCGATTTTTCCTATGCGACCTATCTGTCGGAGCTGGCGGTCGACGCGCGTTTCAAGGGCAGAGGCATCGGGAAGCGCCTGATAGAAGAGACGCGCCGCCACGCGGGTGAGGAATGCATGCTCCTGCTCGTCTCCGCGCCCGATGCAGTTTCATTCTACGATTCCATCGGCGCACCGAAATCGGATCGCGCCTATCTCTACCCGCGTTCCTGCTGAGCATGGGAAAGCAGGCGGAAAGGAACCCGCAGCCATGAGGATCGCCGTTCTTTCGGATATCCATGGCAATATCGCCGCGCTCGATGCCGTGCTCGATCATGTGGCCGGGCAGTCGCCAGAGCTTGTGGTCAATCTGGGCGACATCTGCTCGGGCCCGTTATGGCCTGCCGAGACCGCGGACCGGCTGATGCCGCTCGACCTGCCGACGATCCGCGGCAATCACGAACGGCAGGTGCTGGAACCCGATATGGGCGGCATGGGCCTGTCGGATCGCCATGCGCGCCATGTCCTGAGGGCCGATGATCTGGACTGGCTCGCCGGCCTTCCCGCGACCATGCGGCTGACCGATGATGTGCTGCTGGTCCATGGCACGCCCGGCAGCGATTTGCTCTATTTCATGGAAACCGTGACGGCACAGGGCGTCCGGGCCGCCAGCGCCGATGAGGTCGCGTTGCGCGCTGCCAACGCCGATGCCGCGTTGATCCTGTGCGGCCACACCCATGTCGCGCGCAGTTTTCGGCTGGATGACGGGCGGCTGATCGTCAATCCGGGCAGTGTCGGCCTGCCTGCCTTTGAGGATAGCCAGCCGTTTCCCCACGCGATCGAAAACGGATCGCCGCATGCCCGCTATGCCATCGTCTCGGATGAATCCGGTCGGTGGGAGGCCGTTTTCCACCATGTCGACTATGACTGGGATCGCGCGGCCCGCAAGGCTGAGGTGAACGGAAGGCCCGATTGGGCGCGGGCACTGCGCACCGGGCTTGTCTGACAGGCCCACGGTTGGCGGGCCCACGGTTGGCGGCCAGCCTGCCGCGCCCTGCCGCATAGGCGGCGGTTCGGCGGAACCTTAGCGCCGCCGACCCCTTCCATCTTTATTGATGGAGATTGCAATGAGCAGACAGACAAGAACCGGACCGGCCGCACTCGCCGTCGGGATCGCGCTGGGCGGCGTGGCCCTGGGGGCCATCCAGGCAAAGAGGAAACAAGGCCGATCGCCCGATGACGCGCCGGATTTCGCCCTGCGGCAACGCGACGGCGAATATGATCTGGTCGGGCGGTCCGTCACGATCCGCAAGCCGCGCGACGAACTGTTCCGGTTCTGGCGCGATTTCGGCAATCTGGCGCGGTTCATGGAAAACCTTGAAAAGGTCGAGGTCGAGGACGCCGCCACCGGTCGCGCCACCTGGCACATCAAGGGCCCCGCCGGACGCAGCGTTGCGGTCAGGACGACCATCGAAAGCGAAGACGAAGGCCGGATGATCGCATGGCGGTCTCTGGACGGTTCGGACGTCGAGACTGAAGGCAAGGTGACTTTCGAAGATGCCCCCGGCGATCGCGGTACGCGCGTCGGATTGACCATCGGCTACAAGCCGCCAGCCGGAGCCTTGGGCAAGGCCGTCGCGAAGGCATTCCTCCGCGAACCGGAGATACAGGCCCGCCACGACCTCAAGCGTTTCAAGATGCTGATGGAAACCGGCGAGATCGCAACATCTGCCCGCACCAAGGCCCAGACAAGAGCCGCCAAGCAGGAGAATGCAGCATGAGAGCGCTGACCTGGCATGGAACCAAGGACGTTCGCGTCGAAACCGTCGACGATCCCGAAATCATCAATCCGCGCGATGCGATCATCAAGATCACCAGCACCGCCATCTGCGGATCCGACCTTCATCTGTATGACGGTGTCATCCCGGCCGTGAAACCCGGCGATGTGCTGGGCCATGAATTCATGGGCGAAGTGGTCGAGACCGGCAGCGATGCCACGCTGAAGAAAGGCCAGCGGGTGGTCGTGCCCTTTACCATTGCCTGCGGCGGCTGTTTTCACTGCAAGAGCCAGCAATATTCCGCCTGCGACAACAGCAATCCGGTCGAGAAGCAGGATATGTCGGCGACGCTCTACGGCCAGCCGATGAGCGGACTGTTCGGCTATTCCCACCTGACCGGCGGCTATTCGGGCGGGCAGGCCGAATATGTACGGGTGCCGTTCTCCGATGTCGGGCCGATCGTGGTGCCCGATCATCTTGAGGACGAGAAGGTCCTGTTCCTTTCCGACATCCTGCCGACCGGCTGGATGGCAGCCGAAAATGCCGACATCAAGCCGGACGATACGGTCGCGGTATGGGGCTGCGGGCCTGTCGGCCTGTTCGCGATCCAGTCGGCCATCGTGATGGGCGCGTCGAAGGTTATCGCCATCGATCACTATCCCCACCGTCTGGAACTGGCCCGCCAGCTTGGCGCAGAGATCGTCAATTTCCGCACCACCCATGTGCGCGAGGCATTGATGGAAATGTCGGGCGGCATCGGCGTCGATGCGGTGATCGATGCCGTCGGCATGGAATCTCATGGCTTTGCCGTCGACAACATGATGGATGTCGTGAAGCAGAAAATCGGCATCGGCGCGGACAGGGCCAGCGCCCTGAAGCAGGCGATATTGGCGGTTCGCTTTGGCGGAAAGGTGTCGATCCCCGGCGTTTACGGCGGAATGACCGATAAATGGCCGCTGGGCGCGATGATGGAAAAGGGGCTGCAACTGCGCGGCGGGCAAACCCATGTGCAGAAATACACCAAGGACCTGCTGGCGAAGATCGAGGACGGAACGCTCGATACGACATTCCTGATCAGCCATCGCCTGCCGCTGGAAGACGCGGCGCGCGGATACAAGAATTTCAAGGAAGAGCAGGACAGCTGGACCAAGGTGATCCTGAAGCCCGGAATGGAGAAAGCGGCATGAGCAAGATCGAGAAACTGGACGGCTTTGTCGTCATCACGGGCGCCTCCAGCGGGATCGGGTTGGAACTTGCCAAACTGGCGGCGAAGGACGGCTGCGACCTGCTTCTCGTCGCCGATCGCGAGCTTGGCGAGGCCGAGGCCGCGGCTCGGACCGGAGGGGCCGCTACGGTCGATATCCTGGAGGCGGATCTATCGACGGCCAGTGGCTTGCAATCGCTCATGAGCGCAATCGGAGAAAGGCAGGTGGATGTCCTGCTCGCCAATGCCGGCCACGGGCTGGGTCAGGCCTTTCTGGATCAGGAATGGAAGGATATCGCCCATGTGATCCATACCAATGTCACCGGGACGACCTGGCTGCTCCACCAGATCGGCCAGCGGATGCGGACAGCCAACAAGGGCCGCATCCTCGTCACCGGGTCGATCGCGGGGCATATCCCGGGGGCGTTCCAGCTCGTCTACAACAGCACCAAGAGCTATATCGATTATTTCTGCTTCGGACTTCGAAATGAGCTGAAGGAGAGCGATGTGGTCATCACCTGCCTGATGCCCGGCGTCACGGATACTGAGTTCTTCGACCGGGCCAATCTCGAGAATACGAATGTCGGGAAGAGAGACAGCAAGGCCGACCCCGCCAAGGTGGCGAAGGACGGTTATGAAGCGCTGCTCGAAGGCGAGGCGCATACGGTCAGCGGATTGATGAACAAGATCCAGGATGCGTTCGCCGGGATCATCCCCGACACGGTGCTCGCCCAGATGCACCGCAAGATGGCAGAGCCCGACAAGTAATTTATGCGGCGGTGGGTTAGTTGCCGGCCCGTTCACGCGCTGCATAGCGCCGCGCCTAGCGGCAGCGTCGGGTCCAAAGCGGCCGGTGCATTAACGTCCACTTCCCTTAGGTTTCAGCGGTCGCTTGGCGCTGCTGTGGTGACCAGAATGGGGTGGCTAAGCTCAATGCGCCGCCATTCAACACTGTAATCTTGTCGGCACGGGCCCCCAGCCACTCCAGCGCATCGTGGCTGGCAAGCGTTCTAACCCGTCTTATTCACCGGGTCGGGTCTGAGAGGTTGGCGGGAGTGG